>Ga0136636_10001360_pt1 | contig 14182 bp, 10 predicted proteins | sample AntDrymUQ8522106_2_FD_104653 | JGI IMG/M metagenome (GOLD analysis project Ga0136636, IMG submission 104653) | Polar desert sand microbial communities from Dry Valleys, Antarctica - metaG UQ852 (21.06) | ecosystem: Environmental > Terrestrial > Soil > Desert | place: Antarctica: Dry Valley... | reverse complement strand
TCGAAGTTTTTCCTGAAATCTTCGAGTGATTCAAAAGCCGTTTTTTTTAGGTAATTTTCAAACATGAAGATTCAATATTAGAGGATAATGGCTAAAAATCTGGCGGGTTTATTTTCCAGTGCGAGCATCCCATGTGGCAAGACCGAATCAAAATAGATCGAATCACCAGGTTCGAGAATTAACTCTTTGCTGCCGATGAATATTTTAAGTTTTCCCTCAATCAGGTAATTAAATTCTTGTCCGGGATGTGAATTATAATTTACAGTCACATCTTTTTTGGGTTCAACCGATACGAGAAACGGGTCAGCTTTCCGGTTCCGAAAATTACCTGCAAGTGCCTGGTAACCATATGAAGCCCGTCTATCGGCTTTTATTCCCTTGTCTTTTCGTGTCAACGTATAGGCGTGCATATGAGGCTCTTCACCAGTTAAAAGCATGGTGAGATCAAAATTATAATTCCTGGCCATGCGGTGCAAAATACTCACAGGAATATCAATTTTGCCGCTTTCAAAATTCAGGTACTGCTCTCTAGTGATGTTACAGGTTATTGCAGCCTCATCGGGTGTGATTTCGAGCACCTCCCGCATTCCCCGCAAGCGGTCGGCTATTTGTTTGATCTGCTCATCCATAGGTATTGTATTTTAAATTAGATTGGTTCTCAGTCGAACTATTTCGGATTGTTGATCTTATTGAATGAGACAAGTAATCCTCTGATAAGCGCTGATGAAAACCCCTGATGTTCCATTTCATTCAATCCTGAAATTGTAATTCCCTTTGGCGTAGTTACTTTATCGATCTCCTGTTCCGGATGGTGTCCGGTCTGTAAAATTAACTCGGATGCTCCCTTAACTGTTTGTGCAACAATCTGCTGTGCGATATCTGCACTAAAACCGATTTCTACTCCTCCCTGAATCGCCGCGCGAATAAACCGAAGTGCAAAGGCAATTCCGCAGGCTCCCAGTACAGTTGAGGCGGCCATAAGCTCCTCATTAATAAAGATTACTTTGCCAAGTGATTCGAACAATTCCTTAATCAATGCAATCTGTTCTTCTGAGCAATCAGGAGCAGAAATCATTGTCATTGATTCCTGGAGGGCTACTGCAGTATTGGGCATTACTCTCAATGGTATTACTCCTGCCGGGAGTAATTCTTTTAATTCCTTAATGCTGATTCCTGTCATCAGCGAGGCAATGATCTGGTCAGGTTTTAAGTGAGATTTGATTTCGGAAATCACCTCAACCGCCTGGTAAGGTTTAACTGCCAGAATCACCATATCAGCTTCACTTACCGCTTTTTTATTATCACGTTCTATATGGATTCCTTTCGCGGCGAGGTCATCGAGCAATTGTGTACGCCGACGTGTAACGGTAAGTTTGGAAGCTGAAATTCCTGCTTTTAAAAATCCCTCGGCGACCGATCGCCCAAGGTTCCCTCCGCCTATAATCGCTATTTTCAGACTCTTTATTTCCATGAAATTGGTTGAATACTTAATTTTTTCGTGTTGTTTTTTAAGTAACGCAAGTTACGATTTATTCAATACACGTACCAGCGCTGCGATAAATTGATCAGCTTGTGATCTGTTCAGGGTTAGCGGAGGAAGGATACGGATGGTATTTGTTCCGGTCACTCCTGTAAATATTTTTTCCCCAAAAAGCAATTGTTTTCTGATGGATGTGATCGGAAAATCAAATTCCAGACCAATCATTAATCCTTTGCCTCTAATTTGCCGGATATAGGGAATTTCGGCAACCTTAGACAATAAATAATTACCGACTTCGAGCGCATTTTCAACCAGCTTCTCTGCTTTCATAATTTCCAGTACCGCAATTCCGGCCGCACAGGCGAGGTAATTTCCGCCAAATGTGGTTCCCAACATCCCAAACCATGGTTTGAGTTTTGGATTGATCAGAATTCCACCGATCGGAAAACCATTTCCCATCCCCTTGGCTATGGAGATGATATCCGGCTTTACATTGGCATATTGATGAGCAAAGAATTTTCCGCTCCGCCCATATCCCGATTGTATTTCATCGAGAATGAGTAAAGCCCCGTAATCCTTGCATAAACGTGCTGCAGCTTCGAGGAAGGCCGGTTCAGGAACGCGGCATCCTCCTATTCCCTGGATTCCTTCGACGATCACCGCTGCTACATCGCCAATTTGCAAGGCTTCTTCAAGTGCCGGTACATCATTCAGCGGTAACATTGTCCGCAAAACAGTATCGTTAAGCGGTGAAATAATTTTTGGATTATCGGTCACAGCCACAGCGGCTGAAGTCCTTCCGTGAAATGACTTCTCAAAGTGGAGAATCCTTCCTTTGCCAGTATGAAAGGAAGCCAGTTTCAGTGCATTCTCATTGGCTTCAGCACCCGAATTGCAGAGGAAAAGTGTGTAATCCTCATATCCTGAAAGTTCTCCCAGTTTTAATGCAAGTTCTTCCTGAACAGGGTTTTGAACAGAATTGGAATAGAAACCAATCCGGTTAAGTTGATCCGTAATTTTTTTTACATACTCCGGATGTGAGTGGCCGACAGAGATAACTGCGTGACCTCCATACAAATCAAGATATTCAATACCTTTATCATCCGTAATATAACAGTTTTTAGCTGATACCGGAACAATATCAAAAAGCGGGTAAACATCGAAAAGTTTCATTTTGTATATTTTAAGACATTGCTTTCAGAAAAATTTTGAAGCAATTTTATTTTTTAATTTTAAGATTTAGCTGCTGGCTGCCCGCAACTGGCTGTTGGTGTTTCAATAATTGATAATTAAATAATTGGGTGATATGCGAATAATTGATTGGCGTGCTCTTTGCTCTTTGCTCCATGCCCCATGCTCCTTGCTAAAATCCAATCGACTTTAAATTTAAACCACATCGCTCATCGATTCCGAACATCAGGTTCATATTTTGAACGGCCTGGCCAGAAGCTCCCTTCAGCAGGTTGTCGATACAGGAAATGATCATCAGATTACTCCCGTGCTTTTCAAGGAAAAGTAATCCTTTATTCGTGTTTACCACCTGTTTCAAATCCGGATTTACCGGTGCAAGATTAACAAACGGATGGGTGTCGTAGAAATTTGTAAACAGGCGGGTTGCCGCTTCGGATGTACCTTCAAATTTTGTGTAAGCCGTTACAAAAATCCCGCGCGTATGATTTCCGCGGACCGGTATAAAATTTAGTTCCTTACTGAAACCGGGCTGGGCCTGGTAAAGGCTTTGATAAATTTCACCCAGGTGTTGATGTTCAAATGCTTTATAAACCGACAGGTTATTATCGCGCCAACTGAAATGAGAAGTTGGTGAGGGAGCCTGACCAGCCCCGGTTGACCCTGTGATGGCATGAACATGCACATCATCTGAAAGCAAGCCTGCGGTGGCAAGGGGAAGAAGTGCCAACTGTATCGCAGTGGCAAAACATCCGGGATTCGCGATTTTTGTTGCCGACCGGATTTGCCCGCGGTTAAGTTCCGGCAATCCATAGACGAAATCATTGCCATCGCGCTTAAGCCTGAAATCGTGACTAAGATCAATGATTTTTACCCGTGCCGGAAGGGCTGTCCTGGTGAGAAAGTCTATAGATTTACCATGCCCGGAACACAAAAACAGGACATCAGTATCCTCAAAATCGACATCTGCAAAGACCTGCCCGGTGTCTCCGAGCAGATCGGTATGGATGGCAGATATGAGCCGGCCGTTATTGCTGCTGCTTTGAATATATTTCAATTCAACGGACGGGTGATAGAGTAATATCCTGATCAGTTCGCCTGCTGTATAACCGGCTCCGCCAACTATCCCGACCCTGATTTTTTTCACTTCAGGCATTATTTTTTATTTACGGAATGATAGATTTTTAACTGGTTGGCCAGAATTTTGGTAAATCCTTTGGCGTCATCGGCAGACCATCCTTTGTTCATCTCACCATATTGTCCGAATTCAGAATTCATTAAATCGTGTTCCGATTCAATTCCAACCAACTGAAAATGATAAGGCTTAAGGGTAATTATTACCTTGCCGGTAACCTTTTCCTGGCTGTTTTCGAGGAATTTCTCGATATCGCGCATTACCGGTTCGAGATACATTGCCTCGTGTAAAAACATGCCGTACCAATTTCCAAGCTGCTCTTTCCAGTATTGCTGCCATTTGGTAAGTGTATGTTTTTCGAGCATTTGATGTGCTTTTATAATCAGCATCGGCGCAGCGGCTTCGAATCCTACCCGTCCCTTAATGCCGATGATTGTATCGCCGATGTGCATATCACGTCCGACTGCCCATGCTGAACCGAGTTGTTCGACTTCGTTAATGGAATCTACCGGGTTACGGTGTGTTTTCCCGTTTACTCCGCGTAGCTGCCCTTTAAGAAATTCAAGCGTGATTGTTTCTTCACCCTCTTTTTGCAGATGCGAAGGATAAGCCTCTTCGGGAAGTGTGGAGTTGCTATGAAGGGTTTCTTTTCCGCCAATGCTTGTACCCCAGAGTCCTTTATTTACCGAATAGGCCATCTTTTCGAAATTATCGACAACGCCATGTTCGCGCAAATAACTGATTTCGGCTTCACGCGATAACTCCAGGTCACGTGTGGGGGTAATAATCTTGATTTCGGGTGCAAGCACTTCGAATGCGAGGTCAAAACGGATCTGATCATTGCCAGCACCTGTACTGCCATGAGCGACATAACCGGCTCCGATACTTTTAGCATATTCGATGACTGCAAATGCCTGGAAAATACGTTCTGAACTTACGGAAATAGGATAGGTGTTGTTCCTCAATACATTACCATATACCATGTACTTGATTCCCTTGTTATAATACTCATCGGTGACATCAATCATCTTGTGTGATTTAACACCCAGGGCGTAAGCTTTTTTCTCGATCACAGCAAGTTCTTCCTTCGAAAATCCACCCGTGTTGGCTATTGCTGTATGAACTTCCATCCCTTTTTCAACCGACAGATAAATTGCACAAAACGAAGTATCGAGCCCTCCGCTAAATGCTAATACTACCTTTTCTTTCATACTTTTATATTTTTAATGAATTAGATTATTGATTTTTTTAATTTTATAAATGTCAAGAAACTACTTGATTATGAATGTCCCGGAATAATATTCTTTGCCCAGGTAATGGCCGAGAACTGCAATTTCTCGTTTTTCCGTTTTTCGAGCCACTCCTTATAAATTTTGAATGGAGTTTTTGGCTTTTGCTTCGTTGCTTCCCAGGCCGGATCGTACAGCATGCCGGTACACAAACATTTGGTTTTATTCATCCGGAGCAAAATGTCGTAATTAACACAACTCTGACATCCTTTCCAGAATTGCTCATCATCTGTTAATTCCGAAAAGGTGACAGGACGATAACCCAGTTCCGAGTTAATTTTCATCACAGCCAGGCCGGTGGTTAACCCAAAAAGTTTGGCATTGGGGTATTTTTTACGGGATAAGTCGAAGGCCATCATTTTAATACTTCGTGCAAGGCCATGCCCGCGATAATCCCAATGAACGATCAGCCCCGAGTTGGCCACATACCGGCCATCATTCCATGTTTCAATATAGCAAAATCCCGCAAAGCGTTCACCGTCAATTGCAATTATCGCTTTTCCTTCCTGGATTTTGGAGGCAATATATTCGTGTGTACGACGTGCTATCCCTGTACCGCGTTCAAGCGATGCTTTTTCAATGGTGTCATTTATTTCATCAACATAACGCAGGTGTTGTTCTCCGGCAATCATTATCTGAATACCAGGTTTTGTCTGCTTATCTTCTTTTTTCTTAAATATCATAGCGTTTAAAAATCAACATTCACTAAATTTTACTCTCAAGTTTTGGCATTATTGTTTTTAATGCCTGAATCACATCATTACGTCCGACACCTTCACGCATAATTAGCAATATGGTGTCATCACCGGCCACTGTTCCAAGAATCTGGAACGGATTTGCCTTATCAATCATGATGGCTACACTGTTAGCATATCCCGGCAGGGTTTTTATAACTCCAAGATTTCCGGAGAACTCAATTCCCACCACACCATCGGCTATAAAATCCAGGCGCGACAATTCTGATACAGATTGCTGATTACCAGTATTTGTGCCACCCAACCGATAGATATATCCTTTTTTGGCATCGCTCACTTTCATTACCTGCATCGTTTTCAGATCACGCGAAAGCGTCGCCTGTGCGACATCGCATCCCTGGTCCAGTAACCGGATTTGCAATTCCTCCTGACTTGCGATTATCTCTTCCGAAATAATGGTTTTAATTAACTGAATTCTTTCAGACCGATTTTTCATGAACGAATATTTATTCTACCAAAGAGTGCAATTTTATACAATTTTTTTGATATATTCCCATTATGTGCATAAATATTTAATACTAACTGCAAATATTAAATTAATGTGAATAATTATAAAATCAAAACTATGCCTTTGTGAGTTTCGCAGAATAGACTACTTTTGCACCTGTGCGACATCAAAAAAGAATATCGAGGATGAAGACGCCCGGAAATGCGTTTTTGCTACTGATAAAAAAGTAGTGAAAACGCATTTTTTTTGCGAATTAAGTGCATATAAATAAGTTAACAAGAGTAAAACCAGCGTATAATGCGAAAAGTAAAACTGATTCTTGAGGATGGAACAGTGTTGGAAGGGAAATCATTCGGTTACGAAAAGTCGGTTGCCGGGGAGGTAGTTTTTTATACCGCGATGACCGGATATCCCGAAAGTCTGACTGATCCCTCCTATACGGGACAAATACTTGTTTCAACCTACCCGTTGATCGGAAATTATGGTGTACCTAAAAATTTGATGCAAAATGGCATACACAGGCATTTTGAATCGGATAAGATACATATAACAGCCTTGATTGTCTCCGATTATTCAGTGGGTTTCAGTCACTGGAATGCCAGTATGAATCTTGGTGACTGGCTTAAATCACAGCATATTCCGGGCCTGTATGATATCGACACCCGTTTACTGACTAAGATTCTTCGTGAAAAAGGTTCATTGCTGGGAAAAATTGAGTTCGAAGAGGAGGAGATCGAATTCTTTGATCCGAACCTGGTTAATCTTGTTGCCATTGCCAGCACGAATACGGTTGAAACTTACGGAGACGGAGAATTTAAAATCGTGCTTGTAGATTGCGGTGTAAAAAACAATATTATACGTTGTCTTCTAAACCGGAATGCAACAGTAATCAGGGTTCCATGGGATTATGATTTTACCCTGCTTGACTACGACGGACTTTTCCTGACTAATGGACCCGGCGACCCGACCATGTGTGAAATCACAGTAAAATATATACGTACCGCGATTGAACGTGAAAAACCTATAATGGGAATCTGTCTGGGAAACCAACTTCTGGGACTTGCTGCGGGGGGAGAAACGTACAAATTGAAATACGGTCATCGGAGTCATAATCAGCCGGTATTGCTCAAAGGGACCAACCGCTGTTTTATTACATCACAAAATCATGGTTTTGCCATTGCCGACGAAACACTTCCGCAAGACTGGGAGCCGTTGTTTGTTAATGTAAACGATAATACCAACGAAGGAATCCGACATAAGTCGAAACCGTTTTTTTCGACACAATTCCATCCCGAAGCCTCTTCAGGCCCTGTGGATACAGAATATCTTTTTGACGATTTTATTGAAAGTGTAAAAAAAGCAAAGGCAAGTAAATGATAAACACAGCTATTAAAAAAGTGATCGTCCTCGGTTCGGGGGCGCTGAAAATCGGAGAAGCAGGAGAGTTCGATTACTCGGGTTCACAGGCATTAAAAGCATTGAAAGAAGAAGGTGTCTACACCATTCTGATTAACCCGAATATAGCAACCATTCAAACTTCGGAAGAGATTGCCGATAAGATTTACTTTCTCCCGGTAACTGCCTATTTTGTGGAAAAGGTGATTGAGAAAGAAAACCCCGATGGAATTTTACTCGCTTTTGGGGGACAGACCGCGCTTAATTGCGGTGTTGACCTTTTCAGACAAGGAATTCTCGATAAATACAACATTAAGGTAGTTGGCACTCCCGTTCAGTCAATTATCAACACCGAAGACCGTCAGATATTTTCTGAAATACTGCACGAAATCGACGTTCTTACGCCCCGGAGTGTTGCCTGCGATTCGATCGAAAAGGCCCGTGAAGCAGCCAAAAAACTGGGTTTCCCTTTGATTATCCGGGCAGCATATACCCTTGGCGGTTTAGGATCGGGATTCTGCGCAAACGAAGAGGAATTGAATAAACTGGCAGAGAATGCGTTCAGTTATTCGCCCCAAATCCTTGTCGAAGAATCGATTAAAGGATGGAAAGAAGTTGAATATGAAGTGGTTCGAGATATCTATGATAACTGTATCACGGTTTGTAACATGGAGAATTTCGACCCGCTTGGAATACACACCGGGGAGTCGATTGTTGTAGCTCCCTCCCAAACTTTGTCAAACGACGAATACCATAAACTTCGGGCTCTCTCGATTAAAATTATCCGCAAAATAGGGGTAGTAGGGGAGTGTAATGTACAGTTTGCACTCGATCCCAATTCAGAAGATTACCGTGTCATCGAAGTGAATGCCCGGCTCTCGAGATCTTCAGCGCTGGCTTCGAAAGCTACCGGTTATCCGCTGGCCTTTGTTGCCGCCAAACTTGGTCTTGGATACGGACTTCATGAGCTTAAAAATTCGGTCACGAAAGTAACAACGGCCTGTTTCGAACCGGCCCTCGATTATGTGGTGGTTAAAATACCACGATGGGACCTTAATAAATTTGTAGGGGTTTCGAAAACGCTGGGATCAAGCATGAAATCGGTCGGTGAGATCATGGCTATCGGACGCTCGTTCGAGGAAGCGATTCAGAAAGGAATCAGGATGGTTGGTGTCGGGATGCACGGCTTCGTGGGAAACCGCGGCGAAATGGAAATTGTCGATATTGACGCAGAGTTGGAATATCCGACCGATCGCCGGATTTTTGCAATTGCCGAAGCCATGCATAAAGGATACCCGGTCGATAAAATCTGGGAAATAACCCGGATAGACAAATGGTTTCTTCATAAATTGCATAATATTTTTGTGCTTCGGAACACCCTGACAGGTTACGATGCAATCGAAGAAGTACCCGTTGAATTATTGCAGCTCTCGAAAAAACAGGGATACTCCGATTTTCAGCTTGCAAGGCTGGTACTCAAATGCAAGGATGGATCGATCCACGAAGAAAGTCTGAAAGTCAGGGAGTACAGGAAAAAATTGGGAATCATTCCGTTTGTCAAACAGATCGATACCCTTGCGGGAGAATATCCGGCACAGACAAACTACCTCTATATGACCTACAATGGTGCAGAACATGATGTCAAATTTGAACATGATAACAAATCGGTTATCGTTCTGGGATCGGGTGCTTACCGCATCGGGTCGTCTGTCGAATTTGACTGGTGCTCGGTCAATGCGGTGAACACAATTCGAAAAGAGGGTTTTCGCTCCATTATGATTAACTACAATCCTGAAACAGTTTCTACCGATTATGACACCTGCGACAGGCTTTATTTTGATGAATTAACACTTGAACGGGTTCTTGACATTTGTGACCTTGAACAACCATTAGGAACAGTTCTGTCGATGGGAGGCCAGATTCCGAATAACCTGGCTATGAAACTTCACAAACAAGGTGTGCCTATTCTTGGTACCACCGCCGAAAAAATTGACAACGCCGAAGACAGAAATAAATTTTCAGCCATGCTCGACCGCCTTGAGGTTGATCAGCCGCGCTGGAGTCAGCTTACTACCATCGAAGAGATCAACAAATTTGTTGATGAAGTCGGATTTCCGGTGTTGATAAGGCCATCGTATGTGCTTTCGGGTGCTGCGATGAATGTCGTTTCGAATAAAGATCAGTTGCATCATTTTCTGACCCTTGCTGCCCATGTTTCGAAAGAACACCCGGTAGTAGTTTCTGAATTCATCGAAGATGCCAAAGAAATAGAAGTCGATGCCGTGGCAAAAAACGGGGAGATCGTAGCTTATGCAATTTCAGAACATGTCGAATTTGCCGGAGTGCACTCAGGAGACGCAACAATTGTATTCCCACCACAGAAACTCTATATCGAGACGATAAGGAGGATTAAAAAAATATCACGGAAAATTGCCATGGCACTTGAAATTACAGGGCCTTTCAATGTTCAGTATCTTGCGAAGGACAACGATATAAAAGTGATTGAATGTAATCTGAGGGCTTCGCGTTCATTCCCGTTTGTGTCGAAGGTTTTGAAGACGAATCTGATCGAGATCGCAACCAAAGCTATGCTGGATGTTCCCTTTCAAAAGCCTGACAGTTCGTTGTTCGAACTTGATTATGTTGGGGTTAAGGCGCCGCAGTTTTCTTTCCATCGTCTGTTGAATGCCGATCCGGTTTCGGGTGTCGATATGGCTTCCACGGGTGAGGTTGCCTGCATTGGTGAAAATTTTTACGAAGCCTTACTTAAATCGATGTTATCAGTTGGATATCGTATTCCCAAAAAAAATATCCTGATTTCTTCAGGACCGACACGTGGTAAAATTGAATTACTCGAAAGCGCTCGAATGCTCAAGGAGCGTGGTTTTACGATATTTGCAACCGGCGGTACCCACGATTTTTTCCAGGTAAATGGGATTGAAACCGAGAAGGTATTTTGGCCGGATGAAATTGACAAGAGTCCCAACACGCTTGATCTGATTAAAAACAGGAAAATAGAGATGGTGATCAATATTCCTAAAGATCATACTACACGCGAAATATCAAACGGTTACCGAATTCGCAGGAACGCGATCGATTTTAATATTCCGTTGATAACCAATGCACGGGTGGCCAGTGCATTTATTTATGCCATATGCAAACTCGATCTGGATAATATTTCGATCAAGGCATGGAATGAATATAAGTAAAAAGCCAGGTTAATGGATAAGAATTGAAAAAGAGGATGTCGCACTGACATCCTCTTTTTTATTTTGAGAGTTTTTTTCACTAAACCAATCCCTGCTCACGCATGGCACACGCAACTTTGAGGAATCCGCCGATGTTTGCACCTTTCACATAATTAACGTAACCATCTGGTTCAGTTCCATTTTGAATACAGGTCTGATGAATGTTGATCATGATTTCCTGCAATTTGGCATCCACCTTTTCGGGTGTCCATTTTGTGCGCATGGAATTCTGCGACATTTCGAGTCCGGAGGTGGCAACACCACCGGCATTTGCCGCTTTCCCCGGACCATAAAGGATCTTGTTCTGAATGAAAACATCAACTGCCTTTGGTGTTGATGGCATATTGGCTCCTTCTGCAACGCAAATGCAGCCATTGGCAATCAAGTCCTTTGCATCATGTTCGTGAAGTTCGTTTTGCGTGGCGCAGGGTAATGCGATTTCACATTTGATACCCCATGGACGCTCGTTTTCGAAGTATTTGGCACCTGGATATTCATCCACATACTCTTTAATACGTCCACGCAGCACATTCTTGAGTTCCATTACGAAAGCCAGTTTCTCCGGTGTAATTCCTTCGGCGTCGTAAATAAAACCGTTAGAATCGGACATCGTTACTACTTTGCCACCCAATTGAGTCACTTTCTCGACTGCATACTGGGCTACATTACCGGAACCTGATATAACCACGGTTTTTCCTTTAATCGAATCACCCCTTGTTTTGAGCATTTCCTGGGCGAAATAGGTCGTTCCATATCCTGTTGCTTCAGGACGCATCGAACTTCCGCCCCAGTTTCCGCCTTTGCCGGTTAGTGTTCCGGTAAACTCGTTCCGAAGTCTTTTGTACTGTCCGTACATGAACCCGATTTCGCGGCCGCCCACACCGATATCTCCTGCAGGAACATCTGTGTCCGGACCTATATGTCGTTGAAGTTCTGTCATAAACGATTGACAGAAACGCATTACTTCATTATCTGATTTCCCTTTTGCACTGAAGTCAGAACCTCCTTTACCTCCACCCATTGGTAAGGTGGTCAGACTGTTTTTAAGCGCCTGTTCAAACGCGAGGAACTTGAGGATACTGAGATTTACCGAAGAATGGAAACGTAATCCTCCTTTATACGGACCAATTGCGCTGTTCATTTGTACACGATACCCTTTGTTGATCTCAATTTCACCCCTGTCATTCAGCCAGGGAACCCTGAAAAGAATAACTCTCTCGGGTTCAGCCATTCTTTCAAGAATTTTTAATTTTACATAGGCCGGATTCTTCAAAAGAAATGGTGCAAGACTTTCGACAACTTCACGCACAGCCTGATGAAACTCTTTTTCGTGTGGATTTTTGGCAATCAGATTTGCCATAAAATTTTCAATGAATAATTCTACTTCGTTACTCATAATTTAATATATTATTGAGGTTTTAATTTTTTACAATTTTACACAAAATTCTCTCATTTTAGTATTAATTATAACTTTTTCTTGACGTTTTATTATAAATTTATTTTTAAATGACATTTTGTATATCATTTTGATATATAAATTTTCAATAGTTATTAAACAGATTTAGTTTATTATCCTTTTGATAGGCTTTGATCGTTTTTGGTGTCTATTTGATATTATTCGAATAGCCCGGAAATGTATTTCATAAGAATAGATACCTAAAAAGTTTGAGTATTCCGTTCCAGTTCACGCAAAGTATCCATTTTTTTCTTTTGAAGAAAGCTGTGGATATCGCCAAGATGTTCTTTTACCTGTTTATTCCCGAATTCGAAAACCTTGGTGACCAAACCTGAAAGAAAATCACGGTCATGTGAAACCAGTATCAACGTTCCGTCGAAATCGAGCAGTGCACTTTTAAGGATATCCTTGGTTTTCATGTCCAAATGATTCGTAGGTTCATCAAGAATCAAAAGGTTTACAGGCTCGAGAAGAAGTTTAATCATGGCAAGCCTGGTTCTTTCACCTCCGGAGAGCACTTTTACTTTTTTTGTTAAATTGTCTCCTCCAAACATAAACGCTCCGAGAATATCCCTGATTTTTGTCCGGATATCGCCTTTGGCCACATCATCTATGGTCTGGAAGACAGTTACTTCTTCATCAAGTAATGAGGCCTGGTTCTGCGCGAAATAGCCAATCATGGTGTTATGTCCCAGGGTAAGGGTACCATCGTATTCGATTTCACCCATGAGTCCTTTTACCAGCGTTGACTTGCCTTCACCATTCTTTCCGACAAATGCAACCCTTTCGCCCCGTTGGATGGTGAGTGAAGCATTTGCGAATACAAGGTGATCGTTATAACTTTTTGACATCCCGTCAAGCACCACAGGATAATTTCCTGATCGGGGAGAGGGGGGAAACTTAAGACGAAGTGCCGAGTTATCTTCTTCGTCAATTTCAACTATCGTTAATTTTTCCAGCATTTTAACGCGCGATTGTACCTGGTTTGTTTTAGAATAAGTTCCTTTAAACCGGTCGATAAAATCCTGGTTGTCAGCAATCATTCTGCGCTGTTCTTCAAACTGTTTTAATTGCTGTTCACGACGTTCCTGTCGCAAAAGCAGGTACTGCGAATAATTTACCTTGTAATCGTAGATACGACCCATGGTTACCTCGATGGTACGGGTGGTGATACTGTCAACAAATGCCCGGTCGTGTGAAATGATTATAACCGCTTTGGCCGAGTTGATCAGAAAATCTTCGAGCCATTGGATCGATTCGATGTCCATATGATTTGTCGGCTCATCAAGCAGAATCAGGTCGGGTTTCCGGAGTAAAATTTTGGCAAGTTCAATACGCATACGCCATCCACCGCTGAATTCGTTTGTCGGTCTCGTGAAATCTTCCCTTTTGAATCCTAAACCAATTAATATCTTCTCCACCTCAGCATCGTAGTTGATCTCTTCGATGGCATAGAATTTTTCGCTCAGGGTCGAAACCCTGTCGATTAAGTCGTAATAACTATCCGATTCATAATCTGTACGTGATGACATCTCGAGATTAAGGGCCTCGATTTGGTGCTCCATTTCTTTAATGGCTGCAAAAGCCTGGGCAGCTTCTTCAAAAACAGTTCGGTTATCTTCGGTCATTAAATGCTGCGGCAGGTAGGCGATAACGGCATCCTTGGGAGCTGATATTTTTCCTGTCGGGGTGGTTCGTTTTCCTGCAATAATTTTAAGTAATGTTGATTTCCCTGCACCATTTTTTCCCATAAGGGCAATGCGGTCTTTATCATTGATTACGAATGAG
>Ga0136636_10001359_pt1 | contig 14186 bp, 13 predicted proteins | sample AntDrymUQ8522106_2_FD_104653 | JGI IMG/M metagenome (GOLD analysis project Ga0136636, IMG submission 104653) | Polar desert sand microbial communities from Dry Valleys, Antarctica - metaG UQ852 (21.06) | ecosystem: Environmental > Terrestrial > Soil > Desert | place: Antarctica: Dry Valley... | reverse complement strand
TTGCCGGTGACTTCAAATTTGCCACCACCCAAGCCTTTGATGCTGGTGGACTGGAAGGTTGCTTGCGGGAACTTGGCGGTGTTGAACCAGGTGGCCTTGGGCAACTCAGCGTCGGCTTCTGGCGAGCCCATTGTGGCACTGGCTATGTCGATGGTGAAGGCGATCTTGCCGGTCTCTGGCTTGGCAGGGTCCAGCGCTATTTGCGCATCAAATTTTTTGAAGTGCCCATCCACCGGAACGCCCATTTGTTTGATAACAAAGGCTACCTCGCTTTGTGCGGGCAGCAGCTTTTGCTGGGCCTGTGCGGCCAGGCTGGTCAAAGCCGCCAGGAAGAGCACGCTGGTAGCCCGGGCGATCGGGGTAAAGGAAGAAGAGGTCATGGTGCGGGTTCCGTACAGGTAGTGGATACAGGGTGTCCGATGCGGGACGTTCAGCGCTTGCCGGGCATCATGCGCAGCAGCAAGCCGTCTTTGTCAAAGAAGTGGTGTTTCAGCGCAGCGGCTACATGCAGCAGCACCAGGCCAGCCAAAGTAAAGGCCGTAATCTGGTGCCAAGGCTTGATCAGCTCGGCCAGCGGTTTGCTCACTGACACAAAGTCTGGCAAGGGCAGCACACCAAACAGCACGATGGGAAACCCCGCTGCCGAGCTATACGCCCAGCCCACCAGTGGTACGGTGAAAAATAGTGCGTACATCAGCACATGGGTGGCGTGGTAAGCCCGCAGTTGCCAGCTGGGCATGCCTAAAGTTACAGACTGGGGCAGGGCCGGCGGTTTGTGGGTCAAGCGCCAGAGCAGGCGCAGTACAGACAGCGTCAAAATCGTGACACCCGCCCATTTGTGCCAGTTGTACAGCTTGAGGCGTTGGGGAGAGAAAGGCAGATCGGCCATGTACAAGCCAACCGAAAAAATACCGATGAGCGCCAGCGCCAACAACCAGTGCAAGGCGATGGCAACACCGGTATAGCGGTGGGGAGCAGATGCGGTGTTCATGGGTGACGGTGTGCAGTGTGTTGTTGTCCGTCAGGCACCAAATGCCTGGCATGGGGAGGAGTTTAGGAGGCACCCCACCCCCAAAAGTTCAAATTACTTGTCGCAACAGTTCAACTTTTTTGAACTTAGTTGCGGTTGATATTCAAGTATTCTGATTTGTTACCAGTTGACCTCGCGCTCCGGCGTCGCGCTGATGCGGTGCACAGAAAGATCGGCCCCGTCGTACTCCTCTTCTTGGCTAAGGCGCAGGCCCATCGTAGCCTTCAGCACGCCATACACCACTGTTCCACCCAGCACCGCCCAGCCCACGCCCATCGCTGTACCGATGATTTGGGCGCCCAGGCTCACGCCACCCAGGCCACCCAACGCAGTGGAGCCAAAAATGCCCGCGGCCACTCCCCCCAGCGTACCGCACAGGCCATGCAGCGGCCATACACCCAACACGTCGTCAATCTTCCAGCGGTTTTGCGTCAGTGTGAACATAACGACGAATACCGTGCCAGCCCCTGCGCCAACGACCAGCGCGCCCAATGGGTGCATCAGATCGGAGCCGGCACACACCGCCACCAGACCTGCCAACGGGCCGTTGTGTACGAAGCCAGGGTCATTTTTGCCCACGACCAGCGCGGCTAACGTGCCGCCCACCATGGCCATCAGCGAGTTGACTGCCACCAAGCCCGAGATTTTGTCTAGGGTTTGTGCGCTCATGACGTTGAAGCCAAACCATCCCACCGTCAAAATCCACGCACCTAACGCCAGAAAAGGGATACTTGACGGAGGATGGGCGGAGATTGCACCATCTCTGCGATACCGGTTGCTGCGAGCTCCGAGCAGAATGACGGCCGGCAGCGCAATCCATCCGCCTACGGCATGCACCACTACGCTACCCGCAAAGTCATGGAATTCGGCACCTGTAAGCGCCTTGATCCAGGCTTGCACGCCAAAGTGCTGGTTCCAGACGATGCCTTCAAAAAACGGATAAATAAAGCCCACAATAACCGCAGTTGCGATCAGTTGGGGCCAAAAACGTGCGCGTTCGGCAATACCACCAGAGATGATGGCCGGAATGGCGGCGGCAAACGTGAGTAGAAAGAAGAACTTGACCAGCTCGTAACCGTTTTTGGCTGCGAGCACCTCGGCGCCGACAAAAAAGCTGGTTCCGTAGGCCACCATGTAGCCGACCATGAAATAGACAACCGTAGATACCGAGAAATCCACCAAAATCTTGACCAGGGCATTGACCTGATTTTTGCGGCGCACGGTGCCCAATTCCAAGAATGCGAAACCGGCATGCATGGCCAAGACCATGATGCCGCCCATGAGTATGAACAAAGCATCTGCGCCCTGTTTTAGTGCTTCCATATAAAACCTTTGGTGTAAATAGCTGCAAATTGGTGCGTTATGGAGGGTTTTTCTAATAACGCACCATACGTAAGCAATAAATGCGCCAATTTGGGTCTATTGCACCAGAGATCGGGTGCTGGGCGTCTCTTTCATCGCCATGGCCGCCTGGACGTTGGTACCCGACAAGGCCGACGATTTAAACAACGACGATGCGCCGCGTTTTGGTGTGTTTGGCAATATTGTTGTGGTCTTTTTCTTGGTCGAGATAGGTGTCGTTGCTCTGTGGCCTTTGGTCTGAGCGCGCACAGCACGTATTGGTCTGCGCGGCAAAGGCTGTGCGTATCTGCCATCGGGGAGTTGCCCTATCTTCGTGTGTAAACATGTTGATACACCACCCAAGAAAATCTATACTTGTTTCAACAACTTTGTGAGAGGTCGAGATGCGCTCAACATCAGCAATAGTGATTGACCAAACAATCCAAGAGTGGGGAAATGGTCTTGGGATGCGAATAACGGCACCGTTAGCCAAAGCGGCGCACATTGCGCGCGGTACACCAATCAAAATTGAAGTGGTGGCAGACGGTTTTTTTGTGCGTGTCGCCGGCAAACCCAAACTGACTTTGGCTCAGAAACTCAAGGCTTTTGATCCCGACCTTCACGGTGGCGAGGCAATGGTCTGTGGTCGTACCGGCGCGGAAGCCTTCTAATGGCCGCAGTGAGTAAGCAATGGGCTCCAGACCGGCAAGACATGATCTGGATCAACTTCAATCCGCAGGTGGGATCAGAGATGCGGGATGAGCATCCGATGTTGGTTCTCTCATCTAAAGCGTTTAACGAACGCACAGGAATTGTGATTGGGCTGCCGATGACGCACGTGGCATCTAACGGGAAAAATCCATTTGCAATCAAATACACAGGGCCAAAAGGCGACGTTGGTTTTGTACTTACGCACCAACCAAAGTCATTTGACTGGCGTCAATGCGAAGCAAGACCACATCACTGGAAGCAGGTTTCAACTTCGGTATTTGAAGAGGCCTGCGAGGGGTTGAACTCGATCATTTCAATTGGTGACTGATCTTGGGGTGGAGTGAGCAACAATTTCAAGGCATGTCCAAGACATTTATCCGGCCTGTCTTTAGCTATACTGCCAACAGCGCCAATTTGCCCAGCTTGCGGGCGCTATATAAATACAGCTAAAGACGGACCGAGACACTGAAGCACCCGGCCTTGTTTTTAGCATTGCCGGGTTTTTTATTGGGGTTTGGTTTGTCTTCTACGCCATTGATCGCGACACCGCAGTCGCAGCATTTTGTCGATCCCTTGCCGCTGCAAAGCGGGGCATCGCTGCGGGACTATTCACTCAGCTTCGAAACTTATGGCACGCTTAACGCCGAGCGCAGTAACGCCGTGCTGGTCTGCCATGCCTTGAACGCCTCCCACCATGTGGCAGGCAGCTACGCAGGCCAAGCCAACTCTGAGGGTTGGTGGGGCAACATGATTGGGCCGGGCAAGCCGGTGGATACCAACCGCTTTTTCGTCATCGGCGTCAACAATCTGGGCTCTTGCTTCGGCTCCACAGGGCCCATGCATGCCAACCCGGATGCGCCTACTGGCAGTGGCAAAGTGTATGGCGCGGACTTTCCGGTGGTGACGGTAGAAGATTGGGTCAACGCCCAAGCCCGCTTGCTGGACGTGCTGGGTATAAAGACGCTGGCTGCGATCATGGGCGGATCTCTGGGCGGTATGCAGGCCTTGAGCTGGACATTGCAATACCCTGACCGCGTACGTTATGCCGTGGTGGTGGCTAGCGCACCCAACCTGACCGCCGAGAACATTGCCTTCAATGAGGTGGCGCGCCGCGCCATCGTCACCGACCCCGACTTCCATGGCGGCCATTTCTACGAACACGGCACCGTGCCCAAGCGCGGCCTGCGCATCGCCCGCATGATTGGGCACATCACCTACTTGAGCGATGACGTGATGAACGAGAAATTTGGCCGGCAGTTGCGCGACGCGGTCGTGGCGCAGGCTGGAGAGCTTGCGCCGCCGGGCAGCGCAGCACACGCAGTGCCAAGCGTGGGGGCTTACAAATACACCACCCAGGATGTGGAGTTCCAGATCGAGAGCTACCTGCGCTACCAAGGCGACAAATTCGCCGAGTACTTTGACGCCAACACCTACCTGCTGATCACCCGCGCGCTGGACTACTTTGACCCGGCCAGTGCCTATGGAGGCGACCTGAGCAAGGCCTTGGCCAAGGCCACTTGTAAATTCCTGCTGGTCAGCTTCACCACCGATTGGCGGTTTAGCCCCAAGCGCAGCCGCGAGATCGTCAAGGCGCTGCTGGACAACCAGCGCGACGTCAGCTACGCCGAAATCGACGCGCCCCATGGGCATGATGCCTTTTTGCTCGATGACCCCCGTTATATGGGCGTAGTGCGCTCCTACTTCGATAGCATTGCGCAGGGAGTATCCGCATGACCGACTTGAACACCATGCACGCCTTGGCGCAGTTGGTGCCGCCAGGCTCGCGCGTGCTCGACCTAGGCTGCGGCGACGGCGCCATGCTGGCCCACTTGCAGCAAACGCGCGGCTGCACGGGCTACGGCGTGGAGATTGACGACGCCAACGTGCTGGCCTGCGTCAAGCGTGGCGTCAACGTCATCCAGTTCAATCTGGACGAAGGCCTGGCCCTGTTTGGCGACGCGTCGTTTGACGTGGTGCTGCAGATCGACACCTTGCAACATTTGCGCAATGCCGAGGTCATGCTGCGCGAGACGGTGCGCGTGGGCCGCGTGGGCATCGTGGCGTTTCCCAACTTTGCGCACTGGCCCAACCGTCTAAGCATATTGAAGGGCCGCATGCCGGTGACCAAACGCCTGCCTTACCAGTGGTACGACACCCCCAATATCCGGGTCGGCACCCACGCCGATCTGGCCGCGTTGGCAGCGCGCAATGGTCTGCAGGTGCAGGACAGCTTTGGCCTGCAAGGCGGGCATATGGTTCGCGTAATGCCCAATCTGCGGGCAGGTACCTCCGTTTACAAGCTGACGCTGCCGCGTTAGATTTGTTGCCGCTGAGTACTCCTGCAAGTTACTGCATGACATCGCCCCAAACCCCAGTGTCCTTCGCAGAAGCCTTTCGCTTCTGGCTCAAGTTGGGCTTCATCAGTTTTGGCGGCCCGGCCGGGCAAATTGCCATCATGCACCGCGAGCTGGTGGAGCAAAGGCGCTGGATCTCCGAGGCACGCTTTCTGCACGCGCTGAACTACTGCATGCTGCTCCCCGGCCCCGAGGCGCAGCAGCTGGCCACCTACATTGGCTGGCTGATGCACCGCACGTGGGGTGGCATTGTGGCGGGCGTGCTGTTTGTGCTGCCCTCGCTGTTCATCCTGATTGGGCTGAGCTGGGTCTATGTGGCTTATGGCGATGTGGGCTGGGTTGCGGGCCTGTTGTACGGCATCAAACCTGCGGTCGCGGCGATTGTGTTGCAGGCGGTGCACCGCATCGGCAGCAAGACTTTGAAAAAACCGGCTGTAGCCCCCGTACTTTGGGCGATAGCCGCTATGAGTTTTATAGCTATCTATGTTTTTAACGTGCCGTTTCCGTGGATCGTGCTGGGTGCTGCATGCATCGGTTGGCTGGGTGCGCGTTGGGCGCCAGGGCAGTTTTCTACCGGGGCTGGCGGGCACGGCGCCGCCAAGGCTGCAGCGCTGGCACCCGGTGAGCGCGACTGGGTGATTGGCGACACCACACCCACGCCGCTGCACGCGCGTTTCAAGCCTTCCCGTCTGGCCGCCGTGGTAGCGGTGGGGGCGGCGTTGTGGCTCTTGCCCATGGCTACGCTAGTGGCATGGCAAGGTTGGGATGGCGCGCTGGCGCAGATGGCCTGGTTCTTTACCAAGGCGGCGCTGTTGACCTTTGGCGGCGCGTATGCCGTGTTGCCCTACGTCTACCAAGGCGCGGTCGAGCAGTTTGGCTGGCTCACTGGCACACAGATGATTGACGGCCTGGCCCTGGGGGAGACCACGCCCGGGCCGCTGATCATGGTGGTGGCCTTTGTGGGTTTTGTAGGGGGCTGGACCAAAGAGGTTTTAGGCCCCGAGTCGCAGTTCCTGGGTGCGGCGCTGGCCGCCACGGTGGTGACCTGGTTCACTTTTCTGCCGTCGTTTGTGTTCATTTTGGCCGGAGGCCCGCTGGTCGAATCCACCCACGGCAAGTTGCACCTGACCGCGCCGCTGACCGCCATCACCGCAGCGATTGTCGGAGTTATTGCCAGTCTTGCTCTGTTTTTTATAGCGCATATCGCAATAAAATCGGGGGCTAGCGGCCCATTTGTCACAAGGCTTGATTGGACGGCGCTAGCGCTGGCCGCTCTTGCAGCGGTTGCACTGCTGCGTTTCAAGGTAGGGGTGATACCGGTTATTGCCGTCTGTGCGTTAGCTGGTCTTGTGGCAAAGCTGCTGGCGGTGGCCTGATGAAGCCTGTGCCGGGGTGCCACCCAGCCCCTACACTGCGGTTTTGCCCCTTGCGTGACGAACACCCGATGCCACAACAGCTCATCCTTTTCACCCACCACTGGTCTAGCCTGCTGCGTGCGATCAGTCTGTGTGCAGTTGCCGGTCTGTTGAGTGCCTGTGCTACCGGTGTGGGGATTGATCCCGCTTCAAAAACACCCGCTTTTCAGGTGCAAAACCGTCTGTTGCTCACACCGGCCAATGGCGGGCAGCGCATCACAGCGGCTGATTTGCAGCCGGGCGACATCATCTTGTCCTCGACCAACGGTGTCACCTCCATGGGCATACGGCTGCTCACGGTTTCACCGGTCAGCCACGCGGCCCTTTATTTGGGCAACGATGACATTGCAGAGGCGGTGGGGGCGGGCATACGCACCCGCAAATTAGTGGACTTTATTGAAGACGAGTCGACCATCGTTGCGTTTCGCCATCCCGGCGTGCGGGCGGAGCATTCCGACAGCATGCGCAGTTTCGCCCAAGCGCATGCGGGCAAAAAGTACAACACCCTTGGTGTGGTGCTGCAGGCACCATTCACGCTGCAGCGCCAGTACTGTGAATTACCGTTGGTGCCCAGTCTGGTGCGCGACGCCTGTATCCGCGGGCTGGCTGCGATACAGCTGGGTGTGGCGCGCAACGACCGTTTCTTTTGTTCGCAGTTTGTGCTGGCGGCCTACCAAGAGGCCCGCCTGCCGCTGACCACCGCCGACCCCCTGTTGGTCAGCCCTGCTGACCTGCTGCACATGCGCGAGGGCGATGTGCCCTCGGTGCGCATCGAGCAGGCGCTGCAGTATGTGGGCCACCTCAAGTCCGGCCCGGCCACTACCGACGTCGAGGTGGCTTCATCTTCACAGTGAGTTATTGACCCACGTGCATGGTGAACCGTGCACCATTTGACAGTGTGCAGTGGCCTGTGCCCAGCGTGGCAGAGTTCATCGTGTACTGGCAGTTGATGTAGCTGCCCCGGTTGCCCGCGCCATTGGCCAGACCGTCGCGCGATGAACCGGCCCTGCGTGTGGCCTCCCCGACGAACGACTCACCATTGATGGTGGTGTTGAAGTTGCCACGGCCGTTCAGGTCATTGGTGACAATGGCGTTAACCATGCCATAGCTGGTGGCCAGGTCGTTGGCCGGGTATAGCCTTGCTGCAAAGGTAACCGGCACCGGTGCAGGTACGACCATGTGCGTCGTTTGGGGGTACTGGGCCGGGTACTGGCTGATCGGCACCACATAACATCCCGACAGTGCGGCCACAGCGGCAGCCATTCCCAGAGCCTGCGCAACACGGCGCGGCACAACCACACCAGATAGCTTCATTCCCATACATTTCCTCGATGCCCAAGCACATGCTTGTGCGTGCATTCTTGGCGCACGAGAGTGGGCGGGGAATCAAATATGTGTTCTGGTATCGCCTTTCAGAACACAAAGTACCGCTTTTCAATACTTATTCACTTCAGGTACTTGACCCTTATTCTGTCGAAGGTCCCGTCTTTTTTGATCTCCGCCAGCGCCGCCTTGGACTTGCGCACCAGATCGTCTGGCGTCTGCTTGCTGAACGCCATGTACAGACCGGCCGATAGGTCATCGAGTTTGAAGACCTTGACCACGCTTGCCGGGTCCAAGCCCTCACGCTTGTACAGGGCCACCATAGCGAGCTCGTCGATAGAAAACATGTCTATGCGCCGCGAGGCGAGCTTCTTGGCGTTGGCGCTGTCGTCCACCACCAGGTCCAACGGCACCTGCGCCTTCTCCAGGTACTGGGCGCGCACATCGTCGCGCACGGCGCCGATTCGGTAGTGCCGGACGTCCTCCATAGATTGGACCTTGATCTCTGCCCGTGCCTTGAGCCGGTACAGGTACACGTCATACGGCGCGATGACGTCCACCCACTTGAACAAGGCTTCGCGCTGGTCATTGCGGCCTATCGCGTAGATCAGTACGTTGGGCGCGTCCTGCGCCAACTGGTAGGCACGGGCCCACGGGTAAATGCCCAGTTTGTACGGTGTCTTGGTGCGTTTCAAGACCTCTTCCACCACCTCGGTGGCCATGCCCGAAATCTTCTGGCTCCGGCTGTCCAGGAAGTTGTAGGGCGGGTACTCCTCGGTAACCACAGTCAGCGTCTCGCTCCAGGCAGACGTAGCCAACAACACGGCAAGCATTCCAACGAGCCTGTTCATCTTTAATAGGGGCATAGCGCACTCCTTGTGATGGATTTATGCTACTCCTACCCCAGGTTTTTTGTACAGAAGCGTTGCGGGTTGTCTTTTTAAACCGCTATATTTGTAATAGCAACATAGTTATATTTAACGGGGGCTACAGCCTTAAAATGTATAAATGCTTGGTATAAAAAGCGTTCCCAGCGTAGACTGACATACTTTTTTCAACAAGCAACCGCATTGGCTTTGGAGCGTGCATGGCAATTGAACTGGGTTCGGGGGGCAAACTGGCGCTGTTGGCACAGGGGCTGGACCAGCTCGATGTGGGCCTCACCGTGTTTGACAGCGACCTGGTTATGGTGGCTGCCAATACGCGCTTCCAGCAATTGCTGGGTTTTCCCGACGCGCTGTGCCGCCCCGGCGCCACCATGCTGGACGCCCTGCGACATAACGCTGTGCAGGGCGAGTATGGCCCGGGCGATGTGGAAGACCTGGTGCGCCCCCGTCTGGAGCTGGCCCGCCAGTTTCTGCCCCACCGCTTTGAGCGGCTGCGACCGGACGGCTCCATCATCGAGGTGTGTGGCCAACCGTTGCCCAGCGGCGGCATGGTCACCACCTATACCGACGTCACCATTGCGCGCCGCCGCGAGCAGGCCCTGCGCGAACTCAGCACCGAGCTAGAGCAGCGCGTAGAGGCGCGCACCGCAGAGCTGCGCCACCGCGAGGCCGAGCTGGCCCGCAAGGCTGCGTTGCTGGAGTCGGTTATCAGCAACGTGAACCAGGGCATCAGCTACGTCAATGCCGACCTGGTCATGGAGCTGTGCAACGCCAAATTTGGTGAGCTGCTGGAGTTGCCCGCCGAGCTGTGTCAGCCGGGTGTGCCGTTTGAAAACCTGGCGCACTTCAATGCCGGGCGCGGTGAATACGGACCGGGCGATGTGCAGGCGCTGGCCCGTGAGCGCATCGACATCGCGAAAAAATTCCTGCCCCACCGATTCGAGCGCACCCGCCCCTGCGACGGTAAGACACTGGAGATCACGGGCGTGCCCACGCCCGACGGTGGCATGGTGTCCACCTACCTGGACATCAGTGAGCGCAAGGCCACGGAACGGGCGCTGCGGCTGGAGCGGGAGCGGCTGAGCCATATCCTCAAGGGCACGAATGCCGGCTCGTGGGAGGTCAACCTGCAAACCGGTCAGGTACAGGTGAATGCCCGCTGGGCCGAGCTGACTGGCCACATACTCGAAGAGATCGGCCCCCTCAGGCTGGACGCCCTGCCCCGCCTTTTTCACCCCGACGACGTGGGGCACGCCGAAGCAGCACTGTTGGAGCATTTGAAAGACCAGACGCCGTATTACCGATTCGAGCACCGGCTCAAACACAAGGACGGGCACTGGGTCTGGGTGGCCGCCCATGGCCAAGTGTCCACGCGCACAGCCGACGGCCGGGCCGAGTGGATGGCCGGCACGCATATGGACATTGCCGAACGCAAGGCCACAGAGCAGCGCATACAGGAGCTCAACGAAACGCTTGAGGAGCGGGTGGCTGAGCGATCCGCCCAGCTCAATGCAGCCATGCAAACCCTGCACCAGTCCCAAGAGGCCCTGGCCCGCAGCGCGGCCAAGGCAACCCTGGGCACCCTGGTGGCCAGCGTAACCCATGAGCTCGCCACACCGCTTGGCAATAGCCTCATCACCGCCAGCACCTGCACCGACATGGCCAAACGCGTGCAGGCCCAGGTGGATAGTGGTCAACTCAAGCGCTCGGACCTTGCCACGTTCTTGGCAGAGGTGCAAGAAGGCAGCGCCTTGATAGAGCGCAACCTGCACCGCGCAGTGGCACTTGTGCGAAACTTTAAACAGGTGGCAGCCGACCAAGCCAGCGAACAGCGCCGAAGCTTCGACTTGGCAGACGTGGTGAAAGAGGTGCTGGACACACTCAGCCCCAGCCTCAAGCGGCATGCGCACCGGGTGCTGGTGGACGTGCCCGACGGTATTACCGTGGACAGCTTCCCCGGTGCCCTGGGTCAGGTGCTGATCAATCTGATCAACAACGCCTACCTGCATGCATTTGAGGGCCGTACCGACGGCACCGTGCGCATTGCGGCGCGGGTTGAAAATGGGAGGGTGGATTTGCAAGTTTCGGATGACGGCACTGGTATGTCGCCGAAGCTACTGTCGCAGTTCTTCCAGCCCTTTTTCAGCACTAAGATTGGGCGTGGGGGTACGGGCTTGGGCACGACGATTGTTGAGAACCTAGTCAAAAAGACCCTGGGCGGCACCTTGGCGGTGCAATCCAGTCCGGGCCAAGGCAGCATATTCCTGATTCGCATACCCTTGCGGGCTCCCCAAGACGACGAAATGGTGTTTGACGCCAGTATTTAGGGTGTTGTATTAGGCTTATCTCCTAACCAACTGGTCAGCAATTCGTCATAGACTGTTAGTAGTTAAAACACCCCCCTAAACAGGAGTCTTGTCAATGCACCGTCGCCGCCCCGTCGTTCGCCACGCCCATGTCGGTGCGCCGCATGTGCTGAGTTCGTTGCTGGAAGGCCGTGGTTTGCTGGAGATGGCTCTTTTACCCGCTTCCCTGCCCCTGCTGATGGAGGCGCCGCAAGGCGACGGCCATCCGGTACTGCTGCTGCCGGGCTTCATGGCCAGCGAATCTTCGCTGATTGGACTGAAGCTGATGCTGCAAAACAAGGGCTACGACGTCCACACCTGGGGTCTGGGGCGCAATATGGGTTTTCGCAGCAAACATGCCAACGCGTTGCCCCAAAAAATCCGCCACTTGCACTTCATCACCGGCAAAAAAGTCAGTTTGGTGGGCTGGAGCCTGGGCGGCGTGTTCTCCATGTATGGCGCGCAGAACTCGCTAGAGTGTGTGCGGTCCATCATCACACTGGGTAGCCCGGTCAGTGTGGATGCAGAGGGCAGCCAGTCGCCCAACGCAGTCAAGGCGCTGTACCGGCTGGTGTCGCACCGTCTGGGTGCCGGTGCCCATATGATGCAGCCCAAGGTCAAAGTTATGCGCGAGCGCCGCCGCCTGGCCGTGCCCACCAGTTGCCTGTATTCCCTGTCGGATGGTGTGGTGCCGCCGCAAGAGGCCACCATTGATGGCGACCCGGCACTGCACGAAAACATCCGGGTGCCTGGCAGCCATATCGGCCTGGGCTTTAACGGCATTGTTTTATCCATAGTTGCGGACCGTCTGGCCCAGCCCGAAAACCAGTGGAAGCCTTTTGAGCCCCATGGTCTGCTGGCACGCGTGCTGAGCGCTACCTGTGCCAAGCCCCCGATTGCAAGCGCCAGCCCCAACTGAATTCAGAAAGTATTTTTTGCATGCGCCAACTGAGCGAACACGACGCGGCCTACATCTATTCCGACAGCGCCCACGCCAACTCCAACCTCACGCTGCTGCATATTTATGACCAGTCCACCGCGCCGGGTGGCGTGCTGCGTTTCAAGCAGATACTGGCCCACGTGGAAAGCCGGCTCGACAAGCTCCCCAACTTTCGTGAAAAAATCCTGCGGGTGCCGCTGGATTTGGACTACCCGTATTGGATAGAAGACGAGAGCTTCAACATCGAATACCACGTGCGCCACATCGCATTGCCCAAGCCGGGCGACTGGCGCCAGTTTTGCATCCAGTCCTCGCGTATCCATGCGCGCTCGCTAGACCTGCAGCGCCCGCTGTGGGAGATGTATGTGATCGAAGGGCTGGACAGTTTTCTGGACCTGCCGGTCGGCAGCTTTGCCGTGCTGTTGAAAATCCACCATGCGGCGATTGACGTCGCGCATGGCAACGAAATCACCAGTCTGCTGCACGATTTGTCGCCGGTTGCTGCGTTGCCCTCGCCCGTTGCGCCTTGGTTCCCGGAAACAGCGCCCGGCAATCTGCAATTGTTGTGGAGAGCAGGGTTCAACCTGGCAACTTTGCCGTTGCGTTTGGCGCAACCGCTGGGCAATAGCTGGACGGCTCTGAAAGCCACCGCTACGACCTTTGCGAGCGAAATTTTGGGTCGCCCCCACCCCTTTCCCACAACCCGCTTCAATACCGAAGTCTCGCCACACCGCGTGTTCGAGACCCGTCGCTTTGCCCTGGCCGACTTCAAGACCATTCGGGCACTGGTGCCGGGTGCCTCTGTGAATGACGTGGTGCTGGCGGTCTGTGCGGGCGGTCTGCGCAGCTACCTGTACAAGCAAGACGAACTGCCGAAGCAAAGCCTGGTCGCGGCCGCCCCCATTGCGGTGCACAGCGATCTGGAAACCGTAGCGCCGGGTAATTACTCCTGGGTGCGGGTGGGGCTGGGTACCGATATTGAAGACCCGGTGCAGCGGCTGGCGGCCATACAGCAGGCCAGTTCTTCATCCGAAGTGATGGCCCAAGCTTTGAGCGCACGTGAGCTCACGCTGCTGGCCCAGCAAGCGCCTTCGCTCGCCATTGTGGCTACCAGCAAGATGCTGCGCTCTGCCTCCGCCTTGCTGGGAGACTGGGCTCCGCTGGCCAACTGTGCCATCACCAATGTTCCGGGCTCGCGCGAGCCTTTGTACTTGCTGGGCGCGCGGCTCACCTATTTGTCGGCCATCATGCCCATCTCGGACGGCATGGGCCTGGTGTTCTCGGTCACCGGCTACAACGACACCATCGTCGTTTCGTTCACCTCGTGCTACGAGCAGTTGCCCGACCCTGAGGTACTGGCGCAGTGCCTGCGGGATAGTTTTCAAGAGTACCTGGCTTTGGCACAACTGCCTGTTCCGTTCCAGCGGTCTAAGTCGGCTAAAAAACGCGCGGGGCCCAATCAGGTGGTCCAAGCGGCGTCGGGGCGCCAACTTAAAACCCAACCCGGCAGATCGGCTGCTGGCATGGGTCGGGCAATACCGTAGCCCTGGGCTAAGTCACAGCCCATTGGTAGTAGCAGTTCGCCGTGGGCAATGGTCTCGACCCCCTCGGCAATCACCTTACGCCGAAACGCTTTGGCCAAGCCAATCACGCCTTGCACGATCGCAAGGTCGTCGGTGTCGTTTAGCATGTCACGCACAAAGCTTTGGTCTATTTTGATCAACTCAGCAGGCAAACGCTTCAAGTACGTCAACGACGAGTAGCCGGTACCAAAATCGTCTAAGGCAAAGCGCACGCCCATGGCCTGGCAAAAGCGCATCACATCGGACACCTGCGCAAT
>Ga0136636_10001358_pt1 | contig 14188 bp, 15 predicted proteins | sample AntDrymUQ8522106_2_FD_104653 | JGI IMG/M metagenome (GOLD analysis project Ga0136636, IMG submission 104653) | Polar desert sand microbial communities from Dry Valleys, Antarctica - metaG UQ852 (21.06) | ecosystem: Environmental > Terrestrial > Soil > Desert | place: Antarctica: Dry Valley... | reverse complement strand
GAAGCTCAAAATCGGTTGACAACCCATTGACCATTTCCTCGGCTTGGCAATGTGCGCTTAGGCAATTGAGTTTTGTCGTGCTTCGCGAATTTTTGGACAGATGCGTGCTGTTTTGTTCTGTTCTGTTCTGTTCCGCACAGCAACAGTTGTTAAGCGCATGATTTTTCTGAATGCCGTCACGCAAAGCCGTCGTTCTGTAGCCTGTGATCGCACTCCTGATCTTTTGATCCACTGTTCAAGTTCAAGGCGGCTTGTCAAGCAAATTTAGTCTATAATCTAGAGCTTAGCGGCTGTAGCTCAGTTGGATAGAGTACTTGGCTACGAACCAAGGGGTCGTGGGTTCAATTCCTGCCAGCCGCACCAAACGAATGCCTTAGAACAGCGATGTTCTAGGGTTTTTTCGTTTGTAGGCTTTTGATTTCACGGCAGATCATTCAACGCGGCATGATCATTTTTTAATGAAGCCGTTGATTCACGGAGTAACCATGAGCAAAGCTTTTACTCGGGAGCAGGATGATGCCGACGATGACGACGACATGCAGCCGCCGTCATTGCCAGTATCGGGCAAAAATTACATGACCCCGGCGGGCTACGCGCTGATGCGTGGTGAGTTGCTCGGCTTGATTGACATTGAGCGTCCCAAAATCGTTGACGTGGTGCATTGGGCTGCCAGCAATGGTGACCGTTCTGAGAATGGCGACTACTTGTATGGCAAAAAGCGTTTGCGCGAGATAGACCGCCGCATCCGGTTTTTGACAAAACGCATCGAAATCGCCGAAGTCATTGATGCCTCGGTGCACCACGGGAACGATCAGATATTTTTTGGAGCCTCCGTGACCTATCTGGAAGATGGCAGAACCGAACGGACCGTGACCATTCTGGGCATTGATGAAGCAGTCAGTGCGCGTGGTGAGGTCAGCTGGGTGTCGCCAATTGCGCGCACATTGCTGAAGGCGCGCCAAGGTGATGTGTTGAAGTTGTTAGCGCCAACCGGCGCGTTGGAGATTGAAGTGCTTGAGGTACGCTACCCGGCCAAGCTCAACTGTTGAGGGGGTTTCCGTTGGTGACACGCTCTGCGCGCAGCACGGCTGAGGTGCGCCGTAAATTACGCAGCACGCCATCGAGCTGTTGCAAGTCTCGCACGGCAATAACAAACTTTAGATCCATGGCGCCGTGGTCAGAGTCTTCTGCCATGTCTATGTGGGTGATGTCGGCTTCAGCCGCAGCAAGTGCCCCCGCCACCCTGGCCAACACACCCTTGCCGTTGGTTACCGTGACCACCACCCCAGTCTCGAACGCGCGCACGGTCTCATCCGCCCACTCCACGGTGATGAAACGCTCAGGGTCTTTGTACTGCAGTTTTTGCGCCACCTGGCAACTGCTGCCATGCACCGTCAGGCCCTCTCCTCGGCCCAGGTAGCCCACTATGCTGTCACCGGGCACTGGCCTGCAGCACTGTGCAAATCGCACCGAGGTGTTTTCGCTGCCATCAATTTGCACGCTGGTTTGGGCGATGGTGTCGCTTATGCCGGCACCAAATCGTTCCCGTGTCAGCAGCAGGGCATCCAGCTTTTCACCTTGATCGACCAATAGCTTGGCAAGGCGCTTAGCCACAATGCTGGCAATGCGCTTGCCCAGGCCAATGTCAGTGAGCAATTCTGCGCGCGACTTGTTGCCGGTGAATCGCAGCAGTTTGTCCCAGCTGGCGTCGAAGTTTCCAGTTGTGTCGGGCAAACCCTCAATGCCTTCGGCTCGAAGTGCCTGTGCTAGCATTTTTTCACCCAGGTATTGCGAGTCGGTCTGCGCCATGGTTCGCAGATTCTGGCGAATCTTGGAGCGTGCGCGTGCGGTGCGCACAAAGCCGAGCCAGGCTGGATTGGGACTTGAGGCGGCGTTTGTGATGACTTCAATCACATCACCGTTTTTGACTTCGGTACGCAGCGGTACTTCTTCGTTGTTGACCTTGACAGACACGGTGTGGTCACCGACATTGCTATGGATGGCATAGGCGAAGTCGATCATGGTCGCCCCACGTGGCATGGCCATGATGCGGCTTTTGGGCGTGAATACATAAACGGCATCAGGGAACAGGTCAACCTTGACGTGCTCCCAGAACTCGGCCGCATCGCGAGTTTCGTCCTGAATATCGAGCAGCGACTGGAGCCACTTGGACCCCATGCGGTCGTTATGGGAAATGTCCTTTGGGCCGTCATCCTTGTACAGCCAGTGGGCGGCCACGCCGGTCTCAGCCATCAAATGCATGGCTTCGGTGCGTAATTGAAACTCAACGTTGATGCTGGACGGCCCAACGAGGGTGGTGTGCAATGACTGGTACCCGTTGATCTTGCTGATGGCAATGTGGTCTTTGAACTTGCCTGGCACCGGCTTGTAAAGCTGGTGCAACAGTCCAAGTGCGGTGTAACAGTCAATCAGGTGCGGCACGATGACCCTAAAACCATAGATGTCGGTCACCTGGGCAAAGCTCAGGTTTTTTTCTTCCATCTTGTTGTAAATGGAGAAAAGGGTTTTTTCACGTCCGGCGATTCGGACCGACATGCCAAAGTGGGTGAACGTGGCTTCAAGGTCGGCATGAACCTTTTGGATGAGGTCACGGCGACGCCCGCGTGCTTTGGCCACGGCCTTCGACAAAATGGCATATCGCCAGGGACGCATGTGGCGAAAGGACAGGTCCTGTAGTTCGCGGTAGGTCTGGTTCAAGCCCAGCCGGTGCGCGATGGGCGCGTACACGTCAAGAGTTTCCGAGGCTATACGCTGCCATTTTGCGCGAGGCGCGTCCAGCAGGGTGCGCATGTTGTGTGTGCGGTCAGCCAGTTTGATTAGGATCACGCGTACATCGCGTGCCATCGCCAGCAGCATCTTGCGGAATGACTCGGCCTGGTTCTCTTCGCGGGTGTTGAAATGCAGCTTTTCAAGCTTGGTCAAACCATCCACCAATTCGGCCACTGGCGAGCCAAAACGCTCAATCAGGTCAGGTTTGCTGATGCCGCAGTCTTCCATGGCGTCGTGCAACAGGGCGGCCATCAGGGCTTGGGCATCCAGCTTCCATTCGGCACACTGCGCAGCCACCGCGATGGGGTGGGTAATGTATGGTTCTCCACTGTTGCGCAGCTGACCCAAATGTGCCTGGTCGGCAAACCTGTAAGCCAGGCGCACCTGGCTCAGGTCTTCAGCATTGAGGTAGTCCAGCTTATTGACCAGGCTGGCAAAACTGGCCGATGCCGCGTTGATTTTCGCGGGGCTTGGTGTTTCTGTGGCTGAACTGACAGGGCGTGTGGTCATGGCTTGAATATAGCCTGCGAGGGAGTTGTTTGGATGCAGGCAATAAAAAAGCACCGCAAGCGGTGCTTTTCGAATCAGCGAATGAACGGGCGTTACAAAGGCACTTTTTTCAGCATTTCGATGCCAACCTTACCAGCTGCGATTTCGCGCAGGGCAGTCACGCCTGGCTTGTTTTTGCTTTCAACCTTAGCGGTGTGGCCATGGCTGAGCATGCGCGCACGGTATGACGCTGCCAATACCAATTGGAAGCGGTTAGGAATCTGCTGCAGGCAGTCTTCAACAGTGATACGAGCCATGAATTCTCCAAAACCAAAGGGGTGTGCGTTGTCAGAGGTGCAACGCTTTGAAAGTCTCAATTCTTGCGCGGCGTTGCGCCAGATATTTGAGCCGTTGTGCATGCACGATGGTCTTCAGGTCAAACACCGCGCGGTCAAACAACTCATTAATTATAACGAAGTCGAATTCCTGGGCGTGCGCCATCTCATGTGCGGCATTTTTCAGCCTGACCTCAATCACATCGGTGCTGTCTTCCCCGCGCCGTTCCAGTCGGGAGCGCAACTCTTCCCAACTCGGCGGCAGGATGAAGATGGTGACGGCGTTGGCAAAAATTTGTTTGATCTGCAGCGCGCCCTGATAGTCAATTTCAAGGACCACGTCAGCACCCTGGGCCATGCGTTCTTCAATGGCTTTCTTGGACGTGCCATAGCGGTGGTTGTGCACATGTGCCCATTCGACAAAGGCGTGGGCCTGCACCATGGCATCAAATTCGGTGTCAGAGACAAAAAAGTACTCGCGGCCGTGTTTTTCCTGACCACGTGGCGCGCGTGTGGTGTGTGATACAGAGGGCTGCACATGGGAATCAAGTTCCATCAAGGCTTTGACCAGACTTGACTTGCCAGCGCCGCTGGGGGCCGCCACCACAAACAGGTTACCGGGGTACTCCATACATTTTTGCTCTCTGATTGGGATCAAGGGGCTTTATTCTATGTTTTGCACTTGTTCACGCATTTGCTCGATCAGCACTTTCATGTCGACAGAAATGTGGGTCAGTTCCAGCGCGGCAGACTTTGAACCCATGGTATTGGCCTCACGGTGCAATTCCTGAATCAGGAAATCAAGGCGCTTGCCGATTTCGCCACCCTGGGTGATGAGGCGCTGCAATTCATCGAGGTGCGAGTCGAGCCGGGTCAATTCTTCAGCCACATCGATGCGAATCGCAAACGCGGTGGCTTCAGTCAGCGCACGGTCTTGAGCTGCTTCTGGCACATGGCTGCCGTCTGTCAGGCCCATGGCTTCCTGCCAGCGGTCCATGAAGCGTTGGCGCTGTTGTGCCACCAGTTTTGGAATCAAGGGTTGCGCCTGCGCCGCCAGTGTGCGCAGTTGGCTGACCCGGTCCAGCAGCATCACAGCCAGCCGGGCGCCTTCGCGCTCACGCGCCGCCATCAGGGCTTTCAAGGCACTGTCGGCCAGGGTCACCACCTCGGCCTGCCAATCTTTGCTGGTGGACACATCACTGCTGGAGAGGCGGATCACATCCGCCACGCTGAGTGCGGTGGCGGTTGGCAACCAAGCCTTGACGTTGTCCTGAATGGCATTGAGGCGCTGCAACAGGCGCACGGAGGGGTCGGTCAGCCAGCCGCCGGTGTTGTTTTCAAGCGCTGCGCGCAGCTCTACCTTGCCGCGTTTCAAGCGACCGGTGAGGCGCTCACGCAGGATCGGTTCGCAGGCTCTGAGTTCGTCAGGCAGTTTGAAGGAGAGGTCGAGAAAACGACTGTTGACCGAGCGGATTTCAATCCCGATGCGGGTTTGCGGACCCGGTTTAGGTTCTCCGTCCGGGGTGACGTTGGCGCTGCTGTGTTGGACGCTGGCGTAACCAGTCATGCTGTAAACTGACATTTGAATGCGTGTTTGATGAAATGAATTCAAGAATAACCCGGTTCTGACCCCGTGCGCAGTTGTCCAATTTAAAAATATGTCCAAGGTAAAACCGTCCCCTCTTCCTCCGGACACGATGATAGGTGGCTACCGAGTGGTGCGCAGGGTGGCCGCCGGTGGCTTTGGCGTGGTGTACCTCGCGGTCGGGGCCGATGGCCAGCAAGTGGCCATCAAGGAATATTTGCCAGCCTCGCTGGTCTCCCGCCCACCGGGCGCAGTGTTGCCGCTGGTGGCGCCTGAAAAACTGTCCTTGTACCGCCTTGGCCTGAAAAGTTTTTTTGAGGAAGGGCGTTCATTGGCGCAAATCTCCCACCCGGCGGTGGTGAGTGTGCTGAATTTCTTTCGGGAGAACGAAACTGTTTACATGGTCATGAATTACCTTGAAGGCGCCAGCCTGCAGGATTTCATTGTGATTGCGCGCGACCTGAAACAAAGCAAGGTGTTCCGTGAGTCCACCATCCGTTCGTTGTTTGATGAAATTTTGCGTGGTCTGCGCATCGTGCACCAGCACAAGATGCTCCACCTGGACATCAAGCCGGCCAACATTTTCATTTCCGACGATGACAAGGCGGTGCTGATCGATTTTGGCGCGGCCCGCGAGGTGCTGAGTAAAGAGGGCAACTTCATTCGTCCGATGTACACACCGGGCTTTGCCGCGCCCGAGATGTATCGGCGCGACAGCACCATGGGGCCGTGGACCGACATTTATGCCATTGGGGCGTGTATGTATGCCTGCATGCTGGGTTTTCCGCCGAGTGAAGCGCCCCAGCGTGGCACCAATGACCGCATGGCGCTGATACTCAAGCGCTTGCAGGGGGTCTATTCAGACAATTTGATGGAAGTGGTGCAGTGGTGCATGGCGCTTGACCAGATGGCGCGGCCACAGTCGGTGTTTGCCTTGCAAAAACAACTGAACAAGGGCGGCGAGCGCCGTTACACCCGCTTGAGTGTGGGCGACAAGATGCGCATGCAAATTGACTCCATGGTCACCAGCACAAAAATGACTGTGGCCAAAGCCACCAACATTGGGCCCAAGCCAAAATGAAATTCTCGGTGTTTCAAGTCAGCCGCAAAGGCGGGCGGACAAAAAACGAAGACCGCATGGGATATTGTTACACCCGTGATTCGGCCGTATTCTTATTGGCCGATGGCATGGGGGGGCACCCAGAAGGCGAGGTGGCGGCGCAGCTGGCACTGCAGACGATCGCGGCGTTGTTTCAAAAGATGGCACGGCCTGTCCTGTCTGATGTGCAAGCTTTCCTGTCAGAGGCGCTGCTCAGTGCACATCGAAAAATCTTGCGCTACGCCATGGACAGTGAGGCACTCGACACGCCCCGCACCACCATCGTGGTGGCGGTGCTGCAGGCAGGCAAGCTCAGTTGGACCCACTGCGGCGATTCCCGGATGTACCTTGTGCGCCAGTCGGGGCTTGTCGCTCGCACGAAAGACCATTCGCTGCTGGAGCAAGATTTGCTTCGCCCGGCGGGTCCAGACGCAAAGATCGCCCATAACCGCAACGTGTTGTTTTCCTGTCTGGGTTCACCTACCAAACCGATCTTCAGTTTGGCGGGGCCTGTGCCCTTGCAGCCGAACGACCGCGTGATGCTGTGTTCTGACGGCCTCTGGTCCAGCGTCTCCGAGGACGCCATTGTGTTTGAGCTGTCGCAAAAGTCCGTGGATGCGGCAGTGCCTGACCTGGTTGAAAAAGCCCTTCGCCAAGGCGGACAGGCGTCTGACAATGTGACCTGCATTGCCTTTGAGTGGGCGGGACCAGGCACGAGTCATGAGCATGTGGGTATTTCGACTGATGAGATCAGCGAGGGGGTCTTTGCGTCAACCATCCAGGCCAGCTGGCTCGACACCCATGTGGACGACATGGATGACGCGGACATTGAGCGCTCGGTGGCCGAGATCAATGAAGCCATTCGTCGCTCTGTCGCAAAAAAATCCTGACGCTGCCTTTTTTCGGAAGTCTGACATGAATGAATTTCTCAGAGCCCAGGGCCGGGCAGCCAATGCCCTGCGCCCGGTGCGCATCAGCCGTGGTTACACCGTTCACGCCGAGGGGTCGGTGCTGATCGAGTTTGGCGCCACCCGTGTGTTGTGCAACGCCTCGGTGCTTGACAAAGTGCCGCCACACCAAAAGGGCAGCGGGCAGGGCTGGGTCACGGCCGAATACGGCATGCTGCCACGCGCCACCCACAGCCGCAGCGACCGTGAGGCCGCGCGTGGCAAGCAAAGCGGGCGCACGCAGGAAATCCAGCGCCTGATCGGCCGCGCCCTGCGCTCGGTGTTTGACCTGAATTTGCTGGGTGAGCGCACCCTGCACCTTGACTGCGACGTGATTCAGGCCGATGGTGGCACCCGCACGGCCGCCATCACCGGCGCCTTTGTGGCCGCACAGGATGCGGTGAATGGCTTGCTGGCACAGGGCAAGTTGGCCCGCTCACCGATCCGGGAAGCGGTGGCGGCGATCTCGGTCGGCATTGTGCAGGGCACACCTTTGCTGGACCTTGAGTACCTTGAGGACGCCACTTGTGACACCGACATGAACGTGGTCATGACCGCCAGCGGTCACTATGTGGAAGTGCAGGGCACTGCCGAAGGGGCCGCGTTCACCCGCCTTGAGATGGATGCGCTGCTGGCGCTGGCCGACAAGGGCATTGGTGAACTGCTTCAGTTGCAGCAAAAATCACTATTAATTATATAGCTACTAACGCATATTATATAAGGGCTAGAGGCTTATTTCTTATGAAAATTGTGTTGGCATCCAACAACCCGGGCAAGTTGGCAGAGTTACACGCCATGTTTGCGCCGCTGGGGTTTGAACTGGTCACGCAGGGCAGTTTGGGCATTCCTGAAGCCCCGGAGCCGTTTCACACCTTCATCGAGAACGCGCTGGCCAAGGCGCGCCATGCGGCGCAGCACAGTGGCCTGCCTGCGGTGGCGGATGACGCCGGCCTATGTGTGGAGACTTTTGGCGGCTTGCCCGGGGTGCAAACCGCTTTCTACGCCACCCAGTTTGGGTATCCCAAGAGCGATGACAACAACGTGCGCGCCTTGCTGGAGCAGATGCAAGGCGTAGAGAACCGGCGCGCGGCAATGGTCAGCACGCTGGTGGCGGTCAGATCAATGCTGGACCCGGAGCCGCTGGTGGCCGTAGGTCGGGTGGTAGGCGACATCGCCCGTGAGCCAATGGGCAGCAACGGGTTTGGGTTCGATCCGGTGATGTTCATCCCGGAGTTCGGCAAAACCTTTGCGCAGCTGCCCATTGAGGTCAAAAACGCCAACAGTCACCGTGGCCGCGCTGCCAAAGCCATGGTGGCGCTGATGCGAGAGTGCTGGTTGTGACGCCGCAGCCCATGATTCCTATTCAGCCTGATGTCAATGTGTCAGAGGTGACGGTGCAGCCGCACGACATCCAGCACTACATGCGTGCTGGCACCTTGCAACTGCAGACGCTGCCGCCCTTGTCGCTTTATGTGCACCTGCCGTGGTGCCTGAAGAAATGCCCTTATTGCGACTTCAATTCTCATGAAATGCGCGCCGCTGCGTTGCCCGAGCAGGCCTACCTGAATGCCCTGATGGCCGACCTGGAAGCTGCCTTGCCGCTGATCTGGGGTCGCAGTGTGCAAACCGTGTTCATCGGCGGGGGCACGCCCAGCCTGTTTTCACCGCAAGCCATCGACCAGCTGCTGGCAGGCATTCGGGCCCGGTTGCGGTTGGCGCCCAACGCTGAAATCACCCTGGAGGCGAATCCCGGCACCTTCGAGACGGATCGTTTCAAGGCCTTTCGCGCCGCCGGCGTGACGCGTTTGTCGGTTGGGGTGCAGAGCTTCAATGACGATTTTCTGAAAACCTTGGGCCGGGTTCATGACCGTGCGCAGGCCTTGGCTGCGGTGACCGAGGCTGCGCAGGCGTTTGACACCTTCAACCTCGACCTGATGTACGCCTTGCCCGGCCAAACGCTTGACATGCTGCGCGCAGACGTTGAAACCGCCTTGCGTCTGGCCCCAAAACACCTGTCGATTTACCACCTGACGATTGAGCCCAACACCTTCTTTGCCAAGTACCCGCCAGCAGCGGTCGATGACGACCTGGCGGCCGACATGCTGGACCTGATCACTTCGATGACCGAGGCGGCAGGCTTGGCGCGTTATGAGGTGTCAGCTTATGCCAGACCTGGCCACGCCTGCAACCACAACATGAATTACTGGCAGTTTGGCGACTATCTGGGCATTGGCGCGGGCGCCCACAGCAAGCTCAGTTTTGCACACCGGGTGGTGCGCCAGGTGCGTGTGCGGGAGCCGGCGCGCTACATGACAAACGCCACGGCGGGTCAATGTGTGGCGCAGGAGAACGAGGTCAAACGCCTTGAGTTGCCATTTGAGTTCATGCTCAATGCACTGCGGTTGGCCGACGGCTTTGATCTGAACCTGTTTGCCGAGCGCACCGGCATGCCGTTGTCCGTGGTGCAGGCGGGGCTGGCACAGGCGCAGGTGCAGGGTCTGCTGTTGCGCGATGCTGACCATGTCAGGCCCAGCGCGCGCGGTTTTGACTTTCTGAACGATTTGCAGGCCTTGTTTTTGCCTGCCACGCGCCCAAGCGCCCACCAGGCCTGAGCGGTGTCACCCAAAGGCTTGCAGGCCTTGGCACAGGCGGTCCGATTTGCCTGTGGGCGCCAGCTGGCGCTATAGTGAATCGGCGCGGCAAGTTGAGGTCACGGCAAGGAGAATCCTCATGTTCATGGTCTACGGCACCTCAGGGCAGTTGTTCAAGGGCAGCATGGAGCAGTTGCGCCAGATTGGTGGCGTGACCGCTCTGGCGCGTTCGCGCCGTATCCTGCCCGTGGCGCACGACGGGCGTGATGTGACCGAGGAGTCCCCAGCCGCTTATGCCGGGTTGGCGCAGCACAAGGTGTTGGCGGAGGACTCGCCGCGCATGACGCCTGTGGTGGCTTACGCACAAACGCAGCAGGGCCTGCAACAACGCCACCCTTTGTCCCGCGTGGCCGATGTCATGAGCCGTCAGGTTGTGACCCTGCCCGACAGCGCCAACGTGATGCAAGCCTGGCACCTTTTGACCGAGAAAGAAATAGGGCAAGCCCCGGTGGTGAACCCCAGTGGCCTGCTGGTGGGGTTGCTGACTCGGGCCGATTTGCTCAAACCGGAGCGTCTGCCAAGTCCCGAGAGCCATGCGCTGGTGTGGCAGGCCCTGTTGCTGCAGAACGTCAAGGACATCATGTGGTCGCCGGTGCCGGGGGTGGCGCCAGAGAGCGACATTCGCCGGGTGGCGCAGGTCCTGCTTGACACTGGATTGCCAGGTCTGCCGGTGGTGGATGAGCAGGGGCATGTGACTGGTTTTGTGTCACGCTCGGACATTTTGCGCGCTGTGGTGACTGACCCGCCGCTGGATTTGTGGGGTTGATTCCATTTTCATATCAATCCGACATGTTGTTGTTTCGCCTTGCCGTGCGAGTGCACTGTCTGCGGCTTCGCGCCTAATGTCGTATCGATCTGTAAACGGAATGACTGGTGGTTCAGGGCTTGCCAGCCTTGCCGCCCGCCCGCAGCGTCAGGCCACCGGCCTGGCGTTTCTGCTCCCCCAGGGTGGCGCGCACAATTTGTGTGCCGTAAAGGCTGCGCAACTCATGCACTTTGTCGCTCAACATCTTGGCGTCCGAGATCTTGTCGGCATAACGGTGCAGCACCAGGTAAGCAGTTTCGATCAGCTTGCCGCTTAAAGTGGTCTCGCCATGTGCGATCAGGTCCACCACCGCAGAGCGCGGGTCTCCGGCCATGCTCATGGACATGGCGCTCTCGGCGTGGCGCAGGATTTTCCCGTGCGCTGCCCGGATGCGCTCGGCATACGGCGGGTAGTTGGCGGTGGATCCTGCGAGCAACTCGGCCAGGGCGCGGGTGCCACAAAAGCGCAGGCCAAGCTTGTCCACCACCGGGTCCACCTCTTCGAGCCGGATCGCTTTGGTGGCCAGTTGCGCCAGCAGCGCCATCAGGTTGGAGGCAGATTCAAAGTCAAAGTCAGGGTCCTGGATGTGCGAGCCAAGTTCACGAATGGCAGTCAGCACCTGGGCGAATTGACTTTGCTCAATGAGTTGCAGGGCCAGCACGATGTTCAGCAGACGTTGGTGGCGCTGGCTGTCCGGGTTGCGCTCGATCAGGCGGGCAAAGTCATCGCTGCAGCGCTGCAGGCCCTTGCGGTCGCCGGATTCAAGCCGAGTAAAAGCCAGCAGCACCAGCGTCTGGCAGTCAAACATTTTGGAGTCCAGCCCAAGCCGGGTGGTGCGGGCAAGAATGGTTTCAGCGCCTTTGTGGTCGCCTGAATAAAAGCTCATCATGCCCAGGTTTTGCAGCCGCGAGATCGATGCCGGCGTCAGGTTGCTGGCCATTTGGTAGGTGGCCATGGCCTGCTCGAACTTGCCTTGCTCAAACTGGGCGCGGGCCATCACGTCGTAGGCATCGGCAAAGGCGGGGTCTTCTCTGATCAGATTTTCCAGCGTGCTCACCGCCTTGGAGGTCTGGCCTTCATCAAGCATGGCGCGTGCCACCCCGAGCTTGGCCCAGGGCAGGGTTTTGGCGTCCACCACGGCCTGGTACAGCTTTTGTGCCTGGTCGAATTGCCCGACACGCAACAACAACTCGGCTCCGACACGCGCTGCGTACAGCCAGAACCGGCCGCGCGACTCAAAGCGTTTCAGGCACAGGCGGGCGGCATGCTCAAAGTCGTCGGCCTCGATGGCGCTGAAAATGTCCTGCAAGGCAATCTTGCGAATGCGTGCCTGGCACAGGCGCTCACCGAGCTGGGAGGCTTTGTGGGGTTTGAGCAGGTAGCCATCCAGTGCCGATTCAGCGGCCTCTGCGACCTTGGCGTAAGTGGCCTCGCCGGTGACCATGATGAACACAGTGGAAAACGGCAGCAACTGGTTGCGTCGCAGGTCATCCAACAGTTCCTGGCCAGACATGGATTCCTGCGGAAAGTGCAGTTCACACAGCACCACGTCAAATTTGCGGTACTCCAGATGACGACGTGCGTCTTGCAGGCGTGCCGTCTGCACCACGGTGCCCATGCCGAAATCACGCAACTGCGACACCAAAATGGAGCGCGAGGTGGGGTTGGAGTCAATCACCAGCGCCTGCGAACTTGACAGGTCGTCTTCAGGCAGGCTCATGCAAACCTTGATAAGTTGGGAAATAGGCGCAGCGCTGGTTGGACAAAGTCAGGCTCCTTTTTTTCTGCAAAACGCAAAATGGTAGCACTCCAGTGTAGGGGTGCGGCACGAAGGTTTTGGCCTGTTGGCACTTGGGGCCGCTTCGGTGGGTCAAAATAGGGCGATGACCACGCCTGAACACCCCTTGCAGCTTCCTGCCCAGCCTCGCAACCCTTTGCACGGTCTCACGCTGGAAGCCATGTTGACGGCACTGGTCGCGCACTATGGCTGGGCGGGTCTGGGCGAGCGCATTGCGGTGCGCTGCTTCACACAAGACCCCAGTGTGGCGTCCAGCCTCAAGTTTTTACGCAAGACACCCTGGGCGCGCGAGAAAGTGGAAGGTTTATACCTGTTCATGCTGCGCGAGGTGCGCAGAAAAGGCTGAACTTTGATGGCCGATCGGCCTTTCGCGGCTTGTATTGGCGGAGTGTGACCAGTGAAACTGATTTGGGCGCGCCAGCCCTGAGTGTGCGGTCACGCACAGACGCCGCTTTTGAAGCTGAATACGATGTGGTCTGCATGTTGAAACACATGAGCTTGATGCGGATCGAAATCCGACTGTCATCAATCCGATCTTTTACAGAACAAGGTACAACAAATGTCAGAACGCGCTCAATACATTGAAAAGATGGAACTTCAACTTGAGAAGTTGAACAAGAAAATGCTCGGCCTGGAAACCACGGCACAAGAGGCGAAAGAAGAAGCCCGGCAAAAATACAAGGAAGAAATGACCGAGTTGCGTCACAAGTCCAAGGCGGCTGCGGCCAAACTTGAAGACATGAGAGCAGCCAGCGTGGACACTTGGAAAAACATGGTCACCGACATGGAAGAAATGCACGACTCCCTGACGCATTCATTTTTTGCCATGTTTCAAGTGCCAGCTACCAGCGCCCCCGAGCCCAAGGGTGCCAAGGCTGCCAAGGCTGCCAGTGGCACCCAAAAAACGGTCTGACTGATCAAGAAACACCATGAAATCAAAATTTTTAACCACGTCATTGTTGGCGTCAGCACTGATTGTGGGCAGCGGGCTTGCGCTGGCACAAGGCACCAACACGCCGGGCATTGACCGGGCGAAGGAAGCCGTCAGTGCGCGCATCCAGCAGGGCATGGCGTCCGGCCACATCACACCTTCCGAGGCACGTGAACTTTATCGACGTGACCGCGACATTGAAATTCGCGAAAGCCGCTTTAAGTCTGACGGCTCGGCGACACAGCAGGAACGCCAGCAACTGCGCGCAGACCTCGATGGCCTGGCCGACGAAGTTGAACGCAAGATGGCGAACCGCGATGTGGTTCAGAACGCAGGCAATGCAAATACCTATGGCATTGACAACCGCCAGTTCAACATCGGTGAGCGCATTGACGAGGGTGTGCGTTCCGGGCAAATCACGCAGCGCGAAGCACGCAGGTTGCAAAGCCGGGAACGTGTCATTGCCAGCCATGAAGCCAATTACAAGCGTGATGGTGTCGTGACCCAGCAGGAACGCCGCCAATTACGCCGCGAACTAACCCAGCTGAGCAACGTTGTGGATCGGATGATGCGCAACGACGGCAACTACCAGCGTTGACCGTTCCACCGGTACTGGCCACCTTTACCAAGGCAGGCGGGTGCCGTTGTAAGCCATAAATGAGCCGGAGTCCGCCGGCGTCAACTGCGCCAACCCGCTCAGCATGTCACGCGCCGCATCGATTGCGGCGCGGCCAATTTGCTCCCCCTTGAACGGTTTG
>Ga0136636_10001356_pt1 | contig 14194 bp, 14 predicted proteins | sample AntDrymUQ8522106_2_FD_104653 | JGI IMG/M metagenome (GOLD analysis project Ga0136636, IMG submission 104653) | Polar desert sand microbial communities from Dry Valleys, Antarctica - metaG UQ852 (21.06) | ecosystem: Environmental > Terrestrial > Soil > Desert | place: Antarctica: Dry Valley... | reverse complement strand
CATCACAGAGCGTTCGGTTCGAGCGGCGTGGTGAGTTTGTGGCCACGGCAACGGGTGTGGAAGGCAGTTTGGTCTAGGCCGCTTCTGGTTTGTTGCGCGACGAAATATTGGCGCATGGAAAGGCACAATTTGCCTTGGATTTGCTGCCTGATTTTTCGCCCGAACGCGTTCTGGCTGAAGTGTCTCATCCGCGCGGCACGCGCTCGCTGTCAAGCCACCTGAAAAGTCGCTTGAACATCGATGGCATCAAAGCAGGTATTTTGTATGAGCGGGTCGCTAAAGAAGATATTCAGAATCCAGCGGCACTGGCGCGGGCGATCAAGGCCGTGCCGATGTCGTTGACCGCAACGCGCCCTCTGGACGAAGCGATTAGCAGCGCAGGGGGCGTGCGTTTTGAAGCCTTGAACGAACAACTGATGTTGTCTGGCTTGCCTGGCGTGTTTTGTGCCGGTGAAATGCTGGACTGGGAGGCGCCCACTGGTGGCTACCTCATGACAGGCTGTTTTGCCAGTGGTGTAGCCGCTGCACAGGGCACATTGGCTTATCTGAAGTGCCCCCACCAATGCGCAGACTGAACGGGTTGGATGATCGTCAGTCGCACTTTTGTGGCGACGAAGCCACCCTAGAGCATGAAACCCTGCCGTCATTGCGAGCGTAGCGTGAAAGTCCAGCGCTTGCGAAGTCATGGATTGCAGCATTTCGTTCGCAATGAAGGCTGTATTGCACGTTAAAAGCCTTCGGTAAACAAGAATTCCAACCTTGTTTATCGCAAAACCAGCACCGGTGTATGCGAGTGGGTCAGCACTTGTTGCGTTTCGCTACCCAGCAACAAACGCTGCACCCCTTTGCGTCCGTGAGAGGCCATCACGATCAGATCGCACGCGTATTTCTGAGCAGTTGCAATAATCGCATCAGATACCACGTCAGATTTCATGATGACAGCGGTGGTGATGACGCCTTTTGCTTCGGCCAGCGTTTTGACTTCTTCGACGATGGCTTGGCTGTCTTTGGCCCATTGCTCTTCAACAAGCCCAATTTCAGGCGCCTGCAATGCCAAACCGCCTTCAAAATAGGTTTGGGGATAACTTGGCATAACCTTCAGTGCGACGAGATGGGCGCCCAACGATACAGCTAGGTCAATCGCGTTGGTGACGGCTTTGAGGGAAAGCGGGGAACCGTCGGTGGCAACCAGAATTTTTTCATACATGATGATCTCCTTGGAAAGTGCTTGCCCAGCATACGCCTATACTTTTTCACGCTTTTGACGCACGTCAGACTACTGTAGTGCCAGAGTGGTTTTCACTTCACTTCTTCCTTATGTCTTTTCCCCCATTTGATTTGCCGACCCGTGATTTTTCTGACGTGAGCAACTCCAACCCCGTTGTTACAACGCCCTTGGAGTTGCTCGACACCGAGCAGGAATGGCTGGCGTTCAGCCGCGCTGACCGTGCACAGGCCGGGCGGTGGGAGTCCAGTGTTTTGATCGAGGGTATGCACTGTGCGGCCTGTGCGTTGACGGTGGAGGGAGCGCTTTCAGCCGTCCCGGGTGTGGTGTCTGCCGATGTCAATTCCGGCAGTCAGCGTGCACGTGTGGTTTGGGAATCTGATTCGGTGCTGCCGTCACGCTGGCTGCACGCGGTTCAAAAGTCTGGATACCGAGCAGTGCCAGCGAATGACATTTTTGCCAGAGAGCGACGCTTGCAGGAGTCACGCAAAGCGCTGTGGCGCATGATGGTGGCGGGACTTTGCATGATGCAAGTCATGATGTATGCCTACCCGGCTTATGTAGCTGAGCCAGGCGATCTGACCCAGGAGATGGAGCAGCTTCTGCGCTGGGCGTCGTGGGTGTTGACGCTGCCCGTCGTTTTTTTCTCCTGCGGGCCATTCTTTCGCAATGCTTGGCGTGATGTCATTCACCGGCAGATCAGCATGGATTTTCCGGTGGCGCTCGGCATGTTGATCACCTTTGTGGTGAGCACCATGGGCACGTTCAGCCCGGCTGGCATCTTTGGCAAAGAGGTGTTTTTTGACTCCCTGACGATGTTTGTTTTTTTCCTGTTGGCCGGACGGTGGTTTGAGTTGCGTTTGCGAGATCGGACCGCCGGTGCACTGGAGGCTTTGATGAATCGGCTGCCTGACAGCGTGGCGCGGCAAACGACACAAGGTACGTTTGAACGGGTGTCCGCACGACGTGTTTTGGTGGGAGATGTGCTTCAAGTGCTTCCAGGTGAGACTTTTCCTGCAGATGGCACTGTTCTACAAGGTCAAACTTCGGTTGATGAGTCTTTGCTTTCTGGTGAATCACGCCCGCTCGCTCGCGGACCCGGAGATGCCGTCATTGCCGGTAGCCATAACTTGGCGGGGGTGGTTTTGGCACGGGTTGAGCAAGTCGGTGCGCAGACCCATTTTGCGCAAATTGTGGGTTTGATGGAAAGCGCGTCGACCACCAAACCGCAGTTGGCACGATTGGCAGACCGCATTGCCAAGCCCTTTTTGATCGGCGTGTTGCTGGCGGCCGGTTTAGCATGTCTGTATTGGTGGAGCGAAGACCCCGAGCGGGCCATGATGGTGGCTGTGGCGGTATTGATCGTCACCTGCCCCTGTGCGCTGTCGTTGGCGACACCTGCGGCCATGTTGTCAGCGGCAGGGGCATTGGCTCGGCGCGCGGTGCTGGTACGACGGCTGGATGCCTTGGAGGCGCTTGCCAAAGTGGATACCATCATTTTCGACAAAACGGGAACGCTGACCCAAGATGCCATGGTGCTGAATGCCACCCGTTGTCGGGACGGATGTGCCGCTGAGACCGTTTTGGGCCTGGCGGCTGCGCTCGCCAGGCAGTCATTGCATCCTGTGTCCCGCGCGTTGGTTGTCGCGGCGAAGTCGGGTTCTGCTGCGGCCAATTGGGTGGTTAAAGAGGTGGTCGAGTATCCAGGAAAAGGCCTCTCCGGAACTGTTTCTGAGGCGTCTTGCGACAAGCAGCCCGTCAAACTTTGGTTGGGGTCGGCGGGTTTTTGCGGTGTGGCCCCCGAAGACACCACCGCGCTGCAGGTTTTTTTGTGCGACGAACACGGCTGGCTTGCCACCTTTGATCTTCAGGAGGATGTTCGCGCCGATGCCTTGCAAACAGTCACTGCACTCAAACAACTGGGTATCGAGGTGCACATGCTATCTGGCGATACCGCGGATGCGGCTGCTCGGGTGGCGTTAGGTCTGGGTGTCGAAAACTTTCAGGGAAGGTGTTCGCCAGAGGAAAAACTGAGTTTGCTGACCCAGCTTCAGCAGGCCGGTCGTCGTGTTGCGATGGTCGGTGATGGTTTGAACGACGGCCCCGTTTTAGCGGCGGCATATGTGTCGTTTGCATTTGGGCAGGCCGTACCTTTGGCCCAGGCCAAAGCCGATTTTCTGGTTAGAGGACAGCGTTTAAAAGACATTGCTGATGCTGTCGTCTTGTCTCGTCGCACATTGACCGTGGTTCGTCAGAATTTGTTATGGGCAGCTACTTACAATGCCATTTGCGTCCCCTTGGCAGTGGCGGGCATGCTTCCGGCATGGCTTGCCGGTATTGGCATGGCCAGCAGCTCTTTGTTGGTGGTGCTCAATGCACTGCGCCTGTCTCAGAGTGCAGCAACTTGTGAGAAACCCTGATGGATATTCTTTATTTGCTGGTGCCGCTGTCGGTGGTGTTGGTTTTTTTCATCATTGCAGGCGTTTGGTGGGCAATTCACCATGGCCAGTTTGACGACGTTGAGAAGGAAGGTGAGCGAATTCTTAACGACGAATAAGAATTTTCGTAACGATTTGATTTAAGTCAAATGAAGCGGTTATCCCTTCATTGACACTGTTGCGTGACTGTACTTTTTAGAGGTGAACATGGCATTTGTAAACTCGCAGGCAACGACGTTTAACGACAAAGTCGTTAGGCAGTTCGCCATCATGACCGTGGTTTGGGGGGTGGTTGGCATGCTGGTTGGCGTGATCATCGCCGCCCAGCTAACTTGGCCGGAACTCAATTTCGGTATTTCGTTTTTGTCTTATGGCCGCCTGCGTCCACTGCACACCAATGCGGTTATTTTTGCGTTTGGTGGCTGTGGTTTGTTTGCTGCGTCCTACTATGTGGTGCAAAGAACCTGCCAAGTCCGCCTGTTCGGTGAGAAATTGGCTGCCTTCACCTTTTGGGGCTGGCAAGTGGTGATTCTGATGGCTGCGGTGTCGCTGCCTTTGGGGTACACATCTGGCAAAGAATATGCTGAGCTGGAATGGCCGATTGACATCTTGATCACCTTGGTTTGGGTGGCTTATGCTGTCGTGTTTTTTGGCACGGTGGGTACGCGCAAGGTCAAGCACATTTATGTTGCCAATTGGTTTTTTGGTGCATTCATTTTGGCGGTTGCGCTGCTGCACTTGGTTAACAGCGCTGCCATTCCCGCGGGTGCGATGAAATCGTACTCCGCTTACGCGGGTGTGCAAGACGCCATGGTTCAGTGGTGGTATGGGCACAATGCCGTGGGCTTTTTCCTGACCGCGGGTTTCCTGGGAATGATGTATTACTTCATTCCCAAGCAGGCCGGTCGCCCCGTGTATTCCTACCGTTTATCCATTGTTCACTTTTGGGCGCTGATTTTTACCTATATGTGGGCCGGTCCGCACCATTTGCACTACACCGCGCTGCCAGATTGGACGCAGTCGATTGGCATGGTTTTTTCTTTGATTTTGTTGGCCCCAAGCTGGGGTGGCATGATCAACGGCATCATGACCTTGTCGGGTGCTTGGCACAAACTGCGTGACGATCCCATCCTGCGGTTCTTGATCGTGTCCTTGTCGTTCTACGGCATGTCCACATTTGAAGGCCCCATGATGTCCATCAAGACGGTGAATGCCTTGTCTCACTACACCGACTGGACCGTCGGTCATGTGCACTCGGGTGCGTTGGGCTGGGTGGGGCTGGTGACCATGGGTTCCATGTACTACCTGATTCCGCGTTTGTTTGGTCAAAAACAAATGTACAGCGTGAAAGCCATTGAAGTTCACTTCTACACGGCCACGATCGGTATTGTTCTTTACATCGCCGCGATGTGGATTGCTGGTGTGATGCAGGGCTTGATGTGGCGGTCGATCAACATTGACGGCACCTTGACCTACACCTTTGTGGAGTCAGTCAAAGCAACCTTCCCGTTTTATGTTTTGCGCTTGGTCGGCGGATTGCTGTACTTTGCTGGCATGGTCGTCATGTTGTGGAACACCATCATGACAGCCACCAAAGGGCGGTCAGTGACCGTCAACATTCCTGCGCTCGCAGCACACGCTTGAGGAACCACACATCATGGCAAATTCAAATAACGAAGGTGGTTTTTCTCACGGCGCTATTGAGACAAACAATGGCTTGATGATTGTGTTGATCCTGATCGTTCTGCTGTTTGGCGGTATGGTCGAAATTGTCCCCTTGTTCTTTCAAAAATCGACCACAACACCGGTGGAAGGCTTGAAGCCCTATACCGCGCTGGAACTTGCAGGACGTGACATTTACACCCGGGAAGGGTGTTACAACTGCCACTCGCAAATGATTCGCCCCTTCCGTGCCGAAACGTTGCGCTATGGCCCCTATTCCAAGGCGGGTGAGTTTGTTTACGACCATCCGTTCCAGTGGGGTAGCAAGCGTACTGGGCCTGACCTACACCGAGTGGGAGGCAAGTACAGCGACCAATGGCATATCACCCACCTCAATAACCCGCGTGATCTCGTTCCTGAGTCGAACATGCCTGCTTACCCTTGGCTGCTGACGTCAGAGGTGAATGCTGCCGCAATGCCTGCACACATGTCTGCCTTGCGCAAGGTGGGTGTTCCTTATACGGATGCTGAGATTGCGGCGTCTGTTGATGCGGTGAAAGGTAAGACCGAAATGGACGCTGTGGTGGCCTATCTTCAAGTTCTCGGTACATCAGTCAAATAGTCGGAGGATGTTATGGAATTCGATGTCAATACCTTACGTTCAGTCGTCACGGTAGTTAGTTTTCTAACTTTTTTGGGAATTTTTGCGTGGGCGTACTCCCGAAAAAATGCCAAAGATTTTGAATCGGCAGCCAATCTTCCGTTTGAGCAAGACTGACGATTTCACCGAATAGGAATAAAAATGAGCGATTTCACAAGTGATTTTTGGGCGATGTATGTCGCCGGATTGACGATCTTCAGTATCCTTGCATGCTTGGTTCTGCTCGTCTTGTCTGGAAAGGCCAAGGCGATGACCGCCAGTGACAATACAACCGGTCACGTTTGGGATGGTGACTTGCGTGAAATGAACAATCCGCTGCCGCGCTGGTGGAGTTATTTGTTTGTCATCACGGTCATATTTGCCTTGGTGTACCTTTACCTCTACCCCGGCTTGGGTACCAATGCCGGTAAGTTAGGTTGGACTTCGGCAGGTTTGCATGCGGCGGAAGTGAAGAAGGGCAATGCTGAGACAGACCCGATTTACGCCAAATTCACCGGTATGACACCGCAAGAGGTTGCGAAGGACGCGTCGGCGCTGGCCATTGGAGAACGGTTGTATAGCAACAATTGTGCACAGTGCCATGCGTCTGACGCCCAAGGTAACAAGGGTTTTCCGAATTTAACCGACGGTGATTGGTTGCACGGTGGTACGCCTGACAAAATCAAGGAAACTCTGACGTTGGGCCGTGTGGGCAACATGCCCCCGATGGCGGCAGCCGTTGGCACTGCTGCCGATGTCAGTAACCTGGCTCAGTATGTATTGAGTCTGTCAGGAAGTGCACATGATTCGGCGAAGGCTGCGCTAGGCAAAGAGAAGTTCGCTGTTTGCGCGGCGTGTCACGGTGCTGATGGCAAGGGCATGCAGGCACTGGGCTCACCCAATCTGACGGACAAAATTTGGCTACATGGGTTTGGTGAAAAAGCGATTGTTGAGATGGTCAATAACGGAAAAACCAATGTGATGCCAGCACAGGCGTCCAAGTTGACGGATGCGCAAATTCATGTTTTGACCTCCTATATCTGGAGCTTGTCAAACAAGGTAGAACAACCCTGAAGGACGTGTGGCCCGGATGTGAGCCATCGGCGGAGCCAGTCACAATGACGTGTTTCGGGGGATCGTTTTGATGACCCGTTTTTTACCTTGCCAATCGTTGGAAGCTGTGGGCAAGTGTTGGCACCTCCCGGCACGCCATGCGACTGTGAAAACACAACTCAAAGGATTCAATATGCAAAACAACCCGTCTGAAGACAGCAAGCCTTGGTGGCGGTATGCCCATATGTGGTTGGTGGTTGGCGGGCCACTGGTGGTGGTGGTGGCCTCGTTCTACACGTTTTACCTGGCGCAGACCAGTCCGAACGAGATCGTCACCGATCAGCATTTTCAACAACGGGTTGAGTCGCTGCAAAGCCATGGCTTGCATCAGATCGATGGCAGCGAATCACCTGCAACCCAAGCACGCAACCATGCTGCGACAGGTGCGGTGCCGCTACCGAGCAAATAGTTTTGGACGCAGGCAGTTCCGAGGGGCGTTCACGCGTCACTATTTGGGGTTGACGATGTCTTGAAGCGCGTCAATGCTCAGAATGTGAACGTGCCGCTGTTTGACCTCAACGATGCCTTCCTCCACAAATTTAGAAAACGTTCTGCTGATGGTTTCCAATTTGAGGCCGAGAAAGCTGCCGATTTCTTCGCGTGTCATTCGCAAAACCAACTCTGACTGAGAAAAACCCCTTGCGTGAAGCCGTTGCGCAAGGTTCAGAAGGAAGGCCGCCAGCCGTTCTTCAGCGCGCATACTGCCCAGCAAAAGCATCACACCGTGTTCACGAACGATCTCGCGGCTCATGATTTTGTGTACGTGTCGTTGCAAGGCGGTCACCTCGCGGGAAATGCTTTCAATTTGCGCAAACGGCATCGCACAAATCTCACCATCTTCTAGCGCGATAGCGTCACACGTGTGGTGGTCATGGACGATGCCGTCCAGACCAATGATTTCACCCGCCATTTGAAAACCTGTGACTTGGTCACGCCCGTCTTCCGATGTGATACAGGTTTTGAAAAAACCTGTTCGGATCGCGTACAAGTTGGTGAAACGTTCACCGTTGTGAAACAAAGTTTCACCCCGTTTGACTTTTCGCCGTGCGCCAATCACCTCGTCAATTCGATTCAACTCTTCAGAGGTCAAACCAATGGGCATGCATAGCTCACGCATGTTGCAGTTGGCACAGGCGATTTTGAAAGTCTCGTGGTTCATACCGGCGATTTTGACATTGTTCGCGACGACAGTCTGATCTGGATCAACGATGTTGGGCCGAGGCACTCGTTGTTTATTGATCATAATCAAGAATGCGCGCCGCCATCAGGGGCATATTTGCCTAAGACAAAGAAGGAATAATTCATGATTGACCGTGTTGCGGTGCCGATTTCTGAAGGTTTGATACGCCAGTACGACGTGTCGGGGCCACGCTACACCTCGTATCCGACGGCTGATCGTTTCGTGGAGGCTTTCACCGCGGATGACTATGTCCAGGCGCTTGAGCAGCGCCGCGGTGGCGCGGCCGCTTTGGCCTTGCCTTTGTCACTGTATGTGCATATTCCGTTTTGTGAGTCCTTGTGTTACTACTGTGCATGCAACAAGATCATCACCAAACACCATGACCGCGCAGCCGCTTACCTTCGTTACCTCGGTCGTGAAATAGAGTTGCATACCCAGTGTCTGGGTACAAAACAGTGCGTCTCGCAACTGCATCTGGGTGGTGGATCACCGACTTTTTTGTCGGATCAGGAGTTGCGCGAGTTGATGAGCGTGTTGCGTCGCAATTTTCATTTCATCTCGTCATGCGAATATTCCATTGAAATTGATCCGCGAACAATTGACGTCGCTCGTCTGGATGTCTTGGCCGAGTTGGGTTTCAATCGTCTGAGTTTTGGTGTGCAGGACTTTGACCCAGCGGTGCAAAAAGCCGTGCACCGGGTGCAGCCGGCAGAGCAAGTCTTTGCCTTGGTCGCCGCGGCGCGTGAGCGTGGATTTGCCTCGATTAACGCTGATTTGATCTACGGTTTGCCCGAGCAAACGCCCGAATCCTTTGACCGCACCTTGGCCCAAGTCATCGAACTCAAGCCTGATCGCATTGCGTTGTACGCGTATGCCCATTTGCCTGAACGGTTTAAGCCACAACGCCGAATTTCTTCGGTCGACATTCCCACCGCTTCTGCCAAAGTGTCGATGCTGGCGCGGTCCATGGCCGCGTTTTTGCAAGCTGGGTACGTCTATATTGGGATGGACCATTTTGCATTGCCCGACGATTCATTGGCGGTTGCCAAGCGACAAGGCAGACTGCACCGAAATTTCCAAGGTTACAGCACCCAACCTGATTGCGATATGTTGGGTTTTGGCGTGTCGTCGATCGGGCGGGTGGGTGCCACATACAGTCAGAACGCCAAGACTCTTGAGGAGTATTACGACTATTTGGATCAGGGTCGGTTCCCTGTGGTGCGTGGCTTGGCCTTGTCACGCGATGACTTGGTGCGACGCGGCGTGATCATGGCGTTGATGTGCCAGGGGCATGTGTCGTTCGAATCCATTGAATTGGCTTATTTGGTTGACTTTAAAAAGTACTTTTCCAAGGAACTGACGGCGCTTTTATCCCAAGAGCAAGAAGGTTTGGTAGAACTCAGTGATTCAAACATTCAAGTCACCGAAAAAGGTTGGTTTTTTGTACGGGCTGTGGCCATGGTCTTTGACTGCTATTTGCAGACCGACCGTACGCGCGCGAAGTTTTCCAAGATTCTGTAAATTCAGCGGATGCTTGTTTCCTTAGCTTCTACCGCTTTGCTGATGGGATTGGCGGGTGGTCCCCATTGCATTGCCATGTGCGGCGCGGCCTGCGCGGGCATTGGGCAAGCGGCTGGGCACAACAAAAATCGGGCGATGTTGACCTTCCAGTTGGGGCGGGTGCTGGGTTATTCGGCGTTGGGGGCAGTTGCAGCCGCTTCGATGCAGGGCTTGGGGTGGCTAACCGTTCAGTCTGCGGCCTTGCGACCGGTGTGGGGCATGTTTCACATGGCCACCCTGGTTCTGGGGCTGGTGTTGTTGTGGCGGGCTCAGCAACCGGTCTGGTTGGACAGTGCTGGCAAACAGGTTTGGCGAAGCGTCAGGCGTTTGGTTTCGGGTCGCGGTGGCGGTGCACCTTTGTTGTTGGGGGCCGTCTGGACGTTTTTACCCTGCGGGCTGTTGTACTCGGCACTGTTGGTGGCGGCGTTGAGTGGAAGTCCATTGGACGGCGCGATGCTCATGGCTTTGTTTGCACTGGGTACCAGTGTTTCGATGATGTTGGGGCCGTGGCTTTGGTTGCGGCTCAAGGGAAACCATTCGGGTGATTGGGGTGTTCGGCTGGCAGGACTGGCGCTGGCTGCGAGCTCTGTGTGGGCGTTGTGGATGGCGTATGCCCACAATGCTGCGCCGTGGTGCGTGGTGTAGCGTCATCGAGCCCGCTTAGACGAACCGATAATCGGGGCATGACTTGCCCTGATCAATTGAAGCCTCAGCAATGGCGGCTCAGCGTGGCCCCCATGCTGGACTGGACCGATCGACATTGCCGTTTTTTTCACCGTTTGTTGTCCAAACACACGCTGCTGTACACCGAGATGGTGACTACCGGTGCGTTGGTGCACGGCGACGTTGCGCGCCATTTGCGCTTCAATGCCGAAGAAAACCCCGTGGCCTTACAACTCGGTGGCAGTGATCGCGTTGACCTTGCCCACTGCGCTCGGCTGGGGGAGCAATGGGGTTACTCGGAAATCAACCTCAACTGCGGTTGCCCCAGCGAACGTGTACAACGCGGCGCTTTTGGCGCGTGTTTGATGACTGAGCCCGCCTTGGTTGCCGATTGCATCAAGGCCATGGTCGATGTGGTGGGTGTTCCTGTGACCGTTAAGCATCGCATTGGTATTGACCAGGTTGAAAGTTATGACTTTGTGCGTGATTTCGTCGGACAGGTCAGTCAGGCGGGCGCACCAGTGTTTATCGTTCATGCCCGCAACGCGTGGTTAAAGGGCTTGAGTCCCAAGGACAACCGGGAGATTCCCCCGTTGCGCTACGAATGGGCCTATCGACTGAAACGCGACTTTCCCAGCTTGGTGATTGTGATCAATGGGGGAGTCACCACGTCTGAACAAGTCGCAGGCCATTTGGAGCAGGTGGACGGGGTCATGCTCGGGCGCGAGGCGTACCACAACCCGTGGTGGCTTAGTGACTGGGACAGCCGGTTTTTTGGTGACAGTTTCCCAATGGCCAATGCGGCAACGACGGACACTGACGGCATGACGCGTGACCGCATCGAGCAGACCATGGTGGCTTATATGGCGCGGGAATTTGCCAGCGATGGCACCCGGTGGCCGTCGATTGCGCGCCACATGTTGGGTCTGCGCCATGGTTTGCCCGGTTCGCGCCATTGGCGGCGCGTCTGGAGCGACCACAGCTTGAAACACCTGCCGCCTGACGCCGTCATGGCGTTGGCACATCAAGCATGACGACGCCCGCTTTGGGCTCACGCCAGCGTTTGGCGAGAACCGTGATATGGCTGATTCCCATGTTGTGGGCGGTCAATTACCTGGTTGCTCGCAAAGCACCCGGCGTTGTTGAGCCTTACACCTTGGCATTTTTTCGATGGTTGGTGGCTGGCACGGTGCTGGTGGTGCTGGCACGTGCCGAGATATGGTCCCAACGTGGCCATATCTGGGCTGTGTGGCCACAGTACCTCGTGTTGGGCTTTTTGGGCATGCTGGTGTGCGGTGCATGGGTGTACTTGGGCGCGCATACCACGGTCGTGATGAACATGGCCTTGATCTATTCAGCATCCCCGGTGTTGATCGCGCTGGGCGCTGTTTTTTGGTTGCGTGAGCCGTTTTCTGTTCGGCAAGGTGCCGGCATTGTGCTTGCGCTGACCGGTGTGGTGCATGTGATCGTCAAGGGCCAGTGGCTGGCGTTGGCCAGCGTGCAATGGGTGGTTGGGGACGGGTGGATACTGGCGGCCATGGTGTCTTGGGCAGCGTTTGTCTTGCTGCAAAAACGGTGGGCCAGTCCACTGGGTGGCAGCGCGCGCTTGGCGGTCATTTGTATGGGGGGAGTGCTTTTGCTGTTGCCATTTGCCTTGCAAGAGATGCGCGCTGGCCACGCGCCGCCATGGACAACTCAGGCGACTTTGCTGGTCGCAGCCGCCGCCCTGTTGCCCGGTTTGGCGGCGTATGGGTTGTATGCGTGGGCGCAGAAAGCGATTGGTGCCAGTCAGGTCGCGATGACCTTGTATTTGTCGCCCCTGTATGCGGCACTGGCAAGCTGGGCGCTGCTGGGGGAACCCCTGGGTTGGCACCATTTGGCTGGCGCGGCGCTGATCTTGCCGGGTGTCTTTCTGGTGTCCCGCTCCAAGGGTTAGGCGATCGGCTCCTATGGGGGCTCAAGGTATCATGACGGTTTGCCGCGCAGCCCCGGGACCCCTGGTCAGGACACTGCGTTTTCACCCTTGCCCATCGCTTTTGCAACCCTGTGCGTCTTAATTCAATCAAGTTATCGGGCTTCAAATCATTTGCCGAACCCACCAATTTTCTGTTGCCTGGGCAGTTGGTGGGTGTAGTGGGGCCCAATGGTTGTGGCAAATCTAACATCATGGATGCGGTGCGCTGGGTGCTGGGTGAGTCAAAAGCGTCCGAATTGCGTGGTGAGTCCATGCAGGATGTGATTTTTAACGGCACCAACACCCGCAAGCCATCCAGTCGCGCCAGTGTTGAGTTGGTGTTTGACAATGAAGACCACCGCGCTGGTGGTCAGTGGAACCAGTTTGGCGAGATCGCTGTTAAGCGCGTGCTCACCCGTGATGGCGGCAGCAGCTATTACATCAACAACCAGCCAGTTCGCCGACGCGACGTTCAGGACGTGTTTCTCGGCACCGGGTTGGGGCCTCGTGCCTACGCCATCATCGGCCAAGGCACCATCAGCCGCATCATCGAGAGCAAACCTGAGGAACTGCGCCTGTTTCTGGAAGAAGCGGCCGGGGTGTCCAAGTACAAAGAACGCCGCCGGGAAACCGAGAACCGTTTGTGCGATACGCGTGAGAACTTGACCCGCGTAGATGACATCTTGCGCGAGCTCAACACCAATCTGGACAAACTCGAGAAGCAAGCAGAGGTTGCGCAGAAGTTCAAGGATTTGTCGGCCAATGCCACTTTGAAACAGCACCAATTGTGGTTTTTGAAGCGTGGCGAATCTGAGACTGATCAGGCGCGCATCAAATTAGAAGCCCTCGGCGCGGTGAATGCATTGGAAAGCCAAGTGGCTGACTTGCGGCACATTGAGGCTGAACTGGAAGCGGTGCGCCAAGCGCACTACGACGCGGGCGACCAGGTCAATCAGGCGCAAGGCCTGCTGTACGAGGCCAGCACCGAAGTGGGCCGCTTGGAGGCGGAGATTCGGTATGTGGTGGAGGGGCGCCAACGGGTCGAACGCCGTTTGGAGACCTTGCAGGAGCAGGCCGTGCAGTGGACCACCCGCAGCGAGGATGCGCACATCGAGCTGGAAAACCTGTCAGAACTGGCGCTTGTGGGCGAAGAGAAAACCACTCTGTTGGCCGCCCAGGTGGAAGACCAAGCCCAACAACTGCCCGAGCTTGAAGAAGCCTTGCGTTTGGCCCAGCGCGCGTCCAACGCGCAGCGGGCCAGTGTGGCGCAAGTGCAGCAAGCCATTGGCGTGTTGGCCGCTGAACAACGCAGCATTGAAGAACAATCGCGTCAGCTGGCAACCCGGCGCGAGCGCTTGTTGCAAGATCGCAATGCGGTGGCCGCGCCGGACGAAGAACGCTTGCACAGCCAACAAGCCTTGCTGGCCGAGGTCCAGGAAGTCGCGGACGTGGCGCAAGCACGCATGGGTGAGTTGCAAAACGCGCTTCCTGAGCTGGAGGAGCGGCGGCGCCAACAGCAGCAGTTGGTCAATACAGAGGTTGCCACACTGGCTGATTTGTCTGCGCGGTTTGAGGCCTTGAAGGCCTTGCAGGCACGGGTCAAGACCGACGGCAAACTGCAGCCGTGGTTGCAAAAACACGGTCTGGACCATTTGCAAGGGCTGTGGAATCGCCTGCACATCGAGCAAGGCTGGGAAAGCGCGCTGGAAGGCGCATTGCGAGAGCGATTGAGTGCACTAGAAGTCAGTCGACTTGAGCT
>Ga0136636_10001355_pt1 | contig 14197 bp, 8 predicted proteins | sample AntDrymUQ8522106_2_FD_104653 | JGI IMG/M metagenome (GOLD analysis project Ga0136636, IMG submission 104653) | Polar desert sand microbial communities from Dry Valleys, Antarctica - metaG UQ852 (21.06) | ecosystem: Environmental > Terrestrial > Soil > Desert | place: Antarctica: Dry Valley... | reverse complement strand
GCCAAGGTGGCGTAACCGCACAGTGCCATGGCGATTTCCAGTTCGTCGCGCAACAAACGCAGCACATGGGACACGCCCAGTGCACCCGCGTTGGCCAGCCCGTACAAGTAAGGGCGGCCAATCAGCACCGCATTGGCGCCCAATGCGATCGCTTTGAGAACATCTGTGCCCCGGCGGATGCCGCCATCTACTAACAACGTCGCCTCTGCGCCGACGGCCTGTCTGATACGCGGCAACATATTGGCCGTGTTTGGCAAGGTGTCTAACGTGCGCCCGCCGTGGTTAGACACCACCAGCCCCGCAGCGCCCATCTGTAGCGCCCGGCAGGCGTCGTCGGGGTGCAACACCCCCTTGAGTAACACCGGCAGGCGGGTGTGCGACAGCAGCCATGCGATGTCGGCCCAGGTCACCGAGGTGCGCAGCAAGCCGCCAAACAAGGCGCTTTGACCTGACCTCAAAGGGTTTGCCGGTGCGGGCGGCAAACCCGCCAAGTTGACCGCAGACACCCCAGGCGGCAGCCGAAAGCCCGCGCGACGCTCGCGGTCACGGGCACCCTGCACTGGCGCATCCACTGTCACCACCAGCGCTTCAAAGCCCGCCGACTCTGCGCGCCGCACCAGTTCCAGCGTGAACGCACGGTCGTGCGTCATGTAGAGCTGAAACCACAAGGGGCCACGATCCGCATCGTTCACGACGACCCGGGCGACGTCTTCCAAGGTGGTGCTGGCCTGCGTGCTCAGGACCAAGCCTGCACCCTGGGCCGACGCGGCGCAGGCCACGGCTATTTCGCCATCGGGGTGGGCCAGCTTGTGGTAGGCCACCGGCGCCAAGAAGATCGGGTGCGCCACACGGCGGCCCAACAGATTGACACCGGTATGGCCGCCTTGAAGTGTTTGCAACACCCGTGGCAACAGCTGCAGTTGCTGCCAGGCCTGTTGATTGCCGCGCAGGGTGATCTCGTCAGCCGCGCCGCCACTGATGTAGGCCCAGGCATGCGCTTGCATTCGGTTTCGGGCATAGCTCTCATGCGCTGGCAAGGACACCAACTCCTGTGGCAGGACGCCCACGCTCGTGGAGGCCGCGTTCATGTGTCCGCCCACATGCGCAACAGGTTGTGGTAGACCCCCGTGAGCGCGGTGGTCTCTGCCGTCTCGCCGTACTGCGCCCGCAAACCGAGCAGGTTCATGTCCAAGTCATACAACAAGCGGCGCTGCTCGTCGCTGCGCACCATGCTTTGCACCCAAAAGAAGCACGCGTAGCGTACGCCGCGCGTCACGGGCATGACCTGGTGCACGCTGGTACCTGGGTAAAGAATGGCATCTCCGGCGCGCAACTTCACCAACTGCTCGCCAAAGGTGTCTGCGATGGCGAGTTCACCGCCGTCGTAGTCTGTCGGCTCGTTCAAAAACACGGTGCATGACAGGTCGGCGCGCACGCGCTGGCCGCTGGGCAAGACCCTGACAGCACCATCCACATGGCGACCGTAATGGTTGTGCGCGCCGCCGTAGCGATTCACCCGTGGCGTGAAGACGTGCTTGGGCAATGCGGCCGAAAAGAACAGGGCGTTGCGGTCCAATCCGTGCAACACCAAGCTGCGAACCGTCGCAGCGGCGTCACAGTCGTGCGGCAGCTGCGCGTTGTTTTTCACCTGCGCGGCTTGCAGTCCAGCGCTGGATCGGCCGTCTTCCCACGGTGCCGTGGGCAGCAGGCCGTGGACAGACTGCAGGTCATGCGCACTCAACAGGCCAGACAGGGTGAGGACCATGACGCTCAGAACTTCAGGGATGCCGTGACTTGGTACATGCGCCCCGCGCCCGGGATGTAATGCCCGGAGTACACCTGGTCGGCATAGAGTTCATTGGTGAGGTTGCTGATATTGGCTTTGATGAGCACGTCATCGCGCAACTGGTACTCCACCATCGCATCCACCGTGACCCAGCTAGGCACTTCCCAGCCTGGGTTGCGATTGGGCGTCTGGCGACCGCGGAAATTCACGCCCGCACCCACGCGCCACGCCGGGCTGACTTGGTAGGTGTTCCAGAATGAGCCACTGTGATAAGGCGTGGTCGACGGCCGGGTGCCCTCGCCTTCTGAACCTGCAACCCCCTCATCAATGTTGGCGTGCGGCATCCACACGTAAGAGCCATAAACCTCCCACTTGGGTGTCAGTCGGCCAGCCACGTCAATCTCCGCACCCACCACATGGCGTCTGCCTGACAAGGTCACCAAGTTGACCAAGGGGTCTGTGTTGCGCTCATGCAGTTTGGTCGCCTGGAACACGGCCAAGCGGGTTGAGAAGCGGCCATCTTGCGAATTGAGCTTGGCGCCCAACTCCAGATTGATGCTTTGTTCCGGCGGCGTGTTCACATTGCCTGCGCCCAATGAATAGGCATCGCCCGAGGTGTTGAACGAGGTCGCCGCAGAGAAGTGGTAGGAGCTCAACAGATTGGGCTGGTACAGCGCGCCTACGCGTTTGCTGACCTCCGAGACCTTCATCTGGTAGCTGCTTTGCGAGGCCACGTTGGTATTGGTCAAGTTGTAGGTGGTGTAGTCCCCCGTGAGGCGGTCAAAACGCAGACCGGCCAGCACTTTCCAGTGCGCCGCCACCTGAATCAGGTCTTGGGCGTACACACCCCAACCTGCTGAGTCATAGTCACTGGTGGTTCTCAGCTTGCGCAGCGCTTCATTCACCGAGGCGCCGTCATGGGGCCGACCCACCCGGGTGACGGGCTTGACCGGCACCACGCCGCCTTGCGCAACATTCAGTGCACCGAAGACTGTTTTTTTCTCTCGCGCCACGTCTACGCCAGCGATCAGTTCGTGGCGCAGGCCCCAGGCGTGAAAGCTGCCTTGGTAGTCACTTTGTGCGTACAAGGTGTCCATGTCCTGGATCTTCAACTGGGTGCCGCGCGTCAACACCGTGGCGTTGCTAAAGATGCTCAGGCTCGCCCGTTCGGCGCTTGGACACAGTGGGTTCGGGGTAACCACACCGGTTTTCGCATTGATGCTGGGTTGGCACAAGCGCACGGTGCCGGCGCGTTGGTCGCGGGTGTATTGGCCTTTGCGCACCTGCGTTTTCAGCACCGCGCCATCGTCGAAGCGGTGTTGGTGTGACAGATTCAAGTAAGAGGCCGTGCCCGCGTTGTAGTCGCTGGACAAACCAAAATAGGCGGTTGGCTCCAGCGGTAGGGTCCTTGTAGATGCGGCATTGTCCGTGGCATTGGGCCGTATCCACGGCATGCCGTAGTTCATGCCGTTGTGGTTGTTCAGGTGGTACAGGCTGACGGCAAATTCATTTTTTTCGGCAATGCCCCACCGATAGGTGGCGGACACGCCTTTTTTATCCAGGCTGCTGCCCGAGCCGTTGTTGTCGGCTTCGGTCACCATCGTATTGATGCGCAATGCCGCCCGGTCGCCGGTTGTGATATTGAAGTCACCCACCACGCGCCGGTGCTGGTGGCTGCCCACGGTTACATCCACCTGATGCTCCCCCAGCACACGTGGCATTTTGGTGACCAAGTTGACCGCACCACCGGTGGAGCCCCGGCCAAACAACATGGACGCGGAGCCACGCATAACCTCCATGCGGTCCAGGGAAAACGTATCACGCTCATAAAAAGCCGGGTCGCGCATGCCGTCCACAAAGATATCGCCGGTGCCTGCCAGCGAAAAGCCACGCAGCTTGATGTCTTCTTCTCCGCCTTCGGCGGCCAGAAACGAAATACCACCCGTGGCTTTGAGCGCTTCTTTCACGGTATCGAGGTTGCGGTCATCGATGAGCCGCTCGGTGACCACCGTGATCGATTGGGGAATGTCGCGCAGTTGCTGCTTGCCTTTGCCGATGGTCGTTTCCGTGGCAAGCACCGCGTCGCGACCTTCTGGGGCCAGCGCCTTCTCACGCACCACCACGGGCTTGAGCAGCTTGTCCTGCGGTTTGCCTTCTTGCGCTTGGGCCGCAAACGATGCGGCCAGCAACATCGCGCCAAGCGGCAGCAAAGGCGCGTGTGCCAGCAGCTTCATCGCGTCTGGGCGGGTGCTGGCGTCAACCATCGGCCGATCGGTCATGAAGGAATAAGGGGGTCGTGTCATAGCCATACGTTGCTCAAAAAAGGGTAATTCCGTTTCCAAATCATTTGCGCCTAGGCTTGATACCGCAGGCAGTGCTAAGGCAGGTCCCAATGCATCTTCAGATGCATTGGGAGGACAAGGCGAAGCAACAACGACACGGATGATTTAGAAAAGGGATAAGTTGCTGGCTGGCTAGGACACGACAGATGCAAACCATCTGTGCGACTTGACTGGCTAAAACAAAAGCGCCTGATCACCCCATAACTCACGGCATGACCTGCGCTTTTGATGTGACTCAATTCTAAACGAGAATTATTCTCAACAAAGAAAATTGATGGTTTTTTACAACAATTCCCACGCCACCGGCTGTCACGCTGTCACGTCAAAGGTTCAACACCGACCACACGGGCAACTGGACAATGCCATGCCAGCGTGCACCCCCAAAGGAGGTCACACCAGCTGGCGAAACACCACCACGTGGTCTGCGGCCAGCCTGATGCCAATGTGTTCGCCCACCGCGTGGTTGTGGTGCGACGGCACCAGGGACAGTGCGCGCTGTCCACTGGGCAGTTTGAGCGTGTAGAGAAACTCCGCGCCCCGAAACGCCCGGTTTTCCACCTCGGCCAGCAAGGTGCTGTCGTCATCGTGCACGATGTCATCGGGGCGCAGCAACACATCGACCTCGCAGCCACGGGTGCATTGCGCGCAGCCAAGGGGGTTGCAGTCGGATGGAATCAGGCCTTCGAGCATCCCCAGCTCGGTCTCGACCTGGCGCGCATTGCGCACCTGGCCGCGCACAAACGCGCCTTGCCCGACAAAGTCGGCCACAAACCGATTCGCAGGTTTGTGGTACAGGTTGTAGGGCGTGTCCCACTGCTGAATACGCCCCTGGTGCATCACCCCGACCCAATCGGCCATGGAAAACGCTTCGTTTTGGTCGTGCGTGACCAACAAGGCGGTGGTGGCTTCTCGCTTCAAGATGTCGCGCACCTCCATCGACAATCGCTCACGCAACTCAACATCCAGATTGGAGAAGGGCTCATCCATCAGAATCAGGCGCGGGCGCGGCGCCAAGGCTCGCGCCAAGGCCACGCGTTGCTGCTGCCCACCAGACAGCTGGTGCGGAAATTGGTCAGCGTGCGACGCCAAGCCCACCAGCGCCAACAGTTCGGTCACTCGTGCTTGTTTGGCCTCGGAGGACAAGTTTCGCAGGCCGAACGCCACGTTTTTGGACACCGTCAGGTGAGGAAACAAAGCATAGTCCTGAAAAACCACTCCGATCCGACGCTGCTCAGCCGCCTGCATGACACCTGGGCGGCTCACCAACTCGTCACCGATGCGAATTTCACCGCTCTGAATGGCCTCAAAGCCTGAAATACAACGCAAAGCGGTTGTCTTGCCGCAACCCGATGGCCCCAAAAGGCAACCGATCTCGCCACTGCCCAAGGTAAAACTCAGGTCAGCAATGATGGGCCGCGCCCCATAGGACTGCGAAACCGCGTGAAGTGTGAGTTCGGCCATAGTTCAGTGTCGGGTTGCGCTGGTGCGCCAAGTCAAAAGCAGGACAGGAAGGATACCCACCACCACCATGGCCAGTGACGGCAAGGCGGCACGCTCCCATTCGCCCTCGGAGGTCATTTCAAACACCCGCACGGCCAGCGTGTCCCAGCCAAAGGGGCGCGTCATCAAGGTGATGGGCATTTCCTTCATCACGTCAACAAAGGTCAACACGGCCGCAGTTTGCAAGCTGACGCTCAACATGGGCCAATGCACCCGAGACAACAGATGCCATGTGCTGCTGCCCAAACTGCGTGCGGCATCGTCGGTGTTGCGGGTGATGCGCTGCAGGCCGCTATCGATCGGGCCAAACCCCACGGCCAGAAAACGCACCAGATAGGCAAGCAACATCACGGCCAGTGTTCCTTTGAGAATTTCAGTGCCCTGAAATCCAAACCACGCCCGAGCCATGTCGATCAGCCAGTTGTCCAAATAGGCCACGGGTATGAAAAAGCCCACCGCCAGTATCGCGCCCGGAAAAGCATAGCCCAATGTCGCAATGCGTTGCAGCCACGGCACTGCGCCATCACGATGGCGCCGACCTGCATACGCCAAAAGCAGGGCCGTCACACCCACCAACACGGTGGCCATCACGGCCAAGGCCACGGAATGCCACGCAAAGCCCCAGTAGCGGGCATCCAGATCTTGGTCCATCACCTGCCACGACCAGAACGCCAACTGGGTCACGGGAATCACAAACGCCACGACCAACACCACCGCGGCATAGGCACAAGCCAGCCAAGCCAAACCCTGCGACAACGGGATACGCCTTGACACGGCATGGCGACCCACGGCGCCGTAGCGCATGTGAGCCCGAGAGCGCTGTTCGATCACGACGGCCACCAATACAAACAGCAGCAACACCGACGCGAGTTGCGCCGCCGCCGGCAAAGAAAACAGGCTGTACCACGCCTTGTAAATGGCGGTGGTGAAGGTGTCATAACCAAACACCGCCATGGTGCCAAAATCCGCCAGGGTTTCCATCATCACCAGCATCAAGCCAGCGGCAATCCACGGTCTCGCCATGGGTAAAGCGACCCGAAAAAACCCGCGCGTGCGGGTCAAACCCAGCGATTGGGCTGCCTCCAGGGCCATGGCGCCTTGGGTCGCAAAAGCCGATTTCGCAATCAAGTACACGTAGGGGTACAAAGCCAGTGACATCACCAGCACCACCCCGCCGCGCGAACGGATCTCAAACAAGCCCGTGACCCCCCAGGCCTGGCGCAACCACGACTGCACTGGGCAACTGAAGTCCAGCAGGTCAATGGCCACAAACGCGGTCACATACGCCGGCAGGGCTAAGGGCAGCAGCAAAGCCCATTCAAACCATCGGCGTCCCGGAAATTCGCAGATGGCCATCAGCCAAGCTAAAGACACCCCCAACACACTGACCCCTAAGCCCACACCCAACAGCAACCAAAAGGTGTTGACCAACAACTCCGGCAATACAAAGTGGGTCAAATGCCCCAACATATCGCCATCGACACGCAAAAACGACAGCATGTTGACACCCACGGGGACCAACACCAGCGCGGCCACACACGCGGCATAAACCACCCACGGATGGGCACGCCAACCAGCACCAGCGATCAGCCCGGTGCCGGGGGTTGTGACCGCCACGCAAGGCGGTTCAACTGCAGACGTCACGTTTACTTGTAGCCCGCGCGGTCCATCAGCTTGACCGCCTGAACCTGCTTGCTACCCGCTTCCTTCACATTGATCAAGCTTTGCTTGAAGTCACCCCACCCAGCGACGATCGAGTCGGGCCGGATCCGAGGGTTCACCGGATACTCCAGATTCTTGTCGGCGTACAAGTTCTGCGCTTTGTCCGACGATAACCACTCCATCAGCTTTTGCGCCCCCGCAGGATTTTTGGCATGACGGGTCACCCCGGCACCTGACACATTCACATGCACCCCAGCGTCTTTGCTGGAAAGTTTTTGATTTGGCCAAAAAATGGCAGCAGCAAGCATGGGGGACTTCTCAATCAGTCGGCCAAAGTAATAGGTATTGACCACGGTCACATCGCATTGGCCGTTGGCCACTGCCTCAATGGCCTTGGTGTCGTCCGGGAACGGCAGGGTCGCCAAGTTATTCACCCAACCTTTGACGATGGCCTCGGCTTTGGCCTCGCCATACTCGGTGATCATCATCGCCACCAGGCTCTGGTTGTAAACCTTCTTGGAAGACCGCAGGCACAGGCGACCTTTCCATTTGGGATCTGCCAAATGTTCATACGTCGACAGATCGGAGGGCTTTACCTTGCCGGTGTTGTAGACCAAGGTACGCGCGCGCACTGACAGGCCAAACCATTCGTTGTTGGGGTCGCGCAGGTGCGCAGGCACGTTGTCTTGCAGAATTTTGGACTGAATGGGGCGCAACAGCCCTTCTTGCGAGGCTTGCCACAAATTGCCCGCATCCACGGTCAACAGCAGGTCCGCTGGGGTGTTTTGCCCTTCGGCTTTCAAGCGCTCCATCAGCGGCCCCTCGGAACCCGTGATGAACTTGATTTGCACACCTGTGTCACGCGTGTAGGCATCAAACAGCGGTTTGATCAATTGCTCATTGCGCGCGGAATAAACCACCACCTCTTCGGCAAGGGCAGTGGCTGCACACGCGGCAAGGGCAAGCATGGCAATAAGTTGGTTCAGTTTCATAGTGAAAGTATATAAAAGGTTTCAGAAGTGTGCGGGTTGCCACCTGCAGACCCGGCGCACGCTGTGCGCGTCCACTTTGCATGTGACGACACACCGCACACGCATTTATCTGCTCGAAAGCAACGCAGCGACTCGCCCCAATTATAAATGAGAAACATTCTTATTCGCAATGGACGCAGTGGTTTGAACCTGACACGGCAACCCGTTACGTACCACCATCAGCGAATGCACCATAAAGTCTCATTGCATTAGCGCAAGAAATGGGTATCAGAAAAATCTGATTTTTGTTCCATTTCGCGGCAATATCTTTCACACTGCATGCTTTCGTAACCACCGGAGCGCGCCATGTTGATCGGACTACCCAAAGAAATCAAAAACCATGAATACCGCGTTGGCCTGACCCCGGCCAGCGTGCGTGAACTCACCACGCGCGGCCACGCCGTGCTGGTGCAAACCGGTGCCGGTGCCGCCATCGGCCTGGATGACGCCCAGTACGTGGCCGCAGGCGCCAGCCTCAGCCCGGACGCCGCCAGCATCTTTGCCCAGGCCGACATGGTCATCAAAGTCAAAGAGCCACAACCCCAAGAATGCGCCATGCTGCGCCCAGGGCAAATTTTGTACACCTACCTGCACTTGGCACCTGACCCTGAACAAACGGCTGCGCTGGTCCAATCCGGCGCGATTTGCATTGCTTATGAGACCATCACCGGCCCCGGCGGCGGTCTGCCGCTGCTAGCACCCATGAGCGAAGTGGCTGGACGTATGGCCATCCAGGCCGCGGCCGCGCATCTGGAAAAGTCCAAGGGCGGTATGGGCATTTTGCTGGGCGGCGTGCCCGGCGTGCCTGCGGGCCATGTGGTGATTCTGGGCGGCGGCGTAGTCGGCACCCATGCGCTGCAAATCGCTGTAGGTATGGGCGCGCGGGTCACCGTGCTGGACAAAAATGTGGACCGTCTGCGCCAGCTCGACCTGGTGTTTGGCAACCGAATCAACACCGTCTATTCCACCGCCTTTAGCGTCGAGGCCGCCGTGCTAGACGCCGACGTGGTGGTGGGCGGTGTGCTGATTCCGGGTGCCGCCGCACCCAAGCTGGTCACGCGCAGCATGATTGGCCGTATGAAACAAGGCGCGGTGGTGGTGGACGTGGCCATCGACCAGGGCGGCTGTTTTGAGACCTCGCACGCCACCACGCACGCTGACCCGACGTTTGTGGTGGACGGCGTAGTGCACTACTGCGTGGCCAACATGCCCGGCGCGGTGGCGCGCACCTCTACCTTTGCGCTGAACAACGCCACCATCGGCCACGCGCTTGCCCTGGCAGACAAAGGCTGGGTGCAAGCCCTAAAAGACAACCCGCATCTGAAAAACGGCCTCAATGTCGCCAACGGTCACGTCACCTTGGAAGCGGTGGCGCGCGATCTGGGTTACGCCTACGTGAACGCGGACAACGTGTTGGCTTAAACATTTTTCAGGGGCACGTGGACGTACGCAGCACCCGTCAACCATGGGCGTTCGCCGGGGCGGGTGCGATGCTAAAGTCAAACCCTGATGCATCCACTTTTCATCGACATCCAACACCACCTGACCCGCTGGCGCGTCGAGGACCAACGGGTTGCACTCGCGGCCTGGCAGCACAACCTGCAACGCATGCGATACGTCGCACCTGCTGTCGCAGCCCTCAATGGGCTGTGTGTCATGGGGTGGGCCACCGCCCTGCTGGTCACACACCGCGCCGATCAGGTGACGCCGTGGCAACTGGCCCCTTTGGTGACGCATCTGCTCATGGCCATCTGTTTTGGCCTGTTGACCAGCGCCACGCATCGCTTGCGCCATGCAGTCCATCAGCGCGCCGGACGATCCCTGCCGCTGTTGATGGTGGTGCTGACACTGCTTTTTGTCGTCGCCTTGGCCGCCCTGTGCCAGGAGGTCACGGCCAGCATGACACTGTTCTTGATCGGCACGCTGGCGTGTGGTCTGCTGGCCTACCTGCCCCCGCGCACCTCGGCTTGGGTGTTTGGCGCAGCTTACGTGTTGTTTTTCTTGGCCATTGGGCAGATTCAGGCCCATGACGGTCAGTGGCTGACCAGCCGCATCCACGCGCTGGCCGCAACGGCGCTGGCCTGGGCGGTGTCGGTGCGGCTTTGGCGCAACTTCACCACCCTCCAATGGCAACAGGCCCAACTTAACGACGCCCACAGCGAGCTGCAAGCCAAGCAAAAGGAGTTGCAACGCCTCACCCGGCTGGACGGTTTGACCGGGCTGTACAACCGCAATACCTTTACCGAGCTGACCCGACTGGAACTCGCCCGCGCGCAGCGGCAAGGCTCTCACACAACCATCGTGTTGCTCGACCTGGACTTTTTCAAACGCGTGAACGACACCTGGGGCCACCCCGCAGGGGACGCGGTGCTGAAAAACGTGGCCGCCGTGGCCAACAACACCGTGCGCAGCACCGACCTGGTCGGGCGTTTGGGCGGCGAAGAGTTCATCATTTTGCTGCCCAACACGTCGCTGGAAGCGGCCAGAAAGCTGGCGGAAAAACTGCGTGCCAACATGCAAGCCGCGGCCGTGACCTGGGAGCAGCACGTCATCAAAACCACTGTCAGCATCGGCCTGGCAAGCACCACCGCCGCTGAAAAACGTGACTTTGACCACCTCTATGCGCACGCCGACAAAGCGCTGTACACCGCCAAGTCCTTGGGCCGCAACCGGGTTGTATAAGTCCAACGCAGACAGCGGTGCCCCCAAGGGATAATGGGCGCCACATGGCACTTATTACCTTACTTGACGCGCAGCTGGCGTTTGGGCACGTCCCGTTGCTCGACCACGCTGATTTTTCCCTTGAAACCGCTGAGCGCGTGGGCCTGATCGGCCGCAACGGTGCTGGCAAATCCTCCATGCTCAAGATTTTGGGCGGCATGGAACGCCCCGACGACGGCGTGGTCCAGGTGCAAAACAACCTGCGCATTGCCTATGTGGCGCAAGAGCCGCAACTGGACGCCAATGCCACCATTTTCGTCGCGGTCAGCGAGGGTATGGCAAGAGCCAGAGCCCTGATTGAAGAGTATTCCCAAGGCCACGGCGATCTGGACGCGATGCAAAGCGAAATCGAAGCCCTGGACGGCTGGAACTGGGAGCAGCGCGTTAACGAAACCCTGCACCGCCTGCATCTAGAGCCAGAGGCGACTGTCAGCACCCTGTCGGGCGGCAACAAAAAACGCGTGGCCCTGGCGCAAGCGCTGGTAGCCGCGCCCGACGTGCTGCTGCTCGACGAACCCACCAACCACCTGGACTTGGACAGTATCGAATGGCTTGAAGGCCTGCTGGTGGCCTTCAAAGGCAGCATCATCACCATCACGCATGACCGCTCGTTTTTGGACAACGTGGCCACCCGCATCGTCGAACTCGACCGCGGCAAGCTGCTGTCTTACCCCGGTAACTTTGCCGCGTACTTGGTGCAAAAAGAAGAACAGCTGGCGCAGGAAGCCGTCATCAACGCCCGCGCCGACAAGCTGCTGGCGCAAGAGGAAGTGTGGGTACGCCGGGGCGTGGAAGCGCGCCGCACCAAGGCGCAAGGGCGCATCAACCAACTCGACGTGCTGCGCGCCAAACGCGAAGCCCGCCGCGACGTGGTGGGCAGCGTGAATCTGGACGTGTCTAGCGGTGCCACCAGCGGCAAGCTGGTGTCGGAGATGACGCATGTGTCCAAATCCTTTGGCGACAAAGCCATCGTGCGCGACTTCAGCGCTACCATTTTGCGTGGCGACAAAGTCGGCCTGCTCGGCCCCAACGGCGCAGGCAAGACCACGCTGCTGAAAATGATTTTGGGCGAACTCCAGCCCGACCCGGCACCGGCCAACGCCCCCGCGCCGGAACCCGGCCACAGCCCTTGGGGCACGGTGCGCATGGGTGCCAGCGTCACGGTGGCTTACTTTGACCAGATGCGCAACACGCTCGATTTGGACGCCACGCTGGAAGACTTCATCAGCCCGGGTAGTGAGTGGATTGAGATCGGCAACCAGCGCAAACACGTCAAGAGTTACTTGGGCGACTTTTTATTCTCCGCCGCTCGCGCCAACTCTCCCGTGCGTTCATTAAGCGGTGGAGAGCGCAACCGTCTGCTGCTGGCGCGCCTGTTTGCCCGCCCCGCCAACGTGCTGGTGCTGGACGAGCCGACTAACGATTTGGACATCGACACGCTGGAACTTCTTGAAGACCTGCTGCAAAACTACGACGGCACCGTTTTCTTGGTCAGCCATGACCGCACCTTCTTGGACAACGTCGTCACCAGCACCATCGCCTACGAGGGCGACGCCCGTTGGCGCGAATACGAAGGCGGCGTGACCGATTGGCTGGAACAAAGCCGCCGCGCCAACGACATCGCTCAAAGCAAGGGCAAAAAAGGATCCCAGCCCTTTAATTACGGGCGTGACCAACTCTCAAAACCAGAGCCAACCACCCAGCCCGTCGAAGCACAACCCGTGGCAGCTGCGCCCGCTGCCAAAGCGCGAAAGCTCAGTTTCAAAGAACAACGCGAGCTCGACGGCCTGCCTGACCTGATCGCCCGCCTGGAGGCCGAACAAAAAGAAGCCGTAGCACTGCTGGCCGACGGCTGCCTGTACGCAGTGGACAACGCACGCGCCATGAAACTGGCCAGCCGTTGCGCTGAAATTGACGACGAGCTGCTCACAGCGATGGAACGCTGGGAAACGCTGGGCGGCTAAGCGACATGCGCTTACTGCAGTTGCTCAAGCGCTACCGTTTGTTGCGCATTGGCGCATGGGTCGCCAGCTTGTCGGGCGGTGTCAGCCATGCCAATACCACCTTGCCCCAAGGGTTCATGCACCATCTGGGTGGGGTGTGGCAAGACCATCCGGACAAAATCGTTGGCGCGTCCTTGATGGCTGTGTTTAGCGTCATGGGCGTGTCGGCGTTGCTGTGGCGCAGCAACCGGCGCCTGCGCAAGCTCACCCAAATCCACGGGGAAGCGCAAGCCGGACTGACCGTGATGGCGGCCGCCTTTGACAGTCAAATAGGACTGATGGTGGTTGACGAACACTACCGCATTCAACGCGCCAATGCCGCACTGCTGGAGCTGTTTGGGTATGCCGCCGACGCGGTGGAAGGCATGAGCACCAAAATGCTGCGCAGCCCGTCTTTGGCCAAGGGCTCAGTGCAGCAGATGTGGGCCACCTTACAAACACACGGACGCTGGCAAGGCGAACTGCCATTTCGCCACCACAACGGGCATGATGTGCCGTGCATGGTGACCATCACACCGCTGAAGAAGGATGGCGTGCGCGTCACGGGCTATGTCGCGGCGTTCACCGACCTGTCCGACCAAAAAGACGCTGACCGCAACATCCGCCAACTGGCCTACTTTGACCCCCTGACCCAGCTGCCCAACCGACGCATGTTCATGGAGACGCTGCAATCGTCCATGAATACGGCGCTTCACGACGGCACCTTGGCGGGCATCATGTTCATTGACCTGGACCATTTCAAAAATCTGAACGACACCCACGGCCACATCGTGGGCGACCAGCTGCTGCGCCACATTGCACAGCGGCTGGAAATGATCATCGGCCCCAATGACTTGGCCGCCCGGCTCGGCGGTGACGAGTTTGTGGTGTTGCTTCCCGCGCTCGACACCAGCGAAAGCCTGGCGCTGGAGCAAGCCTTGGCTGTGGCCCAAGACATTCATGCCGCCTTGCTGGAGCCCTATGAACTAGGCTCCCCCAGCGACATCGGCACACAAGCCCTGACTTTTCGCTACACCTGCAGCGGCAGCATTGGCGTGGCCTTGTTCGGCATGCTGTCGGAGCCTCTGACCGAAGTGCTCAAGCGCGCCGATGTAGCCATGTACCAGGCCAAACACGCCGGTCGCAACCTGGTACGCGCCTATGAACCTGCAG
>Ga0136636_10001354_pt1 | contig 14200 bp, 12 predicted proteins | sample AntDrymUQ8522106_2_FD_104653 | JGI IMG/M metagenome (GOLD analysis project Ga0136636, IMG submission 104653) | Polar desert sand microbial communities from Dry Valleys, Antarctica - metaG UQ852 (21.06) | ecosystem: Environmental > Terrestrial > Soil > Desert | place: Antarctica: Dry Valley... | reverse complement strand
TCGCCGAGATCGCGCCCAGCGAGCAGGCGCACAGTCTCCTGAAAGGCCGAGAGCACGCCAGAGTCGCCGGCATCGAGCAGGATAGCGCCGAGGTTATTGGCGAGCAGCGCCTGCTCGTCGGATGGCTCGGCGAGGGCGAGGCGGTAGCTGGCGGCGGCATCGCCATAGAGCGTGCGCGCCCAGAGCACGTTGCCGCGCAGGGCGTGGGGCAGCGGCGCGTTGAGGCTGGGGTAGTTTGCGAGCAGGCCGCCGAGCTGCTCGTAGGCGAGGTCGGGGGCGCCGCTGGCGTAATCGTGGAGGGCGAGCACTAGCGGCACCAGCACAGCCTGGCCGTTGATCGGCTCGCGCGCGACCGTGTAGCTGCGGGGCATGGCGAAGCGACCGACATAACCATCCCAGCCGTTCGGGCCGTAAGGACCGCTGGGGAGATAGATCAGACGCGGGCTGAGCGATGCGCTGTTGAGCATGGCCCCCGGCGCGACGGCGCCCCAGATCAGCAGATCGGCGTGGGTGGCGGTTGCGAGCTCCAGGGCGGCCTGGGGCGTCTCTGGGCGCGTGTTCGCCACGGCGGTGCTGATCCTGCCACCGGACTGCGCGCGGATCTGGTTGGCCAGTTCGTTAGCCACACTGCGGCCGGCCTGGCCATCGCCGCCGTCATCGAAGGGCGCCACGAGCACCACGTAGCGCTCGGGCGTGCGGGCCGTCGCCGTGTTGTAGGCCAGGAGCGCCCCAAGGCCGAGCAGCACAACGAGGGCGACGAGCAGGCCGTTGCGCAAGACCGGACGCTCGGCAAGCTGGTCGGACCAGCGCGACGGGCCTGTTGCGGGCAGCGCGGCCGTCGGGGCGTCGTCGCTTGTCTGGGCGTTGGCCCGGGCGGCGGCCTGCACAGCCTCATCGCGGCGCTGCTGGGCAAGCGTTGTGGTGTAGCGACGCAGCAGAAACACCAGGCCCACCACGCAGATCGCGAGGGCCAGGAGGGCGGCCAGGAGCAACAGCGTGTTCATAGCATGCTTGCCTTCGGGCGCTGGTCCGGAAACTTCTGGTGCTATTGTAAGCGTTTTTACGGCAAGATCAAGCGGCGAGCTAGGCGCCAGCATTAGGATCATCTGCGCAGGCGCAAGGAAAGCGCTTACACCGCCAACGGGAGGCCGATCCGCAGCGCCATGTCGTCGCCAAGATCGAGCACATACGTCCCGGTGCCACCCTGCTTGGCCTGCTGGCGCATGGCGGCGGCGGCGCGGCCAAGCTGCTCGGGGGTATGGAAACGGCCAGGCTGGTGAACCACGCCGCCGATGGTGAGGCCAACGAGGGGGAAGCGCAGCGCAGTGCCCTCGCGGTCGGTGCCGTCGAGAAAGCCACGGGCGAGATCCTCGGCGTCGTAGAGACTGGGGACGCAGGCGTGGAAGCGGGTGATCGCCGCACGGCAGAGCTGCTCGGCGCGCTCGGGGCGGGCAAGCAGCACAAAATCGTCGCCGCCGATATGGCCAAGAAAGGCGCCGCTCGCCTCCTCGGGGGCCACTACGGCGCGTAGCACGTCGGCGAGCGTATGGATGGCGTGGTCGCCCCTGGCGAAGCCGTAGCTATCGTTGAACGACTTGAAGCTGCTCAGGTCGACATGCAGCAGGGTAAACTCATCGCTGCGGCGCAGGCGGTAGCGGATCTCTTCAGTGATCAGCACGTTGCCGGCCAGGCCAGTGAGCGGGTTATGCACAGGGCGGCGAGCGGCGCGACGCAGGTGGCCGCGCACGCGGGCGAGCAGCTCCTCGCCGCCCACCGGCTTGGTGACAAAATCATCGGCGCCGCTCTCGAAGCCGCTCACAAGGTCGGCGGGGGCGATCCTAGCAGTCAGCATGATCATGGGGAGGTGGGCGGTGCGCGTGTCGTTGCGCAGCTGGCGCAGGGCCTCGTAGCCATCTAGCTGGGGCATCACCAGATCGATGAGCACGAGGTCGGGCATGGCCTCCTGGGCGATCCGCACCAGGCTGTGGCCATCGGGGGCGACGAGCACGGTGAAGCCGGCTGCGGCGAAGAGCAGCTGCATCAGGTGGCAGAAGGCCGGGTCGTCATCGCCCACTAGGATGGTCTGGGGTATCACCGTGCGGGCGCGCCGATCATCAGGAGCACTTTCATCTGGCCGACCGAGGCGGCGAACGCGGCGAGCCCGTCGTGCAGGGGGTAGCGGGCGCTGATCAGCGGCTCGGTGGCGATCAGGCCGCGCTCCAGCAGGCGCAGGGCGGGGGCGAAGGGGCCGCAGCGCGAGCCAACCAGGGTGATCTCGTCCACGACAAGCATCGTCAGGTTCAGCTCTGAGGGGGCGTTGAAGGTGCTTTTCAGCACCAGGCGGCCGCGCGGGCGCAGCAGGCGGCGGGCGGTGGCGAGGCCGGCAGGCTGGCCGGTGCAGTCCACCACAAGGTCGAAGCGGCCAACGACCTCGTCGGGGCGGGCGCAACGGATGGCCTGGGCACGAAACAGCGCCCAGCGCTCGGGGTGGCGGCCAACTAGCGTTACGTCGCAGCCGGTAAGGCGCAGCACCTGCACGATCATCGCGCCAAGCTTGCCGTCGCCCACCACCGCCACGCGCTCGCTGGGGCGCAGGTGGCTCTGCTCCAGGATCTCCAGCGCGGCGGCGAGCGGCTCGACAAACACGGCGGCCTCGTCGGGCACGCCTGGGGGCACCTCGTGCAGGCAGCTGATCGGCAGGCTTACGAGCTCGGCCATTGCGCCGTCGCGGCGATCAATCCCAAGCGTGGTGCGCTCCGGGCAGTGGGGCTGATCGCCGCGCAGGCAGGTGGGGCAGCGCAGGCAGGCGGCGTTGATCTCGCCGACCACGCGCCGCCCAAGCCAGGCGGCATCGTCGCAGGCCACCACCGTGCCCACGAACTCGTGGCCGAGCACGCCGCGAAAGCCCATGTACCCACGCGTAATCTCAAGGTCGGTGTTGCAGATACCGGCGAGGTGCGGGCGGATCAGGGCCTCGCCGGGGGCGAGGGCGGGGGCGGGGTAATCGTGGGCGAGCCGGAGCGCGCCATCGAAAAGCAGGGCATCCATATGAGCCTCTTGTGAGTGTAAGCGACGTGCGCGCGTGTGTGATGTTCTGGTCTTTTGCCGCCTCCCGCAGCCCTGCTTCTCGATTATACTCTATCGTCGGACGCGCCGGACATTTTATCCACAGATGGCACAGATTTCCGGCCAATTTGCGGCCCCAACAAGGAGACACGCAATGCGCATTATTTTTTTGGGCAGCCCGCAGTTCGCGGTTCACCCGCTGGAAGCCCTGGTGGCGGCGGGCCACACTATCGCGGCGGTAATCACGCAGCCGGATCGGCCGGCCGGGCGCGACCGACGGCTCACCCCGCCCCCCGTGAAGCTGGCGGCACAGGCCCTCGGCCTGCCCGTGCTCCAGCCTGAGTCGCTGCGCGACCCCGCAGTGGTGGAGCAGCTGGCGGCGCTGCGGCCCGACGTGGGCGTGGTGGCCGCCTACGGCGAGATCCTGCGCAAAAACGTGCTCGCCATCCCGCCGCTGGGCTACCTGAACATCCACCCCTCGCTGCTGCCGCTGCACCGCGGCCCCACGCCCGTGGCGGGCGCGATCATGGCAGGCGAGCGTGAGACAGGCGTAAGCGTGATGCGCCTGGACCCCGGCATGGACAGCGGGCCGTTGCTAGCTCAGGTGGTGGTGCCACTGCCAGCCGACGCGCGGGCCGGCCCGCTCACCGACGCGCTCTTCCAGCTAGGGGCGCGGCTGCTGGTGGAGTCGCTGCCGCCCTACGCCGCCGGCGAGCTGCTGCCACAGGCCCAGGATCACAGCCTGGCGACTGTGACGCGCCTGCTAAAGAAGGCGGACGGCCAGCTCGACTGGGCGCTGCCCGCCCTGGTGCTCGAGCGCGTCACACGGGCCTACGACCCCTGGCCTGGCGCATACACCAGCTGGCACGGCCAGCCGCTGCGCCTGCTGCGCGCCGTCGTCCACCCCGACTGGGCAGGCGCCGAGCAGCCAGGCACGCTCCTGGGCCGTGGGCAGGCGGGCGGGCCGCTGGTGGCGACAGGCTCGGGCGCGCTGGAGCTGCTGGAGCTTCAGCCAGCAGGCAAGCGCCCGATGGAGGGCGCCGCGTGGCTGGCGGGCGTCAAAGATCACGGCGGGCTGTTCGGCCAGTAAGAACCTGGTATACTACGCCTACACTGTTTCAGAACCTAGAAAGCCTGGCAAACCTGCCATGACGACCTCGCTTGAGGCATTTGCGCCTGTCTCTGTGCTAAATACGTCGATCCGCGTAGTCGTGGCCGACGATCACCCGATTGTGCGCCAGGGCCTGCGGCTGCTGCTGTCGGTCGCGCCCGACTTTGAGGTTGTTGGCGAGGCCAAGAACGGCAGCGAGGCGGTGGCGCTGGTCGCTGCTGCCCGCCCCGACGTGGTGGTGCTCGACCTGGTGATGCCGGGGATGAGCGGCCTGGAGGCCATTCCGGCCATCAAGTGCGCCTGCCCCGCCAGCCACATCCTGATCCTCACCAGCTTCACCGCGCACGAGCAGGTGGTGGCGGCGCTTCAGGCCGGAGCGACCGGCTGCATGATCAAAGACTCCTCGCCCGAAGAGCTGCTGGCCGCCATCCGCACGGTGGCGCGCGGCGAGAGCGCCCTGCACCCGCTTGTGGCCCAGAGCCTGGTGCAGCACCTCGCCCGCCCAAGCGCGCGGCGGGACACGCTGAGCGATCTTACAGCCAGGGAGCGCGAGGTGCTGAGCCTTGTGGGCCAGGGTCTGGCAAACCAGAAGATCGCCGATCAGCTCAAGGTCTCCATCCGCACCGTGCACACCCACATCCGCAACATCCTCGACAAGCTCGGCCTCTCGAGCCGCCTCCAGATTGCGCTCTACGCCCGCGACCACGCGCTGTAGGGGCGCCCTCGTAGGGGGCGCCCACAAGGGGCGCCCCTACGAGGGCGCCTCCACGCACGCCTGGCCCGCCGTGGCCTCGCCGAGGGCGGCCACAGCCTGGGCGTAGGCGTCGGCGGGAACGCGGGTAACGAGCCGCACGTCGGCGGCGAACTCCTCCGCGTCGATGCTGGCGCCAGCGAACTCCAGCGCGCGGCGGGCGGCAGCGTAGGCCCCGTAGCTCACGCGGGCCACGAGCGCGCGCAGCTCCACATGCTCGGCGCGCGGCAGCCGCTCCAGCACGGCCTTCACAGCGTCGCCGTAGGCGCGCACCAGGCCGCCGGTGCCCAGCAGTGTGCCGCCGAAGTAGCGCGTCACCACCACGGCCACGTCGCCCAGATCGGCGCCGCGCAGCACGGCCAGCATCGGGCGCCCAGCCGTGCTGGCGGGCTCACCGTCGTCGCTCATGCCGGCGGTGCCGCTGGCGCCGTAGCCCACGAGGTAGGCGAAGCAGTGGTGGCTCGCGTCTGGCATGGCGGCGCGCGCCGCAGCCACCAGCGCCTTCGCCGCCGCCACGTCGGGCGCGTAGCTCGCCGCGGCGATGAAGCGCGAGTTTGCGACGCTCAGCTCGGCGCTGGCTGGCCCGGCCGGGATGGGGTAGCGTGCTGGCATAGGGTTCCATGGTAAACTATGGCGCTCTTTTTGCAAACAATGGGTGAAACAGGAGTCGAAGGCCCAACCATGGCTCAAACCACAGCGACTGGCATCATCGGCTGCGGCAACATCAGCGGTATCTACTGCGAGAATGCGCGCACCCTGCCCGGCCTCACGCTCGTTGCCTGCGCAGATCTCGACGCCGCCCGCGCCCAGGCCCAGGCGGAGAAGTATGGCATCCGCGCCAGCACGGTCGAGGAACTGCTGCGCGACCCCAGCATCGAGCTTGTGATCAACCTGACGCTCCCCAAGACGCACGCGGAGGTGGCCCTGGCAGTGCTGGAGGCTGGCAAGTCGGTCTATAACGAGAAGCCGCTCGCCGTGACGCGCGCCGATGCGCAGCAGATGCTCAAGCTGGCCCAGGCGAAGGGCTTGCGGGTCGGGGCGGCGCCCGACACCTTCCTTGGAGGCGGGCTCCAGACGTGCCGCACACTGATCGACCAGGGCGCGATCGGGCGTCCGGTCGCTGCGATCGCGCATCTGCTGTATCGCGGGATGGAGCACTGGCACCCCAACCCTGCCTTCTTTTATCAGCCGGGCGCCGGGCCGCTGTTCGACATCGGACCCTACTATCTTACCGCGCTCACCGCCCTGCTTGGCGCGGTTCAATCCGTGAGCGGCACCACCCGCATCACCCACGCGGAGCGGCTGATCACAAGCCAGCCACTGGCCGGTCAGCTGATCACCGTCACCACGCCAACCCACGTGGCAGCGACGCTGGAGCATGTCAGCGGCGTGATCTCCAGCCTGGTGCTCAGCTTCGACATTAGCGTGGGCAACGGGCAATCGCTGACGATCTACGGCAGTGAGGGTACGCTGGAGCTGCCCGACCCCAACACGTTCGGTGGCCCTGTGCGATTGCTGCGTCGCGGCGCCGAGCAGTGGGAGGAAATGGCGCTGACACACGGCTACACCGCCAACAGCCGTGGCCTGGGTGTGGCCGATATGGCCGCCGCGCTGCGCGAGGGGCGCCCGCATCGGGCCTCTGGCGAGCTCGCCTACCATGTGCTCGACACCATGCAGGCGATCTACGACTCCGCCGACGAGCGGCGGCACATTGCGCTTGAATCTACCTGCCAGCGCCCGGAGCCGCTACCGGCGCGTTGGCCAGAGCAAGAGGAGTCCACCCCATGAGACCCGATCAGATCGCCCTCCAGCTGTATTCGGTCCGCGCTATGGCCGCGCTCGATCTCCCCGGCACGCTGCGCAAGCTCGCCTCTGTTGGCTACCGCGCCTTCGAGTTCGCTGGCCTGCACGGTGTGGCCGCAGCCGACATCCGCAGCCTGCTCGACGAGCTTGGGCTGAGCGCCCCAAGCGCCCACGTGAACCTGGACGCCCTGGAGCGCGATGCGCAGCAGGCGATCGGCGAGCTGAAGACGCTTGGCTGCGCCTACGCGGTGATCCCGTCCGCGCCGCGCGCGCTGTTCAGCAGCCAGGAGCAGGTCCAGAGTCTCGCCGCCACGCTCAACCGCTGGGGCGCGACGCTGCGCGAGCAGGGGCTGCAGCTGGCCTATCATAACCACGAGTTCGAGTTCGTCGCCCTGGGCGACAGCACGGCCTGGGAGCAGCTGGTGGCGGCGACCGATCCGGCCCTGGTCGGCTTCGAGCTGGATGTCTACTGGGCACAGGTAGGCGGGCTCGACCCCGTCGCCCTGATCGAGCGCTACGGGGCGCGGCTGCCCCTGCTGCATATGAAGGATGCAGCGCCTGACACCCAGGCGATGGCGAATGTTGGCGAGGGGGTGCTGCCATGGGGGCGAATCCTGTCCGCCAGCCAGGCCGCATCCCAATGGTACATTGTCGAGCACGACCACGCGCCAGACCCGCTGGCCGACGTCGCGAGCAGCCTGCACTTCCTGGAGCAGCAGGCCACCGCGTAGCTTTGCCTGGCGGCTGAAGCCGCAGGCTAGGGGTAGCAAGCCCGCCTGCGCGGGCTGGTGAGGCCGCACCGGCGGCCTTTGCGCACCTGTAGCCGCGCGCTTCCGCGCCACGGCGTGCGGATGGGACTGAAACGGTGCAGTAGCGCCGCGTGCGATCAGGAAGCGGCGGGGGCGGGCGCCTCGGGCTGGTAGTCCGGCGACTGATGGCGGAAGTAGGTGCTGTACAGCTCGGCGTAGTGCCCGCCCTGCGCCAGCAGTTCGGCGTGCGTGCCATGCTCGCTGATCTCGCCCTGGCGCAGCACGATAATGCGGTCGGCGTGGATCACCGTGGACAGCCGGTGCGCGATCACGATGCTTGTGCGCCCCTGGAGCGCCGCGTTGAGCCCCGCCTGAATCTGCGCCTCGGTGAACGGGTCGATACTGGCGGTCGCCTCGTCTAGCAGCATGATCGCCGGGTCTTGGAACAGCACACGCGCCAGCGCCACCAGCTGGCGCTGCCCGAACGAGAGCCGCGCCCCGCGCTCGCCCACATCGGTGAGCAGCCCCTCCGGCAGGTCGTCCACCCAGCTGCCGTCGCCCAGGCTGCGCGCGGCCGCCTCGACCTCCGTGTCGCTCGCGCCGGGCCGGCCATAGCGAATATTCTCGGCCACGGTGCCTGAGAACAGGAACGGCGACTGTGGCACTAGCCCGATCTGGCGCCGGTACGCGGCGATATCCAGCGCGCGGATGTCGTGGCCGTCGATAATGAGCTGCCCGCGCTGAAACTCGTAGAAGCGCAGCAGCAGCTTCATCAGGCTCGACTTGCCCGCGCCTGTGTGGCCCACGATCGCCAGCGTCTCGCCCGCAGGAATCTCCAGCGAGAAATCGCGCAGCACCCACGGCGCCGCCGCGCCCGCGCCGCGCCCGCCGTAGCGAAACCAGACCTTATCAAAGCTGATGCGCCCTTTCAGGCGGCCGGGGTCTTCATTGGCGCTCTGCGCCACCTCGGTGTCGGCGTCGATCAGCGCGAAGACCCGCTCGCTCGCGGCCAGCCCCTGCTGAAACTGGCTCCAGAACGAGGCGATGCTGGAGATCGGGTAGAAGAAGATCGTCAGGCTCTGCACAAACAGATACCACTCGCCCACCGAGACGCTCTTGTCGAGCACGAGCAGGCCGCCGACATAGACCACCGCCGCCACGCCAAGCCCGGCCAGCGTGTTCATCAGCGGAAAGATGCTGCCGAACACAGCCACGCGCCGCAGCTGCACCTGGTAGGCCAGATTGTTCGTCGCCGTGAAGTCGGCGTAGATCGCCGCCTCCTGGCGGAAGCTCTTGGCAACCGCCACGCCGCTGATCGTCTCCTGCACGATGCCGTTGACCTCGGCCTGGGCGCGCTGGGCCTGGCGCATGGTGTAGCGGGCCAGCCGCCGAAAGACCAGCGCGATCACCACCACCACGGGGCCAATCGCCAAGGTGAGCAGGGCGAGGCGCAGGTTCACCGCCAGCATCACGGCCCCGATCACGCCCACCAGCACCAGCTGGCTGATAAGATCGACTGTGAGCGTGACCACCGTCGCAAAATCTTGCGTGTCGGAGGTGATGCGGCTCATGATCTTGCCGGAGGCGTACTGGTCGAAAAACGCCATGTCGCGCCGCATCACGGCCGCAAGCGCGTCGCGTCGCAGCGCCAGCACCACCTCGCCCACGGCGCGGGCCGCGAACAGCTGGCGCACAAAGTTGAACAGCCAGCCCAGCACGCCCAGCAGCGTGACGATGCCAGCCAGGGCGAGCAGGGTCTGCGCCGCCGGGTTGCCGGTGAGCAGCGTGATGCCGCGCGAGATGATCACTGGCGTTACGGTGACGGCGAGCGAGCCGAGCGCGACCATGCCTGCGATCAGCAGCACCGTGCCGGCGTGCGGCCGAAAGTAGGTGGCGATCCGGCGCACCAGCTGCGCGTCGCTGTAGCTGCGGTCGTAGCCCTCGGCTTCCAGCCCTCCAGTTAGGCCCATAGGGAAATGCTCCAATTGACGGTGGACGGTGGACGGTGGACGGGAGGCGGGCGCGTACACGCGCGCGTTGGTGGCGCGGTGCCGCCGGGCGCCCGCCTGCGCGGGCGGGTCCGGACGCGTCGGCGCAGGCCGACGACCGGCCGCAGGCCCTGCCGACGCGGTTTCAACCGCCGGGTGCTGGCAACCGCGCCGACAATGGCGCCTGCCTGCGCGGGCGTGGCCGGGCGCGTCGGCGCAGGCCGACGACCGGCCGCAGGCCATGCCGACGCGGTTTCAACCGCCGGGTTCTGGCAACAGCGCCGACAATGGCGTAGCCCTAGCGGGGAGGTGAAAGATCTGGCGGTAGGCAGCGCTGGTGGCGAGCAGCTCGTCGTGCGTGCCCTGGGCTAACAGCGCGCCGTTTTTGAGCAGGAGAATGCGGTCGGCGCGCCGGATCTGCGTCAGCCGATGGGTGATCAGCAGCGTGGTGCGGCCGGCCAGGATCTGGCGCATGGCCTGCTGGATCTGATCCTCGGTGGCGCTGTCGATCGCGCTGGTCGAGTCGTCCAGGATGAGAATGCGCGGGTCGGCGAGGAACGCGCGTGCGATCGCGATGCGCTGGCGCTGGCCGCCAGAGAGCGTCACGCCGCGCTCGCCCACCACTGTATCGTAGCCATCGGGGAAGGCCGTGATGAAGGCGTGGGCCTGGGCCAGCGTGGCGGCCTGCTCGATCTGGGCGCGGGTGGTCGGCTCACGTGCGCCGAAGGCGATATTCTCGCCGATTGTGCGCGAGAACAGGAAAATATCCTGCTCGATCGTGCCAATCTGGGCGCGCAGACTGTCCATGCTCCAGTCGCGCACGTCTACGCCGTCGATCAGCACCCGGCCGGACGAGGTATCGAAGATACGATTCACGAGCTTGGTGAGGGTCGATTTCCCCGCGCCGGTCTGCCCAACGATGGCGACCGTCTCGCCTGGGCGGGCGTGGAAGGAAATATTCGTGAGGGCGACGGGCGCGTCGGGGCTGGGCTGAGCCGCCTGGCTCGCGTAGCCAAAGCTCACCTGCTCGAACAGCAGCTCGCCGCGCATCGGCGCGCTGTAGCCGCCCACATTCTCGTCCAGCTCGGTGCGGGCGTTCATCAGATTCAGCAGGCGCGCGGCGCTCGCCAGGCCCAGCTGCACGCCCGCAATCGTCGTCAGCGAGAACATCGTCGGCGAGCGCAACGTCTCGATCAGGGCCATGTAGGTGATCGCCTGGCCGACCGAGAGCTGGTTCTGGAGCACCAGCAGCAGCGCGTGCCCAAAGGCCAGCCCGATCGCCAGGCCGTAGAGCAGCAGTGGCACATAGCGCGCCTGCACGGCGCCAGCGCGAACAAACGCGTCGCGGTAGTCGCCTGCGCGCTGCGCGAAGCGGCGCTCCTCGGCGGGCTCCTGGGCAAAGCCCTTGACCACCTCGATCCCGCTGATCGCCTCGGCGAGGCCCGCGTTCATCACGCCGTAGCGCTCGCTCATGGCGTCGGAGGCGGGCGCGAGCGCGCGGCTGTAGCGCCGGATCGCCACGCTGAAGCTGGCGAGGAACAGGATCGGCACCAGCAGCAGGTCGGCGCGCAGCAAGGCGATCGTCACCAGAGGCACCACGAGCGCAAAGAACGACTCCAGGAGCAGGCCAGCGTTGGGGGCTACCATCAGCGTAATCTGGCCAACGTCGTTGGTGGCGCGGGCCATCAGGTCGCCCACGCGCTGGCGGCCAAGGAAGGTCTGGCTCTTGCCGAGCAGGCTGCCGTACAGCTCGGCGCGGGTGTCGCGATCCACGCGCTGGCCGAGCACGCGCAGCGCCAGGCTGTTGACGATGTCGCACGCGCCGTAGCCGAGATAGGCGGAGGTAACCCACAGCGAGGCGACGCCGAGGGCGGCTGCGTCGCCGCCGTTGAGCAGCACGTCGAAGGCGCGGCCCACAAACACGGCGCCGAGGCTCTGGGCCACCGCCATGCCGATCACAGTGACGACAAAGACCACCGGCAGCACGGGGTAGCGCAGCACATGCGCCAGCACCCAGCGCGTGGGGGAGCGCCGGTCGTAGTGATACTCGTTCGCGATCGTAAACTCACGCTGGAGCGCCGACGAGGCCATTGGCTAGTTCCGTATCCTGTTCATGCGTTCTAAAGGGCAAAGCTCGCACTATACGGGTGGCACTTTATCATACACATCCTCTAGCAGTAACACACAGTCGATAGATGCGATATGGACGCTGCCACGTTCCCTCGTAACTTCCGAAAAGAGCCATTGATGCGCAGAGTAGCGAACAAAATGCTCAATATGTTGCGCATCTTGGGCTACCAGGAGATATTCTTGGAGTGAAGGGATCGTGCGATAATACTGGGACTTCTTGCCGCGGTCATACGTTTCTGTTGATGGTGAAAGGACTTCAATAATAATCGTCGGGTTTGTAAGCGTATCTTGTTCAGTATCGCTAAATAAAATATCGCCACATACAACCATAATGTCTGGATAGACATAGACGCCTTGCTGAAGGCTACCCAAACGCATATCACTTGGAAAAACGGTACAGTTGCGACGGCGTACCTGTGCATGAAGACTCGCGAGTAGATTGCCCGTAATAATATTATGTGCGGCACTTGCTCCTGCCATGGCAAGCACCTCACCGTTGATATACTCATGCTTGCGATCATTACTCTGCTCAAAAGCAAGATAGGCGCTAACCGTCATCAATTGGTTTGGTTGTGCCGTCATCGTATCGCCCCTTTAGGCAGTACGTTTGTGTCTATGTCGCATGATACGTGGTTTCGGTCTATTCTGCAAGCGGCGTTACTGCATCCGCCTTTGCACGGGTGCGGCGTATTGTTTCGGGCTGCCCGATGGCCGGCGGCTGAACGCCGCGCCGGCCAGGCCTCCGGCCGCGCGTCCGCCTACGCGGACGCAGCACGGCGTCGGCGCAGGCCGACGCGCGGCGCGCAGCGCCCCGGTGGCGCGACTTCAGTCGCCTGCTGCCCCGCCTGGGCCGAAACCATACGCCGCACCCCCTTTGCAGCTTGCGGCAGCCATGGCGCTATAATGGTAGCATCCTACCTTGGAGCGCGCCATGCCGCTGACAATCGCCGCCCTCAATGCGCTCGACCGTGCCGCCTTCGTGGCTGCGGTGGGCCATGTCTTCGAGCACTCGCCTTGGATCGCCGCCGCCGCCTGGGAGCAGCGGCCCCTCAGCGACATCGCCGCGCTGCACGCCGCTATGTGCGCGGTCGTCGCGATGGCGGGTGAGGAGCGCCAGCTTGGCCTGATCCGCGCCCACCCCGACCTGGCGGGCCGCGTAGCTATGGCCGGGCAGCTCACCCCTAACTCCGCCCGCGAGCAGGCCGCAGCCGGGCTCGCCGCGCTCTCCGCCGAGGAGCGCGCGCGCCTGACTGGCTACAACGAGGCCTACAAAACGCGCTTCGGCTTTCCGTTTGTGATCTGTGCACGAGCCAATAAGCACGCGGCTATCCTCGCCGCCTTCCCAGGGCGGCTCGCCAATAGCCCTAGCCAGGAGATCGCCACGGCGCTCGCCGAGATCGATAAGATCGCCTGGCTGCGCCTGTGCGACGTGATTACCTCATGACTGCATTGCTCCCCCCCGAGAGCCTGCTCAACAACCGCTACCGCGTCGTTGCCCACGTGGGCCAGGGCGACATGGGCTCCGTCTATAAGGCGTTGTGCGGCATTTACCAAATATTCACTATGAGGAACAAGTAACTTTATTTGGTTCTTTTACGTATCTCTGGAAGGAGTGTAATACTGATCAGTTTAAGAAGCAGCGGGAGGTGCCTGTCGTGAATTTTTCATCTCTTCTGACCAATCCTCTATTCAATTTTGCGTTTTCTATTTTTACTTTCTTTCTTGGTAATGTATTTGCGTATTGGTTATACAGAAGGGGCATTAAAAAGAAAGAACTTTGGTGGGATACACAAAAGAACAACTTGATAAACAAATACGCCCGAAATCTACCGGAATTATCCATCAATTACAAATCAGAAGAAGTTCAAGATGTATCAATTTTGAGACTTATGCTATGGAATAGCGGTTCAGAAATACTTCACAGAGACGATATTACGAAGAATCATCCTATTAGCCTTATTACCGACAACAACACAGCACTACTGGACGCAAAAATCATTGCTTATAACAATGATACATTGAATTTTAGCTTAGAAAAGGATAACAACACGGTATTGGTTGATTTTGAATACCTTGAACCAAACCAGGGGGCAGTTTTAGAAATAGTATACACTGGCGGATTAGATAATTTAAGCGTGTCAGGTCTGCTCAAGGGTGGAAATATAAACTATAAAAATTCTCAATCAGAGTTCATTAACCGTTTTGGATTTCGATTTCTCTTAAAGAACGTCAGTTACACGGTTCGCAGAAGAATTTCCATTGCATTTACAGCTTTTGCTGGGTTGTTTTTGTTCGTATTTTTCGCGCCCCTTGCATTACAAGCGGCTATTGGGGTGTTGCCAATAGATAGTGGGTTTTTGTTTGTTGTTCCGCGAATGGGTATTTTCGGATTCTTATATTTTGTAATCATGATAAATATACTGCGAACACCTAAGATACCGTCTGGATTAGAGATATTTGAGCAAGAAATAACGTAAGGGAGGCGGAAACTTTTAAGCATCCCAGCGTCATGTCATGCTGAGCGCAGCGAAGCATCTCGACCGGGACCCTTCGCTGGCGCTCAGGGTGACAGGGTGCCAACGACGGGACAATTAAAAAGATC
>Ga0136636_10001353_pt1 | contig 14205 bp, 13 predicted proteins | sample AntDrymUQ8522106_2_FD_104653 | JGI IMG/M metagenome (GOLD analysis project Ga0136636, IMG submission 104653) | Polar desert sand microbial communities from Dry Valleys, Antarctica - metaG UQ852 (21.06) | ecosystem: Environmental > Terrestrial > Soil > Desert | place: Antarctica: Dry Valley... | reverse complement strand
CAGTCGTAGTCGCCGATGATCAGCAGCTTGGCTTCGGCCTCAATGGCATCGGCCAGAATCTGGGCAGCATCCGTGGCGTGGGTCAGGGTGGCCGGGGGGAGCAGCGATTTCAGTTCGTAATCGAGTTCCGACTTGTCCTTGACGCCGCGCGCCGCGTAAAGGCGCGCGAGCAGCGGGTGCATGCCTTGCTGTTCCAGTTGCCAGACGGTGCGCTGCGGGGAATTACGGGTAACGATATTGGTCATTTTTTGCTTTGCTCAGCCAGCTGCTGGGCGGTGGCTGCCATCGGCTGGCCGCTCTTCCAGAATTTCCAGCTGGCGCTGGCGGTCAGCGTGTAATGCAACTGGCCGTAGATGGTCGGGGCGATCAGATCGATACGGTCGAACTTGCTGCCGAGCGCGGTTTTGAGAGGGGCGAACCAGTCGGTTTCGAGTTTCTCGAAAGCCTGACGCCAGCCATCGCCGTCTTCATAGAGGACGCGGGGCAGCAGGTGGTCGAGGATGACGAGAGGCGATTCGCCGACTTGCGGCAGCAGGGCGTTGAGGTTTTCGCTCGGTGCGTGCACCGGGATTTCGAGGCTGTGGGCGAGGCCGATGGCGAGCGGGTTGTCGGTCCAGACGCCGGAAAATTTGGGCGCCGGGGCCGGTGTCGCCGGGCCGATGGCGCCGCCACCCCACAGCCACATGCTGTTAACCGCCGGCTTTCCTTCGGCCTGACGGCGTTCATTGATTGGATGGCCGTGCAGGAACATCTGCACTTCATTGAGCCAGCGAGTCAGCGTTGAATCGCCTTTGGGCAGATTGCTATCGACGCGGCGGCCAGCAACGGCGGAAATTGGAGCGGAAACGTGGTCGACCGCAGTATTTAGCTGTAAATACCAGCGTCGCGCGGTGGCGGCGTGAAACTGGCCGATGTCGGCAAATTCGACATTCAGTGATTCGATAATTGCCATGGCTTCATCAATCTCCAGCTCAAAAGCGCCGGCATCGGCGAGGATTATGCGTTCCTGATGAAAGCGCAGATGCACCGGGTCAGCGCAAAACCAATGGCCGCTGCGGGCGGCTGCGTTGCCCTCGCCAAGCAGGCGCAGGGCGCCGAGCGGGGCGGCGGCTAGGCCGAAGCATTGGGCTAGCCCAGTTTCGAAAGGCTGGCGCGGCTGCATGGCGCAATCGGCGCGGGCCAACAGCCATTCAAAACCGGGGGCGGCGAGTTTGCCCAAGGTGAATTGGTCGGCCGGTTCGGGCCAAATAAGTTCGGGGACGAGCAGAGTCAGGCGCACGGGGGCTGGGTCTAGCTGGGGAGGGGAAGGCGGAAGAGTGTACCATAGCGTTTTTCTCGGATATTCCTCTCTGCATGGCTCTGCCTTACGAACTGCTGATCGGCCTGCGCTACACGCGCGCCAAGCGCCGAAATCATTTTATTTCCTTCATCTCGTTGATCTCCATGCTCGGCATCGGTTTGGGGGTTGCGGCGCTAATTGTTGTGCTCTCGGTGATGAATGGTTTTCAAAAAGAGTTGCGTACCCGCATTCTCGGGGTGGCTTCGCATATTCAAATTACCGGCATTAATGGCGAACTAGGCGACTGGCAGACCCTGGCAGCGCAGGCGATGCAGCACCCGGAAGTGAAAGCCAGCGCGCCGTTTGTTCAATCGCAGGCGATGTTTGCGGTTGATGGCGGCGTCAAGGGTTCGTTGGTGCGCGGTATCTTGCCCGAGCAGGAGGATCGCGTTGCCGATTTTCGTAGCACGATCAAAAGCGGCAGCCTCGATGATCTGCGGCCCGGTGAATTCGGCGTGGTACTAGGGGCTGATCTGGCTCGTTCGCTGCGTGTTTTTACTGGCGACAAGGTGACGCTGATTGCGCCGCAGGGCACGGTTACGCCGGCTGGTGTGGTGCCGCGTTTGAAATCCTTCAAGGTGGTCGGCATCTTCGAAGTCGGTATGTATGAATACGATAGCGGACTGGCGCTGATCAATCTGCAGGACGCGCAGAAGCTGTATCAGATGGAAGACCGGGTGACCGGCGTGCGGCTGAAAGTCGATGATCTCTTCCAGGCGCCGCGCATTGCTCGCGAACTGGCGCGTTACGTCAATGCTGACGCTTATCTCAATGACTGGACAAAAAGCCACGCTAATTTCTTCCGTGCTGTACAAATTGAGAAAAATATGATGTTTATCATTTTGTCTCTCATTGTTGCCGTGGCAGCATTCAATCTGGTTTCAACATTGGTGATGGCAGTGACCGACAAGCAGGCCGATATCGCCATTCTGCGCACACTCGGGGCTCGGCCTTTGTCGATCATGGCGATATTTGTCGTGCAGGGGGCGCTGGTTGGCTTTATTGGTTTGGGCCTGGGCATTGTCGGTGGCGTCTTGCTGGCCTTGAATATTGACGTTGTGGTGCCGTTTATAGAAAGAATGCTCGGTGTGCATTTCCTGTCGAAAGAGGTTTATTACATTTCCGATCTGCCTTCCGACCTGCAATGGAGCGACGTCTGGGGCGTTACGTTGATCGCTTTCGTGCTGGCGTTACTGGCGACGATTTACCCGAGCTGGCGTGCTTCGCGGGTCAATCCGGCGGAGGCCTTGCGCTATGAGTGAGCCAATTCTGATTGCTCGCGACCTGAGCAAGGTTTTTCGGGGCGATGGCCTGGAGGTGCCGGTTTTGTCCGGCGTCAATCTGAGCATTCAACCGGGCGAAACTGTCGCCATTGTTGGCGCTTCCGGTTCCGGTAAAAGTACGCTGTTACATCTGCTCGGTGGTTTGGATACGCCATCGGCGGGCAGTGTGGCGCTGATGGGGCGCGATTTTTCCGCTTTGGGCGAGGTCGACCGTGGCGATTGGCGTAATCGGCATCTTGGCTTTGTTTATCAGTTTCACCATTTGCTCGCTGAGTTTTCAGCTTTGGAAAATGTCGCGATGCCCTTGCTGATTCGCCGCATGGAACGCAACGCGGCTCTGGCCAAGGCAACGGAAATGCTCAGTGCGGTTGGTCTGGGTCATCGCCTGGAGCATCGCCCCGGCGAACTCTCGGGCGGGGAGCGTCAACGAGCGGCGATTGCCCGGGCGATGGTTAGCGATCCTTCCTGCTTGCTGGCTGATGAACCGACCGGCAATCTCGACCGCCAGACAGCCAATACAGTGTTTGATTTGCTTCTTGAACGGGTGCGTTCGCAGCAGGCCAGTCTGATCATGGTGACGCACGATATTCAGTTGGCTGGACGTGCTAATCGCATATTAATGTTGGACGACGGTCGACTTTCCGATTAAAGTGCAAGTTAATTCAAAAATTAACAATAAATAACAGGATGTAATCATGCAAACCTTATTTGCTCCTGCCGTCGCATTGATGAATCGTCTGCGCTATCCCAGCAAGTTTTTACTGCTTGGCTTGGCCGTAACCATGGTCATGTGGGCTCTGCTGTTTTCGGTGTTCAAGGGATTAAACAGCAATATTGAAGTTGCGCAACATGAACTTGACGGTGTGCAGATGCTGAAGCCGCTGAACCGTGCGGTGCAGAATTTTCAGGTGCATCGAGGCTTGTCAGCTGGCGTACTGGGCGGCAACGAGGGCATGAAAGACAAACGCGCTGCCAAGGAAAAAGAAGCCACGGATGTGCTTCAGGCCAGCGATGCCGGACTAACACCGGCCCTGCGCGACTCTGCTGCCTGGAAGAAAATCCGCGCCGATTGGGAAGCCTTGCGTAGCCAAGGGCTGACCTGGAGTGGTGCGGACAATATCAAGGCGCACACGGCGCTGATCGACCAAATGTTGATGTTCATGATCACTATTGCTGATGCAACGGAAATGACGCTTGATCCGGTTATGTATACTTATTACATGATGGATACGGTGGTCCTGAAAATGCCGGCGATGCTCGAGCGCCTGGGGCAGACCCGAGCCCGTGGTACCGGTGTGTTGGCCAAGAAGGAAATTTCGCCGCAGATGAAGATCGATATGACATTGACTCTGGCTGAAATGTCCAACACCTTGCGGGCGCAAAATATCAATTTGGAAAAAGTCGTGCGCTTTGCGCCGAATCTGCAGGGGGCGCTCACTGGCCCTGGCAAGGAGTTTTCCGATAACGTCGAAAAAGTGTTTGCCTTGGTGCGCGAAGATATTCTTGCTGAGCGCTTCCAGACGCCGGCGCAGGATTATTTCAACCTGACGACGACGATTATTGATTCTGGTTACAAAACGATGTTTGACGTATTGATCGTCGAGTTCGAGCGGCAACTTAATGCTCGTAAGCTAGCCGCTCAGCAGAGCTTGATTTTTAACTTTGCGGTGTCACTTGCGGTGCTGGCAATAGTTACCTACCTGTCGATCGGCATGTACTACTCGGTGGTCAACAGCGTGGGTGTTTTCTCGCAAGGTGCTCGCCGTATGGCTGATGGTGACCTGACCGTGCAATTTTCGACGGCTGGCCATGACGAATTACACGCTGCCGGGAACGATTTCAACGAGATGGCGAAATCTTTCCGCAACTTGCTTAGCCGCATTCAGCAAGAGTCGCATCAGCTGCGCAGTGCGGCGGAACAACTGGCGTCGACCAGTCAGCAGATTTCCAGCAGTACCAGTGCGCAGAGTGATTCCGCCTCAAGCATGGCGGCCTCGGTTGAGGAAATGACGGTTGGGGTAGATCACATTGCCAAGAATGCCGAGAGTGCCCAGAGCTTCTCGCGTGAATCGGATGCAGTTGCAGCCCAAGGCGGTCGTATTGTTGAGGGCGTTGTCAAAGAGATTCAAGCGATTGCCGATACGGTTAATCACTCGGCGGCTGCTGTCGAGGCACTCGGCCAGCAATCGGATCAAATTTCGGCCATTGTTGGCACGATCAAGGAAATCGCCGATCAAACCAACCTGCTTGCCTTGAACGCTGCTATTGAAGCCGCCCGGGCAGGTGAATCGGGGCGTGGCTTTGCGGTGGTGGCTGATGAAGTGCGCAAACTGGCTGAGCGAACCGCCAAGTCGACACAGGAAATCGCGGCGATGATTGGCGGTATTCAGGCCGGCACAACGACTGCGGTCAATTGCATGAAACTGGGTGTTAGCCGTGTTGCTGTTGGTGTCGAGCAGGCGCAATTGGCGGGTAACGCGATTGTTCAGGTGCAGCAACAGTCGCGGCAGGTGGCCGATGCTGTGGCGGAGATTTCAATTGCCCTGCGTGAGCAGGCCGCCGCCAGCACAGAGATTGCGCAGAACGTCGAACGGATTGCCCAGATGGCAGAAGAAAATGATTCGGCGGCGCGGAGTAACGCCGATACGGCAGGCAATCTGCGTCAATTGGCCGAAACAATGAGTAGTGAAGTTGGCCGCTTCCGGACCTGATCCGATCAGGTCAGGCGGCCCTTTTTGCGCCGCTTCCAGGCGGTAATCAGGTAAAACCGCCACGCCGCCTTGGTGACGAAGTAGCCGAGTAAAGCCAGCCCTGCGGCGAGGACAACCAGTCCACTGCCAAGGGGTTTGGCGACACCAAGCATCCACCCCTGCATCGCTTCGGTCCAGCCGACAAAGCTGGCGATGCTGAATTCCGGTGGCGCAACGAATCCCGAATTTTCCCCAATGAGTAATCGGCCCAACTGGTAGGCAATCAGATAGAGCGGCACGATGGTGATCGGGTTGGTATACAGCGTGACCAATATGGCCAACGGCAGGTTGACCCGAAAGAGCAGGGCGCAGACTGCTGCGCCGATCATTTGCAGTGGCCCGGGAATCAAGCCGCAGAACATGCCGGCGGCGACGGCACCGGCCGCCGAATGACGGTTCAGGTGCCACAGGCGGGGGTGCAGCAATGAGGACGCAAAGGGCCGCAACCAGGGGTTTCGGCGAATTGTCTCGTGATCGGGCAGGTATTTTTTCAGGGTCCGGCGCATAACCGTATTATTGCAGCATGCGCCTGAATATTCTTGCCTTTGCCCTCGGGGTTCTATTGCTGCAGATGCAGCCAGAGTTGCCTGTCTGGTGGCAATGGGGGCTAGGCGGTGGGCTGCTGCTTTTGCCCCGGCTGTTCGGCACGGGTTGGCCGGCGAAGCTGCTGGCCATTGTCGCCTGTTGTGTCCTTGGCGTTGCTTGGGCAGGCTGGCGGGCTGATCTTCGTTTGGCTGATGCCTTGGCGGCAGAATGGGAAGGACGGGATGTTGAGGTGGTCGGCATCATTGCGACCTTGCCACAGGATTTCAGCCAGGGCACCCGTTTTGAATTTGCCCTGGAAACGACGTTGACCGCAGCAGTCGATTTGCCGCCGCGCTTCATGCTTTCCTGGTACCAGGGGCGACGCGATGGTGACTCGGCCGAGCGCCTGGTTGTACGGCCGGGTGAGCGCTGGCGCTTTACCGTGCGCTTGAAGCGACCACATGGCAATGCCAACCCCGGTGGTTTTGACTATGAGGCCTGGCTGCTCGAACACAATATTCGGGCGACTGGCTATATCCGGGCCAACCCGCCGGTGCGGCTGAGCGAGATGGTCTGGCGGCCAGACTACATGATCGAACGGCTGCGCCACGGGGTGCGTGCTTCGTTTGCCGATATCCTGCCGGCCGAGCGTTACCCTTGGGCCGGTATTCTCGTGGCGCTGACAATTGGTGACCAGAAAGCGATTCAAGGTGATTTATGGACGACCTTCAATCGCACAGGAACCACGCATTTGATGAGTATTTCCGGGCTCCACGTCACGATGGTGGCGGCAATTTTCGGCTGGCTGGTTAACTTTGTCTGGCGGCGGGTGCCACGTCTGGCCCTGCGTTTGCCGGCGCAAAAGGCCGGTTTGCTCGCCGCCTGTGTCGCTGCTTTACTTTATGCCTTGATCGCCGGCTTTGCCGTACCGGCGCAGCGTACGCTTTATATGTTGCTGGTTGCGGCGCTGGCGATGCTCTCCGGCCGAGTTATTGCGCCCAGCCGAACCTTGACGCTGGCTTTGCTGGTGGTGCTACTTTTTGATCCCTGGTCAGTGCTGGCGGCTGGTTTCTGGTTGTCATTTGGCGCGGTTGGCGCCTTGCTTTATGTCGGTTCGGCCCAGGTTGGTCAGGGACGCAATTGGCGCCAGCGCATCCGCACCTGGGGCGTCATTCAATGGGCCGCAACCCTCGCTTCCTTGCCGGTGTTGCTCCTGGTTTTTCAGCAGTTTTCACTGGTTTCGCCGCTGGCCAATGCGCTGGCCATTCCGGTGGTCAGTTTCATCGTCACGCCCTTGGCGCTGCTTGGGGCGATTATTCCCTGGTGGCCTATTCTGGCGCTGGCCCATTGGGTGATGGACTGGCTGATGCTATTCCTCAACTGGTCGGCCGCCTGGCCGGTTTGGCTGGCCCCGGCACCGCCGCTATGGGCGGCGCTGGCTGCTGCGCTCGGTGTCGCTGTTTGTCTATTGCCGCGCGCCATGCCGGGGCGCTGGTTGGGTGTGGCTTTGCTGCTACCGGCTTTGTTCTGGCCAGTTGAGAAACCGGACGAAGGGGAGGCGTGGATCAATGTGCTCGATGTTGGCCAAGGTCTGGCAACGGTTGTCCGCACCCGCCAGCACACGCTGATTTACGATCCTGGACCGCTTTATAGTGCGGAGTCTGATGCCGGCCAGCGCGTCGTCGTGCCCTACCTGCGCAACCTGGGGATCAACCGCATCGACATGCTGATGGTGACGCACCGCGATACCGATCATTCGGGTGGCACGGCCTCCGTTCGCGCCGCCCTGGATGTCGCTGAGCTGCGCTCTTCGGTTAAAGAGTTGGGTGGTGAGTCTTGCATTGCCGGCCAGAGCTGGGTTTGGGATGGCGTCCTTTTTGAGGTTTTGCACCCGGCCGCCGAGGCTTATACGGTCAACACCAAAAGTAATCATTTTTCCTGTGTTTTGCGGGTGACAGCCGGCGGTCGCCGCATGCTGCTAACCTCGGATATTGAAGCGCCTGATGAAGAAGCGTTGCTGGCCCGCTACCCAACTGATTTGGCGGCTGATGTTCTGCTCGTGCCACATCATGGCTCAAAAACATCGTCGACCGCAGCATTTCTCAGCGCCGTCGCCGCGCCGACGGCGATCATTCCCGTCGGCTATCGAAGTCGATTTGGCCATCCGAAAGCCGAGGTGGTGGCACGCTATGAAGGCTTGAAAACGGCGCTTTGGCGGACTGATCGGGATGGTGCCGTGATGGTTAAATTGTCGGTACAAGATGTAACTGTAAATGGCTGGCGGCAAGAGCATCGTCGCTATTGGCATGGCCAGTGATACATTGGCATTCTTAGGAGGCGATATGAAATATAAACAACAACATGTTCAGTGCATCAGTCCGTCCGGTTTACATCGAATGGCTTACACCGAGTGGGGCGATCGTCACAATCCGCGCGTGCTGGTTTGCGTCCATGGGCTGACGCGCAACGGGCGCGATTTCGATGCGCTGGCCGAATCCATGTCGGCGCATTACCGCGTTATTTGTCCGGATATTGTTGGGCGCGGCCGTAGTAGCCGCCTGCGTGACCCGGCAGGCTATGGCATTCCACAATACGTTGCCGACATGGTGACGTTGATTGCCCGGCTGGGGGTGGAACACGTTGATTGGGTTGGCACCTCGATGGGCGGCTTGATCGGCATGGGGCTGGCAGCACAGGAAGGCACGCCGATCCGCAGGATGCTGCTGAATGACGTGGGGCCGTTGATTACCGTCGATTCGCTGAAGCGCATCGCCACCTACGTTGGCACCGACCCGACCTGGCCAACTTTCGAGGAGGCCCTGGCATACGTCAAACTGATCAGCGCCCCGTTTGGCCCGCTCACCGAGGCGCAATGGTGGCATCTGACCGAAACAAGCGTTGCGCAGCGAAGTGATGGTCGTTGGGGTTTTCTCTACGATCCGCAAATTGCCACGCCCTTCAAGGCCACTTTTGCCGATCAGGACATCAATCTCTGGCCGGTTTATGGGCAGATCAAATGCCCGACGATGGTTGTTCGCGGCGCTGAATCCGACCTGTTGCCGCGTGAAACCTGGCAACAAATGGGTGACTACGGTCCACGGGCAAAACTAGCCGAAATCCCCGGCGTCGGCCATGCGCCGATGTTTCTCAGCGAAGACCAGATTTCCATCGTGCGAGATTTTCTGCTGCACTCATGAAGCATATCGTCGTCAATGAGCTGCGGCTCGAATATCGCGATTTTTCGGCGACTATCGAAGGGCAACCGACCCTGCTATTGCTCCACAAGGGCCTCGGTTGCGTCGCTATGTGGCGGGATTTTCCGGCCAAGCTGGCAGCGGCAAGCGGCTGTCGCGTCATCGTCTGGTCACGTCCCGGTTATGGCGCTTCGCAGGCCTATCCGGAACCCCGCAGCCTGCGCTACATGCATCGCGAGGCGGAAGAATCCTTACCGGCTTTGCTTGCAGCATTGCAGATTGAACGGCCGATACTGATCGGCCACAGTGACGGCGGCAGCATCGCCCTGATCTTTGCTGGCGCTTTCCCGAAAGTGCCGCTCGGCATTGCTGTCATGGCGCCGCACGAGTTCGTCGAGGACATTACGCTGGCCGGTATTCGCAGTGCTCGTTCGGTTTGGGAAACCACCGATTGGCCAAAAAAACTGGGCCGCTACCATCACGATGCACCGCGTGTATTTAGTGACTGGAACGACACCTGGTTATCGCCGCCATTTCGTGACTGGAACATCGAAGAATATCTGCCAAAAATTCGTTGCCCGGTGCTGGCGATTCAAGGCGAGGACGACGAATACGCGACGATGCGCCAGATTGATGTGATTGCCGAGCAGGTGTCGGGGACGCAGGTTTTTAAGCTGCCTAACTGCGGCCACACGCCGCAGCGTGATCAGGAGGCGGCGGTGCTGGAAGCACTGCTGGCCTTTGTCAAGCGGTGAGTCTTGAAATCACTTACTGCGTTATAGTAAATAATGACAATGAGCTGGTAATCCCACTGACTATCGATACACTTCATCATGGCTTCCTATATCAAGCAGGGTAATTTCCTCTTCAGAAACCATCAAAGTCAGGGTTATCCGATAGCTATAGGTGAGACTGATGGCATAACAACCAGCGAGCTTGCCACTTAATGGATGCAACTCCAAAAATGGCTGAAACGGGTCTTTTTGCAGATCGTCGAGCGTCTTGGTAAAGCGGGGGCGCAGATCAGGGTGCTTTTTGAAAAACTTTCGTGCCTGGCGAAGAAATTGCAACGGCGTAACTATCGAATACATTACAGCGCCTCGTCAGCATCCAATGCTGCCAGCAGATCGGCCGCAGTCTTGAATTTTTTGACCTTGCCCTCTTTGACGTCTTCCAGTGCTGCGCGAACGCGCGCGTAATGCGCCTCCTGTTCAGCCACGATCAAATCCTGATAGCGCTCCTCGGAAAGCACCACATACTGAGGCTGGTTGTTCCTGATGACATGCAGATCGCCTTTGAGAATCAACTCATCAACAGCGGCAATGCCACGCCGTTTGATTTCCTGTGCAGGAATCGCATTCATATAAAAACCTCATTCGGTACTGATTAAAGTACTTAAAATGTACTGTCTTAGGTGTGAAATTGCAATTTGTCTTTTTCTCATGCGGCGCACAACCGTGATCAGATAATGGTCATGCGGGTCTTGTCAGATGGCGCTACGGGCCAACGGGTCCTGACGGTAGTAGCGTTTGAGCAGGGCGAAAAATGCCGGATATTCGCGGTCGACCGTAGCAGGCTGCTCGAAAAAATGTTCTGACAATACGGCGAAGAATTCGGCGGGGTCTTCGCTGGCGTAAGGGTCGATGACCGTTTCTTCGCCAGCATCAACGCGTTGGCAAAAATCGTCGTAGGCGGCGAAAAAGGTTTCGGCCCATTCCGCTTCGCTGAGGTCGGAATGCAGCGCTGGCATGCCGTCCGCTGCGCCATTCAGCATGTCCAGTTTGTGGGCGAATTCGTGGATCACTACGTTGTAGCCATCCCCGGCCATTTGCACATCGCGCCAGGAAACGACCAGCGGGCCACCTTCCCAGGCTTCGCCGGAGAGGATGTCGTCAAATTCATGGACGACACCATTTTCATCTTCGATCAGCCTTGGTACGACGAACTCGTTGGGATAAACGACGATGCCGACCCATTCGCGGTAAGCCGCCAAGCCGAGTTTCAGGATCGGCAAGCAACCCTGAACAGCTATCGAAACACAAATTTCGTCGCTTAGTTGCAGGCCGCCGCCGGTGCTGAATTCCTTTTCAGCGAGGAACTGTTCGGCGAGCAATTTCAGGCTTTTTTTCTCGTCGGCCGCAAGACTCTCGATAAATGGCAACGCCGCCAAGGTTCGCGCCCACAGATCATCGGGAATTGTCGTTGGCCGTGAACGGCTCAACCAGTCGAACAGACCCATTATTTTTTCATCGTCAGCCAGATGCCGCTGAAGATCAGGCCGATGCCAAGATAGTGGTACCAGAGCGGAATTTCACCAAGAAAAATGGCCGAGAGCAGGGTGCCAAAAACCGGCATCAGGTGAATGAACAGGCTGGCTTTGCTTGCACCGACTTCGGCAACGCCCCGGTTGTAAAAAATATAGCCGAGAAAGCTGGGAAAGATGCCGACATAAGCTAGTGAGGCCAGCGAGCCAAAATAGACATTGATTTGCCGACCTTGGGCAATTTCCCAAAGGTAAGCCGGGAGTAGGGCGCAGAGGCCGACGGCGGTCATGGCGGCGAGCATCAACATGGGGTGCACGCCGGTTGGCCGCCAGGCCAGGCCGACGGTGTAAATAGCCCAGATTAGTACGGCGAGCAGCATCCAGGCATCGCCAAGATTCAGGTTGAGGTGGGCAAGTACGTTGAGGTCACCCCGGGCCACAATGGTCATCACGCCACAGAGAGAAATGATGACGCCGAGACCTTCGAGCCGGCGCAGATGCTTGCCGAGGAAGGCCCAGGAAATGGCAATGGTGGCGACCGGGATGAAAGAATTGAGCAGCACCGCATTCGTCGCCGAGGTGTATTGCAGGGCGAGATAGGCAAACGTGTTGTAACCGCCGACGCCAATTAAACCCAGGATGAACACGGGCTTCCAGCCTTTCTTCAGTAACGGCCACTGACTTTTCAGGTGCGGCAGGGCGAGTGGCAGAACGAGGGCGAAGGCAATTGCCCAGCGCCAGAAGGCCAGCGCCATCGGCGGCACCTCGGCGCGAATGCCGCGACCAATCACCATATTCCCGGACCAGAAGAGGGCCGTTAGCGTGAGGAGTAAATAGGGGTTGGTGAGAAAGCGAGGCAGTTTGGTGTCCATGCGGTGAATTATGCCTCAGCCGTCAAGCCCGGCTCACCCGGTATAATCCCTACATGGTCTCCGTCTCTCATTCTGTTGCCGCACAAAGCGATTTCGAGCAGTTTCTGACTGTTCTCTCCGGTGGTTTGACTGCGCCCGAAACGGCGCGGCTGAAAAGGGCAGTCGAATACGCCTGGGAAGCCTACGATAACAAAGTGCTCGGTAGCGGTGAGCGCATCTGGTCGCACGCGCTCGGGATGTCAGTGATTATCGCCGGCCTGAAAATGGATGCCGAGTCGCGTATCGCGGCTTTGCTCTTTGCCATTCCAGCGCAGGAAGAACATGGCATTGCCCGTATTGAAGAGCATTTCGGCAAGGCAGCGGCGCATCTGGTTAGTGGTATTTCCCGCTTGAACAAGCTGCGGCCAATCACTGAGGGTTTTGTCGCGGCCAATATCGAGGCCGGCGAGGTGAATCCGGTGGAGGTTAAGGCGCAGGTTGAAGTGCTGCGCAAGATGCTGCTGGCGATGGTCGAGGATATTCGCGTCGTCATGTTGCGGCTGGCCAGCCGGACGCAGACGCTGCGTTTCTATGCGGCCAACCCGGGTGATTTACGCGTCCAGGTGGCGCGCGAAACGCTCGAGCTTTACTCGCCACTAGCCAATCGTTTGGGTGTCTGGGAATTGAAGTGGGAGCTGGAGGATTTGTCCTTCCGTTTCATCCACCCGGAGATCTACAAAAAAATCGCCAGCATGCTCGACGAGAAACGCAGCGAGCGCGAGAGCTTCATCAGCGATGCGGTCACCAAGGTGCGCGAAGAGCTGGCGTCGTCGGGGGTGGAAAAGGCTGAAATTTACGGTCGACCGAAGCATATCTACAGCATCTGGAACAAGATGCGGAATAAGAGCGTCGAGTTCTCCGAGGTGTACGACATTCGCGCTTTGCGCATCGTTGTTGATGACCTGAAGGACTGCTACACCGCGCTGGGCATTGTGCATAACATCTGGTCGCCGATTTCCAAGGAATTCGACGATTACATTTCGAATCCCAAAGGTAATCATTACCGCTCGCTGCATACCGCCGTGCGTTGCCCGGACGGGCGTAGCCTGGAAATCCAGATTCGTACCGTCGAAATGCATAAACATGCCGAACTCGGCGTGGCCGCCCATTGGCGCTACAAGGAAGGCAGCAAGCGGACGAACGAAGATGATTACGACGAAAAGATTGCCTGGCTACGCCAACTGCTCACTTGGAAGGACGAGGTCGTCGACAGTTCCGACTGGATCAGCCATTACAAGCAGGCGGCGCTCAACGAAACGCTCTACGTCATCACGCCACAAGGCAAGGTGGTTGATTTGCCGCAGGGTTCGACGCCGATCGATTTCGCCTACCGGGTGCATACCGATCTCGGTCACCGCTGTCGTGGCGCTAAGGTCAATGGCCATCTGGTGCCGCTCAATACGGCGCTGGAAACCGGGCAGCAGGTGGAGATTACCACCGCCAAAATCGGTGGCCCGTCGCGTGACTGGCTGAATCCGACGCAAGGCTATATTCATACCAAGAGCGCCCGGGTCAAGGTGCGCTCTTGGTTCTCCAACCTGGCGCTGGAAGAAACGCTGTCGGAAGGGCGCGCTCTGATCGGCAAGGAGTTGCAGCGCGCCGGGCAGACCAGTGCCAACATTGAAGAGTTGTCACACAAACTGGGTTTCTCGCGGGCCAATGACCTTTACATCGCGGCGGCGCGCGGAGAGCTGAATCAACGCCAGTTCCAGGCTGTCGCCCGGGGTGGTGACTTACTGGCCGAAACCCTGTTGCCGGATGAAGTGCAGACCCGGCCGAGCAAGCCGGTCGAGGGTAATCAGGGTATCCTGATTGTCGGTGTCGACAACCTGCTGACGCAACTTGCCCGCTGCTGCAAACCGGCACCGCCGGACGAAATTCAAGGCTTCATCACGCGCGGCAAGGGGATTTCGATTCACCGCATGGATTGCTCCAATTTT
>Ga0136636_10001352_pt1 | contig 14209 bp, 12 predicted proteins | sample AntDrymUQ8522106_2_FD_104653 | JGI IMG/M metagenome (GOLD analysis project Ga0136636, IMG submission 104653) | Polar desert sand microbial communities from Dry Valleys, Antarctica - metaG UQ852 (21.06) | ecosystem: Environmental > Terrestrial > Soil > Desert | place: Antarctica: Dry Valley... | reverse complement strand
TGCCGGTTTCTATCATCAACTGTTTGTAATTTTTTGTACCAATATGAAGCTGAATGAGCCGAACCCACGATGGCTCACTTTTGGGATTAATGTTCAGCAGGGTTTCATATTCCGAAATTGCTTCAGCATTTCTGTTTCTGTATTGCAAAAACATGGCGTAGTAACTATGCACTTGTTCTTCAAGTGGATAGCGGTCAACTAACAGTTTAAAAAGCGATTCTGTTTCGGCAAATTTGATTGTGTCTTGTACTAGTTTTTCTACATATTGCCCAAGTACCTGCATTTTGGTATCAACGTCCAACTGTTCAGTCTTTAAAGCGGTTTTAATAGATTCTAAAGCTTTGTCTGGTTGACTCATCGCGTTGTAATACTGCGAAAGTGCGAGGTAAACGTTTGCGTTTTGTGGGTCGTCGGACAATACTTTTTGATAAATGGCAAATGCTTGTTCTGGCATTTTTTGTTGCATAAGTATATTGCCCTTTGTTACCTGATAGCGCGAATCGGTAGGATATTTTGCTATCAGTTTGTCAATTTCGGGCATCACCCTTTTTGTTTTATTGGAAAGGTAGTACAGTTGCACTTTTTCCAACGATATTTGCTCATTGATCCCCACCAAACTTTCTAATTTTTCATTGGCATCAATAGCCTTGTCGTAATCCTTGGTCTCTTTGTACAGCGCAGCCAAAATATTATAAACGTCCTCTTTGTTAGAATATGTCTTTTGTAATTGCTTAGTTAGCTCTATTGCTTTAGGGTACAATTTCAAATCGGAGTAAGAGGATATTAACCTAATATTGTACCACCAGTTGGTCGGATCATATTTTACAGCTTTTTCCATTGCTTTTATAGCTTCATTATTCATGCCTACCTGACCGTACAATAAGCCCATTTCCGACTGAACGCCTGCGTCCAGAGAGTCAATGGCAATACATAACCCAAAGGTTTCCATTGCTTCGTCGTATTTCTCTTGGTCTTTTAGGCGCAATCCCTCGTAGAAATAATAGTCGAATTGACGTTGCGCTGCCTCGGTTAGGGTAGAGCCTATAACTTGCTTCTTTATAACGGTTTTAGCGGAAGTAAAAGAACCGAAAATTAACCCAAACACTAAAAACAAATAAATTTTTTTATACATATCCTAATGAATTCATCACTAATAATCAGCCTATTAATTCGCTATCTTTTATTTTTTTCCAGTATGTCCAAATCCTCCTGCACCACGGCCAGTCTCACCTAAAACTTCAACCTCTATCCACTCAGCTTGTGCATGTTGTGCAATTACCATTTGGCAAATACGTTCTCCGTCAACAATTTCGAAATCTTCGGACGATAGGTTAACCAGAATAATGCAAACTTCACCGCGGTAATCGGCATCAATGGTACCGGGCGAGTTAAGCACGGTAATCCCTTTTTTGATTGCTAATCCACTGCGCGGACGAATCTGCGCTTCGTAGCCCGCAGGCAGCTCGATAAATAAACCAGTTGGAATCAATCTTCGTTCCAATGGTTTTAATACAATGGGGTTATCTATATTTGCACGGATATCCATACCTGCCGACAAGGCTGTGGCATATTCTGGCAATAGGTGTTTCGAAAGATTGACAATGCTTACTTTCATGCGTCTGCGTTTTTTGTTGTTGAATGGTTATTTCTCAGTTTCTCAGTTGATTAATAAAAAAACACACTGCTGTTTTTGGCAAGTGTGAAAAGGCTTATGTACGATTTAAAAACAATACAGGCAACCTAAATTTTACATTAGCTACAAAAATACGATAATTATCCATAAACCTCTTTATCTGCTACCGAAAAAAATGCTTTTTTCAAAATTAGACTTCCAAATGATAAAAAATGGATGCTTTGATTCTAAATTATTTTCATAAATCGGTGAAGTTTATTTAAAATAGCGTAATTTTGAACTCAAAGAGTGGAACAGATGTTTTAATAATGCAAAGTTCAGTCTGGTTTCGCAGAAATGCATTTTAAATCCTAATAGTGGGTATATTTTCTATTTATGAGTCATTTCTTCCGATTAATTCGATATTTATTTTAAAGTAATACAAAAGATGAAATTAAACAATCCCCTTAGTATTAAAGGAATTACATTTAAAAACAGAATAGGGCTCTCGCCAATGTGTCAATACTCTGCTGAAAATGGATTGGCAAATAATTGGCATTTAGTTCATTATGGTTCTCGGGCCGTTGGTGGTGCAGGATTGATAATTGTTGAAGCTACTGCTGTTTCGCCCGATGGACGAATTACACCCTACGATTTGGGTCTTTGGAACGATGAGCAGACCCTTAAATTAAAAGAAATTGTCGATTTTATCGAAGTTCAAGGCGCAGTTCCTGCCATTCAGATTGGGCATGCCGGTCGTAAGGCTTCGCACGATAAACCGTCCACAGGTGGGCGGCAGTTGAATTCGGATGAAGGTGGTTGGGAAACCATCGGGCCTTCGCCTATATCGTTTGCCGAGAATGAAAGGATTCCTCAAGAATTAGATAAAGCCGCAATTCAGCGTGTTATTGAGAATTTCAAAAATACTGCTATTCGCGCAAAAGAAGCAGGTTTTAAAGTTCTTGAAATCCACGGGGCACATGGTTACCTCATTCATCAGTTTCTTTCTCCACTTAGTAATAAAAGACATGATGAATACGGAGGAAATTTCGAAAATAGGATTCGTTTATTGTTGGAAATAACAACGACCATTCAACAAGTATGGCTCGCTGATTATCCATTATTTGTACGTCTCTCAGCTACCGATTGGATTGAGGGGGGTTGGGATTTGAAAGAAACAGTTCAGTTGAGCCGCATCTTGCACGAAATGGGCGTCGATTTAATTGATTGCTCATCGGGTGGAAATATTGCTGCGGCTCACATCCCACTCAGCGAAGGTTATCAGATTCATTTTTCCGAAGAAATTAAAAAGACTTCCGTTTTGACCGCTACAGTTGGGCTAATAACTACCATCGAAAAAATGCAGGAAATACTTGAAACCAATAAAGCAGATATTATACTTCTGGGTCGTGAATTGTTACGTAATCCGTATTTTCCACTTAAAATTGAGGATGCTGTTTGGCCAGAACCCTATCTCAGATCAAAATAATTTGGTCAACAGTTGGCGAGCTTATTTCTGCGGTACTTAAATTGTTTCGTGAGAGACTTTTTCAAGTAACCAGTTCTCCAAATCAACTGATTTATCTAGCTTTAGCCTTTCTTTAATGGTATTCCGACGGCGGTACATCGTGTTTTTGTTTATTCCAAGTATGGAGCATGTACTTGTAATGTCAAGTTGAAGGGCGATAAGAGCAATTACAATCTTATCTGCAATGGTAATAGTCGGATAACTGAGCGATAGTTTGTTGATAAAATTATTGAAAATCAGATTTACTTCGTCGACATACGATTGCCATTCAACTTCAGTTAGCACAAATTGAGCTAACATTTCATCCATGCAGCTTGGTTTCAATCCGCTATCTTTTGGCATTTTTAGTTTTAATTCCTCGAAGCGGATCGTTGATTCTATTCTGCTTTGCAATTTTGCAAACATCGATAATCTTTTTTTCTCAATCTCGGACAGAAGTCTTTCCCGTTCCAGATGATGATGTATTTGTTCTGCTCTTCTCTTTTTCTGAATTGATAATAGAAAAATCATAACGAGTAGTACTAAAACTATCATTATGCCTACATAAATAATCATATTTCGATAAGCGATTTTTAATTGGGCATTTTCGATGTTTTTTTTATTAGCATTGTATTGTTTGTCTATTCGATACAATTGAGCTTGCCTTGTTTTGGCAATAAACAGGTTTCTGTTTTGATCATATTTTAAGCAATAATTGAGCGAATTGACATAATTTCCACCTGCTTTTTCGGCATATGCCCCAGCCAAAAAAGTTTCAACTTTGTCTTTAAGTGTTATTGTGTCTGGCAATGCTTTACGAAAATAATACTGTGCTGAATCGGGCATATTCAATTTCGAGTAAGCCATTGTGAGCATATTGTAATAATATGGTGATTCATTATAGTATCTGTATGCGTGCAGCAAGTATTTTTTTGCGGTCTCGTAGTCGTTGGTTTTAGTGATAAGAGTGTTTGCTAAAGAAGCAGTTACATCTAAATAATTAACGGTGTCTTTGGCTTGTTGAGCTAATTTTAGGGCTATCTTGTAACAATGCATCACACCGTTAATATTTTGCCCCGTATTATCCATGCAAATTGCCATCTCACGATAGGCGTAGGCTTCATTATTGTAATTTTTAGCTAGGTGAAAGAAATGTTGGGATAGTTTGAAGTTATGCAGTGCCTTTTCAATATACTCATCTTCGGAATATAAAAAACCAATATGGTAATACACCAATGCTAATTGATTGTGCGAATTGATTTGAAGGAATTCCGCCTCAGCTTTCTTGAATTCACTCATTGCCACTTGTGTTTCTTGTCTGTTTTCATATACACAGCCAAGCAGGTAATACGACATTCCGATGTAGTTGTGCAGTGATGAGCCTTCATAATAATTTACAGCGATATGAATTAAACTGTCAGATTTTAAAACAGAATCTTGTTTATTTAGAGAGCGGATATATTGTAGGCACCAGGCAGCATAATCACTGGGCGATAATTTTTCTGGATTTTGAATAGTGTTGAGCAATTTTGTAGCCTCTTTAGGCGATGCAGTCATAATGGATTCTGCTTTCAGAATGATAGGATGATGCGTATATTCTTTGGTACAGGATGAAACTAGTGTACAAAAAAGCAGTGAGGGTACAATATATTTATTCATGGCTTAGTGCAGTTGTAATTTTGAAGGAGTACGTTAATATGCCTAGCTTATTAATGTTGAAAACAATCCTTACAGAAAATATTTTTTTTAAAGAATATATAGCTTTGGTTTTCAGAACTGTGTGATTTTATAAAAAACACAGCTTACAATATTTTTTTTTGTTTCTTTAAGTATAGTTTAATAACTTTGTATCGCAAAAGTAGTAAAAAAATTGATTTTATAATCATCGATAACACATCGATAACACATCAATATAATAATACTCTATAGCTTCGCAACGGGAATAAGTTGGTAAAGTGATGTTCTTTTAACCTAGACCCTATTTGACTTTGATCTGCTGCGAAGCGGTTAGAAATTTTTAGAGAGAAAGTTTGTAAACCAGAATTTTTGTTTGTTTGTTTCCATTTAAAATTACCGAGGCTGTCTGTATAGGCAGCCTCTTTTTTTGTGTAATTGATTTGTTACAGTAGACTAAGATTTAAACGAGTAAGATTAATTTGAAGAAAGAGATAAGATGCAGTTTTGATTTGCTGCAAAGGAATGATTAATATCATTGCTTATGATTTTTTGATTGTTGTGCACCACTTTTGATTAAATTTGTCTTCCCGAATAAATACACTTTGTAATTTCATTCATATAGGGTTTGTTAATCCGGATAATTCTCCGTATTTTTGGCATATGGAAACTGACGAGAGAAGATTGACCGTTCGTGAGTGGGCAGAGGATGACCGACCACGCGAAAAAATGCTGAGAAAAGGCACTCAAAGCCTTTCTGATGCTGAACTACTGGCCATACTTATTGGCTCGGGGAGTAGAAATGAAACTGTTGTGGAGCTTGCACGCCGGATCTTGCACGATTGCCACGACAACCTCAATGAGTTGGCGCAGTTGAGCATTGCCGATTTGTGCAAACGCTTCAAAGGGATTGGCGAAGCTAAAGCCATTACCATTTTGGCTGCTATGGAGCTGGGCAAGCGCCGGAAACTGTCCGCTACGCTTGAGCGGAAACAAATCACTTCCAGTCATCATCTTTTCGAACTTTTCGAACCCATTATGTGCGACTTGCCACATGAAGAGTTTTGGGTAGCTTTGCTCAATGGAGCAAATAAAGTAATAGATGTAAAACGATTGACTCAGGGTGGTATGCGTCAAACGATAGTCGATATTCCTATGCTATTGAAAATGGTTTTAGAAAAATCGGCTCAGGCAGTGGCTGTTGCACACAATCACCCGTCTGGGCAAAATCGTCCAAGCCGTGAAGATGAAGAAATTACAAAACGGATAATCAAAGGTTGTGAAGCAATAAGTATCGTTTTCATCGACCATATTATTATAGCTCGTGGCAACTATTATAGTTTTGCCGATGAGGGAAAGCTGTGATTGATTGGGATGGTGGCATTAAGACTCCACTTTTAAATTGTTTATAATGATTTGGCAGCATCGGAATTCTGCCTTTCTAATACTTAATAATATGATATTACTTGAAGTAAAAAATGTAGTAAAACAGTATGCAGGGCATCGCGCCTTGGACGGCGTGAGCTTGACAGTTCCCGAAAATACGGTGTATGGTTTGCTTGGTCCAAACGGAGCTGGAAAAACCACCTTGATTCGTATTATTAATTGCATCACTGCACCTGATAGCGGCGAAGTACGTCTGAACGGAAAACGTCTCACTTCAAAGGATGTTGAAAGTATAGGTTATTTGCCAGAAGAACGTGGCCTTTATAAGAAGATGAAGATAGGCGAACAGGCTTTGTATTTGGCTCAACTCAAAGGCATGACTAAGTCTGATGCCTTGAAAGCCTTGAAATACTGGTTCGAAAAATTTGAAATTGAAACGTGGTGGGATAAGAAGGTGGAGGAGCTGTCGAAAGGTATGGCGCAAAAGGTACAATTTATTACTACCATTGTGCACGAACCAAAATTGCTTATTTTTGATGAGCCGTTCAGTGGTTTTGATCCGATAAATGCTGATTTGATGAAGCGTGAAATTCTTGAACTACGCCAAAATGGTGCAACTATCATTTTTTCTACGCACAATATGGAAACTGTGGAAGATTTGTGCGAGAATATCACGTTGGTCAATCAATCCCGAATTGTTTTGCAGGGCAACGTGGCCGAGATAAGAGCCTCGCATGCCACCAATACGTTTGTAGTACGCTCGGCAAATTCTTTCGATGAAAACGGTTTTACATTACTTTCGCAAACTACAAAGAATAATATTGTTGAAAGCGTTATCAAAAAACAAGATAAGGAAACAAATAGCGCTTTGTTAGGGGCACTTATCAAACACACAGAAATTCTCTCTTTCGAAGAATTATTGCCAAGTATGAATGATATTTTTATTAAAACGGTAAGCAAATGAGTAAAATTAGTCTGATTATAAAACGAGAATATTCTACCAGAGTGATGAAAAAGTCATTCATCATTCTCACTTTTCTTACTCCGGTTCTTTTTGCAGGAATGATAATGGTTCCGCTTTGGCTGTCGAGCATAAAAGATGGAACGCAGAAGCATATTTTTGTTATCGATCGAACGCATAGCTACACTTCTGTGCTTAAAAACAACGAAACGTATGTTTTTGATTTTGTAGACAAACCGGCGGCAGAGATTCGAAAAAATAACGATAAAAACGAAGATTTTGGAGCTTTGCTGATTATTTCGGACGATCTGATTAAAAACCCGAAGGCTGTTGCACTTTATTCGAGCGAGCAAGTGAATATGGAGTTGAAAGAATATGTTTCGGGCTTACTTAAAAACTATGTAGAAGAAAAAAAACTATCTTCTCATAATATCCCGAATCTGAAAAAAATGGTGGAGGAATCACGGACGGATATCGATATTACTACTGTGAAATGGGGGCAAGATGGTAAAGACAAAGTTGGGTCGGCTGAATTAGCATTGGGAATTGGCATGATTTCGGCTTTTATGATTTATCTGTTTATTGTTGTTTATGGGGCGCAAGTAATGAGTGGTGTAGTGCAGGAAAAAACCAGTCGCATCGTGGAGGTGATTATTTCCTCCGTGAAACCATTTGAGTTGATGATGGGTAAAATCATAGGCATTGCAATGGTGGGGCTTACTCAGTTTTTCTTGTGGGTGCTCTTAACTGTGCTTATTTCTATTGCTGTAGGAAATTTTATAGGAGGGAAAGTAGATGCCAATTCCATACAGCATGCTAACTCCATGGGAATACAGGCTGTTCCGGCTGCTAATCCAAGCCAGGTGCAGGAGCTGTTTGCGTTGCTGAATGGATTTGATTTTGCACAAATAGTGGTTTTGTTTGTACTCTATTTTCTTGGTGGATATTTGTTGTACGCTTCTCTTTTTGCTGCGGTGGGTTCGGCAGTGGACAGCGAAACAGATACTCAGCAATTTTCTTTGCCACTCACACTGCCTATTATTTTTGCCATCTACGCAGCCATTTATAGTGCTCAGAACCCCGATGGCCCCTTGGCATTTTGGTGTTCCATGATTCCTTTCACATCGCCCATAGTAATGATGGTAAGGCTACCGTTTGGTGTCCCCGGCTGGCAAATCGCCCTGTCTTTGTTAATTCTTGTGCTTTCGTTTATTGGTACAACATGGATGGCAGGAAAAATTTACCGAACCGGTATTCTGATGTACGGCAAAAAAGTAACATGGAAGGAAATGTGGAAATGGGTGAAATATTGAAAAATCTCTCTTAATTTTGGTGAGAAGAAATTGCGTAATTGCTGAATTGAATTTAAATTGCTAACGGAATACTTATGAAACCCCCATTTTTAAAACCAAACGACCAAATTCGTATCATTTCACCATCGGGTAATATAGAGCCTAAATATATTGTTGGTGCAAAAAAGGCTCTTAACTTATGGGGTTTGAATGCTACCGAAGGAAAATTTGCACGCACAAAATATGGCCGCTTTGCTGGTACCGAAGAGCAAAGAATTGCCGACTTACAGGATGCCCTTGACGACCCATCTGTCAGTGCAATTTTATGTAGTCGGGGTGGTTATGGGTTAGCTCAAATTATTGATAAGCTCGATTTTTCAATGTTTAAAAAATCACCAAAATGGTTGATTGGCTTTAGCGATATTACTATTTTGCATAATGCCATCAATCAACTGGGTATTGCCTCCATTCATGGTATCATGGCAAAACATCTAACGCAGTTTCCCTCCCATTCGATGCATGTGCAAAAATGTCGCGAAATTCTTTTTGGGGAAATGCCAAATTACACCGCTCAAAAAAACATACACAACCGAGTCGGCAATGCGAAGGGGAGACTGGTTGGTGGAAATCTTTCGGTGTTAATAGGGTTGCGGGGTAGTCCTTTCGATTTGGATTATAAAAATAATATTCTCTTTATTGAGGATATTGGCGAGCGTCCATACCATATTGACCGAATGATGCAGAATCTGCGTTTTAGCGGTGTGCTGGCTCAACTATCGGGTTTAGTGGTGGGTCAGTTTAGTGACTGTGATGAAGATCCACTGATGAAAAAGAGTATTGCTCAGCTCATTGCGAGCGCGGTGAGTCAGTATAATTATCCTGTTTGCTTCAACTTTCCCGCTGGACATGTGGATGATAATTTTCCGTTAATTATGGGTGAAATCGTTCAATTTGAGGTTACAAAAAAAGGTGGAAAATTAGTATATTAACAGTTGGTTTTTCATTTTAATAAAATCTAAAAGATTATGATTTTTATTAAAAAGCTGATAATGACCGTTCATTTATGCCTAAAAATCTTATCTTTGCAAGACGTTATTTATCTTAACAGTTTTTTATGCAGTTTTTGAAATCATTTTTACTCATTTTTATTCTCTTTTTTCTTCTCTCTTTCTCCAGTGCCGAAGAGCGCAAGGAGTTAGTTGTTATATCCGATACCCTTCACACAAATTACCTATATCCTTCGAAAATTCCGTTGACCGACTCGATAATAAATTTTGGAAAGTTGTTTCTCAACACCCCTTATCATTTCGGTTCTCCCGGCACTTCTTCATTCGATTGCTCAGGGTTCACTTCTTATGTGTACCGCAATTTTGGATACAATCTTAAACGATCTTCGTCGGAGCAAGCTGAGCAATTTGACACGGTGCAACCCGCAGAACTTAAAGCAGGTGATTTGGTTTATTTTTCGGGTCGCTCACACAGTAGGCGCGTAGGTCACGTAGGAATAGTGGTAACTAAAAATGATAATGGCACTTTTGATTTTATTCACGCAGCAGTTCATAAAGGAGTTACTATTTCTAATTCGGATGAAACATATTATTCCCGGCGATTTGTGAAAGCAAATCGTGTTGTTGGTTTTGATCCTTTCTCAGTGGTTCGGTCGGCAGTTACCGATAATATATCTGATAATCTGAATGAAGAACCGATTGCTCCGATTGTCAATAACTCCAATGTGCAACGTATTAAAAAACGAATCCCCGCAGAATATCACCGTGTAAAAAGAGGCGAAACATTATCTTCAATTGCCGAAAAATATGGGATGACCATTGCTGAGTTGAAGGAGAAAAATCGTATTAAAGGCAGTAAGTTGAGTCTTAAACAACAATTGAAAGTAAAAGACGAAGAGAATTTGATGGTTGTAGAGCAGGGGAAAGCCTTGGTTGATAACTCAAAACCCGAATTGCAAGTCGCAAAAAAACGAACAATTGCTGAAAATGCCAACTCATTGCACACTGTAAAAAGTGGAGAAACATTGTTCAGTATTGCTAAGACATATAATACTACTGTTGCTGAACTTAAAAAAATGAACAATCTTCGTTCTGGAAAAATTCGTTTTGGTCAAGAACTCAAAGTTGCTCAACCGCCAGCTGTCTCTGGGAATGATCTTGCTTCCACAAAAGTTGAACCTGATGCAACTCCTATTTCGTACAAAGTAAAGAAAGGCGAAACGCTATTGAGCATTTCTAAAAAATATAGTATCACAGAAGAAAATCTCAAGAAGGCAAATAATCTTAAGTCAAACACTATCCGTTTTGGTCAGGAACTGAAGATAAATCAAACTCCGGAAATGGTGATGGTAAAAATTGTTACCAAAAATACCAAAGTGGAATCTGCGCTTGTTACTTACAAGGTAAAAAAGGGCGAAACCTTATCAGCCATAGCCGAAAAGCATAATGTGTCGGTCGTTGATTTGAAATCACTTAATAATTTGCACTCTTCAACTCTTAAGTTAGGACAAGAACTGCAATTGACGGCTAAAGATGTTCAGCCCGAAAATGAAGCGGTTGCCAAAGTTGAAAAAAACATTGTGCACAAAGTTGAGTCGGGTGAGTCCCTTTATGAAATAGCAAATAAATATAATGTTGCGATAGATGATTTAAAGAGACTAAACAATCTTGGAAATGAAAAAATAAAAGTGGGTCAGTTGCTTAGTTTTAATGTGAAAGGTGGAAACGTAACAGTAGATAAAACAGTAGTAAAACCTAAAATTACTCACAAAGTAAAATCAGGAGATTCATTTTATTCCTTAGCCAAGAAATATGGTTGTAGTATAAACGATATTAAAGATTGGAATCGTAAACCGGGAGACAAGCTCAATCCCGGCGAAAAACTGATTATCTACGCTAAGAATATCTAAAATTTATCTAGTCCAATATAAATTTCTCAGACACAGAGCTAATAAAAACAGGCATTCCCCTTCATTTAATTAAACAAGGACTGTAGCACCGCTAACGAATGCAAGCCATTAAAGTCCGGAATGTGTAAGCGGTAATACTCAATCATGCTTTCGAGCAGTTTAAGGCGGTTTTGCCGTGAGAAAGCCAATTTGTGCATAGTTGAATAATCAGCCTGAAGTAATGCTCTGAAATCATTTGTTGTGTCTTTTGGTAGATAATGTATATGTAATGGTTTATTTCGTGTGAAAACTCCATTCATTAAATCGAAATAAACGGCGCTTTCATCATCCTCGTTAGGTTCGAATCCTAAATACCGACTCAACTTAAGTAGAAATACCAAATGAAAGTTTGCTACCCCGGTTTCACAGCAATCCAGCTGTTGAATTGAATTGTCCAAAAATAAAAACATATTTTCATCGGGCTCTGACTGCCGCAGGGTGCGAAAAAGAACTTCGGACAAAAAAAGTGTCAATGAATTCTTTATCGGATCAAAAGGAACTCTCGTAAAGGGGTAGGCTATTCGCACATCCTTTATGCGTTGCAAATCTTTGCCCGGAAGATGAACCACGTCTAGCTCCACAATGGAGAGTGGTTGAAGAAATGCAGAGCGAAAAACCGATTTCTTTTTATTTACACCGTGAACCATGTACGAAACGCGTCCAAATTGACTCGTGTATATGGTCACAATTGTTGCCGAATCGGAGTGTTTTATCGAATGGAGTACAATTCCGCTTGTTTTTTCTTGCATAAATGGGCTGTTGAGACCGTAAAAGTAGCAAAAATATTGACTCCTGATATGAAAATTGAAACAAAATAAATGTATTGCGGAATTTATACTGTCTGATAAATAGCAAATTACGAATTAATTGAAAGATTTTTCAGAAAAGGTTTGGTCAATTAAAAAAACACCCGTATATTTGCACCCGCAATTGAGAGGAACAATACTCAATACCAGAAAGCAATACAGCGCTTAATGGTCCATTCGTCTATCGGTTAGGACGCCAGGTTTTCATCCTGGAAAGAGGGGTTCGACTCCCCTATGGACTACAAAAGAAAAGGAAATTTATTAGCATTTAAAATAAGATTGCAATGGCAAATCATAAATCATCTATCAAAAGAATTCGTCAAGCCGACAAGAAAAAATTGCACAACCGTTATTATGCTAAAACAGCACGTAATGCGGTTCGCAAGTTACGTACAACAGCTGTAAAAACTGAAGCTACAGAAATGTTGCCTAAAATCAGCGCCATGTTGGACAAATTGGCTAAACGTAATATTATCCATAAAAACAAAGCTAGCAACTTGAAATCAAAGTTAGCTATCTATGTAAATAAATTGGCATAATTGCTTCGTAAAATATACAGAAGCCCTTTTCCTAACGGAGAAGGGCTTTTTTGTCGTCGGCAAAATTGAGAAAATGGTCATTGATTATTCTATCATATCGTAGAAAACGATGCTACATCTGTAAGGTGGCTCTGAATTGTGTTTTATCTGCCGTAGTTGGTCTTTCTGGTTCAATGAGAGATCTTGACTATGAAGATAAAAAAGAGCCTTTCCAGTAATGGAAAAGCTCTTTTGCTTCAATACAATAATTTATTAACGAGTGTTTGTAGTGCTCTTTGCTAACTCTGCAGATGGAGTAGAAGGTAAGTTGAATGCGCTTTGTTCGGGCTTGTTTAAAGCTATTTTACAAACAATATAGAAATCCAGATCAATCCATTCACTTTTATTAAGCCCATCATTTCTACTGGTGGATCCAGCCCGAAATTGCGGATGCTTATATTTTTACGACCATTCAAGAAGTAATGTCCCCCGTCCCTATCTGATGATACCGAAAAACAATACTTCTCAGTAACTCCGGTGATGGTAATATTGGCATAAGCATTCCCTTTTATCAGATTTGATTTTTCGAGATTTTGCTTTAAATCAATATGATTCAACTGTACATAAATCGACGGGTAAGTTTTATATTTGATAAGATTTAATAAATCTCTCAAAGCCATTTTACTCCCCGAAGTAAAATATTTTACGGCTATCGACAGTTGTGTCTGACTTAAAAGTATTCTGTTTTGATTTTGTGTGGTAGTGATCACAAAGTTTTTTTGCATCATGTCTCCTGGAAAAAGGAGCTTGAACGAAACAATGTTCGTAGATCCGGTAATTGTTAATGAGCTACTTTTTTACAAATCGACAGTAACAATGGATTGAGCCAATGCAAATTGACTAATATGAAGGGTAAAACAGATTATGTCAGTAAACCGTTTTGAAATATTTAATGTGAATTTAAGAGTGTAAATTTACATATTTATTGTTAGTTAATCAATAGGCGATAGAATTATTTTATAAATAGAAATAACTATGACTATCATTTGTAAAGAAATGAAACTTGAAGATATTGTCAATAATATAGTTGCCGAAATTTTAATTGGATCAATTGAATATTTTTTTGTTTAAACCCTATTTTTTAATTACTTTTGAATGCCCTATATTAAGAAGTAAAATCAATATGTAGCAGTATGAATATCAATCAATTCAATAATATATTCTTTATCGGAGTTGCCGGTTCGGGCATGAGTGCCATTGCGCAATACCTTCGGGGTATTGGTAAAAATGTAAGTGGTAGCGATCGGTATTTTCTGCCGTGTACTCCAAATGAAACCCGCGAGAAACTCGAAGCGGAAGGTATTCAGTGCTTTTTACAAGATGGTAGCGGTATCAGTGATCAAACCGATTTGGTGGTTGTTTCTACCGCAATCGAGGATACTGTTTTCGAAGTGCAAAAGGCAAACGGAATGAAAATACCCATTTTGAGACGCTCTC
>Ga0136636_10001349_pt1 | contig 14226 bp, 13 predicted proteins | sample AntDrymUQ8522106_2_FD_104653 | JGI IMG/M metagenome (GOLD analysis project Ga0136636, IMG submission 104653) | Polar desert sand microbial communities from Dry Valleys, Antarctica - metaG UQ852 (21.06) | ecosystem: Environmental > Terrestrial > Soil > Desert | place: Antarctica: Dry Valley... | reverse complement strand
GCTGGTGGTCAGCGGATCCACTGCCCAGGCGCTCAGGGCCACCATGAGGAGGATCAGGAAGGGACGCAGGATCGCAAATAAGGATACCATGGCACTAGCTCCCGTACCGGCGGACCTACCGGCATGGCGCGGACCCTGCCGCGAGGCATTGCCGTTTCAACGAATACCATGGCTATGACCCGGTTGCGTCCGGGCGTGTACCTTCCCCTTGCCCGCCTTGGGCGCACCTCCATCAAGCCTGCCCACTTGGCGACAGCCCTCACCCGGGCCAGGAGAGTGGGGCGATTCTTCCAGAAGATGATTGTCCTGACTTCGTCCGCAGAACAGCTGTTCTTGGGAGAAGCGAGCTCCAGCTCGCCTAGGCGGTGGCTCGTGTGCCACTACCTGCGATGGGCGATTGCTATCCGCAGGTGGCCGGCGGCGGGATTGCCCCCGGCGACAACCGGCAACGCTTCCGCGATGCAAAGTCTGAACTCTCCTTCGATTTCCTGGACCCCTGGATAAATCTCCGATTTTTCAGACCCGCCCGGCCGCGGTCCACACCCGGCCGTAATTTGCCGGGATCTGCAGCCACCGTTCCTGCCAGGCCTGGACGTTGCGCAGGTGCAGGCCCGGCTCTTGGGTGCCATGCAGTTCTTCGCGGTAATCGCCGGCGATGGGGAACCAGAAGGGTACCCATCGCTCTTGGCCTGAGAGGTTGATGGCCACCAGGGTGTAGGCGGCGCCCTGGTAGCGCGCGAAGAGGATGAGGCCCTTCGTCAGATAGCGATCGTGGTGGTCGAAGAAGAAATAATTCCCGGAGCGCAGGTGCGTCGCGCTGCGGCGCAGGCGCAGCAGGTCGCGCGCCAGACGCACGCTGCGCTTGCCGATGGCGTCGTAGAAATAATCCCAGCGGACTGGCCGTTCGAGGCGTACCCGGCCAAGACCGTCATCCGGCAGGAAGTATTTTTCGCAGAATTCCTGGCCCTGCCACAGCCGCGGCGTGCCGCGGGACAGCAGCAGCGCGATGAGGTAGGGCTGGACGCGGAACCAGTTGGCCTCGCGATCGCCTTCCAGGAACAGCGGGTTGGTTTCCTGTCGCACCTTGTCCCGGGGTGCCCGGACGCCGAAGTTGCAGAGGAACCGCTCGTGGTCGTGCTTCTCGATATATTGCAGACCAGATTTCGGCAGGGTCACGCCGTCGATCACCACCTCGGTGGGGAAGTCCTGCCAGCCGAAGCGTCGGCCCAGCTCGCCCAGGCGACTCCAATTCCCCTGGGCCACCGCCTTGGCCGCATCGAAGGTGCGGTTCTGCCAGGTGCTGGTGGATTAGGCCTGATAGAGCACGCCGACCGGGTCTTCCAACTGCTCGGCGCATTGGATCAGGCGATCGCCGGCAAAGCGCTGCCAGGTGGCCGCGGCAGCGGGATCGGCCACCTGCCCGGCGACGAACTGATGGGTGTCGTACACCAGTCGGGCATAGCCGATGCCGGTAGCCCCGTCCCAGTAGTCGGGCACGCAATCGTAACGGAAACCGTCGGCATGATAGACGCTCAACCAATGGCGATTCACAGTGTCGAAGAAATCCCGGGTGAACTGCCGGTGGAAGTCAGTGCCAGAGCCGAAGTAATCCCCGCCGAATTGCCCCATCACCGAATTCTTGGCATAGCCCAGGCGATTGTAGAGGTACTGGTAAGGGAAGTGCTCGGAGGTGTGGCCATAGACCACGTCAACCACCGCCGCCAGGCCCACCGCATGGGCAGCATCGACGAAGCGCTGGAAGTCACTGCGCTCGACTGAACCGGAAGGGGGCTTCTCGACCGCGGCAAAGTCAGCGCGGGGCTTGGCGTGTCACGGCAGCGTCGCGCCGCCTAGTCCGCGACGCCGGCAATCCTATCGCGATACGAAGTCGTCCAGCTTGATCACATCCGTACGGCAGGCCGGCAGCGCCTTTAGGAAGTAGCGGCCATAGGCCTTGGTCAGCACGCGGTGGTCGAGGATGGCCACGGTGCCGGTGTCCAGCTTGGTGCGGATGAGGCGACCGAAGCCCTGCTTTAGGCGGATGATGGCTTCGGGGACGGTGCGCTCCATGAAGGGATTGCCGCCGCGGCGCTCAATTTCCTGCAAGCGGGCTTCCACCACGGGATGGTTGGGGACTTCGAAGGGCAGCTTGGTGATGACCACGTGGCGCAGGGCGTCGCCGGGCACGTCGACGCCTTCCCAGAAGCTGCTGGTGCCGAACAGTACTGCGTCGCCCACGCGCTTGAACAGGTCAAGCATTTGCGCGCGGCCCAAGCGGTCGCCGTGGCGCAGCACGAAACGATTGCGCTGATCAAGGATCGGCCGCACCAGATCGTGGACGGCTTGCAGCTGCCGATAGCTGGTGAACAGCACGAAGGTGCCCCCGCGGGCGGTGAGCAGATAGTCGGACAGCCACGCGGCGACGGCGCGTTCATAGCGCTCGCCGTTGGGGTCCAGGGCACTCTGGTTCAACAGCAGGGTCGCCTGGGTGGCATAGTCGAAGGGGCTGTCGAGGCGCTTGGCCAAGCCACCCTCAAGGCCCAGGCGGCGGCGCAGGAAGACGAAGCGGTCGCTGTCGTCGGCGGCCAACGTGGCGCTGGTCAGGATCACCGAACGCGTGGCGGCGAAGAGGCGCTCTTTCAGGATCGCGGCAATCGACAGTGGGCTGGCAGCCAGGCTGGGGCTGCCGCGCCGGCCACCGCGTTCGGGCGGCGCGTGCACGTAGTACACGTGGCCATCCATCAATTGGCCGACCAGGCCACGGATGGTGCCGGACAAGCCGGCGGCGCGGGCGACCTGGGCCTTCACCTCCATCTGCAGATTGTCGTCGTTCACCCGCGCCAGGCAGGCATTGAGGGCACTGGCCAGCGCGTCGAGGGAAGGCGAGAGCACGTCCTCGATCTGCCCCTTGTCGCCCAAGCGCAGATTGTCCGCACCATCGGGCACCAGCAGGACCGCCTCGCGCCAGAAGCGCTCGTTGGCGCCCCGGGCGGCCTCCACCGCGGGGCGGGCTTCGGCGAAGCGCTCGTCCGCCAGCAGACCCTTGGCTTTGCGGCTGACCAGGCCGTCGAGGAAGAAGCGTACCTGCGCTTCGGTGATGTGCATGCCCAGGTGATCGGTGGCGATGTCCTCGATGGTGTGGGCTTCGTCGAAGACCACGACCTCGTGGGCGGGCAGGATGGCGGCGTGGTCTTCGCGCAATCCCAAGTCGGCGAAGTAGAGGTGATGGTTCACCACCAGCAGATGGGCGTCCTCCATGGCGCGGCGGGCGTTGTAGAAATGACACTCGCCATACATCGGACAGCGGCGGCCCTGGCAGTTATTGCGGTCGCTGACCACTTGGCGCCAGACCTGCGGCGGCGGTTCATAACCCAGATCGCTGAGATCGCCCGTAGCGGTGTCCTGGCTCCAGGTCACCAGATCCTTCAGTTCGACCGCATCGTCGTTGGTCTCAAACAGCGACTGCTGGGTGGAGGCGGCGTGCTGCAAACGGCGGAGGCTGACGTAATTCTGTCGACCTTTCACCAGCACGGCTTTCAGCGCAGGAAACAACGTCTGCAGCAGCGGGATGTCTTTGCCGACCAGCTGCTCCTGCAAGGCGATGGTGCCGGTCGATACCACCACCCGCTCGCCCTTGGCCAGGGCATGCAGCACCAGGGGGACCAGATAGGCGAAACTTTTGCCGACGCCGGTGGGCGCCTCGACGATGGCATGGACGCCGTCGCGCAGAGCCTGCGCCACCAGCGCGGCCATTTCCAATTGCTGTGGCCGCGACTCGTAGGCGGTCAGGCGCTGCGCCAGCAGGCCGCCGGGGCCAAGCACCTCCTCCGGTGTCAGCTCGATATCAGTACGTGGCGGCCCGTCATGCAGTTGCCCGGTGGGCGCACCCGCCAGCAACTCGGCGGGATCGTCCTCGACCCCGTCGGTCCCATCGGCCGGGCCGGGCGGCACGCCAAACAGGTCATCATCATCGGCAGCGTCGGTCATGGCTCAGGCGGCCGGCAGGCGGTTGCGGATCTCAGGCCATTGGGCGGTGCGCAGGGCCATGCCCGCCACCATCGCCGGCAGCCACATCAGCCAGGCCACCACCAGGGAACCGAGCGCGAGATTGAGGAGTCCGCCCGAGACCGCGCCGCGGGCCAGTTCGTGACGATGCTCTCGGATCAGGCGCACGCGGGTCAGGCCATCGTAACCGCGCACGCCCAGGCAGATGTCGGCACTGTCGATGGCGGCGACATGGGCCATGCCGAAGAAGGCGATCAGTACGCCGATCGGCCCGAGGAACGCTCCGGCGATGGCCAACAGAGCATAGGCCAGGCGCAGCGGCAGCGTGTTCACCAGCACCCGCAGGCTGGCCGATACCGAGCGCAGCATCGGCGCATCCACCACCGGCAAGCCCTGCTCGGCGTGCACCGCGGCGGCGAGATGGTCGAGGGCCCAGGACATCAGCAGCGGCGAGCACAGCACCCAGGTGGCGAAGGCGCCGGCCGCGCCAAAGCCCAGGGCCCGCAAGACCGCCAGCCACCACCAGAGGTGGGACAGAGCGGTGGCGCCAGGCGTCGCCGGCCACGCCCACCAGGCGATCAGGGCGGCGACCGCCACCAGGGCCAGCCACGTCATCAACACCGCCAGCCAGCAGCGCAGCCACAGCCGTGGCCGGCGGGCGATGTACAGCAGACCCTGCAGGGGCCACGCAGTGTCATTCATGGCATGGGACGGTATGGACCGCATCAGCGAGGCCAGGGGCAATGGACCGGCGTGGACAGTCGACCGCCCGGTCTCGACCGGCATGCTGCCGTCCATGCTTGAGCACCTGCCCGACGCGACCCGTATCCGCCTAGTGATCCGCCCCGATTCTGCCGTCGACAGCGGTCCGGTGCTGGCGGCCATGGATAAGCTCTTCGCCCAGTTCCTGCGCGAGGGACGCTGTTCGGCCCACGGCTCCATGGCGTTGGCAGACGGCGCGGCGTTGGTGGTGGCCTGGGTCGGCGAGGCCCTGTCGGGCTGCTCGCACGACAAAATCGCCGGACTTTTGACCCATCATCGGCTGCTGGATGCGCCGCCCATCGTGGTGCAGACGGCTGCAGGCTGGCAGGCGGTGGATCGTGCCGGCCTACGCGCGCTGGCCACTGCCGGCAGCTTGGCCGAGGAGTTTCTGGACACCCAGGTGACGGATCTGGGCGCCTTGCGCCGCAGCGGCGTGCGCCCAATCGCCGACTCATGGTTGGCTCGCGTCATCGCTCGCTGAGACAACGCCGGTGACATCAGGGGGTATGCATACCATGCGCTTTATCGTCCTCCTCATGCTGGCTGCCGCCGCCGTCGCGGCCCAGACCGAATTGTCCCTCGCCACCGGACAGGTGGTTGCGGGTGAGGTCATCGCCGAGGACGACATCCAGGTGACCCTGCGCATGTTGGCGACCACACGCACCGGCACTTTGACCAGCGAGGTGTCGTACCAGAAGAGCGAGATTCTGCGTCGTCGGGTGATCGAACCGCCGACCAAAGAATATCAGCAGCGCCTTACCGGGCTGGGCCGCACCAGCATCGAGTCGGTCACCTTGGGCAGTTGGTGTCTTGAGCACGGCCTGCGCACCGAGGCCTTGCTCCACGCCCGCAAAGGATTGGAGCTGCAGCCGGACAGTACCTTCGCCGCCAACTTGCTGAAGGCCCTGGGACAGGTGAAGACCTCGGCGGGGTGGGTCGATGAGGCTGCGACCTTGAAAGAACGCGGCATGGTCCGCATCGGCGACAGCTACTACTTGGTGACTGAGGGGGAGGCGCAGCGTACCTACGACAAGGCCCTGCGCGCCCAGGCCGACACGGCCCGCCAGATCAAGGCGATCGAGGACACCATCGCCACCGCCGCCACTCGCGGCGCGGTGGCCGGCAAGGCCCTGGGCGAGGCCGAGACGGCCAGCCGTACCGCTGGGCCAGCGGCCGAAGGCGCCAAGTCGAAGGCCGAGGCCCTGGCCAAGGCTTTGGCCGAGGCGCGCAAGCAGCCGAACCCCGACCGCGCGCGCATCGCCGACCTGAGCAAGCAGCGCGATGAGGCCATGCAGGGCTTGGCTGATACTACCGGTTCCGCCCGCTCCGCCGCCCAGTCCGCTTCGGCTGCGCGTCTGGCCCAGGCGGCGGCGAAAAAGTCCGCCGAGACCGCCGCCGTCGATCTGGCCAAAGCTAAGGAGCGTCTTGCCCTGGCCAGCGCCTCGGCTGCGTCCCTGGCAGCCACCGCGCCACCGGCCCGGGATCTGGAGGGCAAGCCGTTGCCAGTGTTCGCCACCGCCGCCGCCCTGGCCGCGACCACGGCCCGCACCGCAACCGGCAGCGGTCGGCTCAATCGATAAGCGACGCGATCCAGGTCCGTGGCACGGGCTTTAGCGACGGCGTCAACAAACCATTATCTACGCTGGGCGTCAGGCTCAGGCAGCGGATCGAGCGCAGCCGACGCCATGGTGTTGGTTCACTAGCATTCACTGCAACCAGCGCCGCTTGGACGCAGGCGTCGTCGCGGGCCTGCACCACCGCCTCTAAATGCTCGCCATCCGGGCTGTGCACCACCGCGCCCTGGATGCCAGGCTGCGCCTCCAGCCGGGCGGCGATGGCGGCCAGGGCGACTTTCTCGCCGTTGCCAAGTTTGATCGTCTGGTCCGCGCGTCCCAGCAGGCGGAGGCCCGCGGGGCTCCACTCGCCCAGGTCGCCGCTGTCCAACACCGGCCCCAGTTGCGGATCGAGCCACCGCACCTGCGCGGTCGCTGCCGCGTCGCCAAGATAGCTGGTCATCACATTCGGCCCGGCGATCAGCACGTGGCCGTCGGCGCGCACGCCCACAGCCACGCCGGCAATGGGCCGGCCGACCACGCCTGGCGTGCGCGCGTCGCCCGGCACCGTCAGCGTGGCGCTGGGGCTGCTCTCGGTCAGGCCCCAGCCTTCATGGATGGGGATCCCGCGGGCGGCATACCAGGCGTCCTCGCTGCTGCCCAGGCTGGCGCCGGCCGTGAACACCCAGCGCAGGCAGGCGTGATCGAGCGCATCGGCCGTGCGCAGCAGCCGATGCACCTTGGGGACGCTCATCAGCACGGTGGGCCGCACGGCGTGCATGGTGGCCAGCAAGACCTCGCGGTCGCGACCGGCGCCCGGCACCACCGTCAGCGTGGCGCCTCGACCCAGGGCCCACAGCCGTTCCGCCAGCGCGCCGAATGAATGATGCCATGGCAGATAGGCGGCGAGCCGGTCACCGGGTCCGATCTCGGGCCACTGCAACGCGAAGGCGGCCTGTTGGCTGGTGAGATTGCGGTGGCTCAGCACCACCGCCTTCGGGTGCCCCGAGGAACCGCTGGTGGCCAGCACCAGGGCCGCAGTGTCGCCGCTCACCGGCCGAGGTGGCAGCCGCGCATTGGTACGCGTCGCCAGCACCTCGGCCGCCGCCTCGACCACCAGCACCGGCGCCAAGCGAGCGAGCAAGTCCGCAGTCGCCACCGGCCCCAGGTGCGGCGGGATCGGCGCCGCCGCCGCGCCGAGATGCCAAGCCGCCAATTCAACGATCAGATGAGCCGCGCCATTGGGCAGCCGCAGCGCGATGCGCGTGTCTGCGGGCACCTGCTCTGCCCACGTTTGGGCCAATCGCCCGGCGGTGTCCAGCAACTCATCCCAGGTCCAAGCGCGCCCGGCCTCGACCAGCACCACCGCGCCGGCGGCGCGGGCGCGGGCCGCCTCCCACCAGGCCGGCAGGGTGTCAGGCCAGCCCGTCGGCAAGGCCGGACCATGGTGCCAGATGATGGTCATGGGGCGGGCAGTCTCGCTGGTGTCGGAGGCCTGAAAACAACACACCCCCGATCGCTCGGGGGTGTGTAACCTGGGGACCCTGACGGGGCTCGAACCCGCGACCTCAAAAGCCACAGTTTTGCGCTCTAACCAGCTGAGCTACAGAGTCCGTACCAGAGGGGCGAGACGGTAGGGGGCACGCATTCCGGGTCAAGCGGAACGGAGGGGGCTGGGGGGACCTTCGCCCGTGATTGCCTGCCACCGTGCATTGCCGACGCTGCCGCCCCATGCCTGCACTCCGTACCACTGGCACCGTGGTGGTCGCCGCCTTGCTGTTGGCAGGCTGCGCCCAGAGCACGTCGTATCGTCAGCGGCAGGCCTTGTACGACGTGCAGCAGGGCAAGTACGCCGATGCAGCCGCGCGCATCAATGGCATCTATGGCAGCCACCTGGACGGGGAGCCACCTGACCTTGGTGACGGCCCGGCGAAGGGCACCGAACTGGACGAGAAGCACCTGCTGCTCTGGCGCATGGAGCGTGGCGCCATCAGCGGCTTTGCCGACGACCTGCCCGCCGCAAGTCGGCAGCTGGATGAAGCGGCGGCCCTGGTGGATGACCGCCGCACCAAGAGTCTGGTGCGCGAAGGCGGGACCTGGCTGGTCAACGACACGGTGCGCGAGTACGCCGGCTTTTTGTACGAGCATGCCCAGGTGGACGTGGCCCGTCTGCTTGGCGAAGCGGTGCAGGCCCAGCGGGCAGAAGGCCGTCTAGCCGGCGCCAAGGATGGCCAGACGGCGGAGTTTCATTGGAATCGCGCCCTGGTGCGGGCCCGCCATCTGGCGCAAGAAGTCCTGCCCGAGACCCGTGACGCGACGGCAGGGTCGGATCCGTATCAGGACGATCCCTGGGGTCGGGTGCTGGCCGCGTCTGTGGTGCTGGCCATGACGCCGTCCATGCGCGGCGGCAGCGATGACTCCTTCGCTGCGGTGCAGCTGCGGCGGGCCATGCTGGCCTATGATAGCGAGCGCGCGCGCCTGGGGGCGGACAAGCATGCGGACTACCAGTTGAAGGGCCGGCCCGCCGTGGCTGAGGCCCTGTGGCTGGCCCACCTGTACCGCTACGACCCGGCCGGCCTGCCTGCGCAGGCGCGCGAACTTGGCATCCCCGCAGAGCGGGTGGCGGCGGCCAAGCCGCAGGATGGACAGGGCCTGCTGCTGGTACTCAACCAAGTCGATTTCATCGCCAAGCCCGAAGTCCTGGCCATCGGTTTCGGCACCATCACCCCGGCGGTGACCACCAGCGAATCAGCGCATGGCGTGTCGACCTCGACCTTCTCGACCGGCGGCTTCATCTTCTGGTGCAAGGGCCCCGGCGCCGACGTGGCCTTCGGCTGGCCCCTCGTGCCCATGCCCACCGAGGTGATGAAGAAGATGACGCCCGGCGGCCTGTCGGTGATCGGCTTCCAGATCCCGGTGCATCCCAAATCCGAGGCCCGCCCCGCGCCGGCCCGCCTGAGTGTTGCAGGCCGGCAAGAGCCGCTGGCCATCGCCAGCGATCTTGACGCCTATGCCCGGGCGACGCTCAAGCACAACCAGCCGGGCCAGGTGGCCAAGACTCTGGGGCGGCTGGTGGTGAAGCAGGCGGCGGTAGCAGCCGCAGCGTACGCGGTGAAACAAGCCAACGACAGCAGCGGCGGCGCCGCCTTGGCCCTGGCGATCAACCTGGTCGGCAGCGCCCTGATGACCTATTCCGAACAGGCTGACATCCGTGCCTGGTCGACCCTGCCCCGTCAGGTGGAGGCCGCCCTGGTAACCCTGCCTGCGGGCGAGTACCACCTGACGCTGGAGACGCCGCGCGGCCCCGTCACGCTGCCCGCCGTCACCATCTCGCCCGGCCGGCTCAGCCTGCTGCCGGTGCGCACCTTCAGCCGCGATCCCATTCCACCCATCAAATACTGACTGCTAACCACGGAGCTCTCATGATCATCCGCCCCCACGTCCTGCTCGTCGCCTGCGCCCTGGCTGCGCCCCTCGCCATCACCGGTTGCGGCAACAATGTCCAGCGCACCGATCCCAATGCTGTGCGCGACCTCTCCGGCAATTGGAATGCCGCCGACGCCCGCCTGGTCACCGCCGACATGATCAGCGACGTACTCTCCCGCGGCTGGCTGCCCGAGTTCACCACCACAGCGGGCCGCAAGCCGGTGGTTAAAGTCGGCACCGTGGTCAACCGCACCAGCGAAGACATCAGCACCAACATCATCACCGACGTGATTGCCCAGGAACTGCTCAACAGCAGCAAGGTGCGCATGGTGCAGTCCAAGGGCAACACCGAAGAGGCCCGTGACGAGCGCAAGGATCAGGCCGTCAATGCCAGCGCCGAGACCAAGAAGGAGAGCTTCCAGGAGGTCGCCTCCGACTTCCTGCTGTCCGGCGCCATCGAGACCCAGAACGACCAGGCCGGCAGCGAGAAGCAGAAGTTCTACCAGATCAAGCTGACCCTGGTTGACGTGAAGACCCAGGAAAATGTCTGGATCCGCACCACGCCGGTGGCCAAGGACATCAATCGGGCGAAGTATAAGTAAGTGCGGATGGTTGGCGGTTGGCGGTGAAACGCTAACCGCCACGGCCGCGTGCTGTCTGCTCTGTCTGCTCTTCCTGCTCTTTCCGCTCACCGCCAACCGCGGACCTCGCCATGCGCCTGCTGCTCCTGATGTGCTGCCTTGCCACCGTCGCGATGGCTGCCGAGACGGGGCCGAGGCGCAGCATTGCTGTGACCGGCACCGCCCAGGCGGATTTGGCTCCGGACGGGGTACGCTGGACGGTGTCGCTGCGTCACGTGGCCAAGGATCAGCCGACGGCCCGGGCCGAGCATCGCGCTGGGCTGGCGGCACTGGTCAAGGCACTGACGGCAATCGGACTGGCCGAGGCGGAGGTGCAGCGCTTCGCCACGCTCCAAGGGGTGGAATGGGTCAGTGCGCCCCAGGGGCAGGTCCGCGATGGCTTTTATCAGCAGACCGGGTTGCGGGTGGTGGTGAAGGACCTGGCCCACATGGAGGCGGTACAAGATGCGCTGGCGGCGGATCCGGCGGTGACGGTGCAGGACATGGTCTTCACCCGCAGCGACGAGGCGGCCCAGCGCGTGACCCTGCGCACCCAGGCCCTGCATGCCGCACGCGTCAAAGCAGTGGCGATGGCGGCCGCCCTGGATGCCGTCGTCGGTCAGCCGCGCTCGATCGCCGAAGCCCAGCCGGATGCGCCCTGGTCCAACCGGGCGTTCAATGGCGCGGTTGCTGATGAAGTCGGTCCCGGGGCCAGCCCAGGAGCGGTACGCCTGAGTGTCAGTGTCGATGTGGCCTTCGACCTGGTGCCGCGCTGAATTTGACCTTGGCTGACGATGGCGGCAAGACTGCACCCATGCCAATTCTCTCGAGTCTTGTCGGACGTTTGCTCAGCGTGGCGCCTGGACTGGCTGGGCAACGTGGGCAAGCCAGCGGGGCCGAGTAGCTCCGACAGCAAGGGTTTCTCCGTCGTTTCTCAGGCCTTCTTGATACCAAGATGGGCGCTGATTTCCCGCTCCACCGTGCTGGCGTCGCCGCTGTTGGCCAGAACCAGGTTGCGCAGGTGCTCGAAACTATCGATGCCCAGCACTTCCGTGAAGTGCACCGCCATGCCGGCGGCGACACTGCGGGCCACGGTGCCACGGGCAGCGATGGTCGCTTCGGGGGCCAGCGCGATAGAGATGTAGCAGGTCGTCCCCTCGGGAAAGGGCTGGTCGCAAGCGACGAACAGTCCGTTCATGCTCACGTCCCGGGTGGTGCCCGTCACGGTGCCGCCAGCAGCAGTCAGCTCGACCTGCATGGAGGTTGATACGCGTACGAATTCGCGGAGGTCGCTCATGATGATGCCAGTGTACCTCACGAGCCGGCAGGAGTCGACGGGGAGTTCGTGGGGCAAACATGGTGCTGTGGACACGAACGCTCTGCCGTCACCATGCCTCCTACCTACAGCCCGAGAATCAGGTTCTTGGATTTTGGCAATGGGAAGGCACGTGCAGCGGCTCTTTCTTCACCATACCCCATATCCCAAACCCCATAACCTGTTTCCATGTCCACCCACGCCGACCGCCACATCAGCTACGGAGACCGCCGGCCGCAAACCATGTTGCGGGACGGGCCGTTGCTGACCGGACGCTTCGATGCCGTCGCCAGCTATGGCTGCGAACGCCAGGGTGGCACCACCGACTGGCTGTTGTTCTGCACCATCGCGGGGGCGGGCATCCTGCGGCACACGGGTGGTGAGCTGCGGATCGGTCCCGGCACCCTGGTGCGTTGTGCGCCGGGGACGCGGCAGGACTACCGCACCGACCCGGCGGTCGGACGCTGGCGCTTTCACTGGATCCACTGGCTGCCCCGCCCGGAAGTGCTGCCGCTGTTGGTGTGGCCCGAGCCTGCCCCCGGCATCGGCCTGCTCACCATCAACGATGCTGGCGTGTTCACGCGCCTTGCCGAGCGCATCGCCGATGCCGACATGCGCGCCAGCGGGGGGCGCATCACGGCGATCTGCTGGCGCTCAACGCGCTTGAGGAGGCGCTGCTGTGGTCGGCCGAGCACAATCCGCTCAGCCCCTCCCATCGCGAGGGCCGGCTTGATCCGCGCCTGCGCGCGGCGGTGGAGCGGGTCGCCCGCGACCTAGCCCATCCGTGGGACGTGGCCGCGCTGGCGGCCATCGCCGGTCTGTCGCCGTCTCGTTTCGCCAATCGCTTCCGCGCCTGCCTGGGCGAGCCGCCCCGGCGATGGTTGGAGCGCATGCGGCATGAACGCGCCCGCCGGTTACTGCGCGATGGCGACCTGCCCATCCATGTGGTCGCTGAGCAAGTCGGCTATCCGGATCCTTTGCATTTCGCCGTCCGCTATCGGGCTCGGTGGGGCCATGCCCCGTCTCACGAGCGGCGTGCCCGGCTTAAGTAGACAGGCAGGTACGCGACATGGCTCCCGGCATGTTGTGTTCAAGGATTGAAACCATGCCCTTTGCCGCCCAGCTCGTGCTCCTCGGCGGCAGCGTAGCTGGCGTGGCCGGCGAGCTGACCAAGCCAGTGCAGATCGCCGGAGGGTCCGCCACAGCGGCCAGGACCAGATCGTCAACTGGGGCCGGGGTCCGGCCTGGTGGGCGACGGAGTAGGCGGACGGGGTCGCGCAGCATCTGACCTCTCGCCCCTCCCTGTTGCCCCCCCCGCCGCGGTGCATACATCCGTGCCTTCATTCGCGCGAAAGGCACGCTCATGACCGCATTGTTCGGCACCTGGATCGGCTCCGGAGCACCTGGCACCTGGACGCCGCGCATTGATCCCGCCCTGGTGGACGATGCCCGCTTCCCGGCGCTGCTGGCGGCGTGCCGCAGTGGCGTGTCGTTTGCCGGCGCGGTGGCGATCGTCACGGGCGCCAGTGATCCAAGCTCGATCGGCTATGCCATCGCCCGCAATCTGGCCCAAGGCGGCGCCAAGGTGGTGATTACCGGCTCGCGTGATCTGACCAAGATCACCGCCACGGCGGAACAACTGGCCCGCGAGGCTGGCGCCGGCAGCGTGTTGCCGGCGCAGGTGAACCAGGGCGACCTGGCGCAGATCGATGCGCTATTCGAGCACCTCAAGGGCCAGGGCCTGGCGATCAGCCACGTCTTCCCCTTCGCCGCCATCAACCACCCGGCGCTGTTCTTCGGCATTAAGCCCGAGGACTACCAGCGAGTCTTCCAGGTGAACGTCTTCGGCGTCTATCACCTCTGCGTCCGCCACACCCGTTACGCGCCGCGCGCCGCGCCGTGGTACGTGGTCGTGCCGCTCTCGCCCAACGACGGCCGCCTGCAAGGTTCGGGCCTCTATCCCAGCACCAAGCAGGCCCTGATTCCGATCGTGGTGCAGGGGCAGAACGAGGTCGGCGATCGCAAGAACGGCCATTATGTGGGCGTCAGCATCGCCTGGACGCGTTCGGCCCTGATGAGCGGCCTTGATGCCAATGTGGCCGCGGTGCGCGGTCTTGGCCTGAAAGTATTCGAGACCCAGGACACCGCCGATGTCTGCACCCTGGCCGGCACTCCGGCGGCGCAGGTGCTCAAAGGCACGGTGATCGACGCGGCGGGTGGCTTCGCCCACCTCGATCCCAAGGCCGTCGGCAAACTGCTGGCCGGACACTGACCCGGTGAATACCGGACTGGGCCTGGTGCTACCGGGCGTGGTGGCCTTCCTGACGGCGTTGGTCGGGACGCGCGTCGTCATGCTGGTGGCGGCCCGCCTGGCCTTTAAGGATCAGCCTGGCGCCGAGGCGCACAAACAACACGCCCGCGCCGTGCCCTATGGCGGCGGCGTGGCCATCGCGGTCGCCCTCCTGGTTGGCGTGGTCACCGCCTATCTGGTCAATCATGCGGTACTCACCCGCGAATTGCTGGTGATTGCCGGGGGCGGGGCGGT
>Ga0136636_10001347_pt1 | contig 14230 bp, 10 predicted proteins | sample AntDrymUQ8522106_2_FD_104653 | JGI IMG/M metagenome (GOLD analysis project Ga0136636, IMG submission 104653) | Polar desert sand microbial communities from Dry Valleys, Antarctica - metaG UQ852 (21.06) | ecosystem: Environmental > Terrestrial > Soil > Desert | place: Antarctica: Dry Valley... | reverse complement strand
GGTGAGTGAAAATGAAGGAAGGGAATTTTGTCGTACACCCTTTTCCTATTGACTCTTACCTTTTTCCTTTATTCTATTATAGCGGTATATTCCCATGCTTGCGCGGCAGGTTCGATTTGCGCTTATTGTGTGTCATTTTTAGCGCCTGAATAATTTTTGTCCGGGTATCCTGAGGCAATATAATTTCATCGATGTAACCCAGTGCGGCAGCTCGGTATGGATTGGCGAATTTCTCCCGGTAATCATCAACTGCTGCAACTCTTTCTTCTTCAGTCAGCTTACCACGATATAAAATATTGATTGCACCTTCGGGACCCATTACAGCGATTTCAGCAGTAGGATAAGCCAGATTTACATCGGCGCCAATATGTTTGCTCGACATGACATCGTATGCACCTCCATAAGCTTTACGGGTAATCAGGGTAATTTTAGGTACCGTTGCTTCAGCAAAAGCATATAGCAACTTGGCTCCGTGTTTAATAATTCCTCCGAATTCCTGAGCAGTACCAGGTAAAAATCCGGGAACATCAACCAGTGTGACTAACGGAATATTAAATGCGTCGCAAAAACGAACAAAACGTGCCGCTTTTGACGATGAATTGATATCGAGTACACCTGCTAGATGATTGGGTTGATTGGCAACAATGCCAATTGGTTTACCACCCATCCGGGCAAACCCAATGACTATATTTGCAGCATAATGTGGCTGTACTTCAAGGAAATGTTCGTCATCAATTATTACGTGAATAATGTCTTTAATGTCGTAAGGCTTATTCGGATCGACGGGAACTACCTGATTCAGCGAGGTGTCTACTCTGTTTTCAGGATCGGAACCTATTTTGAATGGCGGTTCTTCCATGTTGTTCGATGGAAGAAAACTCATCAACTCCCTAACCATCATAAGCGTTTGCTCCTCGTCGCTTCCGGTAAAATGAGCCACACCACTTCGCGAAGCATGGGTAATTGCTCCGCCCAGTTCTTCTTTGGTCACATCTTCGTGAGTCACCGTTTTTATGACTTCCGGACCAGTAACAAACATGTGACTGGTTTTCTCAACCATAAAAATAAAATCGGTGAGTGCTGGTGAATAAACAGCTCCGCCGGCACATGGGCCGAGGATTGCACTTATCTGCGGAATAACTCCTGAACAAATTACATTGTTGTGAAATATATCGGCATAACCAGCCAAACTTTCTACGCCTTCCTGAATTCGGGCGCCACCAGAATCATTCAATCCAATTACAGGAGCCCCCATTTTAACAGCCAAATCCTGAATTTTAAGGATTTTATCGGCGTTCGATCGGCTGAGCGTGCCGCCAAATACGGTGAAATCCTGTGCAAAAACATACACCAGACGTCCATTTATATTGCCATATCCTGAGACCAATCCATCGCCGGGATATATTTGTTTATCGATACCAAAATCTTTGCCCCGGTGAGTCACCATTTTATCGATTTCGTTAAACGTGCCGGGATCAAGCAACATGTCAATTCGTTCACGTGCAGTCTTTTTTCCTGATTCGTGTTGCTTTTCAACGCGTTTGGCTCCTCCACCTGCTTCTGCCTCCTGATTCAGGATTTCAAACTGGTCAAATTTGGCTTTTAAATCCATATTCTTAAATTTATTCGATTTCTATTAATTTCTGATTGGCTTCAACGGTACTTCCTTCAGCCACAAATATTTTGACAATTTTTCCATCGATCGGCGATTTATATTCACTTTCCATTTTCATGGCAGATATCGTAATAACGGTATCTCCTTTTTTTACTTCATCGCCAACTGCTACAGGTATTTTAATCACTTTGCCAGGCATTGGAGATGAAATAGTGTTTTCGGACAATAATTGAGTTACGCCGGAACGGTTCCTGAGATACCTCGATTCGGCATCAATCACTTCAATTTCATAATTGTCGTAAAGCGTGTAGGCTGTATAATGTTTTGGTTTCGATTGGGGCACCAGTTCAATGTTGTACGAACGGCCATTTTCAAGAATTGAAAAAATACCTTCATCGTTGTGCATTAAATCGATTTGATAGATTTTATCATCCACTTTGATCTCCAGAAGGTTTTCAAATTGCTTCAAAATCGATACTGATGCGATTCTTTTATCCAGTTTAATTTGTACTGACATTTTTCAGGGGATTATAAGCGTTCAAAATTCTTTTGATAGGTATATTTTTTCCAACGGTTTTGTGCGGTATACATTTCTTTCGAGATCTGTGAAATATTCATTTGATCCAAATATTCAATGTAAGAGGCAATAATGATCATATCTTCAGTTTCGGTCGAACATTTTTTCTCGGCCAATAATTCCACTTTGTTCTTTTCGATAAAGTTGGTGTCGTAATTTCCACTCCTGAAATCATCGGTGTCCATAATCCGTTCCAGAAATTTGATGGAAGTTTTAACACCGGTAATTTTATATTCGTAAAGCGCCCTTTTCATACGTGCAATCGCTTCGTTCCGGTTTTCGGCCCATACGATGAGCTTCGATATCATTGAATCGTAATAGATCGGAATCTCATAACCTTCATAAACATATCCATCGGTTCGCACACCAAGTCCCAAAGGTTGGGTAATGTTGTAAATTCTTCCCGGATTTGGCATGAAATTATTATCGGAGTCTTCAGCATAAATCCGGCATTCAATGGCGTGCCCGGTTTGCCGAAGTTTATCCTGAGTAATCTGTAATACATGTCCTTCTGCAATTAATATCTGTTGTTTTACCAGATCAATTCCGGTAACACGTTCGGTTATAGGGTGTTCAACCTGAAGACGTGTATTCATTTCCAGAAAATAGAAATTCAAATCATTATCAACCAGAAATTCGATGGTTCCGGCACCTTCGTAATTTACAGCTTTGGTTGCATTCACCGCACATTCACCCATTCTCTGTCGTAATTCGGGAGTTACCAATGGTGAAGGTGTTTCCTCAATCATTTTCTGATGACGCCTTTGTACCGAACATTCACGCTCAAATAAATGAATCACATTTCCGTGCTGATCGCCCAATACCTGAAACTCGATGTGGTGCGGCGAGGTGATATATTTTTCAATATAAACCGAGTCGTTTCCAAACGAAGATTTTGCTTCTGAACGTGCAGACCGAACCAGCGAGGTGATTTCTTTTTCAGTAGTAATCAGACGCATCCCTTTTCCTCCACCACCGGCAGCGGCTTTTACCATGACTGGCAGTCCTATTTTCAGAATAGTTTCAATAGCATCTTTTTCAGTTTTCACGCTTTCGGTGGTACCCGGAACGACAGGAACACCTGCTGCTATCATGGTGAGTCGGGCCTGAATTTTATTTCCCATCTGATTAATAACCTCCGGAGATGGCCCAATGAATTTAATGCCATTTTCTGCACATTTTCTTGCAAAATCCGCATTTTCTGACAAAAACCCATAGCCCGGATGAATAGCGTCAGCATTCGACATTTTTGCAACTTCAATAATCTTTGCTGAATTCAAATAGCTTTCGGAGGAAGATGATGCACCGATGTGGTAGGCTTCATTAGCATACCTTACATGCATCGAAGTACGGTCAGCATCGGAAAAAACTGCAACCGTTGAAATGCCCATTTCACGGCATGTCCGCATAATCCGGATGGCTATTTCGCCTCGGTTAGCTATCAGAATTTTTTTGATTTTTTGCATATGAAATATTTATTCGAATTATGAATTTATAAGCTTAGGTCGATTTTACAAGCATTAACAACCACGAAAAGTATGAATTGTTTGAAAAATTGTTTGCTTTTTAGTCAATAAAAATACAGTTAACATATGAAACTTATGATTTTAATTATATATTTGCCTCGGCTTAATCAAACCTTATGACTTACCACTCCGTTGCATTCATTCTGTTCTATCTTGGTGGAATGGCTTCAGTATTTGCTCAAAGTTCAGAGAAATATAGCCTTTCAAAAGATTCAACTGTGAATCGTCTTGCCGGAACAAATCGGGTTTATCAGACATCCAGAACAGAAAAACGCCCAAAAATTGACGGAAAACTTATAGATTCCTGTTGGGAAACCGGTTCCTGGTCGGGAAATTTTGTACAACAATTACCAAATCAGGGAAAAAATCCATCGCAAGATACTGAAATAAAAATTCTTTACGACGACAATAATCTATACGTTGCTTTTAAATGCTACGATAAAGGTCCGGGAGAAATAAGGCCAATTCTGACACGAAGAGATGAAAGTGTTGGTAATGGCGATGTTGTTGGTATTGCTTTCGATTCGTACAACGATAAACAAACTGCTTACGAATTTAATGTAGGCGCATCGGGTCAAAAAGTCGATTTGGTACGCCTGGTTTCAGGCGAACTGGATTATAATTGGGATGCCGTTTGGGATGGCCATGCTCAGGTTTATGATTCAATCTGGACTGTTGAAATGCAAATTCCGTTTACACAGATTCATTTTGCTCCAGGTCAGGAACAAATTTGGGGAATGCATGTCTGGCGCTGGATTGACCGTCTTCAGGAAGAGGACCAATGGAAGTTAGTGCCCGTTGATGCGCCTGCCATGGTTTATCTGTTTGGAGAAGTAAAAGGAATTGAAGGTATAAAACCAAAAACCAACTATGAATTTTTACCCTACGTGAGTGCGCGGTTTAGCCCAAATACCGATCAGGAAAATAAAATGACCAATGGCGTCGGGCTTAGTGGTAAAGTTGGTTTGAATTCAGGTTTTACGCTCGATTATGCCATTAATCCCGATTTTGGACAGGTTGAATCTGATCCGGCCGTGCTGAATCTGACCAACTATGAAGTTTATAATGAAGAGAAAAGACCTTTCTTTTTGGAAGGAAATACCATAATCGATTACAGCATTGGCGATGATATGCTTTATTACAGTCGCCGGATTGGCCATGCGCCAAGTGATTCGCCTGATTTGGAAGAGAACCAAACCATGTCGGTAGCTGATAATACCTCTATTTTGAGTGCGGTAAAACTAACCGGAAAAACAAAAGATGGGCTGTCAGTTGGAGTCGTACAAAGCATAACTGCAAAAGAAAATGCAACGATTTACACTGGCGATTCAACCTCAAAGCAAGCTGTTGAACCCTTTTCGAATTTTATGGTTGGTCGGGTAAAACAGGATTTTAATGGTGGAAATACGGTATTTGGAGGTATGATAACTTCTACATTGCGCGATATTAACGACGACAATCTCCTGTTTTTATCCAATTCGGCCATGTCTGGTGGTCTTGATTTTCAGCATAACTGGAAAAACCGCAAATACTTTGTTGATTACAAGGGGTTTTTTAGCGATATCCGAGGAGACGAGGATGCCATATCGCGATTGCAACGGTCGCCGGTGCATTATTTTCAACGGGTTGATGCCGATCATTTGGAATACGATCCGAACAAAACAAGCCTGTCAGGTCATGGCGGTTTTCTTTCCGGAGGGAAACGTAGTGGACGGTTCAGAGCCATTGGATCTCTAAACTGGCGCTCTCCGGGCATCGATCTGAATGATTTAGGTTACATCAGGCAAGCTGACTATATTGAACAGATACTCAAGTTAACTTATAAAGTTAATAGTCCGGGAGGAATTATCAGGAGTTATTATTCTGAATTTACACAACTACACGATTGGAGCTTTGGTGGCGAAAACACGCTCGATCGTTTAAATTTACACGGATTCATCCAGCTCAATAATATGTGGCTTACACATTTGAACCTGAGAAGGAGTCTGAATAGTTTTGATACCCGCGAATTACGGGGTGGTCCAAAACTATATAAGGATGATATCAATGATTTGGATTTGTATATTCAATCCAATTCAGTAAACTATTTTTGGGCTGGATTGGGTTCAAGATTCAAAAATTCTCCTGATCAGATCACAAAATCTTCCTTTTATTCAGCCTATTTGAAGTGGCAGGTATTCGACCAATTAAGCATTACTTCAGTAACTGTTTTCGATCATTCAATCGACAACAACAAGTATGTGACCACTATAACTGATAACACCGGTGAAAAAAACTATCTGGTTGGGACAATTGACCGAAATACGCTTTCATCAACCCTGCGTTTCGAATACTTTATTTCTCCTGAAATCTCTTTACAGTATTACGGAAATCCTTACGCTTCGGTGGGTACCTACGAAAATTTCAGGGAGGTAGCCGATGCCTCCAACCGGAATTTAAATGAACGTTATCGCAGCCTGACACAATCAGAATTCAACCCGTATTTGCTGAAAAATAAAGATGGACATGAATATACCATCAATAATCCTGATTTTAACTATCATGAATTCAGTTCAAATATGGTTGGTCGCTGGGAATTCAGGCCCGGTTCAACGGTATATCTAGTTTGGACAAACACGCGTTCGGCATATTCCGATCAGTTGAACCAGTCGATCTGGAAAAGCTTTGGCAACATTTGGAATGTTGAGCCGCAGAATGTATTTATGGTCAAGTTTTCATACTGGTTTTCGTTGTAATACCAAATGCAAATTCAAATCAGCCCAAAGCCATTGTGGTATAATGCCGATGAATAGAAATGTTAAGGTCAATCGAGTGTGCGAAGATTGGACTGTTACATTTCTTCAATCGGTATAATTACTTACTTTGTCCCGATTTTACTTTGTCCCATTTTCTTTTTACTTTTTCCTGAATTATCGTGCGCATTTCTGATTACTTTCCAGTTTACCGAAAAAACCTGAATCTGGCCGTGCCGGTTATTTTTTCGCAGATCGGTCAGGTAACTGTAAACCTGGTTGATAATGTTATGGTTGGGCATCTTGGAACAACAGAGTTGGCGGCTGCTTCATTTGCGATAAGTGTTTTTCATGTGGGAATGTTGTTCGGTTTAGGAATTACTATGGGAATCACACCGCTTGTCGGACAATCGTTTCGAATGAATGATCCAAAAAACATTCACCGCCTGCTTAAGAATGGCATATTCATCAATTTTCTGTCATCAATACTTTTGTGTGTGATTATGGCATTGGTGGCATTATTCATGAATCGAATGGGACAACCGGAAGTAGTCGTTCGAAAAGCAATTCCATTTTACCTCATCCATGTTGCTTCACTTTTACCACTGATGATGTTTTTCTCTGTCAAGCAATTCTTTGAAGGCCTTGGCAATACCAAAATAGCAATGATTATAACTATCATCATCAATCTGGTAAATATCATCCTTAATTACGTATTGATTTATGGCAAATTTGGATTTCCGACCCTTGGACTGAATGGCTCAGGCTTTGCTTCATTTATTTCCCGGTTAATCATGCCGGTAATTTTTGTTTTATATATTTTACGAAAAACATCCTTCAGAGACTACCTCATTGGCGCATCAAAATCAGTCTTAGATAAACTGACCATTAAACGAATATCAACGATTGGTTTTTCGATTGGTTCACAAATGGTTATTGAGATACTGGCCTTTACCTTTGGTGCAATTATGCTTGGCTGGATCTCAAAGGAATCGCTCGCCGGACATCAGGTAGCTATAAGTATGGCAGGGATGACTTATCTCATTTCCTTTGGTCTGGCTTCAGGAACAACGATTCGTGTCAGTCATGCATTCGGCGATAATAACCTTAACGAGATAAAACAAACCATATTCGCATCTCTCCATATGGTAATTGCATTTATGTCGCTTATGGGGCTTCTTTTTATTTTGCTAAGGAACCAATTGCCAGCGATTTTCACTTCTGATCCTGCTGTAATAAAAGTTGCTTCAGGATTATTAATTGTTGGAGCATTTTTTCAGGTTTTTGATGGCGTCCAGGTAGTTTTACTGGGTGCTCTCCGTGGATTGACCGATGTTCGGATTCCAATGTTTATTGCATTTTTCTCGTATATCGTAGTGAGCCTGCCAATCAGTTATTTGCTGGCTTTTGTCTTTAACTTTGGATATTCCGGAGTATGGATTGGATTCGTATTTGGACTCGCAACAGCAGCGGTTTTGTTCGCTTTCCGGTTAAAACATCAGGTGCTGAAATTCGGGCAATAAAAAGCCGAATTCCTTTTTCTGAAATTCGGCTTCCTTTTAGATTAAGTTCGTTTACTTTCTTACAGCAGTTAAAGTTTTTGGACCTTCCGGAGTGTCCACTTTTCCTGAGAGCTTGTTCTTATCAAGAGTCAGATCAACAAGAATTGAATTTCCATCTACTACCGTTGTAAATGTAACTTTGTCTTTTACAATTTTCAAATCGTTCACCGACAATTCACCTGCTTCAAGTTTGATAACACAGACGGTTTGCCCTTCTTTTTCAGAGAAAATAAGACTTCCCTTTTCATATCCATAGGGAGCATCGCTTACTTCATAAAGCCATTCACCAATAATCGGTTTTTTTTTGACTTCAGCCTGAAGCTGTGAAACAGAGAAAATAGATACAACGAACAAAAGCAGTAAGGTTTTGAATTGATTTTTCATAATTTGGGTATTAAAGTTATCTTTTAAAGATAAGCAAAAGTTTTCAGTTTTTAACTTCTCCAAAAACAGCTAACTTCGGCTTTCAATTTTACTTTTTGAATATGGATCAGAAATACATCAGGCTAATAGCTCAACTTATTGGAATTCAGGACACACAAGTTAGTAATACAATCGCATTACTGAATGAAGGTGCGACTATTCCATTTATTTCGCGTTACCGGAAAGAGTTGACCGGAAGTCTCGACGAGGTTCAGGTTGAATCCATCAAAAATGAAAAAGAGAAACTGGAAGAATTGCTCAAACGCCGCGAAACTGTTCTGAAAACCATTGATGAGCAGAATTTGCTGACTCCTGAATTGAAAAAGCGAATAGAAGATTGTCTGGATCCAATAGAATTGGAAGATATCTACCTTCCTTTCAAACCGAAACGCCGCACCAGGGCTATGATTGGCCGCGAAAAAGGACTGGAACCACTGGCCAATTTAATCATTCAACAGAATGAACGGGATATTGAACGTCGGGCTCAATCTTTTATCAACGACTTGGTTGAATCAGCTGAAGATGCCTTAGCCGGAGCTCGTGATATTATTGCCGAATGGATTAACGAAAATGAAAAGGCACGCGGGATTGTCAGACGTGCATTCGATTCCGCAGCCTTTATTACTTCGAAAGTAATCAAAGGGAAAGAGGAAGAAGCGGCAAAATATCATGATTATTTCGACTGGAACGAATCGTTAAGTAAATGTCCTTCGCATCGGTTAATGGCCATGCGCCGTGGCGAGAACGAAGGTTTTTTGAGGGTTTCGGTTACTCCGGACAGCGAAGAACCGATTGTGCGGTTGAAACGCTTCTTTATTACCAGTAATAACAGTTGCAGCGATCAGATTGAATTGGCTGTTACCGATGCCTACAAACGGCTTCTGGAACCTTCTATTGAAACCGAATTTGCAAATTCGTCGAAGGAGAAAGCTGATGAAGAAGCCATTCGTGTATTTGCCGGGAATTTGAGGCAGCTTTTGCTTGCTGCGCCGCTCGGGCAATTCAGGGTACTTGCACTCGATCCGGGTTATCGCAGCGGTTGTAAAGTGGTTTGTCTCGATGCACAAGGAAACCTGCTTCATAACGAAACCATTTATCCGCATAAACCTCAGGAAGAAACCAAGCAGGCCGCCCGTAAAATCAGCTCATTGGTAAGTTCTTACCAGATTGAAGCAATCGCAATCGGTAATGGAACAGCAAGCCGCGAAACCGAAGCATTTATCAAGAAACTGCATTTTGACCGTGAACTGCGAGTTTATGTAGTTTCTGAAGATGGCGCCTCCATTTATTCAGCGTCTAAAATTGCGCGTGATGAGTTTCCGCAATATGATGTTACTGTGCGGGGTGCGGTTTCAATTGGTCGCCGGTTGATGGACCCGTTGGCCGAACTGGTAAAGATTGATCCGAAATCAATTGGAGTAGGGCAGTATCAGCATGATGTGGATCAAAAAAAACTGAAGAACAGTTTGGATAAAGTGGTCGAATCGAGTGTGAATATGGTGGGTGTCAATGTCAATACGGCCTCGCAGCATTTGCTGACCTATATTTCGGGACTCGGACCGTTGTTGGCTCAAAATATTGTGGATTTCCGAAAAGAAAACGGACCGTTTATTTCGCGTTCCGAATTGCAAAAAGTGGCACGGATGGGAGCGAAGGCCTATGAGCAATCGGCTGGGTTTTTGCGTATTTCGGATGCGGCTAATCCTTTAGATAATTCTGCCGTTCACCCTGAAACTTATTTTGTTGTAGAAAAAATTGCGAAAGACTTAAAGTGTACCATTCAGGAATTGATTTCGAACGAAGAACTTCAGAAGCAGATCGTTTGGGCCAACTATATCACCAAACAAATTGGGCTTCCAACCCTTGAAGACATTAAAAAGGAACTTGCCAAACCAGGACGCGACCCCCGAAAAGCCATCAAAGTATTTGAGTTTGCACCCGATATTTTCAAGGTTGAAGATTTGCAGGTTGGCATGGTTTTGCCGGGAATTGTTACCAACATAACGAAATTCGGGGCATTTGTCGACGTCGGAGTCAAGCAGGACGGACTGGTGCATGTCTCTCAACTGGCCGATCGTTTTATTAGCGATGCTTCGGAAATAGTGAAATTGCATCAGCATGTACATGTCAAAGTAATTGAACTCGATTTACAGCGTAAACGAATTCAACTAAGTTTAAAACAAGTACCACAATTATAGGAAAAAGAAAAATGAAAAAAGGAAAACACAATTTAACTGGCAAATTTCACCAGCTAAATTGTCTTTTCTTCAGGCATTACGATCCACATAATCAGGTATACCAGCAATGATGCACCTCCGACAAATGCGATAAGTACAAACAATATCCTCATAATGGTTGGATCGATGTTGATATAATTTGCCAAACCGGCACAAACACCGGCTACCATTTTTTCTTTCGATCGTGTTAATCGTTTTTGTGCTGTCATTTTAATCGTCCTCCCCGTCTTCAAAATAACTGTCCTGATTTTCTAATTCGGCTTCAATAAACGCTTCAGCTTCATTCAAAAGTTGAGCGATAAGATCTTTGTCGGCAGGTTCACTGTCAATCCAATAAATAGTCTGATTCACATCGAAATCTTCAATGTCGCTTCCAACAATAAACCGTGGGTTTTCGTTGTGTACAACATACAGCATCTCAGGCATTTCCTGAGAATTGTCGGCAAGCAAAAATTTTGGTAACATAGTTTTCTGTTTTTAATTTGTTTAACAAACGTAGTTAAAATTGAGAACTTAAAGCATGAATTTTCACCAAATTTTTAGCATTAACAATTCAATAACCAAGAAGTAACAGTTTGTTATTCTTTAATAAACTTGAATCATGGATCATCGAACTTGAAATTCCTTTGTACTTTTGCACCCACAATAAAATGGTATGACACTGGTATATCCTGAAAATTTTGAATCGAAGATAGGTTTTGATAAAATACGTGAATTGCTCAAAGGACGTTGCCTGAGTAATTTGGGCCACGAATTGGTTGACGAAATCAGCTTTTCGAGCGATTTTGCTCAACTAACCGATGATCTTTCGCTGGTGAGCGAATTTGTGGTGATTATTCAGGAAATGGAGAATTTTCCGACCAGCTATTATTTCGATCTCCGCGAAGCTTTGGCGAAAATCAGGATTGAAGGACGTTTTCTGGAAATAGACGAATTGTTTGATCTGAAACGATCGCTTGATACGATTTCAGGAATAGTCCGTTTCCTGAAACAAACCAAAGAAGACCAGTTTCCCTGTTTGAAACGCCTACTCACCGCCGTTCAGGTTTATCCGTATGTCATCAGCCGGATTGATTCGATACTGAATAAATACGGAAAGATAAAAGATAATGCTTCACCGGAATTGGCCAAAATCAAGAAAGACTTGCAGAGCAAGCAATCCGGAGTTTCAAAGCGCCTGCAATCGATTCTCCGGAAAGCGCAGGAAGATGGTTTGGTGGAGGATGATGCCTCGGTTGCCATGCGCGACGGACGTGCGGTTATTCCGGTAGCTTCGGCACTTAAACGTCGTTTGAACGGAATTGTGCACGATGAGTCGGCTACCGGAAAAACTTCGTACATCGAACCCGCCGAAGTGGTTGAATTGAACAATGAAATTCGTGAGCTCGAATATGCTGAAAAGCGCGAGATTGTTAAAATATTAACTGTTTTCTCTAACGATATTCGTCCGTATTTGCCTGATTTACTGCATTCATACGAATTTCTTGGAAAGATCGATTTTATTCGGGCCAAAGCCATTTATTCGATTGATATCAATGGAATAAAACCATATTTGGAAAATATATGTCAGTTGGATTGGGAAGGTGCTGTACATCCATTGCTGATGCTGGCTCTGCGCCGCGAAAACCGGAAAGTGGTTCCGCTAAATATCAGGCTAACGCCGAAAAAACATATTTTGCTTATTTCAGGGCCCAATGCCGGTGGAAAATCTGTTTGTCTGAAAACAGTTGGGCTGCTGCAATACATGCTTCAATGTGGTTTACTGATTCCGATCAGACAAACCAGTGCTGCCGGAATCTTCGACAAGTTGTTTATAGATATTGGAGATGAACAATCAATTGAAAATGACCTGAGTACCTATAGTTCGCATTTGATGAACATGAAGTTTTTTCTAAAGAATTCGAATGAAAGAACACTGGTTTTGATCGATGAATTTGGAACCGGAACGGAGCCGATGCTTGGTGGAGCAATTGCGGAGTCCATTCTTGGGCAGCTCAACGAAATGAAAACTTTTGGTGTAATTACGACCCATTATACAAACTTAAAACATTTTGCATCATCGTCTGAAGGCATTGAGAATGCTGCCATGATGTACGATTCGTCTAAAATGGAACCTTTGTTTCAGCTCGATATTGGCAAGCCGGGAAGCTCTTTTGCTTTCGAAATTGCCCGTAAAATTGGCCTTCCGGAGAGTATTCTTCAGGATGCAACTGAGAAAATAGGAAAAGACCACATCAATTTCGATAAGCACTTGCGCGATATTGTACGCGATAAACGATACTGGGAAACCAAAAGGGAGAAAATCAGAAAAGTTGAGAAATCGTTGGATGATCTGGCTGGAAAATACGAAACTGATTTGTCGCAACTGGATAAACAGCGCAAGGAAATACTGTCGAAAGCCAGGCAGGAAGCCGATCAGGTGCTTTCTGAAGCCAACAAGCGAATTGAAAACACGATTCGCGAAATTCGTGAAAGTCAGGCGGATAAGGAGAAAACAAAATTAATTCGCGCCAAGCTCACTGAATTTAAGCAGGAAATTGAAGATAATTCAACAGTTCAGGATGATCAGATTAACCAGAAAATCCAGCGGCTGAAAGAAAAAGAATCGCAACGAAATCAGAAACGAACAGAAAAGAGACCTGTTGCGGAAAAGGAGAAAGTAGTGATTGCCGATGAATGGAAACCGGGAGACCGGGTTTTGATGACTGGAAATCAAACGATAGGAGAAATTCTTGAACTGAATGAAAAGAATGCTGTTGTAGCATTCGGCCAGTTGCGAACTTCGGTCAGTCGCGATAAATTGAAGAGAATTACCGGTAACGAGGCAAAAAAGATACAGCGCACCTACAACCAGACCATGTCCAATATTAACAAAGGCATGAATGAGAAACGGCTCAATTTTAAAACGGAAGTGGACGTGCGTGGACAACGAACCGAAGAGGCCATTCAAATCATTCAATCGTTCATCGATGATGCCATTATGCTCGATTTTAGTGAATTGAGAATTCTGCACGGAAAAGGAAATGGTATCTTGAAAGAAATGATCCGTAATTATCTGAAATCGGAACCCGCGGTGAAATCATGCCGCGACGAACATATTCAGTTTGGGGGTGCCGGAATTACGGTGGTCGAAATTGGGTAATGAAGTTATTAGTCGCAGTTTCAGTGGTCAAAAAAACACTACGGCGATCTGTATAAACATAGGGCGATATGCCCTATGGATTTGTAAAGTTTTCGTTCTCAAATATCATAATACTACGTTTCACTTCGCCCTATGCTTTTACATGGCGGGGCTTTGTCCCTAAAAAGCACTGAAAGGGCGACATAGAATAGGCCGGGCAACGCCCAGGGTAACGTTAAGAGAAGAAATTAACATCTTTCGGATGAAATGGAGAATACCCCGGTCATGGAAAAAATATTTTAATTAATAGTTTGGATAGATATTAATAAACAACACACATACTGATGATTAACGAAAAATTAGATGCTCAGCTTATCGAAGTTCTGCAGGAAAACGGATTGACCGAATCAACCGAACTCGAGCAAATTTGCATACCT
>Ga0136636_10001346_pt1 | contig 14231 bp, 10 predicted proteins | sample AntDrymUQ8522106_2_FD_104653 | JGI IMG/M metagenome (GOLD analysis project Ga0136636, IMG submission 104653) | Polar desert sand microbial communities from Dry Valleys, Antarctica - metaG UQ852 (21.06) | ecosystem: Environmental > Terrestrial > Soil > Desert | place: Antarctica: Dry Valley... | reverse complement strand
GGGCGGTTGCGAGCGTGGGTGACGGTGGACCAGGAAAGGCCGTGGTCGGGGACGATTCCGGCTTGGCACGGGGCGGAATCGAGTGGAGAGGCGAGGCACGCGATGAGCGCGATCGCGGAGGCAGTGCCGGGATGAGTCTGCACGGAAAAGCCCTCCGTCTGTCTCCTCCAGCTACTACAGCGTACACGACGCGGGATTGGTGTGCGAGCGGTGGAGGGGGACGGTGATTGATCCACCCAATCTTCGTGATCCGATGCATCGCAATCGATGGAAGGAACCCATCGACGCGTGCCCTCACCTGCTTGTCAATGCGCTCCAAGCGGTCCGCTCCCCTCGTGCGGGAGAGAGAGCGAGGTTGTGCGGGCGAGGCCTCACCCCGGCTCGGTCTTTCCTCGGCTGGAGGGCGCGGTCCTCGATGTGGAAGGGGTCGTCGCTGGTGATGCGCGGTGCCAAGTCGAACTCTGTGCTGATCAACATTGGTGGCGGGCTTTGGGCACCGGCCGCGCTTAGGGCGGGGTCGCCGGCCTTGGCGGATGGAACTTTAACTCCAGGACATACCGCTGGAACGGGGCGAGTTTCAGCGGGATCCCCTGAGCGAGGTCGGCGGGATCAATCGCGTCGCCGACGCCTTGGGCGGGGACGGTGCGGGCCTCGGCAATGGACTCCGAGGTCCGCCACTCCGGCCAACTGTTGATCCGGGGCCAGTTCCAAGGCAGGCCCAGGGTGTGCCGGTGGCGGGGGCTGTCGGGCTTGAGCACCCCCTCCCAGCCTCCTTCGCCGGCGGCCACGACGAGAACGCCCGTCGAGTCGCCCGTGGAGACGTAGCCGACGCCGACGTCGAGCGACCAGGGGGTCGCGGTCCACCCGCCGCTGCACATCAGGGCGTAGAGGAGGCACGTGCGCATGAAGTTGCCGTCGAGAAAGTGCTCGTCGACGAAGCCGTCGCTGCGCTGCTTGCCGTAGAGGATGGGGATCTGGGAGTCGACCCAAGCCTTGATCCGGGCACGATCGAGGTAGGGGCAGTACGCCGCGGCGTACATGGCGCTCTCCAGCGAATCGGCATAGCCGTCCTGATGGGTGCCCTCCCAGGGGTGTCCATCGGTCCGCAGGACGGCCTCGACGAGCGAGGCGATGTGGCCGCGGATGAACTCGAGCCTGGGTGCGGGGACCGCTCCGTGCCGCTGGGCGGCCTGGCAGTAGAGCTCGGCGCCGCAGACCACGTAGCCCCAGTTGTCGCTGGCGTTGGCGTCGCGCGGCAGGAGCGTCTCCGCATCGATCGAACCGACCAGGAGGCCGGCATCGTCGCGGGCACGCTCGAGGATGGTGGTGTACATGTCGGCCAGCGGCGCGGCCCAGCGGTCGGCACGGTCGCGCCAGCGGGTGTCGCCAGCCGCCGCGTGGTGGACGGCGAGGGCGTAGGCCTCGCTGAGGCCGACCACCAGCTCGTTGCCGTGGTCGCGGATCTGGACGAATCCACGGACGGCGGCGTCGATCTGGTAGTCGTAGACCTGCGCGGGGAGGCCGTGGTTCGCGGTGAGCATCTGCATCACCGCGGCGTCGGCGATGCGTCCGGCCATCTCCGCGTAGCGGGCGTCGCCGGTCGCGAATGCGAGGCGGCCGAGGACCTGCAGCATGTCGCCGTTGACCTCCGAGCGCCGGTCGGGGATGGGGCCGAACCGGGTCTGGTGGTTGGCGGCCGCGAGCACCGAGTCGGCGAGTTCGATCAGCCTCGCGCGGGCGGCGGGGTGGTTGTGCAGTTCGACGACCGACAGCAGGCCGTCCTTCGCGTATTCCGCGGTGCCGAACATTCGTTCACGCGGGGAGGTCCGGACGGGTTGCCCGGTGGTCGCGTCGAGGTCCGGGCAGAGCTGGCCCGGGGGCGTCGCGGACCGCTCGGCGGCCAAGGTCCGGAGATGATCATCGACCGCGGGCGAGTGCGTGAGGAGCGCGACGTTCAGCTGATGGCCGAAGAAGTCGGCGCCGACATCGCGGTACGACCAGACCATTTGGAGACGGTCGCGGGGGTACAGGCCGGTCTCGGGCCTGCGGTGGGCGAGCCAGGCGTCGTGGACGGCGCGGGCCCGCGCGAGGGCCTCGCTGGAGCGCACCGCGTTGAGGGCCGCGGCCTCGGTTGGCTGCATGGCCGCACGATCGGTCTGCGGCCGTTCGGGCATGATGCCCCGCGGCTGAAACGGAGCGGCGGACCGGGTGGGCGGAGTCGCTTGGGGCCAAACGAGGCGTTGGATGGGCTTGAGCTGGAGCGAGCCGAACGCCGCGGCGGCGGTCGCGATCAGGGTGATCAGGAGCGTTCGAAGGGTGGGCATGCGGGAACGAGTCGCGCTGGACTCCGTCTTGACGCTCATCGGAAGCCTTCTGGCGGCCCGTTCGGGTCCACCTTCAATGCCGGCTCCTGTCACAGGGCGCGGATGCTGCGATGCCCACCTGGGCCTCTGGATGGAGCATCGCCCCAGACAGACCCGCGCCTCAATGCAGGACCCCTGGAGCGGGTTGATGGCGGTTGGGCGTCACCCCGGCTCGTCCTTCTCCGCGGCTTCGAGGACGCGCTCCTCGACGTAGATGGGGACGTTGCTGGCGATGCCCAGGGCGATGGCGTCGCTGGGGCGGGAGTCGATGTCGGCGAGAGTGCCGTCGGGCTTGCGGACTTTGAGCAGGGCGAAGAAGGTGTGTTCCTGGAGGTCGTTGATCACGATCGAGTCGAGCGTGCCGCCCATGGCCTGGATGATGTTCATGAGCAGGTCGTGGGTCTGGGGGCGTTTGATCTGGACGCCCTTGAGGCGGCGTTCGATGGCCTGAGCCTCGGGGAGGCCGATGACGATGGGGAACGCGCGGCCGTTCTCGACCTGCGAGAAGACCTGCTGGCCCGCGTCGTCGGTGGAGGGGGCGACCTCGCGGAGCTCGATGATCTGATAGTCGTTGAGCTCGCGGATGAGGATCCGGCTGAGCTCCATTCGTACCGCCATGATCGGCCTTTCGCTGGCGAGACGGGACGGGAGGGCTGGGGGGTGGGGGGGTGGGGGGGATGGCGAGTCGGGACGGCTCGGGACAATCTTGCGCCCGGTCGGGCCCGCGTCAAGCCTGCTGGGCGGCTGGGGAGAAAGACAAGTCGGGGGCGTGCGAGCTGATGATGATTATCTGCCGCGTGGGTGGTTGCGGGCGCGGTTGATTGCGGGGGTGGTTAGGTGGCGGCGTGGGCCTTGAGCTCGCCCAGCGGCGTGCCGAGGCGGCGGAGCAGGGCATCCGGAGCGCCGATGTCGACGACGACGACCTGGCCGAGGTAGGGCTGGGCGTGCTCGTTCAGGAAGCCGGCTTTCAGGCCCGCGAGCGTGACGGTCAGATCGGCGGTGATGCACGGGCCGGCGGGGTCGGCGGCCGAATCGGGAGCGCAGGGTGCGCCGGTCTGGGCGTCCATACCGCTGGGGAGGTCGATGCTGACAAGTGTTGAGCCGGCGTCTCGGGCGGCGTTAAGGCGGGTGATGAGCTCGCCGATGGGGCCGCGGGCTGGCTGAGTTGCCCCGGTGCCCAGGAGGGCGTCGACGACGACCTCGGGCTGGCCGACGAGGGCGAACATCTGGTCGACGGCGTGGCCGGGGTCGGCGTGGGCCTGGACGATGGGAAGCCCCATGCGGCGGCAGATCTCAAGGTTGATTGCGGCGTCGCCGGCGTAGCGCTCGGCGGTGGCGGCGAGGATGATGCCGACGTTCATGGCGCGGTTGCTGAGGTGGCGTGCGACGGCGAGGCCGTCGCCGCCATTGTTGCCCGGGCCGCAGAAAACGACGACGGTTGGGGAGCCGAGGCCCTCGAGGCCCTGGACGATGACGCCGGCGACGCCGCGGGCGGCGTTCTCCATGAGCAGGAGGCTCGGGATGGCGAACTCATCGGCGGCGAGGCGATCAACCTCGCGGATCTGATCGCGGGAGAAGACCAGGACATCGGCCATGGGGCTGGCTTGCGCTTGGCCGCCGCCGCAGCATCCGCCGCCGCTGGACGAGGAGCCGCCGCAGCAACCGGAGGCGGAGGCCGCACCGGTCGCGGATTCGGCGGGAGTTTGCTCGGCGGAGGCTGGCGTTGAGCCGCAGGACCCGCCGCCGCAGCAGGAGGAGTCGGCGGTGGGCTGAGCGGTGGGCCGACCCGGACGGTTGAGCTCGGGGGAGTGCATGGCGGATGATAGGGGCGGGCGTGCCGTAGGGGGCCGGGGCTTGTACGCTAAGCGCTTGAACGGCTGGCTCGACATCGCGTCGCTTGTGCTGATCGCGCCCGCGGTGGTGGGGGGGGTGTACTGGGGCGTTGTGCTCTATCACGTGCTGAGGACGCGGTGGCTGCTGCCCACGGCCCGGGCGGGGATGCGGCTTGCGGAGGCGGGCGCGCTGCGGCGGGCGGGGGCGCCGCGGCTGTGCGTGGTGATTCCGGCGCATAACGAGGCGGGGTCGATCGGGCCGCTGGCCGAGTCGCTGCGCGAGCAGACGTACGGGAACCTGCGGGTGGTGTTTGCGCTGGATCGGTGTACGGACGACACGGCGGGGGTGCTTCTGCGGATCGTGGGCGACGATGGGCGGTTCGAGATTATGACGATCGATTCCTGCCCGGGCGATTGGGCGGGGAAGGTCAACGCGGTGTGGCGCGGGGTGCGGGAGTCGGTCGGGGCGCGGGGGGGCGGGGCAGCGGCGGAGTTGTTGTTGTTTATCGACGCGGACACGGCGATGCACCCGGAGTGTTTGGTGGCCACGGTTGCGCTCTTGCAGAACAGGGGGCTGGGGATGCTGAGCCTGCTGAGCACGATGACGCACGACCGGTGGTTTGAGAAGGTGGTGCAGCCGGCGGCGGGGATGGAGCTCATGCGGCAGTATCCGCTGCTGCGGGCGAACATGGACGCGGGGCGGCGGGCGTTTGCCAACGGCCAGTTCATCCTGATGACCGCGGAGGCGTATGGGCGGATAGGCGGGCACGAGGCGGCGCGGGGGGCGCTGCTCGAAGACGTCGAGATCGCGCGGCTGTGCGAGCGGCACGGCGTGCCGGCGGGTGTGCTGTTGGCCGACGGGATGCACCTGTGCCGGATGTACGGCTCGTACGCGGAGTTCGTGAGGGGGTGGAAGCGGATCTATGTCGAGTGCGCCAACCGGCGCATCTCGCGGTTGCGGAAGCTGGCCCGACGGACCCGGTGGCTGGGCGCGGTAGTGCCGGCGCTGATGTGGGCGGGGCTGGGCGTAGGCGTTTTCGGGATGCTGCGGGTGGGCGAGGGGATGAGCGTGGTATTGCTGTACGCCGCGGGCGTGTCGCTCGGGCTTATGCTGCTGACGCTGGGTGTTTCGTATCGGATGGGGCATACGCCGCTGCGGCATGTGCTGAGCTATCCGGTGGGGGCGTGGCTGACGGGGGGGATTCTCGAGCGGGCGGCGCGCGATCTCGAGAGCCGCGAGCCGACGGTGTGGGCGGGGCGGGAGTATGTCCGCGAGGCTCGATAGGCGGGTCGAGCGGCGGCCGGCGGATCACTCCAAGGGCAGGCGGCGGGCGAGGTCGAGGTAGATGTTGTATTGAGCGGCGAGTTCGGGCATGGAGTCTCCGCCGAACTTCTCGCGGAGGGCGGCGGCGACCTCGAAGGCGACGACGTTCTCCATGACGACGCTGGCGGCGGAGACGGCGCAGATGTCGGAGCGCTCGTAGGCGCTGGCGGCTTCGAGCTTGGTGTTCAGATCGACGCTGGGCATGCCGCGGAGGAGGGTGGCGATGGGCTTCATCGTGCCGCGGACGACGATGGGGGCGCCGTTGCTCATGCCGCCCTCGGTGCCGCCGGCGCTATTAGTGTCGCGGACAAAGCCCAGCGAGGGCGAGGAGCGGAGCGCGGGGTCGAAGCGGATGGCGTCGTGGACGCGGGAGCCGGGGAGGGTTGCGGCGGCGACGCCGATGCCCATCTCGACGGCCTTGAAGGCCTGGATGCCCATGACGGCGGCGGCGATGCGGGCGTCGAGGCGGTCGGCCCAGTGCATGGTGGAACCCAGGCCGGGCGGGACGCCGAAGACGTGGGCCTCGACCTGGCCGCCGACGGTGTCCTTGTCGATCTTGGCCTGGCGGATGATGGCGCACTGGCGCTGGGTGACGGGGCCGTCGGGCCCGTCGGGGCAGTAGGTGTCGGAGGCGTCGCGGAGAGCGACGAGGGAGGCATATGTGGACTCGTCGACGTGGCCGTCCCAGCGGGCGTCGAGGATCGAGCGCACGAAGCCGAAGACCTCTATGCCCAGCGTGCGGAGGAGGACGCGGGCGAGTGCGCCGGCGGCGACGCGGGCGGCGGTCTCGCGGGCGCTGGCGCGTTCGAGGGTCTCGCGGCAGTCGGTGGTGAGGTACTTGATGCTGCCGGCCATGTCGGCGTGGCCGGGGCGCGGGGTGTGGACGGGTGGCGTCTTGACGAGGTCGTCGAGGCGGGAGTCTTTGTTGGCGACTTTGAGGCAGACGGGTGCGCCGGTGGTGTGGTTCAGGCGGACGCCCGAGAGGATCTCGATGGTGTCGGTTTCGATGCGTTGGCGGGCGCCCCGGCCATAGCCGCCCTGGCGGCGTGCGAGCTCGGCGTTGATGAAGTCGGCATCGACGGGAAGGCCCTTGGGCAGGCCGGAGACGATGGTGATCAGCGCGGGCCCGTGGGACTCGCCGGCGGTCAAGTAGGAAAGGTGGGCCATTGGGGGAGCGTATCGGAGGTTTTGCGGGGAGTGTTGAGCGGTGTCCTCCGCGGCGCGGTGAACGAATGTTCGGTCTGGCAACAGGTCCGCTCACCTGCTCGAGGCTGTGCCTCAAGCGGTCCTCTCCCGCTTTCGCGGGCGAGGGGGCAAGGGAGAGGTGAGCAAGGAGCGCGTTACCGCGTCGGGGGAGTGATGGGGATGACCTCGGCCTCGCGCTTGGTTTCGGGCCAGCGGAGGTCTTCGGGGCGGAAGGCGAAGACCCAGATATACGTCGGCTGGTCGTCGCGGAAATCGTTGTCGCTGGCGACGACGATGGTGCGGCGGCCGTCGGCGAGGTCGGGGCCGAAGGTCAGGGCCTCCCACTTCTCGGGCAGGCCCGGACCGAGGATGCCCAAGGCAGGATCAAGCATGTCGAGCCAGAGGACCTTGCGGACCGGGGCGAGGTCGTCGGGGAGCTCGCCCTTGGGGAGGCTTGCGCGGGCCGAGACGTCGGTGGCGGTGAGCGTGTCGATCATGTACAGGCGTTTGACGATGGCCTCTTCGCCGCCCTTGCCGTCGCGCTCAAGAACGAGAAATCGGGTCTGGTCGATGGCGAGCAGCTCGCTGACGACGTCGCGCGGGTCTTCGAGTGGGTAGATGAACTCGCGGGTGGAGGTCGGCGCTTCGGCGTTGGGGGTCATCGCGATCTGGAGCATGCGGCAGTTGACGCCGATGCGCTTGCCGGAGGCGACGTTCTCGCGGGCGTGGTCCTGCAGAAGGGGGCTCTGGATGATCGCGGTGAGGATGCCGCCGTCGGGGGAGATGGCGAGGCCCTCGAAGCCGCGGTTGCGGTCGCGGCCGGTAGTGGCGCCGGAGGGCTTGTCGGAATCCGGGTCGGTGTCGGGCTTGGGCTGGGCGAAGGCGGTGGGAATCTCGAAGCGGCGTTGCCGCTCGCCGGAGATCAGGTCGTACTGCTCGATGCTCGGGCCGTATTCGTCGCTGATGAGGAGCGACCGGCCGCCGGGGAGGATGCGGATGGCCTCGGGGTCGAGGCGGGTCGAGAGCGCATCGGTCGCGTCGATGGCGTCGATCTTGCCGATGCGGGGCAGCCCGTTCTCGTCTTTGAGTATGACGGTGCGAGAGAGTTTCCACTCGATCTCGGCGGGGCCGGGCGCGGCGTCGGCCTCGCGGCTGGCGGGCCAGACGAGTTCGAGCTCGTGGAAGCGGCAGGGGAAGGCGGCCTTGCCATCGGCGGGTCCGCGATCGTCGAGGGCGTAGAAGCGGGTTCCCTGCCCGCTGTAGGCGAGGCCCGAGCCGAAGCTGGCGAAGCGGTTGGCGGGGACGGGCTTGCCGTCGCGCCCCTCGAACTCGCCCTCGAGGCCCGAGAGGTCGGAGGCGTTCGCCGGGATGGTGCCCTTGGCGTAGAGGATGATCTGGGCCGAGGCGGACCGAGGCGCGGCGAGGCCGGCGAGGGCGAGCAGGGCGGCGATTGCGAGTCGGGTGGGACGCATGTGGGCCTCCGGGTCAACAAGCGTTGACCGGGAGGCCCGTGGGTTCAATGCCGAGATGAAGAACCGGATGGGGGGATTCAGGGCTTGGCAGGAATCGCGGGCGCGGGTTCCTCGTCGTCGTCCATCACCGGGAGGTGGCAGCTGTCGCGGCCGGTCTTCTCGAGATACTGCTGGTGATAGTCCTCGGCGCGATAGAACTCGGGGGCGGCGACGATCTGGGTCGCGATCGGACGCTTGAACTTCTTGCTGGCCTCGAGCGCGGTCTTCTTCTTCTCGGCGGCGGCCTTCTGCTCGTCGGAGTAGAAGTAGATCACGGTGCGATACTGCGTGCCGATGTCCGGGCCCTGGCGGTTGACCTGCGTCGGGTCGTGGAGCTTGAAGAACAGATCGACGAGGCGCTCGTAGGTGACCTTCTCGGGGTCGAACACGACGCGGACGACCTCGGCGTGGCCGGTGTCGGTGGTGCAGACCTGCTTGTATGTGACGTTCTTGACGTGGCCGCCGGCGAAGCCGACTTCGGTGGCCAAGACGCCCGGCTGCTTGCGGAAGATGCCCTCGACGCCCCAGAAGCAGCCGGCCCCGAACATGGCGGTCTGGGTCCTTACGGGCATGGGGGCCTTGGTCACGGGAACGGCGGAGGCGGCGGGAGAGTTTGTCACGAGGGTCCCCTTGTCGTCGGGCTTGGTGGGATCGGTCGGCGTGGCTGGTTTGTCGGCGGGCTGGGCGGCGGGAGGCGGCGTTTCCGGAGGTTCGGCTCCGGTGCTGCCGCTGGGGGGCGGGGCACAGGCTGTGACGGCAAAGACCGCGAGCGTCAGCAGGAATCCGGGGAGGTGGCGAGCGGCGAAGCCGCGGGTTGAACTAGACTGTTTCATCGATTCTCCTTTCACGCCCGCCGACGCATGAGCCGGAGACAATCCGGGGAACATTCCGCGACGGAGCATAGAAACGACCATGTACCCATTTGATGCCGCTTCCCCGTCACAGGCTACCACTTCCGCCCCGATCGGTTTCGATCTCGCGGCCCTGCTGGATGCCAACCGCGATAACGCGCTCGAGCTTCTGGAGCAGCACGTCAACCCGAGCTTCGCCGCCGTGCTGCGGACGATCGGGTTTGACGTGAAGTTCGCCCGCGGTCAGGGGGCGTATCTGTTCGACCAGCAGGGGCGGCGGTACATCGACTGCCTTGGGGGCTACGCGGTGTTCGCGGCGGGGCGGAACCACCCGGTCATCCGCGACGCGATCAAGCAGGCGATGGACCTCAACCTGCCCAACCTGCCGGGCGTGGGAACGTTCCGGGTCGCGGGGCTGCTGGCACGGGAGCTGGTGGCTCTTGCGCCGCGGGACCCGCGCGACGGGCAGGCGCTCGACGCGTGCTTCTTCGCCTCCGGCGGCGGCGAGGCGATCGACGCGGCGATCAAGTTCGCGCGCGGCGCGACGGGCCGGCAGCGGATCGTCTATTGCCACCGGGCCTATCACGGCCTGACCTTCGGCGGGCTCTCGATCACCGGCAACCACGAGTTCCGCGACGGCTTCGGCGCGATGCTGGAGACGACCGAGGTCCCGTTCAACGACGTTGCGGCGCTCGAGAACGAGCTGCGGAAGGGCGACGTTGCGGCGTTTGTCGTCGAGCCGATCCAGGGCAAGGGCGTGAACGTGCCGGGACCGGAGTATCTCGGGCGGGCGTCCGAGCTGTGCCGCGGGAACGGGGCGCTCTTCGTGCTCGACGAGATCCAGACGGGCCTGGCGCGGACGGGCAAGTGGTGGGCGGGCGAGCACCTTGGGATGAACGGGCCGACGGACGGGTACACGGGCTCGTGGGCCCCGGACATCATGGTGATCGCCAAGGCGCTCTCGGGCGGATATGTGCCGACGTCGTGCGTGCTGATGAAGCGGTCGGTGCACTCGAAGGTGTTCTCGAGCATGAACAACTGCTCGCGGATCCAGAACACCTTCAGCATGAACGACCTGTCGATGGTGGCCGGGCTGGCCTCGCTGCACGTGATCCGGACCGAGCGGCTGATGGAGAACGCGCGGGAGGTTGGCGGGTATTTCAAGGACGGCCTGAGGAAGTTCATCGGGAAGTACGAGCTTGTGAAGGATGTGCGCGGGGAGGGGCTGATGCTGGCCATCGAGTTCGGCCGGCCCAAAGGCTTCATGCTGGCGCAGGCGTGGGACATGCTGCACAAGCTGGACCCGAGCCTGTTCTGCCAGTCGATGGTCCTGCCGCTCATGAGCGACCACCGGGTGATTGCGCAGGTGGCCGGGCACCGGCTGGATGTGATCAAGCTGATCCCGGCGCTGGTGTTTTCCAAGGCCGACGCGGACGAGGTGCTCGCGGCGCTCGAAACGTGCATCGCTGCGTGCCACCGCTTCCCCGGGCCGGCGTGGGAGGTGGGCAAGAAGCTCGGGGCCGCGGCGCTGCGGCGGTTTACGCCCGGCGAGGGCGGCACGGCCGCGGCGAAGCCCGAGCCCGCCGGGGTTCGTTAGGCGGGGCGGCTGGCGAGCGCGTCGATCTTCACGACTCGCGTTCGGTGCGGGCACGACGGTGGCGGGCGAGCGGAACGCGGGCATACTTGCGGACCTCTCCCGGAGCTCTGTGCATGATCCCTTCGTCCTTGGCCTGTGCTGTGGCGACTGTCGCCCTTGCGGTCGCCTGCGTGGCCCCAGCGATCGCCCAGCCGCGCAACATCCTCATCACGGGCTTCTGGCCGCCGACCAACAACATGCTCCGGGGGTTCAGCCCGCTACTTGGCTCGAACCCGGGGGGCTGGATCGGGCAGAACTGGGAGGGGCGGGGGTACAACGTGTACGCCCACTTCCCCGAGTTTCCCGGGCAGACGGGCCCGAACTGGGGAAGGGGCTCGGGGGACATGGAGGTCGATTATCAGGACGTGGCCGCGGACTTTGTCCGGCTGACGGGGGACTATCGCCCGGTGGCCGTGGTCACGTTCAGCCGGGCCAACACGGCCCGGGGGTGGGAGCTCGAGCCCGCGTATCAGCGGTTCCGGCTGCCCGGTGAGCCGGCGTCGGTCAACGGGAGGGCGATCCCGTCGTACATCCCCGACTACTTCGGCGTGACGGTGCCGGTGAACGTGCCCATCGCGTCCGAGCCGCTGGGGCGGATCCGGACAAGCAACCTGCCCATGCAGGCGATCGTGAGCGCGGTGGCGACGCAGGTGTCATCGAGCCTGCTGAACCCCTTCATCGATGACTTCGACCCCAACTCCTCATCGAGCGACGCGTTTGGCGGCAACTTCGTCTCCGGCTACACCGGCTATCTGGGCACCTGGTACCGCGATCAGAATCTGCCCGGGCAGTCGGCAACGCCCGTCTACGCGGCGGGGCATATCCACGTGGGCACGAACGTGACGCCGGCGGCCGGCGAGCTGGGCACGGCGGTGACGCTTCGGACGCTCATGGGTCATCTCGACGCGCTGGGGGTGCCGACGCCCGGGGCGGCGTCGGTGCTGGCGCTTTGGGGGCTGGCCGCGGTCGGGCGCCGGCGTGTCCGAACGTCCTGACGGGCGTCGGTCAGCGGGCGGTCGCGACGCGGTCGACTTCTTCGAGGCTGGTCGTGCCGCGGGCCGCCTGGACCCAGCCCGATTGCACGAGCGTGGTGAACATGCCCTGCTCGATGTTGCGTTTCATGGCGGCGATGCTCGGGTCCTTGAGGATCACGTCGCGCAGCTCGTCGGTGAAGTCCAGGAGCTCGAAGATGGCCTTGCGGCCGCGATAGCCGGTGCGGAGGCAGGCGCCGCAGCCGGTGGCGGTGTAGACCATACTCTGGCCCTCGAGGTATTTGCCGATGCGGGTGGCCTGTGCGGAGGTCACGGGCACGGCCCGCTTGCAGTTGTCGCACAGGACACGGAGCAGGCGCTGGGCGATGACCACCTCCAGCGAGTTGGCGACCAGGAAGGGCTCGACCTTGAGGTCCAGCAACCGGAACACGCTCGACATCGTGTCCTTGGCGTGGACCGTCGAGAAGACCAAGTGGCCGGTGATGGCGGCCTGCATCGCGGTGCGGGCCGTCTCCTCGTCGCGGATCTCGCCCACCAGGATCACGTCGGGATCCTGGCGGAGGACCGAGCGGAGCAAGGAGCCGAAGGAGTTGCCCGTGTGGTCCGAGACAGGCATCTGGGTGACGTTGTCGATCTGGTACTCGACGGGGTCTTCGATGGTGACGACGTTGCGGCGTTCGCGGTCGATGCCGCGGATGGCGCAGTAGAGCGTGCTGGTCTTGCCCGAGCCGGTGGGCCCGCACATGAGCAGGAGGCCCGCGTCCTGCTCGCAGACGCGGGAGACGCGGTCGTACTGATAGGGCGGGAGGCCAAGGTCGGAGAGGACCCTTGGGGCATCGCGCATGTCCAGGACGCGGATGACGAGTTTCTGGCCGTGGACACTGGGGGTGAAGCTGACGCGATAGTCGACGCGCCGCCCGGCGGTGGTCATGGTGGGCGGGAACTTGGTCGAGAAGTGCCCGTCAAGGACGGCCTCGCGGCCGGTGGGGCGCATCTCGCAGGCGGTCTTGATCAGGCCGCCGAGGGCCGCGCCGACGGTGTTGGGGAGCTCGACGGCATTGACCATCTGGCCGTCGACGCGGACGCGGACCTGGACGGCGTCGCCCTTGGGCTCGATGTGGAGGTCGGTCGCGCGGCTCTTGCTTGCGGCAAGCAGGAGCATCCGCACGGCCCGCGGGCCGTCGTTGTCGCCCTGCAGCGCGTTGGAGGCCTTGCCCCGTGCGTCGACCATCTCGACCTTGTCGGAGATGCCCTCGCCCAGGGGCGGGAGCGAGCCGATCATTTCTTCCAGGTCGATAAGCCAGCCGGGCTTTGCCCCGGAGTTGGTGGCCCGAGCGGCGGCCTGCCGCTCCTTGAGCGTGTCCTCGGCCTGGACGACAAACGTGAAGCTCCCAAGCTTGATGACGTCGCCGGTCGTGATCGGGGCGTCGGTGATCTTCTGGCCGTTGAGGCGGGTGCCGTTGCGGCTGCCCAGGTCGCGGAGGTGGAACGTCGGCTGGTCGGCGGGCGTGGACGTTTCGTCGACGCCGATCTCGCCGTCGGTCCCGCGGGCCCCCGCGGGCTCGATGACGCAGTGGAACCGGCTCAGCAGGCTGTCCTCGAGCACGAGCGTGTTCTCGCCCGATCGGCCCATGGTGATAGGCGACTCGCCCAGTGTGAGCGTGGGGAGCGAGGAGTCTTGCGGCACGAGGTGGAAGAGGGGCATGGGTGGGACAGTAGAAACCAAATCAGCACGGACCTCGATCATTCGCCCGTCAGATACCTAGCAGCCCGCTGGAGGGCACTGGTCGGTCGGACGCGTGCACGGGCAGACGCCGAACTAGGCGCTGAGGAACTTGAGGATGTCCTGCACGTTCAGGCCGCTGCCGTCCACGTCGACGCAGGGGCGCTGGGCGAACCAGGCACCGAGGAAGGCGAAGATGTCGTCGGTGCTGATGACGCCGTTCGCGCTGAAGTTGGCAGGAAAGCCGTACTGACAGCTCCCGGTGCAGGCGGTGCAGTGCGTCCAGATGCCGTTGACTTTCAGGCCGTTGGGCGGGTTCTGGCACGAGTCGAGGATGCCGTCGGAGCCTTGGCCGCCCGGGATCAATGGGTCGTAGCAGTCGTAGCAGGGGATGCTGGCGATCTGGTCGGGGTCCGGCACGTCGTCGCCGTCGCAGCTGTAGATGAGCGCGAAGTCGAAGGAGAACGGGTTGACCAGGGTGGCCAGCGCGGCGGGTGGGTTCTTGGAGCCGGGGCCGGGGAGGAGCGCGGCAGAATCGCACCCGAGGCCCGACGGGACGGCGGCGACCGGGGTGCCGCGGTAGTGGCGGGTGGCGTGGCCGCTCGTGGAGTTGCCGAGGAAGGCGATGACGGGCAGGCCCGGGGCGGGGCTGATGAACAGTTCGCGCCGGCCGGTGGGGTTGACGCTGAGTGTAAACAGGTTGGTGACGTCGACGTCCGGGTCGTTGCCGTCGGGGTCGAAGCGGACGATGGTGACCGGCGCGACCGTGGAGCTCGGGGTGGCGAGCGGGCCGTAGAAGGCGAGGCGAATGGAG
>Ga0136636_10001345_pt1 | contig 14243 bp, 8 predicted proteins | sample AntDrymUQ8522106_2_FD_104653 | JGI IMG/M metagenome (GOLD analysis project Ga0136636, IMG submission 104653) | Polar desert sand microbial communities from Dry Valleys, Antarctica - metaG UQ852 (21.06) | ecosystem: Environmental > Terrestrial > Soil > Desert | place: Antarctica: Dry Valley... | reverse complement strand
CGACTGTAGTATGCGTGCGGTCGATGGCACCTCGCTTTCCGCCCTGACAATGACACGTTGGAACCTGATCACCCTGGTAGGTAACGGCACCACGCTCAAGCTCTACGTCAACGGCACCGAGGATGGCGCGTGGGCGTACAGCGCCGGCCTGTGCGCCAATAGCGCCCCGCTCAGTATCGTCGGCCCCGCAGGTGGCACCCTCGACGAGGTGGCTTTCTTCCCCTACCCGATGACGCCCACGCAGGTGCAGGAGCAGTTCCGCGACCCTGTGCTCCAGCTCGCCTTCAACGGCGGCACCAACGACAGCTCCAGCCTGCGCCAGCAGGTGACCAGCAACGGCAACGGGCGCCTGCGCATCGCCAATAGCCGCGACGGCGATCAGGTGGGCGTCTTCGGCAAGCGCAACTGGCTCGATGTCGCGACCAGCCCGAGCCTGAACATGGCCCAGGGCAGCGGTCAGTTCACCCTCGCCGCCTATGTGCGCCCGGTACCACTCGGCCCCGACAACGGCGAGTGGCAGGCGATTATGGGCAAGCAGGATGACGTTAATACCTACCCGAGCCTTTACATTAACGCTGCCGGCAAGCTGAAGGCCGAGTTCGGCACCGGCAGCGCCCTCTGCGCAAGCGGCGCAACCGCCCGCACCCTCGCCGCCGGGGCCTGGAACCATGTGGCCGTGAGCTATACCGGCACCCAGTTCGTCTTCTATATCAATGGCGTCGAGAGCGAGCGGCTGGCGCTTTCCGGCGCGTGTGCGGCCGGCAGCAGGCCGATTGGCTCCAGCCTCTTCATTGGGCGCAGCAGCCCCAACGCAACCCTGAGCATCAACCGGATCGAGGTGCTCGACGAGGGCGACGGCATCGGCAACGCCGAGTACGAGGCGCTTTGGAAGGGCAGCCGCGTCTGGTACCAAGAGGACATCGACGTTGGCAACTACTATCCCGGCGCGCTGACGAGCTTGGCCCTCGACAGCGACGACAGCTTTCGCTTCGAGCTCAAGGAAGAAGACTCCTGCGCGGCATGCCACGATCTTCAGGTTGATGTGCAGCTGCGCAACTATCAGGTTAACGCCGACGGCACCTGGGGCTACAGCGACGACGGCGAGGGCAAGCTGCACTGGCGGCTCTGGAACAACTGGTTCAATGGCGATCTGGACGAAGTGCAGATCTACCGGGTGGCCTTGGATGCCGCCGGCGCCCGCGACCTGTTCAACAACCTGAACAACCGCGCCTACGCCCTCCAGACCCGCTTGGAGGAGCCGCCCACTACGACGCTCTTCCGCGACGGTTCGGGCAATCTTCAGACTGGCTTCTGCGCTGGGGCGAGCTGTCCGACCACCGGCCTGCCCGGTCGCGACGGCCAGGCCGCCGCCTTCGACGGCAACGACGCGATCATGATCGCCCACCGCCCGACCCTGGATCTGACGGCGGGCCTGACTGCGGCTGCCTGGGTGAAGCTCGCCGATGTCAATCCCGACCAGAAGCTGATCAGCAAGTACGACCCAAGCACGGGCGGCTACACCCTGGGCGTGGTCAACGGCACGCTCTACGGCGAGGTGAAGGATAGCGCCGGCAATCGCGCCGAGGTGATCGGCGGCACCATCAGCCCCGGCGTCTGGACGCATCTCGCCATAAGCGCCAGCCCCGGCCAGTACCTAGTCGGCTTTGTCAACGGCGTCGAGGTGCAGCGCACGCCCCTGCTCCAGCTCCAGGGCAACGTCGTCGCGGTCGGTCGGCCAATCGCCCGCACAGTGACGCTCTTCGACGACCAGGGCTACGAGGCCAACTCGGCTGGCGGCATGCTCTGGAACACAGCGGGGGATGTGGATAGCTTCGACCCCTCCGGCTGGGATAACGACAACAACGAGGCATCGTCGCTGCGCACCAACGGGGCCTGCGTGCGGCTCTACGATGATGAGGACTACGGCGGCGACGCTGTGCCCGTCTGCGATGACACCCCGCTGCTGTTGAACTTCAACGACCGGGCCGAGTCGCTGCGCCATTACGGCACCCCGCCGCGCTACAATGCCGGCGCGGGCGGCCTGGCCCTGGACCGTGGGCAGCTTCAGTATCTCCAGATCGACCCGGCGCAGGTGGGCAACCCAACCTTCTCCACCTTCAGCGCTGCCGCCTGGGTGCGGGTTGGCCTCGGCAACGAGTGGCACACGATTGTAGCCCGTGGCGATAGCGGCCTGCCCGAGGGCTTCAGCCTGCGGATCGACAACCAGGGCCGGCTGGTCTACCAGGCTGGCGGCGGCGCCTTCACCAGCTCCGGCCAGGTTGTAAGCGACACCTGGACCCACGTGGCGGTGACCCACGATGGCACCACGGTGCGGTTCTACCTGAATGGCGCCGAGGCTGGCGCCCAGAGCTTCACGGGGAATATCAACGACCTGAGCGACCCGATCCTGGTGGGGCGCATGGCGCAGTGCGGCAGCCGCTCCTCCTGCGACTTGTTCAACGGGACGATGCGCGGCCTGGCCCTCTACACGCGCGGCCTGAGCGCCAGCGAAGTGGCCCAGCTCCGTGAGACGCCGAGCGGTGCCGCGCCCGCAGGTCGGGTGCTCTACCTGCCGCTTGATGCCGACCAGGGCAGCAACGGCGATGGCGCATCCACCTTCCGCACGGTGCAGGCGCCAGCCTTCGCGACGAACGATCGGCCCCTGACGATCGGGCGCGCCGCCTGGGGCAACACCATGTTTGCGCGCGGCCTGATCGACGAGGTGACGCTGCTGGAGTACGCCGCCGACAGCGCCGAGGTCGCCGCGCTGGTACGCGAGGCGCCGCTGGTGCGCCTGGCGCTCGACGATGTGCTCGGCAGCACCGGGTTTGTCAACGTCGCTGGCGCGTCGGCCAGCTGCGGCGGCGCTACGAGCAGCTGCCCTCAGGCCGGCGCTCGCGGGCGTATCCGCGAGGCGGCGGTCTTTGGGGCCGCCGACAACAGCGGCCTGCTGCTGCCGGATACGACGGCACCTCTGCTCAGCTTCAGCGTCGAGCTGTGGGTGCGCCCGGAGGCGGTGCGCCCTGGCGAGCAGCTCCTGGTCGCCAAAGCCAACCCCGACGGCTCCAACGCCAACCTCGTGCTTAGCCTGGCCCCCGGCGCGCTCACGCCGCGCCTGCGGGTGGGCAGCACGGAGCTTACCGCCCAGCGGGCGCTTAACCAGGGCCAGTGGAACCACATCGTCGCCAGCTTCGATGGCACGCTGCGGCTCTACATCAACGGTACCGCCGAGGTTGGCGCCCCGAACGGTGGCGACCTTAGCAGCGGCGAGCCTGTGCGCGTCGGCTTCCACCCCGGCATTGGGGTCGGATTCAACGGCATGCTCGACGAGCTGTCGATCTACGGCTACGCCCTTAGCCCCACGACTGTGGCCGCCCACTACCAATACCAGGAGTCGTGGTTCGATGTGGTCGAGCGCCACCAGCTCACCGTGGACGGCGACAGCCCCACGGTCGCCTTTGGCCTGGCCGACAACCTGGTGGTCGGCGAGCGCCCGCTGCGTGTGAGCGTGGCCGCCAGCGACCCGACCTCGCGCGTCCGGGGCGTCTGGTACGACGCCGATGGCGATGCGACCGAGGGGCCGTGGCTGTTGGCCGACCCCAGCAGCGACGGCACGAACTGGCTGTTTACCTACACGCCCACCGGCGGCGGCAGCTTCCCGCTGCGCGTGTACGCCGAGGATAGCTTCAGCCATCGCAGCGCAGTTGCCGGCGTAACCGTGCGCGTGGACGAGCAGGCGCCCACTGTGGCACTCAGCCCGGCCCTGACGGCGGGAACCCTGCGGCCCACACCCGGCAGCGCAGCGGACGACGGAACCTGGCTGCTCAACCTCGTAGGCACAGTGAGCGACAACCAGGCCGGCACGCTGGCGGTGGTCGCCGACATTCTGGGGCGCGAGGGCGTTCTGGGCAGCGTTACCGCCGACGTGCGCGACGGGGCGTGGAGCGGGGTCTTCCGCTTCAGCGCCCCGCCCAACGGGCGCTACAGCCTAAAGCTGCACGCCACCGACAGCGTCGGCAATCGCCGCGATGCGGAGCCCGTTGTGCTGACCCTCGACGCTACGGCGCCCGTGGCCGACGTGAGCATCGGCGGCACGCAGATTGGGAACCCACCTGCGGTGACTGGGCTCAACGCGCTGCCAGGCTGGGCAACCACCCAGGCAACCACGGCGACAGACGTGCTGCCGCCGCTGCTGCGCGGTACGATTAGCGATACCCCCAGCCTGCCCGACACCATGCTCGTTGTGCATGCCGAGGAGGCCGCGGGCGCGACCAGCTTCCTCGACAGCTCGATCTTCCAGCTTGGCGGTAGCTGCGCCGGGTCGGCCTGTCCCAGCGCGGTCGCCGGGCAGAGTGGGCAGGGCCTGCGCTTCGACGGAGTCGACGATCAGATCAGCTTCGCCAACCTGGTGGCCCGCCCCGCTGGCGCTGCCTACGGGCTGAGCCTCTGGGCGCGGCCCAGCGCCGACGAGCGCACGCTCCTCACGGCTGCCGACGCAACGGGCCTAAGCCTGGAGCTGCGGGCCGCCACTGGCGCCTTCACCGTGACGGCGCGGGTCGGCGGCGCCATGACAGTGGTCGGCGGCGGCGCCCTGACACCGAACAGCTGGAACCATCTCGCGGTCAGCTTCGACGGCGCGCTCTTCACCACCTACAGCGGCGGGGCACTCGTGCAGAGCACCCCGGTCAGCGCTACAGTCGCTGGGTTTAGCCGAGTCTGGCTGGGTAGCCGGGCCGACGCCGCGCCCTTTTACCAGGGCGACGCCGACGAGCTGAGCATCTACAGCGTGCCCCTGAGCGCCGAACGGGTCGCCCTGCTCGCGGATGCGGTGCGCAGCCCGATCGCTGGCGCAACGCCGCGTCTGCTCCATGTGAAGGATCGGGAGAACCCGAGCGCTGCGCTCGCCCTCACGGCCACGCTTACCTCGACCGGTGGCCTCACCCTCTGGAGCGCGACTGCGCCTCAGCAGATCGAGGGCATGTATCAGCTCGACATGGAGACCCGCGACAGCCTGGACAATCGTCGCACGCTGCCCGGCATCTGGCGCGGCGTGATCGACACCCGCGCCCCGCAGGCCGAGCTCTTCTTCTACCGGCTGGCCGACGGGCGCACCCTGGTGCGTTGCGAAGTCAGCGACTTCAACCTCGATCCGACGCTGATCGGCTGCCCGGTGCCGAGCGCCCAGTGGCGCTACACCAATCTGGCCGAAACGTGGTACACCGCGCTCTTCCCCGACACGCCGCGCCGCGTGCGCCTGAGCACCCCAACGGTGATCCTCTCTGGCGTCGTGAGCGATCGGATGCGCGCCTGCGACAGCTTCGGCAACTGCGCCGAGGCAGTGGGCACAGCGGCTGGGGTTAGCGGCGGCCTTAGCGCCTTCACCAGACCCACCCCTGGGCAGATCATCACCGCGCCCGGCCCGATCACCCTGAGCGGGATCGCGCTGGCGGAGGTCGGCCTGCGCACCCTGCAGGTTACGAGCGGGGCCACGCAGGTTTTTAGCAAGAGCTTTACGACCGAGACGATGGACGAGTGGACAACGACCGTCAACCTCGACGACGGGATCTACCAGCTTCAAGCCACTGCCACCGCCGTCAACGGGACGGTCTACACCGACACGCTGGCCCCGCGCCTGATGGTGGATCGGAACCCGCCGACGCTCTACCTGCCAGCAGCCGGCACCAGCGGCGCCCCACAGCTTAGCGGCGGCAAGCTGGCGTTCACGCTTGATGTCACAGAGACCGTGGCCCTGGGCGCGGTGGAGGCACAGCTCGGCAACGGCGCATGGCAAGCCTTGGACACCGGCGGGCTGATCGACAACCGTGGCCGCATTCAGGCCGCTCTGGAGCTTAGCGGCCTCGGCATCCTGGATGGCCAGCAGATCGAACTGACCCTGCGAGCGAGCGATCAGGCAGGTCTGGTGACAATCCTTACCCGCAAGCTCACGCTCGACACCACCGCGCCACGGGTAACTGTTGCCCAGGCTGCCCTGGATAGCAGTGCTGGCTTCCTGGCGACTGGCGACGTGCAGGAGGGCGGCGGTACGCCCAACATGCGGCTGATTGTGGAAATCGACGGCACCCGGCGTGAGTACCCGATCCAACTTGTGGCCGGTGCAGCGGGCAGTTGGAACTGGCTGGTGGCTCTGCCCTACGACAGCAGCCTTACGTCAGCCAGCTTCTCGGTGATCGCCGTAGACCCGGCTGGGAACCAGGCGCAACTGCCATTGCAAGGGCTGAAGCTGAGCTATCGCTCCTTCTTACCACTTGTCGGGAGCGCTCCATGACGACGGGGATGCGTTGCGATGCGGTTTGGAACGTGACCCCGCCCCGCTACCCCACAAACACCCCGCCGCACACCGTCACCACCTGGCCCGTCATGCCGCTGGCGTGGTCCGAGGCGAGGAAGGCGGCGGCCTTCGCCGTGTCTTCAATGCTGATCAGGCGGCCAAGGGGCGGCAGGGCCATGCTTGGCAGTTCGCCAGTGAGGGCGACCAGGCCCGCGCCGGTTTCCTGGATGGTGCGCGTCTCCGGCATGCCGCTGCCGCGCACGCAGTTCACACGCACCCCGGCGCGGCCGAACTCGCCCGCCAGCGAGCGCGTCATCGCCTCTACCGCGCCACAGGCGGCGCTGATGCCCGCCATAAACGGCGCCGTCATGCCGCTGAGTGTCGCCGAGAGCGTCACAACCGCGCCGCCCCCGCTGCGCGCCATGTGGCCGGCAGCCGCGCGTGAGGTGAGGAACTGCGATCCGAGCACGATCTGGTGTAATAGGGGCGGAAATCGGTGCCATCTGTGGACAACATGCCCGGCGCATAGAATGTGCTACAATAGTGCGGTTTCGCCGAGACGGAGGCCCCGCGCCAAAGATGAGCAACACCACTTCGGACCCCTCTGAGCCTGGCTCCGACGTGTTTGGGCTCAGCGCCGTGCGCGAGCTGCTGCGCCTGATCACCGACTCGGATATCACCGAGATCCTGATCGAGCGTGGCGACACCCGGCTCCACGTAAAGCGCGGCCACCAGCACCCCCCGGCGCAGCAGCTCGCGATGGCCCCGCTGCTCCAGGCCGCCATGGCGCCCATGCCGAGCGTGCCCGTGCAGCCGATGTTCGAGCCGATCCCAGTCCCTGTCGCCCCCCCCGCCCAGATGCCCGCCGGCCACACGGTGGTGGCGCCGATGGTCGGCACCTTCTACAGCTCGTCCTCCCCGAAGGACCCTGTGTTTGTGCATGAGGGCGATGAGGTGCGCGCCGGCGACAGCATCGGCATCATCGAGGCCATGAAGATGATGAACGAGATCGAGACCGAGGTGGCTGGCCGCGTCGCCCGCATTCTGGTCAAGAATGGCCAGCCTGTGGAGTACGGCCAGCCGCTTATGGTGATCGAGCCGATCTGAAAGTGCTGAGTGCTGAGTGCTGAGTGCTGAGTCCTGGCGGGAGCGTTACATGCCATAGGCTACGGGGCTCGCGCGCACTCAGCACTTGCGCGCAGCGCACTCAGCACCCAGCACTTGCGCGCAGCGCACTCAGCACTCAGCACTTGCGCGCAGCGCACTCAGCACCCAGTACTGATATGTACCAGGCCCTCTCTGTTAGCGAGCTCAGCCTCTACCTCGGCGAGCTGCTCAAGTCCGACCCGATCCTCAATGGGATCTGGGTGCAGGGCGAGCTCTCGGAGTTCAAGCGCTACGCCGCCTCCGGCCACTGCTACTTCACCCTGAAGGACTCCGACGCTGTGTTGCGCGGCGTAATGTGGAAGAGCCACGCCGAGAAGCTCGGCGCCCTCCCACGTGCCGGCGATCTTGTGCTGGCCCACGGCTACGTGGGGCTCTATCCCCAACGCGGCGACGTGCAGCTCTACGCCGACATGATCGTCCCCGCCGGGGCCGGCCTGCTCAATGCCCGCTTCGAGGAGCTGAAGGCCCGCCTCAACGCCGAGGGCCTCTTCAGCCTGGAGCGCAAGCGCCCACTCCCCCTGCTCCCGCGCCGCATCGCCCTTGTGACCGGCCCCCAGAGCGCCGCGCTCCAGGATATGCTGACGATCCTGGCCCGCCGCTGCCCACTGGTGGAGGTGCTGATCGCGCCGTGCCTGGTGCAGGGCGAGCGCGCCCCCGACAGCATCGTCGAGGCGCTCTACGCCGCCTATAGTTCTGGTGTGGATCTGGTGATCCTCGCGCGCGGCGGCGGCTCGATCGAGGATCTCTGGGCCTTCAACGACGAAGCTGTGGCCCGCGCGGTCTTCGCCTCGCCTGTCCCGATCATCACTGGCGTTGGCCACGAGACCGACACCACGATTGTGGATTATGTGGCCGACCTGCGCGCCCCCACGCCCTCGGCCGCCGCTGAGCTGGCTGTGCCCGAGCTGGCCGACCTCGCGGCCATTATCGGCGAGGCCCGCGCCCGCCTGAACGCCGCCACGGCCGCCAGCCTTGGCCTGCGCCGCGAGCAGCTCGCCGAGGCCGCCCGCAGCGTGGAGCGCCACGACCCGGTCCGACGCCTGGGCCGCGACCGCCAACAGATCGACGACCTGGCCCGCCGCGTCGAGCGCTCGGTAGCGGGCTCCACGCAGCTGCGCCGGGCCACGCTCACCGGCCTCGCCGCACGGCTGGGCGCCCTGAGCCCCCAGGCTACGCTGGCCCGTGGCTACGCCGTGGTGCGCCGCGCCGCCGATGGGCAGGTGCTCACCAGCCCTGGCCAGGCCACCCCGCCCGACCGCCTGCGCATCACCCTGCGCGATGGCGACCTGCTCGCCGAAACAGTCGCCCCCGCCGAGTAAGGATTGCTGATGAGCACCCCGACCGCCGTTGAGTCCTACGAGACCCTGTACGTCCGGCTGCAGCAGGTCGTCGCCCGTCTGGAGCAGGGCGAGCTGCCCCTGGACGAGACGCTCCAGCTCTACGAGCAGGGTGTGCGCCTCGCCGCCGCCTGCCAGCGCCTGCTCGACACCGCCGAACTGCGCGTGCAGCAGCTGAGCGCCGCCAGCCCAGGGTTGGATCTGGAAGCATAAGAGGGAGCTGCGATGCGCGTAAGCGAGACATATCACCGCTACCCCCGCCTGATCACCGCCTCGATCGCCTGGCTCTCGGCGCTGCTCGTGGCGATGGCGCTCTTCAACCTGGGCTTCGCCTTCCTGCGCGGGCTCTGGGATCTGCTCGGCCGCGACGACTCGCTGCTCGCCGCGCTCCCCTGGCTGCGCCCTCTGGTGGACTTCATTGATGGCGGCGCCCGCCCGCGCGCCGACAGTCTCTACGAGTTTGTGCCTACGCTGCTCGCCCCCCTGGCCTGGGCGGGCGTGGCGCTGCTGGTGGCCCTAGTGCTGCGCAACGCCTTCCCCGCCGTGCGCACCAGCGACCGCGGCCTGCTCGTGGAGTTCGCCGGCACCTGGCTGCCCGTGCCCTGGGAGAATCTGTCGGCGCTAAAAGTCACCGATGATCTCGCCGGCGAGCGCTTCGTGGTGATCGCCGAGACCGATAGGCGCCAGCTTACCAGTTGGCACCGGCTCTACAGCCTCGCCTACGATCTGCGCGGCCGCCGCGGCTTCTACATCACCTCCAGCATCGGCCAGTTCGAGCCGCTCGTGCAGACGATCCTCAGCGAGAGCCAGCGCACGGCCCGCGCCCTGGAGGGCATGAAGCCGGTGAAGCTGCGCGAGGATGCGAAGTCGCCCCTGTTTCGGCTGCTGCTCAGCCCCGGCTCGTTCTTCAGCCGCAGCGCCCTGGACGATAGCGCCAGCCGTGCCGAGCTCGCCGTGCCAGCTGCGGGCGGCCCCGTGCGCTCCGCCTACCCCGCCCGCATCACCGCGCTGCTCACCGGCGCCGCCGCCTTGCTCAGCATCGCCATGCTCCTGAGCTACCTTGGCTACTGGGTGCGCTTCGCCGCCCTCATGCTGCCGCAGCTGCGGACGATTGTGCCGTTTAGCTGGACCAACAGCGACGCAGGTTATGTCGAGCTGTTCAACGCCTTCCGCACGCGCGCGGTGCCCCTGCTTGGTGTGGCGGACCGCCCCGACCTGCCGGCGCCCTGGTGGCTGCTTGTGGCCGCCCACCTGATGCTGCTGCTCGCGGTGCCCGCGCTGCTCTGGCTGCGCAACCTGCTGCCAAGCCTCGAGTCGCGCACCGACGGTCTGGCGGTGCGCAATATGCTCAATGGCCGCTGGCATGTGATCCCCTGGCAGCGCGTGAGCGCATTTAAGGCCACCGAGATCTCCGAGCAGAGCCAGGTGCTGCTCTTGCAGGGGCGCGGGCTGCCCGGCACGGGGCGGCTGAGCAGCGCCGTCTACGATGGGAGTGTGGCGCCTGGCCTGCTGATCACCTCGGCGATTAGCCATTTTCAGCCGCTGCTGGCCCACGCGCTCAACAACATCGCGCCCCTGGAGCAGAGCGGCGCCCCGCCTATCCTCCAGCAGGATGCCCGCTCGTGGCTGCTCTGGCTGAGCCTGCGGCGGCGGCCTGCGCTAGAGGCGCTGGTGGCCGAGGCGCGCGCAGACGAGAAAACAAAGGCGATCAGCGTGCCGCGCCTGTTTGCGGCGGCCAGGCCAATGGCGGCGGTGGCGTTGCTGCCTGCCCTGCTGCTGGTGGCCGGCGGACTGCTTGGCGATCAGGTGCCAAGCGTTGGGCTGATCGCGGGCGCCATCGGCCTGTGGCTGGTTGGCATGCTGGAGTGGCCCCTGGTGGCTCTGGTGTCGGTGCTGCTGGACGAAAATACCGGCGGCGGCGAGGAGGGCTACCGCGCCCTCGCGCTCTACCCCAGCAGCCAGCTGCCGCGCGTGCTGCCGCTGCTCGGCGCGCTGCTGGTGCAGCTCGTGGGTCTGCCGGTGCTGCCAGTGCTGGCCTGGGTGGGCGCGATCGTATGGGCCTTCTGGCTGGCGGCGGGCCTCTTCGAGAGCCTCTACGCATGGAGCGGCAGCCAGGCCATCCTCGGCGGCCTGCTGCCCGTCTTCTGGCAGCTGCTCCTGCTGCTTGGCTTTTTGGTGGCCACGCGGTAGGGCGAATGCAAAATGCAAAATGCAAAAATCGGGCAGCGCGGCCGAATGCAAAATGCAAAAATCGGGCAGCGCGGCCACATACTTGTGGCTAAGGGCTTGCGCGGGTAACGGGATGCTCCTACAATTGGTCGTAGCTGGCGCATGGTGCTAATCCGTCAGGCCAGGGCTACGCCGATCAGCGCTCTTTTGCATTTTGCATTTTGCATTTGGTCGTAGCTGGCGCACGGTGCTAATCCGCCAGGCCAGGGCTACGCCGATCAGCGCTCTTTTGCATTTTGCATTTGCAGCCCCGTAGGAGCCCCCGTGCCCGATGTGCTCGGCCTGGTGGACCGCAATCTGCTGGAGCAGCGCCCGCCGCGCCGCCTGCCGCCGCTTTTCCTGCCAAATCTGGTCGGCGAGTATCTGCTGGAGCAGCCCGCGCGCAACTACTTCGACCCGTACGTGCTCATCGGGCTGTGCGCGGCGGGCCTGATGTTTGCCCTCCAGGTGGCGCCGATGCTCTGGCTGCTGCTGCTGGCTTTGCTGGCGCTGCGCCTGAGCGGGCCATGCTGGCGGCTCTGCCGCGATGTGCGCGAGGATTACCTGCTGCTGCGCCATGGCGTGGTGGTAACCGCCCATGTGCTTGGCGTGCGCCCGTGTCGCGACGCGGCGGGCCACCCGGCTGGGGCCTACCTCGACTGCGCCATCCCGATCACGCGCAGGCGCACCTCGGTGGGCAGCGTCTGGATGCCCGATGCCGCCGATGCCCTGCGCGTGAGCGCCGCCGGTCGCCTCCCCGTGATCTGCCTCGCCCGCGCCCCCGGCACATGGCGCCTGCGCGATGGCGATGGCCCGCACTTGCGCTATGAGCCCGCGAGACAGTGACAGGGTGACTTGCCCTCGCTGCGCTCAGGCTGACCTACCCTCGCTGCGCTCGGGCTGACCGGGTGACACGGTGACACCTATCGGCACCGTTAGGTGTCACCGTGTCTCCTTGTCTCCTTGTCTCCTTGTCTCCTTGTCTCCTTGTCTCCTTGTCTCCTTGTCTCCGTGCTATAATTGCGCCGCTTGCCTATCCATTAGGAGGTGACTATGGACCACCGCTCGGTCATCAGCACCCAGAGCGCGCCCGCCGCCATTGGCCCCTACTCGCAGGCGATTAGCGCTGGCGGCTTGGTCTTTCTCTCCGGCCAGCTGCCGCTCGACCCCGCCACGGGCCAGTTTGTGGATGGCGACGTGGCCGCGCTCACCAGGCAGATCTTCCATAACATCGAGGCCGTGCTTGCCGCCGCCGGCTCCAGCCTGGACAAGATTGTCAAGACGACGGTCTTCCTCGCCGATCTTGCCGACTTCCAGGTGATGAACGATGCCTACGCCGAGTTCTTCCCCGCCAGCCCGCCCGCGCGCTCCACCGTGCAGGTGGCCCGCCTCCCGCGTGACGCCCGCATCGAGATCGAGGTAGTCGCCCTGGCGTAGCGCCGCCAGATGCAGCGCGGAGGCGCATCGTTTTGGTCGGCGCCACGGTTTCAAGAGCAGAGACCCGCTGCTCGCCGTGGAGGCCCCGATGATGGACACCGCGCCGCCCGCGCCGCTCTGGCGCAAGCTCCTGTTCCCCTGCGCTTGCCTGCTGCTGCTCGCGGGTGTGGCCTGGGCACAGCGCCCAGATGGTCGGCTCCATGTCTATCTGCTGGCCGCGCCCGGCGATGCCGCCCTGATCCAGACCCCCGCCGGGCGCTTCGTGCTGATCGACGGCGGGCGCGACCCGGCTATCCTCGCGATGCTGCTCGGCCAGCAGCTGCCCTTCTGGCGCCGCGATCTGCTGGCGGCGCTGCTCACCGATGGCGATGGGCAGCGCCTCCCTGGCCAGGTGGCCGCCCTCGCCCGCTACAGGCCAGCCCTCGCCCTCGCCCCGCCCGAGCTTGGCACGCAGGCGACCGCCGGTGAGTGGCGGCGCCTTGTGGCCGCGGGCGCCACACCAGCACGCACCCTGCACACGGGGCAGCGCCTGAGCCTTGATGGAGCCACCCTGAGCGTGCTGGCCGCCGCGCCGGGCGACGAGGGCGGTGCGGTGCTGCTGCTTACCTACGGCGCCACCAGGGTGCTGTTTCATACTGGCGGCTCCGCCGGAGACGCCGCAGCCCTGGAGGCCGCCAGCCGCCCGCTCGATCTGCTCGTCTACCCGTGGCAGCGCACGCCCGACACACCCGCAGTGACGGCCCTCCGCCCGCGCGCCATCGCCTACACGCAGGCCTACGAGGCGCCCGAGCCTGCGCTGTTCAGCTACGCTGACCGGCGCCGCTACAGCCCAAGGCTGTACCACCCCGCCAACGACGGCACCGTGGAGCTGCTGAGCGATGGCCGCCAGGCCTGGATTGTTACGAGTACCAAGTAGTGTCGCTGCTCTGGATCACAATTGGCCTCGTTGCTGTGCTGGCCCTCGCGGGCGTGTTCGCTCTGCTCTGGCGCCGCTTTTACCGCGACGACCCCACTAACGCTGCGCGCCGCGTCTTCAAGAATAGCGCCGTCACCTTCACCATACGCATCGTGGTCAAGGCGCTCGACATGGTGGTCTTCTTCATCCTGGCTGGCAGCCTGGCTGTGGCGACCTTTGGCGACTATACCTTCGCCGCCCTGCTGGTAAGCCAGTACCTGGCGATCTTCACCGAGTTCGGCCTGGGCGTGCTGCTTACCCGTGAGGCTGCGCGCGACCCCAACGCCGCGCACCGGCTCTTTGGCGTTACCCTCGGGCTGCGCCTGCTGCTCGTGCTTGTCGGCGCGCTGCCAACAGCCCTGCTAGTTGTGGGCGCCTTTGCCGCCCTCGGCGCGCCGCTCTCGCCGGAGGGCGCCGCCGTGATCTTCGTGCTCATGCTCACCCTGGTGCCCAGCGCCTACTCGGGCGCGGTGACGGCGCTCTACAACGCCAGTGAGCGCATGGAGGTGCCCGCGATTATGGAGCTGGTGACGGCGGTGCTGAATTTCCTGGCGCGCATCCTGGTGATCAGCCTGGGGCTCGGGATTCTTGGCCTGGCCTGGTCGGCTGTGGCCGTCACAACCTTTACCGCAGCGCTCTTCTTCCTGCTCCAGCGCCGCGACTTCTTTGCGCCGCACGTGGGCTGGGACACGGGCGCTATGCGGGCGCTCCTGCCCGTAGCTCTCCCCCTCATGCTGAACAACCTGCTGAGCGCCGTCTTCTTCCGCTTCGACCTCTTCATCGTGCGCGCCTTCGGGGGCGAGGCGAGCGAGCGCCTGGGGGGCCAGTATACGCTCACCTACACGATCCT
>Ga0136636_10001344_pt1 | contig 14244 bp, 10 predicted proteins | sample AntDrymUQ8522106_2_FD_104653 | JGI IMG/M metagenome (GOLD analysis project Ga0136636, IMG submission 104653) | Polar desert sand microbial communities from Dry Valleys, Antarctica - metaG UQ852 (21.06) | ecosystem: Environmental > Terrestrial > Soil > Desert | place: Antarctica: Dry Valley... | reverse complement strand
GGCTGGTTGACGGGCACACGATCCACGTCGAAGGCCGCCCGCACCACGGTCTGCGCGAATGAGGCCTGGGCAAGCAAGAGGCAAAGGGCAATCAAGCCTGCTTTCATGGTGTCCTCGCCGGTAAGCGTTCGAGTGCAACACCTTGCTTGCGAATGATCGCCCTGAGCTGCGGCGCCACGTAGTCGGACTGCGTCAGCTGCTCAAGCATGTCGGCTCGTTTTGCGGAGAAGTACACGGCCAGCTGCAGGGCGGCGGCGGACTGAACTTCGGCCTCGCTGACCGCCAGCAACTCGGCCATGATGGCCCAGGCGCCGCCGTTGTCGGCTGCCAATGCAAGTCCGTTGGTCAGGGCCCGCCGCGCCTCGTCGGGCTGGTTAAGGCGCATTGCCGCATACCCGAGCGTGAACCAAGCCCTGGCATCGTTGGGCTGCTCGGCCGTGGCGCGAAGCATCAATTCCGATGCGCGCGCATAGTTGCCGTTGCCGACAGCTTCGTCGGCCGCCGAGAGCAGTGCCAAGCGGCGCGGTGATTTGTCAGTGGCGCCAGTGGCATCGCGAGGGCGGATCGACAGCACCGAAGCATCCACCTCAGCCCAGCGATTGCCTTCGGCGCTTTCGAGCATATTGTTGAGTATCTTCTTCGTGCGTGCGTCCGCCAAGCTGGAGGCGGGCGGTGCCGCGAGGGGCAATGGAGCCTGGACAATGACGTCCGTTGGCGTGACCGGCCGGAACTGCCATGCAACGACTCCTGCAATCACAAGTGCCGTCGCCACCAGAGCGATCTGCGCGGTTCTCGGCCGCGGTGTGGGCTGCCAGGTGTCAGTCCCGGCCCCGGTCACGCCGGCCTCCGAAGTATTGCTGGTTCTTAGGGTGTCGGTTTTGGTGTCGGCGCGGGAAGAAGCTGGCGAGGACACGGCTTCGTCGAGATCGGCGATGGTCTGGAAACGGGCCGATTGCATCAGCGACACAGCCTTCGCGACCGCGCGGCGCACTGACGCCGGCACGTCGGTGCCATGCCAGTCGAGCGCCGGGTCATCTGCATGCCGTTCGAGAGCGCTGGGCAATTTTTCTCCCGTTAACATTCTGTACAGAGTGGCCGCAGCGCCGTAGACATCGGTCCAGGGGCCGACCTTGCCAGAATCGGAAAAGTACTGCTCGGGCGCGGCATAACCGTGCGCGAACATCGCATCCATGCTGCGGTCGCCCTCTGCAGTGAGTTGCTTGGCACCGCCGAAGTCGAGCAGCAGCACTCGGCCGGCACTCGTGATGTAGATGTTGTCTGGCTTTATGTCACGGTGCACGATGTCCTTGCCGTGCACGGCACGCAAGGCATCGAACACGAAATCCATCAGCCGCAGTGCCTTCTTCAATTCGAAGCGCTCGATGTCGGCAAGCCACTGCTTCAGCGTCATGCCGTCGAGGTATTCCATCGCCAGGTAGGCAGTGCCGTTGGCCTGGAACACTTCATGCACGCGCACGATGTTCGGGTGGTCGAACATCGCCAGCAGCTTGCTCTCGCGAAAAAACCTGTCGAGGCCGCGGCCGAACGGCGCTTCGTCATCGTAGGAGTTGAACGCGACGGCGATGCCATCGCCAGCACGGGAGACGAGGCCGGAAGGAAAGTACTCCTTCAGCGCGACGCGCCGGCCGAGATGCACATCTTCGGCGATGTAGGTGATGCCGAAGCCGCCCGCGCCCAGCACCTTGCCGACACGGTATTTGTTCTCGACCGTTTTCCACAGCTGCAAGGCGCGTCGGTCGCGCCGTATCCCGGTGTGGTCGGATTTGCACTTGCCGCAGAGGCCGTCGAGCACGGCGTCAGCGAAGCATTCATGGCAGCGGGCGGTCAGAGTGGCGCTCATGTCGGCACAGTGGTCTGGCGAATGTCGAGCAAGACGCCACCGTCTTGCTGCTGGCCCAGCATGAAGCGGCCCTCGCGCACGGTAATGACGTTGAATTCCTGCCATTCGGTGCCGTGGTCGGTGGCAAGTTCGATGAAAGTGCCGTTGGTGGACTGCATGTCCTCGAGCGTGCATTCGCCAGACGCAGACATCGTGATCCTGACGTGTTCGCCCGACATCCGTTGATTCGCGATACGCAAGGTGGCCCTGGCCGAACGTCCTACGACCCGCGATTCGCCTGCCAGCATGGTGCGACTCAGCGGTTCCATCCCTTCCCATGTAAAGGTGAGTTCAAGGGCAAGGGCGTCAGGCAACAGGGGGGGCAGCTTCCTTCCGCTGCGATGGACCCACCCTGCCCAAGCCAAGCCATAACCCCCCATCAGCACGCTGGCAGGGCCAGCGAAGTACGCGCTGGGGTCGGACGACAGCAGGCCGATGCCCGCTACCGCGGCCAGAGGGGCGAGGCCGAGCCACTGGGGCTTCGTCGGCGGCCACGGCGAGTGCTTCAGAGCCGAAGGTATGACTGTCGGATGGGCACGATTTGTGCCGATGACCGTGGGGTGAACTGTCCCGGAGTAGTCATGGCCAGGAATAGTTTTCCCTTCGAGCAATGCAAGCGCAGCGCTAGCGTCGGGCGGTCTCTTGTTGATGGGCAAGGCCAGGCCATTGTTGATGAGGGTAGCCAGTGCCGCGTCCATCGGCCCCACCCGGTCCTGGATCCGAACCAATGGGTCCCTTTGGGCACGGATTCGGGTCCGGGCTTGCGGCGGCGGCTCTCCGGACAAGCATTCGTACAAGGTAGCGCACAAGAGGTAAATGTCGCTCCAGTCGCCCAACTCCGACACATTGCGCGCCAGCAGTTCGGGCGGGGCGTACTTCTCCGAGTAGTGGCGTGGCCCTTCTTTGCTGATCTTCTCCCACACTGCCCCGAAATCGATCAGGATGGCCTTCTTCTTGTGCGTGAGCAGCACATTCGAAGGTTTGATGTCGCAATGCAGATACCCCTTGGCATGCACCACAGAAAGTGCCGAAAGCAGGCCGCGCGCAATGGACAAGGCCTCGTTCGGAGGCACGCGGCCTCTTTTGCCAGCCATGTAGGCGCGGAGGTCGCCACTTTCGACGAAGGGCATCACGTAATAGCCGGTGTTGTTCTCGCTGAAGAATTTGTCTACTCTGACGATGTGGCGGTCGTTGAACCGCTTCGTGATGTCGGCCTCACGGCGGAAGTGTTCGAGCCCGAACCGATACTCCTCGGCGAACTCGTCGGCGACACGTATACGGCCTTCGCCCGGCACGCGCGAGACGTGTTCTGACGCTACGCCCTGGAACTCCTTGATCACCACGATGGCGTGGATCTCATGGTCCCACGCTTTGTAGGCCACGCCGAAACCGCCAGGGTTCCCGAGAATGATCCCGACGGCGTACCGCCCGCCATTCAGCGTGTGGTGAAAGGGCAGGCACATCGTTCGCGGCCCGACCGACTCGTCGAAGTCGCAGTACTCGCAGACCACGCGGCTCTTTTCCGCGAAACAGGCTGGGCAGCGTGTCATTTTGTCGGCAAAAGGTTTGGAATCCGGTCGGGCGGCAGCCGCCCTTACCCCGACTTCGAAGCCGCATTCGACGCATCGGGCGATGAAGTCTCGGGTGCGGGCACTGTTTCGCCGTTCAGGATCTTCAAAGGATTTCTCCCGCCCGACGTTTCCCTCTCCTGGGTTGGCGCGGGCGCTGTCGCTGGCATCGGCGCAGGGGTTGGCGCAGGCGTCGGCGTTGGCGTTGGCGTTGGCACTGGTCCAGGCGCGGGCGGAACGACAATTATTGTGGTCTCCTCGGCTTTACTTAACTCCGCCTGCTGTGCCGTTTTTGAACTCGTCTCGGTCTTCACCAGAAGCGCCACCGCTTTGCTGCGCTCCTGAACGCCGCGGATCTCGGCCAGGATCTTCCGGTTTCGTTGTGCGACTTCGCCCAGGCGGGCGCCCAACCCGGCCTTGGGCCCAGCGTTGGCGACATCGATCTCAAGCTGTAGGCGCTTCATCCAGGCCTCGTCCCGCAACTTGTACAGATTCTTCTGGAACGTGGCGGCGGGACCGGTCGGCCGGGGGCTGACACCGGCCAATAGCAAATCCACCTGATCGATTGTTTCCTGGGCTTTGTTGTTCTTGAGCAGAGCTGTCACTTTACCCAACTGGACCTTTATGCCTTTCTCGTCAATGGGCGGTTGGACAGGTGCGGGTGCGGGCGGTGCGGACGGTCCAGGCTGCGGCGGTCGTGCGGGTGCGGGTGGGGCTGGCAGCGCCGGGGCAAACGGTGCCGGTGCCGGTGCCGGTGCCGGTGCCGGTGCCGGTGCCGGTGCCGGTGTCGGTGTCGGTGCCGGTGCCGGTGCCGGTGTCGGTGCCGAGGGTAGTGGATCCAACTTGTTCAGGTCGCTATCCTTCGGCACCTTAAGAACGAGAATCGCCGCAACGGCGATCACTGCCGTCACCGCAAACACCGAGCCGACGGCCATCGGCGACACCCTGGACGTTGGCAAGCCGCTGCGAGACTCGTCTTTTCCATCCTTCAGGAATCGCACGACGATGGCGGTGCTGTTGTCCTGGTGGTTCTTGCCGACCTCGAGCACTCGCTTTTGCATGTTCTCGGCGATTTGCTGGGCAGTGGCCATTCCGGCGCCACTGCGGCAGGCTGCGAGGATGCCTTCGCTCTCTATCGTGCCGTAGACGCCGTCCGAGCAAGCCACCAAGATGTCGCCGTGCTGGAGTGCCTTGCTGCCAGAGTCCGAGCGCCAGTTGTCGGTACCCATGAAGCTGGTTAGCGCGTTAGGTTTCAGGCTTGTCTCGATGTCTTCCTGGGTCCATCCGCCGCCGGACAGGCCCTGGCGCATATCTTCGCCCAAGGTGAAATCGCGCGACAACTGCAGAACCTTTTCGGCGCGACACAGGTACAGCCGCGAGTCTCCGGCGCTGCACCAGTGCAGGGTGGGACCGTCGACAGCGAAGGCGATCACGGTGGAGCCCATGTCGCCGAGCGAGCCCGCTTCTTCGGCAGCTCGGAGCACGGCATCGTGGCCATGGCGCGTGGCGTCAGTCAGGGCGCGGTCGGTGCTCTCGCCGCTCGCGACCGCCGCGTCAAAGGCCCGCGTGATGGCATGAACACCGGCCTGGCTCGCGATGTCTCCGTGCGCGTGCCCGCCCATGCCGTCGCAGACAGTGCCCAGCCATGGCCGGCCATCACGCATTGGCGGGTCCGTATAGAAATAGTCCTCTTGGTGTTCGCGCTGGCCACGATCGGAGAAGGGGTAGATGTCGAGCCGGGGCTTGTGGGGCGACATGATCAAAGGCGCCCAAAGTAGATGCGCACATCGGTGCGGCCGATTCGGACGACGTCGCGGTCGCGAACGGGTTCAGGCCGCACTATGCGGGTTCCATTCAAGGCGGTGCCGTTGGCTGAGCCCAGGTCCCGCACCATCAATACGCCCTTCTCCACGTACAGCGCGGCATGCCGACCCGAGGCTTCGCCGTCTTTCTCGGCGCTCACGTTCGCGCTTGCGCTGCGCCCCAACACCACGTCGGCGGCGCCGACCACGAGATGCATGCGGCCGACGTCCAACACGTCCACGGTCAAGGACACCTGCGGCGAAGACGTCCCCGGCGGCTCAGACGATACCTGCGGCGGAATGCCGATGACGACGTGGATGTCGGGCGGGTTGTCCTTGATCACGGTCACGGTCTGTCGTTTGTGCTGAGCTTTGCGCCACAAGACCATGCCGCCAGCGACCGCGCTGGCAAGCAGCAAAAGCAGCAGCACAGCCAGCTGCCACAAGGGCCAGGGCCACACGACTTTCAGCTTCAGTTGCACTTTCGCCAGCCAGTCGTGGTCGGGTGGCGCCGGCGGACGAGGCTTAACATCGGCAAACGGGGGCGGCTGCAGAGGCGGCGATGCGGCGAAAAGCCAAGTGCCGCGTGCAACCGTAACCTCGCCGCCATTTCGGATCACGCTGATCTGCACCATTCGCACTTCGCCATCGCGCGGGCATGCCGTGCAATCGACGGTCAGCAAGTCGACGCGAAGGGCCTCGGCCACAAGGGCTTTCAGATCCTCCGCAACGCGCGACGGCGTGGTCTGGATGAAGCCGCCGCCGCTGGCGCGCGCCATCTGCCCCAACGGTTCGAGACCCGCCGAGCGCTGCTTGCCCGTCACCGCGATGACAAAGATCGGAATGTCTCCGTGGGCAACACCCGATATCACTTCGTTGCTGCCGACTGCCCGTTTGCTGTCGTCGAACCCGTCGGTCACCAGCAGTACAAAACGGCGCAGCGGCAAGCCATTGATGCCGCGAGCGGCAAGCGCCTGCGCGGCCAATATGCCTTCGTTAAGCGCTGTTCGGGTGGCCTCGGGTGCCAATCCTCCCACCGCCTGTCGCACGGCATCGACCGGACCGAATTCGACCTCGGTCTTCGCATCGGTGCCGATGGTGAGCAGTGCGGACTTGCTTGCCGGCGGGAGGCCGGCCAGCACCTCGGCCAGCGCGCGCTGGATCGCCGGGAAGTCGACGGCCTTCATCGAGGACGACACGTCGACCGCCACCACGACCGACGCGCCGTCCTTTTGGTTCCAGGGTTTTGCGTCCTTTACTCCGAGCGTGAGCTTGCCCAGCGCGGCCTTGGCACCCTCCTTAGTCACGGACCGGGGTTCAGCCGAAGCGTCCGCAGCCAAAAACACCATCAGGTCCGGGGAACGGTCGGCCAGCTGACTTATGCGCAGGCTGGCGGCGTTCAACCCGGTCATGGCCAAGAACAGGCCGACCATGGCGGCCTGGTGACTAAGTTTCATGGAGAGCCCCGAAAGACGTGGGGGGACGGCGTTCAGTCGGCAATGGTCTCGTCCAGATCCCGGTCGCGGCGTTTAGGCTCAGTCACTGGCACGGTATCCGGCGCGCCGGACTTCTTGTTGTCCCAGCGAAACTTCTCGCCACACAGTGGCACAAACACCAGCTTCGTCGCGCCCACCTCCAGGATGTCATAGGCACTGAGCAGGGTGGGCTGCAGCACCACACTGCCGTTGACGTACACGCCGCTGCGGCCTTCCCCTTCCGTCACGTGGAAGGTTGCGTTGCGGGTGTCGAAGAAAATCTTCGCGTGATTCTCTCGCGAGATTGTGTCGTCGCCGCTGATGCAAATCTGGCTTGACGTGTCGCGGCCAATGACGTTGCGCCCCGATTGAATGCGGTAGTCGCGTCCCTGGTTCGGGCCTTCGTGGCAGACAAGCCACCCGACCACCGGATCGATCCCCGATTTCTGACGCCATACGGCCACCGTTACATCCTCGTCGGATTTTCGGCTCTGGCTTCTTTCACGCCGTGCCGGCGTCTTGCCGATGCCGGCTTGGATGGTTCGCTCGTCGACTTCGTCGCCGCCGGTGCTGCGTTTGGCCATGACGGTCTTGTCGATTTCGCCCAATCCGCAGTGCGGGCAGTTCTTGTTCAAGGACTCGTCGTAGAAGTGACCCTCGTCACATTTCGTCACCTGGCCCATGCGAATTCTCCTAAGGAAAAGCAAACCGAAACAGGGTAATGGGCAGCGCTCATCTCTCGCGGCCGGAGCGAACCTCGAACTTGTACTTGGGTGAAAAAAGATGGAACTGGTCGCCGTCGCGCAGGCGCCTTGGCACGTTGGGGCGCATCTTCACGTCGCCAACGAAGGTGCCGTTGGCAGAGCCCAGGTCGCTCAACACGAAACCGCCCGACGAGGTGTCGAATCGCAATTCACAATGCCTACCGCTGATGCCTTCTTCCTCCTGAGCGAAGACCACATTGCACAGCTTCGCGTTACGGCCGAACACGAGTTCCTTGGATGCCGGAATGCGATTGCCGGTATGGGGCCCCGACAATCCCTGCACATAGGCTTTGGCCGCGGATGGCCGGCGGCGCTTCACCAGCACCCCGGCGCCGACCAGCACGGGCACGCCAAGGCCAGCCCCAACCGCCATGGCCAGGCCGCGGTTCAGCTCGATCCAGGTGCGCGGCTCGCGCCGCGCGTCGGCCACCGAGATGCCCTGCTCCTGCAAGATGGGCAACACGGCCTCGACGTCCAGCGCCCATCCCACGCCCACGCCGATCTTGGAACCGAAGGTGTTGATGCCCAGCACCTCGCCGTATTCGTTGTAGAGCGGCCCGCCCGAATTGCCGGCGTTGATGGCGGCATCGGTCTCGATCACCGGAGCGCCTTTCAAGCCCTTTTTCACTGCTTCGTCGCTTACGTAGGGAGACTCGATGCCCAGCTTGCTGACGATGCCTCTTTTCATTGTTGGCACATAGCGGGCAGATGGCGCGCCCCGCCCAGAGGCGCCAGGAAACCCTACGGTATAGACCACGTCGTTGATGCGGGCCGAACTGCCGGTGGCGAACTTCACCGTCGCCCGGTCGGCGAGCGGACGCGCCAGCTGCAGAATGGCAAGGTCAAGGCCGATCGCAATCGCACGTTCGTTGTCTCCCTGGCTCCAAAGAATGTTGACGACATCGACACGCACGGGCTCCTTGGTTGTCTTGCCCATCACAACGACTGACAGCTTCTGCGTTATGCCTGCGAAGTTCTGTTTCGCAAATCCGGCCGTAACCAAGTCGACCCATCGGCCAATGTACTGCCGCAACATCTCTGGCTCCCGCATCATGCGTTCAAAGTCAGCTGCATCGGCCAACTTCAGGTCCTCCAGCATTTGAGGAGGCAACTTCCGCGTGCGGTTTATTTCCTCGAGCAATTGCTGTTTGACCTTCTGCGCCAACACGTCGATACGGTTCCTTGAATGACAGTCGCCGATGACATGGTTGTTCGTGACCACACGGTCGCCATTGCCGACGAGAAAGCCCGTTCCTGAGCCGCCGTGGAAGAACTCACCCTGAAACTCGACGACGCACTCAACGTTCACCACGCTGTCGACCATACGGTCGTTGGCCGCGCTGTACTGACCCAGGGCAGTACCACTGAATAAGTACACGACAAAAATGGCAGTCTCCGCCCGTGCAAGTCGTAGAGACATAAGGCCCCCTGGTAGGTACTCGTCGTTCTATGCTATCCCAATATCAGGTGGCCGACAACGCACTTGCTCGCCCACAAGCCGTTCTGCAATGATGGACGTCATGCAGATTGACTAAAGTTTGGGTCAGTCAAGTCGCCTCGATAAACTGTCGCCAGGGAATGTCTGCACAACGCCTTGCGCAGTGCATTTTGAAGGGCTCTGTAGGCAACGTCGCTTCGAAATCATGCGACGGATCGCTAGGTCATTCGTCGACGACCCGCCGGCCCAAGACAAAAGGTCTGTCGGCAGGCCATCACGAACGAGCCGCGCTGGACAAGGTGCGAAGGGCAATGTCCGAAGATTCGACAGTTCGGCGTCGCAGTCATCGACCTAAATCAGGATGTACGGCCGTTCGGGCTCGGACTCCTTCACGGATGCGTAGCCTGACCAGATGATGCAGCCATCCCCTGCTCGTTCAGACCGGCTACTCGCTTGGCGTCGGCTGTTCGCAACCAACGGCGCGGAGTCTGGTCAGGAGCCTGAGTGCGCCGCCTCTCCTTTTCGCCTGCAGCGACATTGAGCCGTTCGCCTCTTGCCCGGCTCGCTGCAGCAGCGCATGCTCGCCACCCGGGCAAACTGATAGAAGCGAATAGCCATGGCTCAACATGTGTGCAACGGCGCAACGCTGCAATGCAGCTTCGGCGCGGCTCCTTCGAGCCTGATCGTGCTGCCAACGCCGCGCGTGATGACCAGCAGTCAGCCGGCCGCCACCATCATGGACTTCAAGCCGATTGTCAACATCGCTCCTTTCGCGATGTGCATGAGCCCGGCGAATCCGACGGTAGCTGCGGCCACCACCGCAGCAATGGGCGTGTTAACGCCGATGCCCTGCATCCCGATGACCACCGCACCCTGGACCCCCGGCTCACCAACGGTTACGTTAGGTCATCTGCCTTCGCTGAACAGCAACTGCAAGCTGATGTGTCTGTGGGGCGGCGCGATCCAAGTAGTGGTGCCCGGTCAGTTCACCCAAAACATCCCCTAACGCGCAAAGCGAACGCCCCTCATGAAGTGGTCGCTTCGGGCTTACCCGAAGTGCGACTTCGATGTTAGGGGGTTGGCTTGCAGCCCAAATTAGAGACACTAAGTTCAATCCGGTCCAACTCTTCTGGGGCCCTGCGATCGCAAGGGCACATGCTGCGTAAGGTACGGAAGAGCCCATGGGAAACGTCCAGTCTCGCGGTATCTGTTCTCGGCTGGCCAACGTTTCTCCGCCGTCTGAGGCGCGCGCCAAGGTCGGCGGCGCGAGGGGTCTTGAAACACCAAGTTGAGGAGGCATGCTTGTTACACGAACTCGATCAGACGCTGGCGGCGCTGCTCAAACGCGAGTTGCCTGTCCGCGACCAGATCACAGTGTCGTTCGCGGCGCCGGACGACCAGTTCTCGGTCAAGCTGCCAGCAGTCGACCTGTTTCTCTACGACCTGCGCGAGAACCTCGAACTGCGCAGCAACGACGACCTGCTCGAGCGGCGAGACGATGGCAGCGCGACGCTGTTCTACGCGCCCATACGCGTCGACGTCTCGTATCTCATCACTGCGTGGCCGGGGGGCTCTCCGGGTGGCCACGGCGACACCTCGGAAGACGAGCACAAGCTGCTCGGTGCGGTGATGCGCACGCTGCTGCGATTCCGCAAGCTGCCGCGCGAGCTGCTCAAGGGCAGCCTGGCGAACCAGTTGCTGCCGCTTCCGGTGACCACGCTTCAGCCCGGGCGCCTACAGAGCCTTGGCGAGTTCTGGCAAGCCCTGGGCGGAAAGCCCAAGGCGGCACTTAACTACATGGTCACGCTGGCCGTCGAAGCGCACGAACCCGAGGTTTCCAAGGTTGTCATCGAGAAAGAGGTCCGCGTCAAGATGGACACGGAGATCTTGACGTGAGCTCGCCACAGGTCGGCAGCCCGGATTCGATCCGCGGACCAGATGGGCGCTGGGTGATCTCGCGGCGTCGGGTCAGCCTGGCCGGTAGGGTCGCTCGCAGCGAGGGTGCAACGGCCTCGGCGGGTGTGGTCCATCTCACCATGGAGGCCCTGTCCGCGCAGCCAGCGGTTTCGACAATTGCAGCGACATCACCTTCGCTTGCCCTGCCGCGATCACGACGCTCAGCCGCCGCTTTCAAGGGCTCCGAAGCGACTGCCGTTGTTGCAATGACTGTTGCAGATTCCTGGTTTGTCGAGACACCGATAAGCCCGGACGGCTACTACTTCTATCTCGATCTGCCGCCCGGCGACTATTTGATCAGCGGCAGAGACGAGCGAGGCCTGCCCCTACATGGCCGGGCAGTCACCGTGCCGGTGCCCGACCGACTGCGCCTGCCGCCATTGCTGGCGTTTGATCTTGTCGTCCAGCCTCGTCTGTCTGCGGTGCGGGGCAGCAGTTGAGAACGCATACGACGTTGTCGTCGCAACAGTGCAGGTTGCGAACGAGGGCCGTCCGCCGCCGCAGGTGAGCCGCTGCAAGATGTCTTTTCGAATTAGCTTTATGTTCGTCCGGTCGCCGATGGTGGCCGGTACCTTTGTTTGACGTGTAAGTACAAGGGGTTCCGCCATGGCAAGACTGGCTTATTCCGCTCCGGGCGTTTACGTGGAAGAGATTCCTTCCGCACGCCAACCCATCGCGGGCGTTGGCACCAATACGGTCGGTTTCATCGGCATCGTCCCCGACTTTGTCTACATCCCGGTACCGAATCCGGATTTCGACCCCGTCCTGACGCGCGATCTGCTCGAATTCTTGCGGCTCAGCACCGAGAAACCGCAGAACGAACTCGAAGTCGATCAACGACGTGACCAGCTCGAGAAGAAGCAGACCGAGTTTCAGAACCAGCTGACGGGGATCGGCAACCAAATTAACGACCTCACCAAGAAGCAGCTGGATCAGCAGAAGGCAGTTGAGGATGCTGGCAAAGAGCAGGTCACCGCAAAGACCGCCCGCGACTCACTGCCCGCCGACGCGACCCCGGAGCAACGGTCCGCGGCGAAGGCGACGCATGACACTGCCAAGCGCGCCGTGGTCGAAGCGAACCGGGCGCTGTCACCGACTGTAGAGGCGCTGGAAAAGGAGACTCGGCGCCGTGACGACATCAATACGAAGATGGCAGCGGCCAACGCCGCTGCTGCTGCACCAGCCGCAGCGGCCGCAGCGCCTGTCAATCCTGCGGAGCAGGAACTCCCAGACTTCACTGGGCTGCCCCTGCCAGAAGATTCGCCGCTGTTGAAGCCCTCGGCGCTGCGCCCGTACTACCTAGTGCGGCAGGCGGTCAAGGCACCGCGGCTTGCGACCAAGCTGTGTACAAACTTCACAGAGTACGCCACCCTGTTCGGCGATTTCTCGGGCTTCGTCAGCAGTGATGACGGCAGCGTCAGTCCCATCTGCCTGGGCCACCACCTTCTCACGCATGCGCTCAACGGCTTTTTCACGAACGGCGGCACGCGGGCCTTCGTGTGCCGCGTAAATGGGGTAGAAGAACTGCGCAAGGCGCTGGAGCGCTTCCAGTCGATCGATGACATTGCCATTCTGGCTGCACCTGGGTTGCCGAAGACTGAAGACGTCTGGGAGGAACTCCAAAGTTACTGCGAGAACGATGCGCACCAGAACGTCTTCGCCATCCTCGATTCACCGGCGATCGTCATCGACGAGAACGGCGAACTTGACGTCCAGCAATTGCAGTACGAAACCCTGGGCCATCTGTTGCCGCGTAAGAGCACGCACGCGGCCTTTTACTTCCCGCACATCGAGGTCAGCGACCCGGCCAAGCGGCTGCAGGACAGCGACCCGGACTGGAAGGTGCCGGCCAAGTACCGTGGCCGCACCTACGTGGCGCCCAGTGGCCACATGGCCGGCATCTACGCGCGCACGGACGAGGAGCGCGGCGTGCACAAGGCGCCGGCCAACACGCAGGTGCGCGGTGCCCTTGAAGTCAAGTACTACGTCAGCAAGCCCAAGCAGGAGCTGCTCAATCCGCAGGGTGTCAATTGCATCCGGCTGATGAACGGCGACGTCACGGTCTGGGGTGCGCGCACGATCGGCGGCGACCGCAACGGCGAATGGAAGTACATCAGCGTGCGCCGTTTCGCTGGCTTTCTTTCTGAGTCGATCGACCAGGGCACACAGTGGGTAGTGTTCGAGCCGAACGACCCGAAGCTGTGGTCCAAGATCATCCTCAACATCACGGCCTTCCTGACCAATGTCTGGCGCAGCGGCGCGTTGTTTGGGTTGACGTCGCAGGAGGCGTTCTACGTCAAGTGCGATGCCGAACTCAATCCGCCCGAAGTCCGCGACCTCGGGCAGGTGATCACCGAGATCGGCGTCGCCATCGTGCGGCCGGCTGAGTTCGTGATCTTCCGCATTTCTCAGTCGACCGGCGAGCAGCGGAGCTGAACTGGCCGCCTGACGCTGACGACCTGATACATCGCCCGCATGAATTTCGACGCCCCCAGCCTGTCGACGCCGATGCAGCAGCGGCGCTTCGACGCCGCTCCGCCCGGCGTGACCATCGAGTACCTGCCGCCGGTACGCGACGTGGCGCCTGAATGGGCTTCTGGCGTGCCGGCCTTCGTGGGCTACGCGCGCGTCGACGAAGCCTTGTTCGAGCGTCCGGGCTCGCGTGCAGTCGTGCTCGACCGTTGGGACGATAAGCTGTGGGGGAGTGCCATCGCACCTGCTGAAGGCAGTTATCTGCGTCCGGCAGTGTTTGGTTTCTTCGCCAACGGCGGCAGCCGTTGTGTCCTGTTCACCGCACCCGACGACGAGCCTTCTGATGCGCAGGCCTTGATGCGCCTGCTCGCTCCTGGCGGCCCGATGGAGGACCGCTCAGACATCGACCTGGTGTGTGTACCTGACGCGAGCTGCCCCTGGATCGAGCCCAACGAGCGATTGGCGCTGATGGCGGACGTGCTGCGTCATTGCGAGTTCGCAGGCGATCGGTTCGCATTGCTTGATGCGCCGCCACCAGGACAGTCCGACACGCCGATGGATCTGGTGGCGATGTGGACGCGCACGGCCAGCCGGTTGCGCTCGCGCTACGGCGCGCTTTATGGGCCATGGGTCACACCCGACCCGACGCGCGACGACGCGTTGGCGCACGACGCGGTGCCGAAGCGCAACGGCGTGGTGGCTTACGACGCGGTGCCCACGGCCTGGCGCCTCCTTGACACGGGTCGCGACCCGCTGGCGATGGCGACGGCTTCGACCGTGCCAGCATGCGGTCATGTTGCCGGGTTGATTGCCAGGCTCGACCGTCGCTACGGCCCGCAGCAAGCGCCGGGTAACGAGTCGCTAGACGG
>Ga0136636_10001343_pt1 | contig 14244 bp, 8 predicted proteins | sample AntDrymUQ8522106_2_FD_104653 | JGI IMG/M metagenome (GOLD analysis project Ga0136636, IMG submission 104653) | Polar desert sand microbial communities from Dry Valleys, Antarctica - metaG UQ852 (21.06) | ecosystem: Environmental > Terrestrial > Soil > Desert | place: Antarctica: Dry Valley... | reverse complement strand
CTTTTCATTCACTCCGGAAAGTATCAAAGGAATGAGTGAAACTCCGTTACATCAGAATAAAACTTGTTTTGGGCTCGATCTTCGGAAATACGATACCGTTGAATTTCTTAAAACCGGGCAGATCAATCTAAAGTGGCTAATCGAAATGTACAACGCCTATCCATACAAGGTGAAATTCTTCGATTCGAAACAAAGCAATCAGATTGGAAATTTCGATCAATTGGCAGGAACGACACTTTTAAAGCAGCAGATCATTTCCGGAAAATCAGAAAAAGAAATCCGTGCATTCTGGGAACCTGCTTTGTCAGCATTCAAAAAAATGCGGATTCAATATTTGTTGTACCCATAAAATGAGCAATTATCTAACAAAGTTGTTTAGAGAGCGAATTTCTTTGTGTTTCTTTGTGACGGCGTAACTTGTGGTAAAAAATGATGCCGCTACATCGGCGAAGCATCAGGTTTCGCAAAAAAAACACAATTGAATAATCAGTTCGGATATGACTTTAAACTTCAAAATATTACTTTTTGCTCTTCTGATAATCTTTACCGGAACAGAAACGGAGGCTCAAAATCAAAGCTTCAAAGCATTAGCAAACGAAATTCAAACGATTCAGAAACAGTTGGTACCGGATAAACGTACGGCTATTCTGGAAATTTCGTTGAAGGATACCACAAATCAGGTAATTACGGTGATTGGAGAAACGAATCTTGCGGAAGCAAAGAGCCGAATTTTACAGCATCTTTCTGAATGGAAAATTCAATTTGCAGATTCAATCCGCGTTTTACCTGAGGCATCGCTTGGCGATAAAATCTGGGGACTGGCAACATTATCGGTTTCGAATATGCGTGCCAAGCCCGATGATGCTGCCGAACTGGTATCTCAGGCTTTGATGGGGACTCCGATGAAAATACTGGATTATTTCGAAGGTTGGTACAAAGTTCAGACGCCCGAAAACTACATCGGATGGATGGGCGAAAAAGAGCTCCAGCGTATTACTGAAACACAACTGGAACTTTGGAAAAAATCGAACCGCTACTTTTTTAACCGGATATACGGGAATGTTTTTAGTTCTCCGGATAAGAAAAAGAAGGTGATTTCTGATTTAGTTTTAGGCGATATCTTCGAAGTGGAGACCGCTGCCAAAGGCTTTTTAAAGATGCGATTTCCTGATGGAAGGTCTGGATTTGTGAAGAAAAGAGAGTGTATTTCGTGGAATAAATGGATCAGTCAGAAACCTGACATAAATGCCATTGTTCTGATAGCTAATCAAATGACTGGTATACCTTATCTTTGGGGAGGAGCATCAGCAAAGTCGATGGATTGTTCGGGATTAACGAAGATTGCCTATTTCTCGCAGGGAATTATTCTGTCACGCGATGCCTCGCAACAAGCCCGATATGGCGAACATATTGAATTCAATAACTACCAAAATCTACAACCCGGCGATTTACTGTTTTTTGGCCGGAATGCGCAGCGAGTTACTCACGTAGGAATCTATTTGGGCAATGAAGAATACCTGAATGCATCGGGATTTGTACGAATCAACAGTCTCGATCCCAAAGATCCAAGATATAAACTTACGGAAAAGAAAAATCTGGTTGCCGCCAGCCGAATCATGAATTCATTGAATTCTGAAGGAATTGTTTTGGTGAAAGATCATTCGTGGTATTGAAGCCCAAGCCCCACCTAAATCCTCCCCTTGGGGATGACTTAAAAAGGAGCCTTGAATAAGATTTTGATTTTAATGAAATGACCAGATGACAACAAATTTAAAGAATAATCTTCGCGACCTTTTTCCCCCTCTCCTTTGGAGAAGGCCGGGGAAAGGTTACCATTTTTCTCCATCTCCTTTGGAGAGTGCTGGGGAGAGGCTTCCAGAGGCCATAAATTCCAGACGCAATTTTATACGAACCACCGGAATTACTGCATTGGCTGGACTTACAGGAATTGAAACTCTTTTTGCTGCTAGGAGAAATAAGCCAAAATATTCAGGAAAAGGACTTGTTCTCCGATTTCTGCCCTACGATTTGCAATTGCGCCACACGTTTACATTGGCGAACAGTTCGCGGAAAAATACTCCGGATGTGCTTACCTGTCTGGAATTTGAAGGTATTACCGGGTATGGCGAAGCATCGATGCCGCCTTATCTGGGCGAAAGCGTGGAGAGTGCTACCAAATTTCTGTCTACATTGAATCTGGGACAGTTTAAAGATCCGTTTCAGATGGACGATATCATTCGGTATGTGGATTCTGTGATGCCTGGAAATTGCGCTGCAAAAGCGTCTGTAGATATTGCTTTGCACGATCTGGTCGGAAAAATGATGAAACAACCCTGGTACAAAATCTGGGGATTCGATCCTGTTGATACTCCCAATACTTCATTTACCATCGGCATCGACACGCCGGAAGTAGTGCTGCAAAAAGTGGCTGAAGCTGCTCCGTACAAAATACTGAAAGTCAAACTTGGTCAGAAAACTGATCGTGAAATGATTGAAACCATCCGTTCGGTGACCAATGTGCCGTTATGTGTAGACGTGAATCAAGGCTGGACCGATAGGCAAATGGCTTTGGATATGATTCACTGGCTGACGGAAAACGGTGTGGTTTTCGTAGAACAACCAATGCCAAAATCTGCCATCGATGATATAGCCTGGCTGACAGAAAACAGTCCGCTGCCAATCATTGGCGACGAATCGGTACAGCGGCTTCCGGATGTGATCAAAGCAAAAGGAGTTTATTCCGGAATCAATATTAAACTGATGAAATGTACCGGAATGCGCGAAGCTCATGAAATGCTCGCTTTAGCCAAATCACTTGACATGAAAGTGATGATTGGCTGTATGACGGAAACTTCATGCGCTGTATCAGCTGCGGCGCAGCTTGCCCCAAAAGCTGATTGGGCCGATCTGGATGGAAATTTGCTGATTTCGAACGATCCATATTCCGGCGTTCAGGTAGTTGACGGGAAGATTACTTTGGTTGATCAGGCAGGAATTGGAATTCATTCCATTAAAAAAGTTTTTTAGAATCGATTTTGGAATTTCAAAATATTCATATCGATTTTAATTTATTCTATCAACTTGAATAACAATAGTTCGATAAATGAAAAAGATTTCAGTACTGCTAATTCTTCTGTTTGGTTTAATAAGCACACAAGCTTCTGCCCAATGGTTTCATCAGAAAACCATATCCAGCAAAGCGTTGAAACAGGAAAAAATCTACTATGTTGGTTTACCGACAGGATACAATGAGGCAGACACACTTACCAAATACCCGGTCATTCTGTTTTTGCACGGAGCTTCAGTTACAGCTACTGAAATGGTGAATTCGCTGGAGCAATTTCTTGATTTCTTTTTAACCCGACTTCTTTTTGATAAGCTTTTCAAGGTCATTTTTGTCATTCCTGATGGCTCCTGTGAGCCATATAAAGGGAGTTTCTATACCAATTCGGCACTCTATGGAAACTATGAAGATTTCATAGCGAACGATATGATGAAAGAGATCAGGAATAAATACCATACCTACGCGGGAAGGGAAAAATGGAGCATCATGGGGCATTCGATGGGAGGATATGGTGCCATGAAGCTCGCAATAAAAAATCCTGACAAATTTATCGGAGTTGCTTCATTAAGTGGACCTTTGAACATTACCTACTTCGATGAATTACTTCCAATTTTACTATCCGAAAACGGATCTTCCCTACCATACGAATTCTCTTATTCAGGGAACGTGAGTAAATTAATGTTTACGATGGCAGGAGCGTTTTCTCCCGATACTTTAGCAGCTCCGCCCATTATTTTTCCTGTAGATTCTACCGGAAATATGATTCAATCGGTATCCGAACTTTGGGAAAAGCATAATCCAATCAACTTTATAAAGGATTGGAAAGGAAATCCGGCAATGGCAATTTACACGTATTGTGGCGATAAGGATGAGTTTAAACTGGCGAAAGCAAATCAAATGTTTTCCGATACACTGGATAAATACAAACTTCCGCATACCTTCAAACGAGATCCAAACGGAGATCATGTGAATAGCTTGATTACCAGTCTTCCGCAGGGAATAAACTTTTTGTATCAGGTCATGGATACCGCAAAAATCCAAATTGGTACCCGGATCGATCAGTTGACTTCGATGAATACTTTATCAATTTATCCAAATCCTACCAAGGATCGATTCTTTGTATCAGGAGTTTCTGATGAACTTCAGCAAATCGAAATATTCAATCTTTCGGGACAAAAAGTTATGCAAATTGATAACCCAATTCCTGACGATGGTGTTGATATTCATAGATTACGTAAAGGAGTTTATCTGGTGACAATACATAGTAAAAGTGGAAATGAATCAACTGTGAAGCTGATCAGACAGTGAAAATATTCAATTGCTAAAGAGATTCCATCCTAAAAAAAAAGGGATGAAATCCTTATTTTGCCATGGTTGGTATTTTACGAAAAAGCTGTTACTTTGGATAACCAAAATGCTAAACCTAATGCAATGAAAAAACAAATATTCCTATTTTCTTTTTCCCTTTTTCTTTTTGCTGTAGAATTCTGTCAGGCTCAATCAAGCAACATACTTTGGTATAAACAACCGGCTCAGTATTTCGAGGAAAGTCTGGTTCTTGGAAACGGCAAAGTAGGAGCTTCTGTTTTTGGAGGCGTCAATTCCGATCAGATTTACCTGAATGATGCCACGCTTTGGTCAGGCGAACCGGTTAATCCAAATATGAATCCGGAAGCCTACAAAAATGTAGCAGCTGTGCGCGAAGCCCTTAAAAATGAAGATTATAAATTGGCCGACCAACTCAATAAAAAGCTGCAGGGGAAATTTTCAGAATCATATGCACCGCTCGGAACGCTATTCCTTGATTTTAAACACGAGGGTGAGCCGAAGAATTATTACCGTGAACTGAATATTTCAGAAGCAGTTTCAAAAGTTAATTATGAAGTCAATGGAGTGAAATTTACCCGCGAATATTTTATTTCTTATCCCGATCAGATTATGGTGATCAAATTAACCAGCAGTCAGAAAGGTGCTTTGAATTTTGGCGTAAAATATACAAGTCAGCTGAAAAATACTGTTTCGATAAGCGATCATGTGCTGAATGCAAAGGGATATGCTCCAACACATTCAGAACCGAATTACAGGGGTGATTTAGCGAATGCGGTAACTTTTGATGAAAATAAAGGAATCCATTTTTCAACTTTGGTCAGGATTAAAAATACAGATGGAACCCTGAATGTCACCGATCAGTCGGTTGGTGTTTCCGGAGGAACTGAAGCTCTTGTTTTTGTTTCAATTGCAACCAGTTTCAATGGTTTCGATAAAAATCCGGTAACTGAAGGTTTAAATTACGACCAAATTGCATCGAAGCAGCTTAAATCAGCATTTCCAAAATCATTCGATAAGCTGAAAAAATCGCATTTAACTGATTATCAGAAGTTTTTTAATCGGGTTAGCCTGAATCTGGGCAAAACAGACGCTCCAAATCTTCCGACTGATGAGCGTTTAAAGAGGTATGCCGAAGGGAAGGAAGATAAAAATCTGGAAGTTTTATATTTCCAGTTTGGCCGTTATTTACTGATCATCAGTTCCAGGACTCCAGGCGTTCCGGCCAATTTGCAGGGAATATGGAACCCACACATTCGTCCGCCCTGGAGCAGCAATTACACCACCAACATCAATGCCGAAGAAAATTACTGGTTGGCCGAAAATGCCAACCTTTCGGAAATGCACCAGCCCATGTTGAGTTTCATTAAGAATTTGTCTACCACAGGTAAAGTAACTGCTAAAACTTTTTATGGTATAAATGGATGGGCTGCTTGTCATAACTCTGACATTTGGGCGATGAGCAATCCAGTGGGTGATTTCGGAAACGGAGATCCGAATTGGGCTTGCTGGAACATGGGAGGCGCATGGCTTAGCACGCACCTTTGGGAGCATTATCAGTTTACTCAGGATGAAAAATTCCTGAAAAACACTGGATATGAACTGATGAAAGGCGCTGCTCAATTTTGTCTGGAATGGATGATTGAGGATAAAAACGGAAAACTGATCACATCGCCATCAACTTCTCCGGAAAACCTGTATAAAAATCCTGAAGGATATGTGGGAGCGACCATGTATGGTGGAACGGCGGATTTGGCGATTATTCGCGAGTGTTTTCTGCAAACAATTCAGGCATCAAAAGTGCTGAATGTGGATGCTGATTTCAGAAGTAAACTTGAATCGGCGCTTGATAAATTATATCCATACCAGATCGGTAAAAAAGGCAATCTTCAGGAATGGTATTTCGATTGGGAAGATTCAGATCCTCAACACCGCCATCAATCGCATTTATTTGGACTTTTTCCGGGAAACCATATTACTCCGCTATTAACTCCTGAATTGGCCGATGCCTGTAGAAAAACTCTTGAAATTAAGGGTGACGAAACAACCGGTTGGTCGAAAGGATGGCGGATAAACCTGTGGGCACGCCTGCTTGACGGGAATCATGCGTATAAAATGTATCGCGAACTGCTTAAATATGTCGACCCTGATGGCGTAAAAACAAATTATGCCAGGGGAGGAGGGACCTATCCGAATTTGTTCGATGCGCATCCTCCCTTCCAGATTGATGGTAATTTTGGAGGCGCTGCTGCTGTAGCGGAAATGCTGGTACAATCAACCGAAAATGAAATTCACTTACTTCCTGCATTACCCGATGCGTGGGAATCGGGTTCAGTAAAAGGAATATGTGCACGGGGAGGTTTTGAAGTAGCAATGGAATGGAACAATAAAACCCTTAAAAAACTCGAGGTTTTTGCCAGAAAAACAGGAAAGACGACACTCTTATATGGAATTGAAAAAAGAGAAATTTCTCTAAAAAAAGGTCAGACGATTCAACTTGTTTGGTAAAATATAAGGATATTAGTTTGGAAGCTTGATTTTTTGAGTCAGGCTTTTTTCTAGATAGTACTGATCTGATCGTTTTTTTTATCCAAAATACGGACTTTACCCGCGTCTTTATCTGCTGTGAATTAGCAAAAATATGCGCTCTGTTTTCATAATTTGCGGTCGTGTTCAGTTTTTAGGAAGCGAAAGTCATACTTCTGAGTTGTCCCGGAGATTTAATTTCTGGTTTGATTCGGCGGCGTGTGTACCAGTTTCAAGTTTTATTCGAAGGAATTACATGGGTTAAATAGGGGTTAATTGATCAGTATTCAAGAGAGAATAACTTTTATTCTTGGTTTTAGTTATCGTTAATCCGATTTAAATACAAAAAGAAAGGCCTGAATTTCGTTGAAATTCAGGCCTTTACATTCTGCGGAGAGAGAGGGATTCGAACCCCCGGACCGCTCACACGGTCAACGGTTTTCAAGACCGCCGCGTTCGACCACTCTGCCATCTCTCCAAACGCGGTTGCAAAAGTAAAACAATATTTCAGAATTCAAAAGCATTTTATAGAAATTATGGTAAAAATATTTTTTTTAAAAAGTTTTAATAAGAGTTGTTTTTTTGAATCATATTTTGGAATTTAGTGTCAGAATAAAATTAACCATTTGAAAGTATTGATTTTATTAATGTTTCCATTTTTTTTGTGTTAATTTAGGATTGAATAAACAATAGATTTTATTTAAAATAGTTTTTAACCTTAAACAAGTTTTCTTATGAACAAAGCACAATTAATCGATGCAATTGCTGACAAAGCTAACTTAACTAAAGCCGATGCTAAAAAAGCGTTAGATGCTTTTGTAGATGCCACCTCTGATGCCCTGAAAAACGGCGATCGTGTTGCTCTTATTGGATTTGGCTCTTTCTCAGTTGCTTCGCGCAGCGCAAGAACAGGCAGAAACCCACAAACCGGTAAAACAATCGAAATTGCTGAAAAGAAAGTTGTTAAATTTAAACCAGGTGCTGAATTGGCTGATACCATTTAGTATTCTTCCTGAATAAATTTACAAAAGGGACGCATAGATTTTATGCCTCCCTTTTTTTTATCTTTGCAAAGCCAAAATCATGACATGGAAGCCAAATTGATTCAGTTTCTTTCTGGATTTATAACAACTGAAAGACTTTGCTTGTTTAATAAAATACTTTCGCAACGCACAGATTATCTGACTGTTGTTCTTGAAGATATCTATCAGACACAGAATTCCAGCGCTGTAGTTAGAACTGCCGATTGCTTTGGAATTCAGAATGTTCACGTGATCGAAAACAAACATGCTTTTCAGGTTAATCCGGATGTTGTGCGGGGAGCATCGAATTGGGTGACTGTAAACAGATACAATGATACCGAAATGAATACTTCGGATGCGTTGCAGAAATTGCGTCAGAAAGGCTACCGAATCGTTGTAGCAACACCGCACGACCATGATGTTGATCTGGAAAATTTTGATTTGGAAAAAGGCAAGGCTGCAATTGTATTTGGTTGTGAACGCCCCGGCCTGACTGAATGGGCAAAAAAGGAAGCTGATGAATTCATGAAAATACCGATGGTTGGTTTTACTGAAAGTTTGAATGTATCTGTTTCTGCCGCTGTTACAATGCATTACCTGACTCATCAGCTTAGGAACCATACAAATATTGACTGGCATTTGACTGATCAGGAAAAGCAGAAAATTTTGCTCGAATGGCTTCGTACCTCAATTAAACGTGTTGATTTACTGGAAGATAAATTCTTAGAACTTAATAAATAGCCGAATGGATGTGTTTGTCGAAAAATTTGCTGACCTGAAGATTTTGCGTTATGCTGTTCCCGGGTTCGAGAGTCTTGATCTGAAGAAGAAATTTTACATTTATTATTTGTCGCAGGCAGCACTTTGTGGTCGTGACATTTTATGGGATCAGAATAACCGGCATAATCTGGTCATTCGGGCGGTTCTGGAAAACATCTGGAAAACATTTAAAGGAAATAGGGAAACTCCGGAATTTAAGCTGTTCGAAATTTATCTGAAAAGGCTTTGGTTTTCGAATGGAATCCACCATCATTATTCTACTGAAAAGATACCTGTAGGTTTTATAGAAACATATTTTGATGAATTGATTTCCCGTTCAAAATGGTGGAGTTTTAAAACACCTTCCGGAATCAAGTTCAAAACCTTGATTGCTGAAATAAAGGAGGTGCTGTTTAATCCTGAGAAAGATAAAAAACGCATTAGTCTCGATTCGGAGAAGGATTTGCTCCATTCTTCGAGTAACAATTATTACCAAAATGTTAGCCAGACTGAAGCAGAGGACTTTTATGCCGGATTAAAATCTTCCGGAGGAAAAGAATCGGTTTCATTTGGGTTGAATTCAACATTGGTAAAAGAAGCTGATCGGCTGGTTGAAAAGGTCTGGAAACTCAATGGCAAATATGGGAAAGCCATCGAACAAATCATTTTCTGGCTAAAAATGGCCATTGAATATGCCGAAAATGAGCCTCAAAAAAAATATATCGAAACTCTGATTGAGTATTATTCCACCGGAGATTTGGCTTTATTTGATCAATATAGTATTGACTGGGTGAAAGAGTTGGAAGGTGAAATTGATTTTGTGAACGGTTTTATTGAGGTTTATGGTGATCCGCTGGGAATTAAAGGCAGCTGGGAATCCATCGTGAATTATAAAGATACGGAAGCAACCAAACGGGCCACAATTTTGAGCGAAAATGCGCAATGGTTCGAAGACCATTCGCCGGTTGATCCCGAGTATAAAAAACCGGAAGTCAAGGGTGTAAGTGCAAAGGTAATTAACGTTGCCATTTTAGCAGGTGATTGTTATCCGGCAACACCGATTGGGATTAATCTTCCGAATTCTGAATGGATTCGTGAAAAGCATGGTTCAAAATCTGTTACTATCGAAAATATTACACAGGCCTATTTTCAGGATGCTTTAGGTAATGGAATGTTGGAAGAATTTGCTGGTTCGACCGAAGAAATTGAACGGGCTCGCCAATTTGGCTATTTGGCCGGAAACCTGCATACAGACCTTCATGAGTGCCTTGGACATGGTTCCGGAAAAGTTCGGGAAGGAGTGAATACTGAAGCCCTGAAGAACTATTATTCGACCATCGAAGAAACCCGCGCCGACCTTTTTGCCTTGTATTTCATCATGGACGAACAAATGATTAAACTGGGACTTGTTCCGTCGATTGAAGCAGCAAAAGCAGAATTTGATGCGTATTTGCGCAACGGACTGCTCACTCAGCTCACCCGAATTGAGACAGGAAAAGACATTGAAGAATCACACATGCGCAACCGTCAACTGATTTCACGCTGGGTTTATGAAACTGGTAAGGCTGACAAGGTGGTGGAATTCATTCAGACAAAAGATCAGACCTTTGTTAGAATTAATGATTATCAAGCCTTACGGAGTTTATTCGGGCAATTGCTAAAAGAAATTCAGCGAATTAAATCAGAAGGTGATTTGGATGCAGCCCGCAATCTAGTCGAAAATTATGCGGTAAAAGTCGACCGTCAGCTTCATGAAGAAATCCTGCAACGATTTAAAAAGCTCAATTTGGCGCCATACTCCGGATTCCTGAATCCTGTTTACGAACTGAAAACCTGGCCCTGCGGAACGCCAAATGATGTGCTGATCAGATACGACGAAGATTATACATCTCAAATGTTGCGGTATAGCAAGGAATTTGGTTTTCTGCCAATGGATAATCAGAATTGACAAATTCAAAATTTATTCAATTCATAATCTATATTCATTGTGCTTCGTTTGCTCACTTCCGGCGGCAGACAGAAAATTCCTTTTTACTTTAACGAAACGATCATGTTTTGAAATGTCCCATTTGTTTTATTTGTTTTCACTTTCTGGAAGGAACATTTTTTGATTGATTTTCAAACATCAAACCAAACGTTTCCATTCTGTATGCGCCAATATCTGTTTGTAAAGTTCCATTGGATAAAGGAAGTGAATCAATTGGTGTTTCAACATGGGTAAGACGTTGGGCAGATTGAAAAGGCAGTACGCCTGTGAATTGGGTTTTGCTTGTATTTCCTGCCAGATTCCAGACACGGGCAACTACGCCTTTTTCGATGCCATCTTCGTTTGCTTTAAACGCCCAAAGCAATAGGTCAGGGTTACTAATCTTAATCAGGGAAAACTGATTGGCAGGATACAAATTTGCGTTAGCTGAACCTTTCACAACACCTGTAACAGTTGGGTTTTGGTGCTCCATAGCAAATTTCATTGATTCAGTTGCATTGTAGCTTTTATGTGTGGTCAGGGCGAATCGTTGAAGAAAGTATTTTGCACCATTCTGAGCAATAATTCCCAAGCCTTTATCGACCTGGCCACCTGCCAAAACATGAAGTTGCGGAGTTTTGGTATCTAAATGGGCAGGCGTACTTTCGCCAAGTTTGACAAAAGAAAGATCGGAAGTGGAAAGTGTAACTCCCCGCTTGTTGTTGCCATCAGTAATATCGGCAAAGTGATTCATTGTGGCGTAATCATAACGGGCGTTGCGATCTGCATAATCGCCACCTTCGGTTTTGGTTTTCACCTTGATTACCGCTCCAACTTCTTCAGTATGAACAATCGGTGAGCCAAGATTAAAACTGTATGACCAATGCCGTACATCATTAAAATTTTCGGTTATTTCATTACAAATATCGATTCGATTGGAATTGATATATAAAGTAATGGATGTTCTATGAGTAGGCGTGCCTTTGCTTTGACAGGTAACAGTAGCAGACACCGGGCCGGAATTCGAAACCACAATTTTCTCACCTTCAGTATTATCGGCCTGAAAATCATTTAGAGTTAAACCTCCAATATTTGCAGCAAAATCATTATCCGGACTGGCCTTGTCAATCAGACTGCGGATAGAACCGTCAGCCGCCACTGTCAAACGAATCCGACTATTTTCAATACTTGTACCATCATTGCTCACGATTGCCGCCGGTTCAGAAAATACCTTTCCTTTTCCCTGAAGTACTTCGAAAACTTTGTATCCAACCGAGGGTAAATCGGTGGCAAGGATTCGAAGATATTTTTTGTCGCCAATTACAATAAACTGATGAGGCACATCGCTTTTAGAGGTAATGTCTCTGACATGTATATTCTCCGGGCCTTCCCACGCCAAATCAGCAACATCGCTGCGAACCCAGCCAAGCGGATTAAAAACAAAGAACCGCAGGTTTTTGCCTTTCCCGGCAATCAAATTACCAAGCGATTCAAGAGCGTCGCGATGCAATTTTTCAGTGTAGTTTATCACCTCAGCGGCTAGCCTTTCCTGCCATGCCGCGCGGGCATCACGCGAAACCGGTCCATCAGCAGTCCAGTCATGATCCCAATATAAACCAAGGTTTGTGAAGGCCAAATCACGATCGGTTTCACGGCCTTTTAAAAATTCAGGATTTTTAAGGCTTACCAATGTTGCAAGCGCTTCTGCTGTGCGAAGTTCTTCCACCGCTCGTTTAACTTTTGCCGATGTTTCCGACATTGAAGCGCTGTACAAATCCCATTCATTCCCATAAGTCAGGCTTTCCGAAGGCAATATTTTACCGTAATTCTGCTCGAAGTCCTGAAAAAAATCTTCCTGATTCGAGACAATCACCTGCCGCTCAGGGGTTGTTTGAGCCTTCGCGATTACATGAAAATGTTCGGTTTGAGGAAAGCCCAGAGTATCTTTTAAATAAGGTACTCCGGTCTTTCTATCGAGCGCATCCCAGCCAAATCCAAAAGCGCTTCGCACACTATACGGTTGGCTCATTCCCTGTGCGCGATAACGACTTAGAAATGTGGAATCGGAATCAAGGAATTTAATGGCAGAAATCGGGTCAAATGCTTCGGCATATCCTCCACTGTGCTGATTTGAATATTTTGCTCCGGTTTTGGCAAGCTCTCCGGAATAAAGCGAATGCCATTTCACCAGAAGATTTTGATTGTCGTGACCACATGCCCAGTAAATTTCGTGGTCGCGCTGCTGCCAGGAACCGTTTTCCATGCGGCTTGCACATCCACAGATTCCTCGCCAGGTGTATTTAGCCCCCGAACCTGCCCAAAGTGACGAAAGACCGAGCGGCATTCCCTGGTTTTCCATTGCTACAGCCTGTGTGAAACGAAGATTGTATTTTCTTTCAAGCCGCCCGGCATAATACATTCCCCGAAGAACTGCTTCCGCCGGTTGGGCACCATAACACGAAACGAGGGTTGTTAGCGGGGCATTTATTGTACCTTCTTTTATATGGTCGATTAGCAGATTAAATTCTTCCGGCGATTTCTTGTGTTCATAAGTCCACAGCCAGAAACTTCCATCGGCATTAAAACGGCTGCGGAAAGGCGATGGATTTCCATCTGTTTCATCGGCCAGCCGGAGATAATAATCCAACATATCGACAAATACCTTATCGTAAGTTTCAGTATCGGCAGTCCACATCAAATCGGTGTGTTCGTCGTTTGAAATGTAAATGCGGGTTGGAGTTTCAACAGCATTAGACGATGATTTTGATTCGGCTTTTTCTTCAATAAATTGTGCCTGTATATTTCCGGAAATAATAAGCAAAAAGAAGCCTATTAAAATAAGTCTTAATTTGATATCCGATTTTACCATACCTGTTATTCTCTATTTTAAAGAGCTGATTTCAAACAATTCGCCACCATAGAGTTCCAAAATATTTACTTCAAATCCGGTGCTTTTCAGTTCCTCTCCGGTTTTTCCGGCAATCACTTTTCCGTCCATTGTTTTTACCGAATAGGTTTTGGCTGGATCGAGGTAATTCACGGTTACCCGTCTTTTATTTTCTAATGCTCCATGCCTGAAAATTCCAACAATTCCTCCCGATTTGGTTTCTGTATTAATGCGTTGGAATCCGTCCCACATGCCTTCCTGTGGTTCTCCGAATCCGGGTAAATCCTGGCGATAGCTCATAATATCGTATTTTTTCTCCATTAGCTGAAGCCAGTCGGCATATACTCGATATTTTTTAAAGTCGGTTTCAGAAAGTTTTCGTGGGTCGCCAAGCATAATCGGCAAAGCACCAGCCAACGACTTAATATGCAATTCCCAACCTTTATCCTGCATTTCGGGGTTTCCTATTACCAGCGCAGTTGCCGGAATTGCAGGCGATCTCCACCATGCCATGTTACGAATCCGTAAATCGGTTTTTGGACCCGAAGTGCCATCGAAATTAGAGAGCCAGTTTCCTTCCGCATGTTTAAGCATGGCATAATCAATGAGCTGAACACCACCCATAGTTTCGAAAGTACAGTCGATAAAAAGGTTTGGTTTTGCTGCGTGAAGCTCGTCAAAAAGCGTCCACATG
>Ga0136636_10001342_pt1 | contig 14249 bp, 13 predicted proteins | sample AntDrymUQ8522106_2_FD_104653 | JGI IMG/M metagenome (GOLD analysis project Ga0136636, IMG submission 104653) | Polar desert sand microbial communities from Dry Valleys, Antarctica - metaG UQ852 (21.06) | ecosystem: Environmental > Terrestrial > Soil > Desert | place: Antarctica: Dry Valley... | reverse complement strand
TCGTTGGGTTGGGTTGACCTCGCTGGTGCTGTCCAACAATGAGTGGTTTGTTGCTATCAGGCTGGTAGCGATGGGTTGACCGTCTAGGCTTGCCGTGAACAGCACCCAGTCCTGCGCCATGGTGTGGGCCATGTGGGAAAAAAACGCACGGTTCAGATAGGGCGTATTGCCATGGTCCAGGTAGGTTCGTTCATAGCACGCATAAAAGAAGTCCCAGTCGTCTGTACTGATCTCTGTGCCTTGCGCAACTCGAAACTGCACGCCCGAATCTGCCACTTTACGGCGCTCTTGCCGAATCTTTTTGCGTTTGTCATGCGCGAACGACGCCAAAAAGTCCTCAAAGCTGGCGTACCCGGGTTCAGTGTTGCGCCAGTGAAACTGCACAGTTTGGCGCGACAGCATTCCCGCCTGTGAAAACGCTGCCATGTCCTCATCGCTGGCAAACAGGCTGTGCAATCCACTCAGGTGGTGTTGCTCACACCATTCGATCATGTCTCGCGCCAAATGGTGTCGGTCTTGTTGCGTTAGGGCCAAGAGGCGCGTGCCCGAAACCGGGATGAACGGCACCGCGCACACCGCTTTTGGGTAGTAGGCCATCCCCTGCTGTTCGTAGGCGCGCGCCCAACCCCAGTCAAATACGAACTCGCCTTGTGAGTGTGTCTTGATGTAAATCACGCCAGCGGCGTCTAGTTTTCCTTGCCGCTCTAAGAGGAAGAAGCGCGGTGTCCACCCTGTGGTAGGGGTGGCACAACCTGTCACATGAAGCGCCAGAAGGAATTCATGGCGCATGAACGGCGTGGGATGTCGCTGAGCTTGCAGTAAAGCGTTCCAGACGGTCGCCTGCACTTCGGCGGGAGAGGTTACCACCCGAATGACATAATCATTTGACGCGACACCGATGTCGTTACCCTTCATTTTCATAGACTTTCATGACCTTAAACATCTGTGTTGCCCAGCTGAACCTCGTGGTGGGCGATTTGACTGGCAATTCGCAAAGAATCATCGTGGCCGCGCGTTCGGCTTACCAAGACGGCGCACGGCTGGTGTTGACGCCGGAACTCTCGATTTGCGGTTATGCAGCCGAAGACCTGTTTCTGCGCCGCGCGTTCATCCTTGCATGTGATGATGCCGTGAAAGCCGTGGCGCTGGCGTTGGCGGACTTGAAAGACCTCTGTGTCGTGGTGGGTCACCCTCGGGGGGGTGACAGCCGAAGCCGCTCCGTGGCGGTGCAGCACCGTTACAACGCGGCCAGCGTGCTCAAAAACGGCGCGGTGATAGCCACCTACGCCAAACGCGAATTGCCCAATTACCAAGTGTTTGATGAGCGTCGCTACTTCACGCCCGGACAAGAGGTGTGTGTCTTTGAGGCGGGGGAGTCAGGCGACACCGTCAAGGTTGGCTTGCTGATTTGTGAAGATGCCTGGTTTGAGTCCTCTGCCCGTTTGACGCGTGATGCGGGTGCGGAGTTGATTGCGGTGATCAATGCGTCGCCTTTTCATGTGGGTAAGGGCAATGAGCGCGAGCTGATGATGCGCGAACGTGTGCTCGATTGTGGCTTGCCTCTGGTTTACGCTCATCTGGTGGGCGGACAGGATGAGGTGGTGTTTGAGGGCCATTCATTCGCCTTGAACGCCGACGGCGTCTTGGCCGCACGTGCCCCCAGTTTTGCAGAGAGTAGCCTCTTGATCCAAGTAAAACGAGGATTGAATGCTATCGAACTTGGGTCATCCATCGCCCCTGACCGCACGCCAGATGAAGACTTGTGGGACGCACTGGTGCTGGGGGTTCGGGACTACATCGGGAAGAATGGCTTTCCGTCGGTGCTGCTGGGACTGTCTGGCGGCATTGATTCCGCTCTGGTTCTCGCGATTGCAGTGGACGCCTTGGGCAAAGACCGGGTGCGCGCCGTGATGATGCCGTCGCCCTATACCGCCGACATCAGTTGGATCGACGCACGCGAAATGGCGTCCCGGCTGGGGGTGCGGTACGACGAGCTGTCCATCGTGCCGCAGTTCGACGCGTTCAAGGCGACGCTGCGTCAAGAGTTTGAAGGACTGGCCGAAGACACCACCGAGGAAAACATCCAAGCCCGCATTCGCGGCACACTGCTGATGGCCTTGAGCAACAAATTTGGCAGTATTGTGCTCACCACGGGTAATAAGTCCGAGATGGCTACCGGCTACTGCACTTTGTACGGTGACATGGCTGGCGGTTTTGCCGTCATTAAGGATTTGGCAAAAACCACGGTGTTTCGACTCGCCCACTGGCGCAATCAAAACGACCCCTATGGCACGGGGCGCGAGCCCATTCCTGAGCGCATCATCACCCGTGCGCCGAGCGCGGAACTTCGTCCTGACCAGAAAGACCAGGACAGCTTGCCTGCCTATGAGGTGTTGGACGCGATTTTGCAGCGTTACATGGAGAACGATGAAAGCATTGAAGACATCATTGCCGCTGGTTTTGCCAGTGTGGATGTGGAGCGGGTCACCCGGCTGATCAAAATCAATGAGTACAAGCGGCGGCAATCACCTGTGGGCATTCGCGTGACCCACCGCAGTTTCGGCAAGGATTGGCGTTATCCTATTACTAATAAATTCAGGGCATGAAGAACGCCCCTATCGGCGCACACCATTAGTGCATTTCGTCTACCGCTTTTTGAGAAAGACTTTCATGAAACAAATTACAGCCATCGTCAAACCGTTCAAATTGGAAGAAGTTCGTGAAGCCCTGGCCGAGTGCGGAGTGACAGGGTTGACCGTGACCGAAGTTAAAGGTTTTGGTCGCCAAAAAGGGCATACCGAGCTGTACCGTGGCGCAGAGTACGTGGTTGACTTTTTGCCCAAGGTCAAGATCGAAGTCGTCGTCAAAACCGACGACGTTGAAGCGTGCGTGGACGCCATCGTCAAGGCTGCACGTACCGGGAAAATCGGTGATGGCAAGATTTTTGTTACCAGTGTTGAGCGCGTGGTGCGTATTCGTACTGGTGAAATTGACGAGTCAGCGATCTAAGTCGACTTCACGTTAGCGTTTTTTTGGCGAGGCGCACACCAGCTGTGTGCCCGCAAAGGCATCATGCCAGTATTGACGTTTGGGATGCAGTCGGCTCAGTAAAGCCCAAATCAAAACCCATCCCATGGCAATGACCAAAGCTTCTGCCCCGGGCAAGGCGAACCACCAGGCGGCAGCTAGGGGTGGCACAACCCAGAGCCAACTCCACATGTACCGCAGCACGGCACGTGCTTGGGTCACTGGTTTGCCTTGCACATCCAGTACGCGGATGTGCCAAGTTTTCATGGCCAGTGTTTGCCCTTTGGACCAGAACCAGCCAAAGTAAATTCCAAACACCACAAACAAAAATGCTTGAAGTGCATGGCGGTTATCCATCGCATTGCGGGTTTGGCTGAGCGTGCCAAACAGGTAACCGGCGATAAACACTACACCAAACAACAGCATGCCTTCATACAGCCAACAGGCCAAACGCCTGCGCAGGGTGGGGGTGCTCAACAGAGTTTGGGGCAACGGTTGGTTGTCAGTCTGCATAAAAGGTTTGATGGCGCGAAAAAAGGGGTGTGTGAACGCAGGTGTTTCGACCACGTTCAAGAAAATCGACCGTTCTTGAAGCGAGGCCAACAACGCTCTGTAGCGATGACGATTTGCGTCAAACGCACAGGGAGGCGAAAGCGACCGCCGTAGCAAGCATCTGCGTGGAATTGTATCGACGCCCCAGTCCAACGCGGGGTTGGTGGACAATGCGATAATGCTGACTGCCAATTAAAGCAAACGGGTCAAGATCTGGCGTCAAAATCAATGCGTCTGTGGTTTTGGTCTTAAGTTTCAATGCAACACCACAAGTGTCTGCAAAGAAGCACCCAAGGTTTTTCGTCAGAGAAATTCACAAAGGTTCATCATGGAAATATCAAAAGCCGAAACAAGCTCGGTGATCAAGTCTTCGTCTGGCAGTTCGCCACTCGCAAAATCAAAATCAGATGTGGATCAGTCTGGGCAAGAGCTCAGAGGTGCTGAAATACTGATTAAAGCCCTACAGGCTGAAAACGTCAAATACATCTGGGGTTACCCAGGTGGGGCAGTGCTGCACATTTATGACGCTTTCTTCAAACAGAAAACCATTCAACACGTCTTGGTACGCCATGAGCAGGCGGCAGTTCATGCCGCCGATGGTTATGCCCGTGCGACGGGTGACGTGGGTGTTGCACTGGTGACGTCCGGGCCCGGCTTGACCAATGCCGTCACCGGCATTGCAACGGCTTACATGGACAGTATCCCGATGGTGATCATCAGTGGCCAAGTTCCCACCCACATGATTGGCATGGATGCGTTCCAGGAATGCGACGCGGTGGGCATCACTCGGCCTGTCGTCAAGCACAATTTCCTCGTCAAAGACGCGCGCGATTTGGCGCTGACGCTCAAAAAGGCTTTTCACATCGCACGCAGCGGACGTCCTGGGCCGGTGGTGGTTGATATCCCGAAAGACGTCTCTTTCAAGAAAGTGCCCTACCACGGATACCCTGAAACCGTGGAAATGCGTTCCTACAACCCGGTTCGCAAGGGGCACGCTGGCCAAATTCGCAAGGCGTTGCAGTTGTTGATGGCGGCCAAGCGTCCCTACATCTACACCGGTGGAGGTGTTCTCTTGAGCAACGCCACCGCAGAGTTGCGTCAGTTGGTGGACATGTTGGGATACCCCTGTACCAATACCTTGATGGGCTTGGGTGCTTATCCGGCCAGTGATCGCAAGTTCCTCGGCATGCTGGGCATGCATGGAACTTATGAAGCCAACAACGCCATGCAAAACTGTGACGTATTGTTGGCCATTGGCGCCCGTTTTGACGACCGCGTGATCGGCAACCCCAAACATTTTGCGCAAAATGAACGCAAAATTATTCACGTTGACATTGATCCTTCCAGCATCTCTAAGCGTGTCAAGGTTGATGTGCCTATCGTTGGCGATGTCAAAGATGTGTTGGTCGAAATGATCGCCATGATCAAGGAAAATAGCTTCAAACCCGACGCTGACGCGCTGGGTTCGTGGTGGAACACTATTGAAGAATGGCGCGGGATCAATTGCCTGAAGTATGACCATGGCACCAATGATGTCATCAAGCCCCAGTATGTGGTTGAAACACTGTGGGGCATGACCAAGGACGCCGATGCGTACATCACCTCCGATGTGGGCCAACACCAAATGTGGGCAGCGCAGTACTACCGGTTTGATGAGCCCCGTCGGTGGATCAATTCTGGCGGTTTGGGCACCATGGGTGTCGGTATTCCTTACGCCATGGGTATTAAGCTTGCAAAGCCGGAGAGTGAAGTCTTCTGTATTACGGGTGAAGGCTCGGTACAAATGTGCATCCAGGAGCTGTCCACGTGTTTGCAGTACAACACACCGATCAAGATTGTGTCGCTGAACAATCGGTACCTTGGCATGGTTCGCCAATGGCAGGAACTCGAGTACGAAGGGCGGTACAGCCACAGCTACATGGATGCGCTGCCAAACTTCGTCAAGCTCGCAGAAGCGTACGGTCACGTTGGCATGTTGATTGAGCGGGCGCAAGACGTAGAACCTGCGTTACGCGAAGCGCGCAAGCTCAAGGACCGCACCGTGTTCATGGACTTCCGCACCGACCCTACGGAAAACGTGTTTCCGATGGTGACGGCTGGTAAAGGCATTTCTGAAATGCTTTTGAGCTCGAAGGATCTTTAACCCACTTGCGACGAATCTATTGTCTGCAGAGCCCCACGGTTACCGCTTTGGGGGGAGAGCAGCGAAAAGAGGAGTCTTATACCTATGAAACATATCATTGCAGTTTTGCTCGAAAATGAGCCCGGCGCCTTGTCTCGCGTGGTCGGTTTGTTTTCTGCGCGTGGTTACAACATCGAGTCGTTGACGGTTGCGCCAACGGAAGACCCCAGTTTGTCTCGCATGACCATTCAGACCACGGGGTCGGAAGAGGTCATTGAGCAAATCACTAAGCACCTGAATCGTCTGATTGAAGTTGTGAAGGTTGTCGACCTCACAGAAGGCGCTTACACCGAGCGTGAACTCATGATGGTGAAGGTGCGTGCGGTGGGTAAAGAGCGCGAAGAAATGAAGCGCATGGCTGATATTTTTCGCGGTCGGATCATCGATGTGACCGAAAAAAGCTACACGATTGAACTCACAGGAGATCAATCCAAAAACGATGCATTTTTGGACGCGATCGAGCGTGGGGCAATTTTGGAGACAGTGCGAACAGGCTCCTGCGGAATTGGTCGCGGTGAGCGTATTTTGAGAGTTTGATTTTTTAACGGAGAGATTGATGAAAGTTTTTTACGACAAAGATTGTGATTTGAGCCTAATCAAGGGCAAAACAGTTGCCATCATTGGCTACGGTAGCCAAGGCCATGCCCATGCTCAAAATCTGAATGACAGCGGTGTCAAAGTCGTGGTGGGTCTGCGCAAAGGTGGTGCCTCCTGGGACAAGGTCGGCAAAGCCGGATTGACCGTGATGGAAGTCAACGACGCCGTCAAATTGGCTGATGTCGTCATGATTTTGCTGCCCGATGAGCAAATTGGTGAGGTATACGCCAACAATGTCGCGCCGAACATCAAACAAGGCGCGTCGCTGGTGTTTGCCCATGGATTCAACGTGCATTACAACCAGGTCGTGCCTCGTGCTGACCTCGATGTTTGGATGGTTGCGCCAAAAGCTCCCGGTCACACGGTACGAAACACCTACACCCAAGGCGGTGGCGTTCCTCACTTGATCGCGGTTCACCAAGACCAGAGCGGTAAGGCACGCGAACTCGCGTTGTCCTATGCGATGGCCAACGGTGGCGGCAAGGCTGGCATCATCGAGACCAACTTCAAAGAAGAAACCGAAACAGATTTGTTCGGCGAGCAAGCCGTGTTGTGCGGCGGTGCGGTTGAGTTGATCAAGATGGGTTACGAGACCCTGGTTGAAGCCGGTTACGCACCTGAAATGGCCTACTTCGAATGCCTGCATGAGCTCAAGCTCATTGTCGACTTAATCTACGAAGGTGGCATTGCTAACATGAACTACTCCATTTCGAACAACGCAGAGTTCGGCGAGTATGTGACCGGCCCCGAAGTGATCAATGAACAAAGCCGTGTTGCCATGCGCAACGCACTCAAGCGCATTCAGAATGGTGACTACGCGAAGATGTTCATTCAGGAAGGTCGTTTGAACTACCCAAGCATGACCGCACGTCGTCGCAACACTGCTGACCACCAAATTGAAGTGGTCGGTGCCAAGTTGCGCGCCATGATGCCGTGGATTGCCAAGAACAAATTGGTAGACCAGACCCGCAATTGATGCGGCAGGTTAGTTAAATCAAAGGCCACTTCGGTGGCCTTTTGCTATTATGGAATCCGTTTAAGGCCGCTTGCATGAATGACGCAAATACACAACTGAATGATGCTCCTACCGAAGGCTTGATCAAGAAGCGACGCAAGGGGATTTACATATTGCCAAACTTGTTCACGTTGGCGGCTTTGTTTGGCGGGTTTTACGCCGTCGTCATGGCCATCAATGGTCGTTTCGATTTGGCGGCTGCAGGTGTGTTTTGCGCCATGGTGCTCGACAGCCTGGATGGTCGGGTCGCGCGCATGACCAACACCCAAAGCGCATTTGGTGAGCAAATGGACTCCTTGTCAGACATGGTGTCATTTGGCGCAGCGCCAGCGTTGATTGCCTATGTCTGGGCGCTGAAGGGACTGGGGCGTTGGGGTTGGATTGCTGCCTTTGTTTATTGCGCCTGCGCAGCCTTGCGCTTAGCCAGGTTCAATGTCAATACGGGAGTCGTCGACAAACGCTATTTTCAAGGCCTGCCGTCGCCAGCAGCGGCGGCATTGGTCGCCTCATTTATATGGCTAATGACTGACCTGGGCTACACCGGACACTCGGTGGCGTGGCCGATGTTTGTGGTGTCGCTGTATGCGGGTTTGAACATGGTCACCAATGTGCCGTTTTACAGTTTCAAAGACGTGCACATGAAACGCAGCGTTCCTTTTGCGGTGATTGTTCTCATTGCCATTGGCATTGCCGTGATCAACATAGATCCGCCCATCGTCATATTTGGTATTTTTGTGCTTTATGGACTGAGTGGTTATGCGGTGTATTTTTGGCGAAAAACCAAAGGCATTCCCACCAGCGTCATCAGTACGTCCACCGAGGAGCCCGACGAACGCGGTTTGCACGAGTAAACCGCTGGCGTTTTGATCCGTGTTCTTCTGAATCGTGTTTTTTACGTTGACATCGCTCAACTGTCCCCTTTACCTTGCCATAGCGCCTCGGCAAATGGACCATGGTTTTTCGGTGGATTTATTGTGTGTGCAGGAGACTGAAATTGGCTGACAAACTGATCATTTTTGATACCACGTTGCGTGACGGTGAGCAGTCTCCCGGTGCTTCTATGACCCGTGATGAAAAACTGCGCATTGCACGTCAATTAGAACGACTAAAAGTTGACGTGATCGAAGCGGGTTTTGCCGCCAGTTCCAATGGCGACTTCGAATGCATCAAGGCCATTGCTGAGGTCATCAAGGACTCTACGGTCTGCTCTTTGGCAAGAGCCGGTGAGCGAGATATTTCTCGGGCCGCAGAGGCTTTGAAACCAGCCAATTCCGGGCGCTTGCATCTGTTTCTTGCGACCAGCCCATTGCACATGGAAAAGAAGCTGCGAATGACGCCGGATCAGGTGTTTGAGCAATCGAAACTCGCGGTTCGCTTTGCGCGAAACCTGATGTCAGACATTGAGTTCAGTGCTGAAGATGCGTTTCGATCTGACCCGGATTTTTTGTGTCGCGTGTTCGAGGCGGTGATTTCGGAAGGCGCAACAACCATCAATGTCCCGGACACCGTGGGATACGCCATTCCCGAGTTGTATGGTGAATTTATCCGTAACCTACGTGAACGCATTCCCAATAGCGATAAAGCAATCTGGTCGGTGCATTGCCACAACGACTTGGGCATGGCGGTGGCCAATTCGTTGGCCGGCGTCAAAATCGGGGGTGCACGACAGATCGAATGCACGATCAATGGGTTGGGAGAGCGAGCGGGCAATTGCGCTTTGGAAGAAGTCGTAATGGCTGTCAAAACCCGACAGGAATACTTTGATCTGAACGTCGGTATCGACACTAAACACATCGTTGCATCCAGCCGGTTGGTCAGTCAAACCACGGGCTTTCTGGTGCAGCCGAACAAAGCAGTGGTTGGCGCCAACGCCTTTGCACATGCATCGGGCATCCATCAAGATGGAGTACTCAAGGCGCGCGATACCTATGAAATCATGCGCGCCGAAGATGTGGGCTGGACAACCAACAAGATCGTGCTGGGCAAACTCAGAGGTCGCAATGCGTTTAAGTTGCGTCTGCAGGAGTTGGGGGTGACGATGGACAGTGAGTTGGATGTCAACAATGCTTTCAGTAAATTCAAGGAGCTCGCCGACCGAAAAAGTGACATTTTTGACGAAGACATTTTGGCCTTGGTGAACGAGGAAGCGGTGGCCCACAGCCACGAAATGTATGCTTTTGTGTCTCTGGCGCAGCACAGCGAGACCGGAGAGATGCCGCATGCCAAAGTTGTGATGACCATGTCTGGCAAGGAAGTCATCGGCGAAGCCACTGGCAACGGTCCAGTGGATGCATCGCTCAAGGCTATTGAGAAAAACGTCAATAGCGGTGCTGAGATGGTGCTGTATTCAGTCAACGCAATCAGTGGATCAACCGAGAGTCAAGGTGAAGTGACAGTTCGCCTACAAAACAGTGGGCGAGTGGTCAATGGCGTGGGGGTGGATCCCGACATTGTGGTGGCGTCGGCCAAAGCATACATCAGCGCCTTGAATAAACTCACGAGCCAAGCAGACCGCATGGCCGCGCAAGGCTAGTTTGCCGTATTTTTGTCTTGGTTATATTCGCCAAAAGAAATAAGAAAGCGTCGCAAGTACTTGTCAAAGAAAGATTTTTACCTCTAAAATGAGCACTTGCTGAACCTACACGTTGGAGGCCAAATCATGGCAATTTCGTCAAAACTGTCTTTTGGGAACGCATCCTGGAGCATGGTTTGTCTGGCTACTTTGTTCAGCGTTGTTCTTTTGGCCTTCGCGCCTGCCTCTGAAGCTGCTACAAAAAAAGCACACGCCTCCCCCATCAAGAAATCTTTGACGGTACAAAAAAGGCAGGTCGCAAAGACGGCTGTGAAACGAAAGTCGGTCGTTTCTGCCAAGCGAGAAGCAGTCGTTTCATCGAAGCGCAAAGCTGTGGTTTCGGCCAAGCGCAAAGCTGTAGTCCATCAAGCGGTTGTTCCGGCCAAACTGTCTTTTGGACAATTGGCGGGGCTTCATGGTGAGCAAGATAATTTGAATTTGCGCTCCAGCGTCGCTTTAGTGGTCGATCAAGACACCAGTGAAGTTTTGTTCAGCAAAAACGACAAAGCTGTTTTGCCGATTGCGTCCTTGACCAAGTTGATGACGGGACTGATCATTACCGACGCCAAACTGCCCTTGGATGAAATGATCACCATTACGCAAGCAGACGTTGACACCGAAAAAGGCAGCAGTTCGCGTTTGAGGGTGGGTAGTGTCCTAAACCGTGGCGAACTCATGCATCTTGCACTGATGTCTAGTGAAAATCGCGCAGCCCATGCATTGGGGCGTACGTTTCCCGGCGGCCTGGCGGTGTTTGCCGCGCAAATGAATGCCAAGGCCCGCGCTTTGGGGATGATGGATACCCGTTACGTTGAGCCGACAGGGCTTTCGAGCAGCAACCAATCTAGCGCCCGCGATCTGGCAAAACTGGTGAATGCCGCGCATTCCCAGCCCTTGCTTAGGGAACTGTCGACGTCACCAAATTTCCAGGTCGCGGTGGGTAACCGCACATTGCAATACAACACGACAAATCGCCTAGTCAAGAGCCCGTCCTGGGATATTGGTTTGCAAAAGACCGGTTACATCAGTGAAGCAGGCCAGTGTTTGGTCATGCAGGCGCGCGTGGCAGGTAGAAAACTGATCATGGTTTTCCTTGATTCAACAGGAAAACTCAGCCGTACCGCTGACGCTGAACGTGTGCGTCACTGGCTTGAAGCGTCCACCAACGGAGCCTCAGCGGATGCGCGTAGTTCCGAGTTGGGTGGTTGAGAGGGTCGCTCCAAGGGTTTTCTGGCAGATCAAGTGACCTGAGTTACCACTTGGGTTGCTTCGCAGTGTTGGGGTGAAAGCCTAAATTGCCTGAGATTTCTTCGGCTGTGGATTTGAGTTTTGAAAGCCAGGCTTCATCCAAGCGGGATGCAGGTGAAGAAATCGACAACCCGGCAATGAGTTTGCCCTGATCGTCGTACACACCTGCAGCCATGCACCTGACACCCAGTTCGAGTTCTTCGTTGTCGTTGGCGGTGCCATCACGGCGCACTTTTGCCAGTTCGCGCTCAAGAGTCGACAGTTGCGTCAAACTGTTCTTGGTGTGACCGGCCAGTCCGGTGCGTGTAGCATAGGTCCGCAGTTTTTCGGTGTTGTCGGCGGCGAGAAACAGTTTACCCACGGACGTCAAATGCAAAGGCGCGCGCCCGCCAATGGCGCGAATCACCTGCATGCCTGACCGTTCGCTGTAGGCGCGTTCGACGTACACAATTTCGTCACCCTGGCGCATGCTAAGGTTGACAGGCTGTTGCGTGATTCGATGCAGTTCGCGCATGGGTTCTAGCGCTGCGTCACGAACATTGATTCTGTTTTTTACCAAGTTACCCAACTCCAGCAGACGCAAGCCTAAACGGTAGTTGCCAGATTGCGGACGGTCAACAAAACGGCCGGTCGCCAAATCATTGAGAATTCGATGGGTTGTGGATGGGTGCAAGCCTGCCTTCTCACTGATTTCTTTCAGCGTCATGGCCTCCTCGCGAGACGCCAAGACGTCCATCAAGGTGAAGATGCGCTCAATCACTTGCACGGTGGGTGCTGATGGCGTTGGTGTGTCAGTAGTCTTCATATGCCTTCCCAGTTGGGGCTGGGATATTTTACTTGGTGAAATTCACCGCCTGCCATTTCTCGTCAATTAACAACTCAGACGGATGAAATCTGGTTTTGTAGGACATTTTTCTGCAGTCCTTGATCCAATAACCGAGGTAGAGGTAGTTCAAGCCCCATGCATGTGCTTGCTCAATCTGCCATAAAACGTTGAAGGTACCAAAACTTTGGCCAGCTTCGGGTGCGTAGAAGGTGTAGACGGCCGACAAACCATCGTTCAACCGATCAATGATAGACACCATTTTGAGGTCACCAATAGGCCCGTTGTTGCTGTGGTCTCTGAATTCGACCATGAACGACGGCACGCTGCTTTTGACCAAGAATTCAATGTATTGCGAGATATCGTCTTGGTCCATCCCGCCTCCGGCGTGGCGGGATTTTTGGTAGCGGGTGTACAAGGCGTAGTGTTCTGCGGAGAAGTGCGGTTCCACCAAATTGGCCTTCAGGTGAGCGTGTTGCCGCCATGCTCTTTTTTGGCTGCGGTTCGCCTGAAAATCTGGCGCAGAAACGCGAATCGAGGTGCACGCTTGGCAGGCGTCGCAGTTGGGTCGATAGATGAATGCGCCGCTTCGGCGAAAGCCTTGTTGGACCAATGTGCTGTAGCTGTCTTGGTCGATGGCCTCGGTTGGCGCTGCGACCTGAGAGCGTGCCAGTTGCCCTGGCAGGTAGCTGCAGGGGTACGCCGCAGTGGCGTAAAACCGGAGATCGTCAGAGGAAAGTGGAGGCGGGTGGGTCACTTTGAAATGGAGCCAAAGAGCCAATGTGCGCCCAGTATATCGGTGCGAAGTTCCAGTTTGGCGCAGGCAATTTCACCCGCGCCTGGACTTCGTCGGCAAACCTGCTGCGGGGTACCTCTTTGGCGCCGAAGGACGCAAGATGGCGGGTGTTTTGTTGGCAGTCAACCTGAGAAATGTTGTGGTGAATACATGTGGCTACCAGTGCTGCCAAGGCGATTTTGGAGGCGTCCGTTTGGCGGTGAAACATGGATTCACCAAACACGGCTTGACCTACTGAGACAAAGTAGAGTCCACCCACAAGCTCCTGATTCACCCAGGTTTCCACGCTGTGCGCGATGCCGTGACGATGAAGTTCAATGTACGCGTCGATCATTTCCGGCACGATCCAAGTCCCGCTGTGTCCGTTGCGAGGGCTGCTGGCGCACGATCGAATCACCTGCGCGAAGGAGGTATCGAAACGAATGTCGCATCCGGGCGTCTTGATGAATTGTTTCAGGCGTTTCTTGAATGACGGGCTGATTTTGAAATCCTGGGTTTTGAGAACCATGCGGGGGTCGGGACTCCACCAAAGGATAGGCTGTCCGTCACTGAACCAAGGAAACATTGCATTGGCGTACGCATGCACCAGCCTTACAGGAGACAGGTCAGCGCCTGCGCACAGCAGTCCCGGCGCTATCAGTTCCCGCACGAGTAAGGTGTCTATCTCGGGAAAGGGCTCGCTGGGATTGATCCAGAAAAGGGTAGGTTGGGTATCGACGGACATAGGAATGCGGTGCGCAATAAGGTAACGATGATGTCAGATTGGACTTGCAGGACAAAAAAACATAGGTGAAAGTAAGAAATCTACCATCCGCGTCATAAACACAGGCATGGAACGATTACAATAACTGAGTCGGGGCGTAGCGCAGCCTGGTAGCGCATCTGGTTTGGGACCAGAGGGTCGAAGGTTCGAATCCTTTCGCCCCGACCATTTCTTTCTTCTCTTCCGATCTCTGCCCGTAGCTCAGTTGGATAGAGCAACAGCCTTCTAAGCTGTGGGTCGGGGGTTCGATCCCCTCCGGGCAGGCCATTCGGCATGATGCCCATTTAATTCCGTTATTTTTCTTGTTTTGTCGCGGCTTGAAGGCCGCTTGCAAAGTGTTCATGCATGCATTGTTCGCTCTGGGCGCTGTTGCGTGCGTGCAGTGCTTTCATGAGAGCGTGGTGCTCACCCATGGCTTCATCGATGCGACCTGGTTTCAGCAGGGAGTTGTGGCGGTTGAGCTTCATGACTTTGCGCAAATCCGTCACGATTTGAATGCGCCAGCGGTTGTTTTCAATGGTGAGTAGTTGCATGTGAAACTGCTCGTTGATATTGAAGAACGCCTCGCAATCCTGGTTGTGGGGCGCAGCAGCCCGTTCCATTTGCTCGTGCAAGACCTGAAGCTGCGCCAACTGCTCTTGTGTGGCAACTGCTGCAACGATGCCTGCAGCGTC
>Ga0136636_10001340_pt1 | contig 14263 bp, 12 predicted proteins | sample AntDrymUQ8522106_2_FD_104653 | JGI IMG/M metagenome (GOLD analysis project Ga0136636, IMG submission 104653) | Polar desert sand microbial communities from Dry Valleys, Antarctica - metaG UQ852 (21.06) | ecosystem: Environmental > Terrestrial > Soil > Desert | place: Antarctica: Dry Valley... | reverse complement strand
TGAAACGGTTTTCAAAATTGGACTCGGGCACCTTGGCAGTGCCTTGAGCCACACAGTTGAGCGCCATGAACTGGGCTTGCATGTCGGTGGGAAAACCGGGATATTCGGTGGTTCGGAAACTTTGCGCCTTCAAGTGGGCCGCCCCCGGAGACTGAACGCGAATGCCGTCCTCTTGTGCAGTCACGGTGACGCCTGCGTCACGCAGCTTGTCAACCACCGCCTCCAAATGGTCGGCACGCCCATGACGCGCCAGAACATCGCCCCCCGCCACACCCACGGCACACAAAAAGGTGCCCGCTTCAATCCGGTCGGCAACCACTTGGTGCGTGCAACCATGCAGGCGCGCAACGCCTTGGATGCGAATGCGACTGGTACCATGTCCTTCGATGTGGGCGCCCATCTTGATCAGCATCTCGGCCAGATCGGTGATTTCGGGCTCGCGCGCAGCATTCTCCAAAACCGTTTCACCCTCAGCCAAGGCTGCGGCCATCATGAAGTTTTCAGTGCCTGTCACCGTCACCATGTCGGTGGTGATGCGTGCACCTTTGAGGCGGGTGCGGCCCTTAGGTAGCTTGGCCAGCATGTAGCCATGTTCCACCACAATCTCAGCGCCCATGGCGGCAAGCCCTTTGATGTGCTGGTCCACCGGACGCGAGCCAATCGCACAACCACCCGGCAACGATACTTTGGCGTGACCGAAGCGAGCCAGCAACGGGCCCAGCGCCAGCACCGAGGCACGCATGGTCTTGACCAGCTCATAGGGAGCCTCGGGCTTGATGGGTTCAGCGGCCTCAAAACTCATGCCACCGCGCGTATCAAAGGTCTGCACCTTCATGCCCATGTGCTCAAGCAAGGTGCGCATGGTCGCCACATCTTTCAGACGGGGAACGTTATGCAGCGTGACCAGCTCGTCGGTCAGCAATGCGGCGCACAGCTCTGGCAAAGCTGCGTTTTTGGCACCCGAAATGGTGACTTCACCGTTCAGCGGACGGCCTCCGCGAATCAAAAGTTTGTCCATAGCATCAGGCGGTTTGGGCTGCCCATTCGGCAGGGGTAAAAGCTTTCATTGACAAGGCATGCACCTCGTCGGTCTTCATCTTGTCGCCCAGCGTGGCGTAGACGCGTTGGTGGCGTTGGATGGCACGTTTGCCCTCGAATTCAGCCGATACCACCGTGGCGTACCAATGGCGGCCGTCGCCCTCGACGGCAAGGTGGTCACACGGCAATCCGGCGGCAATCAAGGCTTTGAGCTGGTCAGCGGTCATGGTTGAGTCGTTTGGGTTGGACAGGTTTGGTCCCTGTCAAATGCGGTTGAGTTAACGGGCTTCAGGAACGAATGCGGTAGCCGATGCGAAGCAGGTGTAGCGCGACAGCGCTGACCACCAGCAGGGCAAGACCGACCACGCCAAAACTGGTCCATGGGGAAACATCGCTGACCCCAAAAAAACCATAGCGGAATCCGTCAATCATGTAAAAAAACGGATTGCAATGGCTTACCTTTTGCCAAAAAGCAGGCAAAGAATGGATGGAGTAAAACACGCCACTGAGGAAGGTCATGGGCATGACGACAAAATTCTGAATGGCAGCCAACTGCTCAAACTTCTCCGAGTACAAGCCGGCCATCAGACCAACCGAACCCATCAACGCCGCACCCATCAGTGCAAACACCACAATCCAAAGCGGTGCGACAAAACTGATGTTGGTGAAAAAAAACGACACGCCAAACACGCCCAGTCCCACAACCAAGCCACGCAAGACGGCAGCACCGACATAGGCCGCAAACCAATGCCGATACGACAAGGGCGTCAACAGCAAAAAAACAAGATTTCCCATGACCTTGCTGGCGATCAAAGACGACGAGCTGTTGGCAAAGGCGTTTTGCAGCAGGCTCATCATGGCCAGCCCCGGAACCAGAAATGCGGTGTAACTTACCCCGTCATACACCTGTACATGCGACTCCAGCGCGTGTCCAAAAATCAGCATGTACAACATCGCCGTCAGGATCGGGCCACCAATGGTCTGCCCCACGACGCGCCAAAAGCGCATGACTTCCTTGTAAAAAAGCATTTGCCACCCGGTCATGGCAACACCCCTGAGGCGTGCTGCACCGTGCGTGAATGCTGGCTCATGACATCTAGAAAGACATCCTCAAGGTCTGCGCGACGAATCTCAATGTCTTGCGCTACCAACCCAGCCTGGCGCACGGCCGACAAGTAATGCTCGATGGCCAAAGCATCTTGCGCCGGAAACTGCACCACACGTCCGGTCACACGCGCACCCAAGGCCAAGTCCTTTGGCAGTTCCCCGTCAATTTTGAACCGCAAGACGTTACTTGACGCCGCTTTGAGCAACGCACTGGTGCTGTCCAGCGCCACCACGCGACCCGACTTGAGCATGGCAATGCGGTGACACAAGGCTTCTGCCTCTTCCAGGTAATGGGTGGTCAGAAGCACCGTGCTGCCTTGCTTGTTGAGCTTGGCAATAAAGGCCCAAAGGGTTTGACGCAATTCCACGTCAACGCCTGCCGTCGGTTCATCCAGAACGATCACCGGGGGCTTGTGCACCAGCGCCAACGCGACCAACACACGCCGCTTCATGCCCCCCGAAAGTTGGCGCATATTCGCGTGGGCCTTATCGGTTAAGCCCAAACTGTCCAACAACTCATCAATCCACGCATCGTTCTTGCGCACACCAAAGTAGCCAGACTGAAACCGCAGCGCTTCACGCACGTTGAAAAACGGGTCAAACACCAATTCTTGCGGGACGACACCTAGATTGCGACGGGCCTGTGCAAAATCGCGTTGAACATCGCTGCCCAGCACCGACACCGAACCCGATGTGGCTTTGGACAAACCCGCCAAAATGGTAATCAGGGTGGTTTTACCTGCACCGTTGGGGCCTAATAGTCCAAAAAACTCGCCGGGTTCAATATCAAGCGTGACCTTATCCAAGGCCAACAGGCTTCCACCCTGCGACCCGCGGACTGACGGATAGACTTTGGAGACGGACTGAAAAGAGATAGCGGGCATGGGGCCGCTATTTTAAGGGAGAGATCAAGCCCGAAATCCGAGCAGGGCCGCAATACCGTAAAGACGGGCAAGATCACCCAGGCGTTGGGGTAAACCTTCCACGGTAAACGATTTCCCCAACTGCGCCGCCTGGCGTCTCAGCGCCAACAGAACCGCCAACGCCGAAGAGTCAAACCGATTGAGGGCCGAGGCATCGACAACGACTGCCGCTGGTTGCGCAGACAGCGCATTGCCCAACTCGTTTAGACACAGCGTCGCCGTGGCTTGCGTCAGGGATTCAGGTAGCTTGATCACATCAACCTTTGGATGGTTTGGCCGCGGCACCGGCGTTGACCTTGTTGCGATCTGTCAAGCTCGTGATCAAACCGTCCACACCCTTAGCGTTGATTTCGGATGCGAACTGGCTGCGATAGGTATCGACCAGCCAGACACCCAGCACGTTGAGATTGAAAATTTTCCAACCCGCGCCAACACCCGGCGTCTTTTCCAGCCTGTAATCCAGTTGCACCGGATCGCCCCGGCCCGTGATAACCGAGCGAACGACCACTTCCTTGTCGGTCGGTGCAGCCCGTAGGGGTTTGACACTAAACGTTAGGTTCTTGGCTTGGCTGATGGCACCCGCATAAGTGCGAACCAACAAGGTTTTGAATTCTGCTTCCAGGCGTAGGCGTTGCTCCGGGGTCGCTTGCCGCCAAGCCGGGCCAACCGCTGAAGCCGTCATGCGCTGAAAATTCAGGTGCGGCATGACCTTCTGGTCCAGCAAAGCAATGATGCGGCCCGTATCACCCGCCTGCACGGCTTTGTCCTTGGCCAACACATCGAGTGCTTCCGTGGTCAAACGGTCAATCAACGCATCTGGCGCCTCTTCGGCAGCCCAGGTCGGCGCCGCTTGCAGCAACCAGGGAGTCAATACCAACAGTCCAATCGATTGGGTCAATGTGCGACGTTTCATGGGGTACTCTTTCTTCTAAATTTAAGGTGCCGAAGGCTTCTCGTCGATCGGGGTGCTTGGCTCATCCGAAGGTGGATTGCCATCATAGACTGCACTCTGACGACGCGCCAGGTGGGCGTCACGCACGAATGCATACGGATCGAGTGCGACTTGGTCCAACATGTCAGTGGCTTTGAGTAAGCTTGCCCGCAAATTCACCAACTTGACCGCAGTCGCCGAATTGCGTGTCGGCACATGACCCACATCAGATAGCAAATCGCCTTGAGAATCCACTGTCAATGCAACGGTGTCACGCAAGGTTGACGGGCCAAACAACGGCAACATCAAATACGGGCCCGCGCCAACACCCCAGTAGCCCAAGGTATGACCAAAGTCCTTGGTGCTGCGTTCAATCCGCATTTCAGTGGCGATATCGAGCAACCCTCCCAAACCGAACACCGAATTGACGCCAAATCGCACCAAGCTGTTGCTCGCGGCTTCACCCTTGAATTGCAGCGCATGGTTAACAAAAGACCATGCATCCTGCAAGTTGTTAAAAAAGTTGCTCACCCCCGTTTTGACAGGCGAAGGCACCACATCGCGGTAAGCCACGGCCACGGGGCGCACCACCGCGCGGTCCACGGCATCGTTGAATTTATAAACGCCACGATTCCATGGCTCCAGAGGATCGCTCGGAATGGCAGTGGGACCACTGGCGCAGCCTGTTACAAGCAGGGCCAACACCATGGCTGCGCCCACCGAAGTGACGCGCTGAAACACAGCTTTTGCACTCTTCACAAAATTCCTTTCAAATTTAATTACTCGCAGCCGGTGCTGCCGGTGCTGCCGGTTCGGCGGCTTTGCTGTACAAAAACTGACTGATCAGATTCTCCAGGACCACGGCTGAACTTGTGCTGCCAATCACATCACCAGCAGCCAAGTTCCTGTCATCGGGACCCGCTTCGATGCCAAGGTACTGGTCGCCCAACAAACCACTGGTCAAAATCTTCAGTGAACTGTCTTTGGGAAACACATAACGGGTTTCCAATGCCAAGGTCACGCGTGCCTGAAACGACTTGTCGTCAAACGCAATATCTTCAACTCGCCCGACCACAACACCCGCGCTTTTCACTGCAGCTTTGGGTCGCAGCCCGCCGATATTGTCAAATTTGGCGGTGACCAAATAGGTTTTCTGAAAACTCAGCGTCAGTAAATTGGCAGACTGCAACGCCAAAAACAGAATGGCCACCGCGCCAATCAGCACAAACAAACCCACCCAGACATCATTTTTTGAACGTTGCATTCAACACCTTTCCAATCTTCAAATCGTGAACATCATGGCAGTCAGGATGAAATCCAGCCCAAGCACCGTTAAAGAAGCCATGACCACCGTGCGCGTGGTGGCCTGCGCAACCCCCTCAGGCGTGGCTTGTGCGTTGTAGCCTTGCAACAACGCGATGAAAGTCACCGCCACACCAAACACAAAACTTTTGAGAACACCATTTCCCAAATCCTTGAACACATCCACGCCACCCTGAATTTGACTCCAAAACGCGCCACCATCCACGCCGATCATCAAAACTCCAACCACCCAACTCCCGATGACGCCGGCGGCACTGAAGATGGCCGCCAACAGTGGCACCGTCAATACACCAGCCCAAAAACGAGGCGCCAACACCCGCTGAACCGGGTCAACAGCCATCATCTCCATCACGCTGATTTGTTCGCCCGCCTTCATCAGCCCAATTTCAGCAGTCAGTGAGGTCCCTGCCCGCCCCGCAAACAACAGGGCCGTTACCACAGGACCCAACTCCCTGAGCAAGGTAAGCGTCACCATTAACCCAAGAGACTCAGCAGAACCATAGCGCTTGAGCACGTAATAGCCTTGCAATGCAAACACAAAGCCTACAAACAAGCCCGCCACACCAATGATCGGCAACGAATAGTTGCCCAGAAAATGAACTTGGTCGCGCACCAAACGGTTACGCTTGACGGCGTACCGCCCCGTCGCCACCAAACGACCCAAGAGGCGCGCGGCGAAACCCATCGCGCCGAGCTGTTCACGCACAGCAAAACCCATGTCTTGAGGTCGGTACCAACTCACAAACTCACCTCCATGCCAAAATCTTGGTCCACTGTGGGGCCTGGATAGTGAAAGTGCACCGGGCCGTCAGGCAAGCCATGAACGTACTGGTACACCAGCGGATCGGAACTGTGCCGCACTTCGTCGGGTGTGCCTTGGGTCGCGATCTTGCCGTTGGCAAGAATGATCACATGGTCCGCAATCGCGAAGGTCTGCTCTAGATCATGCGAGACAAAAACACTGGTCAATCCCATCGCATCGTTTAGCTCGCGGATCAAGCGCGCGGCCGTTCCAAGTGAGATGGGGTCAAGCCCTGCGAACGGCTCGTCATACATCACCAACTCCGGGTCCAGCGCAATGGCGCGGGCCAGCGCCACCCGGCGCGCCATACCGCCTGACAAGTCGCTGGGCTTGAGCGCACGTGCCCCACGCAGACCCACGGCGTTGAGCTTCATCAGTACCACATCGCGAATCAACGCCGGCGGCAAATCAGAATGCTCGCGCAATGGAAACGCCACATTCTCAAACACATCAAGGTCAGCAAACAAAGCGCCAAACTGAAACAGCATCCCCATTCGGCGACGCACCGCATACAGCTGCGTCTGGGTCAAGGGCGTCACATCTTGACCGTCAAACAGCACCTCCCCCTGCTGGGCACGCACCTGCCCACCGATCAAACGCAGGATGGTCGTTTTTCCTCCACCGGACGCTCCCATCAGCGCAGTGACCTTGCCACGAGGCACGGTCAGGGAAATGTTGTCAAGAATCTTGCGCTCACCATAGCCGAAACTGACGTGACGCATTTCAACTAAAGAGGATGGGTTAAGTGTGTCCATAAATAAAGAGACCGGGTAAACCCGGCCTCCGTATCATAAGGGATGGTGTAGGAACAAATGTAAAGACACGTTAATGGCCTTCGCTTAGCGTGGAAGATCGCTAAAACCCATCAAAAACTCATCAACCGAACGAGCGGCTTGGCGGCCCTCACGAATGGCCCACACCACCAGGCTCTGACCTCGGCGCACGTCACCTGCTGCAAACACCTTGGCAACGTTGGTGGCATACCCGCCAATGAACTCGGTGCTGGCCTTGGCATTGCCTCGTGCATCTTTCTCAATGCCAAACGCATCCAGAACAGTTGCCACAGGGTTCACAAACCCCATCGCCAACAACACGAGGTCGGCTTGGTAGGTTTTTTCGGTGCCAAGCACTTCAACCATCTTGCCGTCTTTGAGTTCAATCTGCACCGTCTTGAGACCCGTCACCTTGCCGTTTTCACCGATGAATTCTTTGGTGGAGGTTGCAAACTCACGCGTGCAACCTTCGTCATGACTGGAACTGGTTCGCAGCTTCATGGGCCAGTACGGCCAAGTCATGGGACGATTTTCCTCTGCAGGAGGCTCGGGCATCACCTCAAACTGCGTCACGCTGGCAGCGCCGTGGCGGTTGCTGGTGCCGACGCAATCCGAGCCCGTATCACCACCACCAATCACGATCACGTGTTTGCCGTCGGCGCGCAGCTGCGCTTTGACTTTATCGCCTGCATTGACCTTGTTTTGTTGGGGCAAAAACTCCATCGCAAAGTGGATACCATCCAGATCACGGCCTGAAACTGGGAGATCGCGCGACTGTTCAGAACCCGCCGTCAACAGCACCGCGTCAAACTCTTGCTGCAGTTGGTCAACAGACACCGTTTCCTTGGCCCAGTTGATCACCTTGCTGCCCTCGGGCAGCGCACCGACCAGCACGCTGGTGCGAATGGTCACGCCTTCGGCCTTCAATTGGTCAACCCGGCGGTCAATATGCGACTTCTCCATCTTGAAATCTGGAATGCCGTAGCGCAGCAAGCCGCCCACGCGGTCGTTCTTTTCAAACAGGGTCACGTCATGCCCGACGCGGGCCAGTTGTTGCGCAGCCGCCATGCCTGCGGGGCCAGAACCAATAACCGCAACCTTCTTCCCCGTCTTGTGTGCAGCAGGTTGGGGTTTGACCCAACCTTCTGCCCACGCCCGATCAATGATGGCGTGCTCAATCGACTTGATCCCGACGGGCAGCTGATTCACATTGAGGGTGCAAGCAGCTTCACAGGGTGCCGGGCAGATGCGACCGGTGAACTCGGGGAAGTTGTTGGTGCTGTGCAGTACCTCGATGGCGTTCTTCCAGTCACCTTGGTACACCAGATCATTGAAATCCGGAATGATGTTGTTGACAGGGCAGCCACTGTTGCAAAACGGCGTACCGCAGTCCATGCACCGTGCAGCTTGCTTACCCGCCTGCGCGTCATCGAGCCCGATGACAAACTCTTTGTAATTCTTCAAGCGCTCGGCAACAGGTTTGTAACCCTCTTCAATGCGCTCAATCTCCATGAAGCCTGTGACTTTTCCCATGATTCGTTCCTAATTCTTTCGTTGCTTCAGACTTTAGACGCTTCTTTTTTGGAAGCACTTAACGCAAGTTCTGCAAGGGCTTGCGCACTTTTCCGCGCGTGAATTTCACCCAGAGCCCGTTTGTACTCATTGGGAAACACCTTGACGAACTTCTGGCGACTGGTTTCCCAGTTGTCCAACAGTTCACGCGCCCGCTTACTGCCTGTCCAGCGGTGGTGGTCGTCCAGCAACTTTTTGAGTTGAACCTCATCAGCCAAACCACGGTGCCACAACTTTTCGTTGAGTGCTTCGGACTGTTGCGCCGCAGGTAACACTTTTTCGAGGGACACCATCGCCGTGTTGCAACGCTTGGCGAACAAACCGTCTTCGTCATAGACGTAGGCGATGCCGCCGCTCATGCCTGCCGCAAAATTGCGTCCGGTCTTACCCAACACAACCACGGTCCCCCCAGTCATGTACTCGCAACCGTGATCGCCCGTGCCTTCAACCACGGCCGTCGCACCCGACAGACGTACCGCAAAGCGTTCCCCGCCCACACCACTGAAGAAGGCCTCGCCGCTGGTGGCACCGTACATCACCGTGTTCCCCACGATGGTGTTGCGCGAGGCTTCACCTCGGAAGTCGATGCTCGGGCGAACCACGACGCGTCCACCACTCAAGCCCTTGCCGGTGTAATCATTGGCATCCCCAATGAGGTACAGCGTGATGCCACGCGTCAGGAACGCCCCAAACGACTGACCACCGGTTCCTTCCAACTGGATGCGAATGGTGTCATCTGGCAGGCCTTCGGGGTGAACCTTGGTCACTGCGCCCGACAGCATTGCCCCAACCGAACGGTTGACATTGCGCGCCACTTCGATGAACTGAACACGCTCGCCCTTATCGATCGCCGCACGGGATTTGGCAATCAGGACATTGTCCAGCGCCTTTTCCAACCCGTGCTCTTGGTTCTCAACATGGTAAAACGACACATCGGCAGGCACCTTGGGCTGGGCCAGCAGGCGGGAGAAATCCAGACCCTTTGACTTCCAATGGTCAATACCTTGGCGCATGTCGAGTAAATCGGTGCGCCCGATCAGGTCGTCGAATCGACGCATACCCAGCTGCGCCATGATCTGGCGAACTTCCTCCGCAATGAAGAAGAAGTAGTTCACCACATGCTCGGGTTTGCCAGAGAATTTCTGACGCAATACCGGGTCTTGGGTGGCGACACCCACCGGGCAGGTGTTCAGGTGGCATTTGCGCATCATGATGCAGCCTTCCACCACCAGCGGCGCGGTGGCAAAGCCGAACTCATCGGCACCCAGCAAGGCACCGATGGCCACGTCGCGGCCGGTTTTCATCTGTCCATCGGTTTGCACGCGGATGCGCCCGCGCAGGCGGTTGAGCACCAGAATCTGCTGCGTCTCAGCCAAACCAATTTCCCAGGGGCTACCTGCATGTTTCACGGACGACCAGGGCGATGCACCCGTACCGCCGTCATGACCTGCGATCACCACGTGATCGGCCTTGCACTTGGCAACCCCGGCCGCAATGGTACCCACACCAATTTCAGACACCAACTTGACGCTGATGCTGGAGTGTGGCGCGACGTTCTTCAGATCGTGAATCAGCTGTGCTAAATCTTCGATTGAGTAAATATCGTGGTGCGGGGGAGGTGAAATCAGCCCCACACCTGGCACAGAGTGACGCAGCTTGCCGATGTAGTCCGACACTTTAGTGCCCGGCAACTGACCGCCCTCACCCGGCTTGGCACCTTGCGCCATCTTGATTTGAATCTGGTCGGAGCTGTGCAGGTATTCGGCAGTGACACCGAAGCGACCGGAGGCCACCTGTTTGATGCGCGAGCGCATGGAGTCGCCTTCCTGCAACACGTAGTCCACCTCAAAGACATCCTTGCCCAACAAGTCTGACATGGTCTGGCCTTGCTTGATCGGGATGCCTTTGAGCTCATTGCGGTAGCGCAAGGGGTCTTCACCACCCTCGCCCGTATTGCTCTTGCCGCCAATGCGGTTCATGGCCACCGCCAAGGTGGCGTGAGCTTCGGTGGAGATGGAACCCAGTGACATCGCGCCCGTGACGAAACGCTTGACGATTTCCTTAGCGCTTTCCACTTCGTCGATCGGGATGGCTTTAGAGGGGTCGATCTTGAACTCAAACAGGCCGCGCAACGTCATCTGGCGCTTACTCTGATCATTGATGATCTGAGCGTATTCTTTGTAGGTGTTCCAATTGTTGGCTCGGGTGCTGTGCTGCAGTTTGGCAATCGCATCTGGCGTCCACATGTGTTCTTCACCACGTGCGCGCCAAGCGTACTCACCCCCGGCGTCCAATCGGTTGGCCAGCACCGGATCGTTGCCAAACGCCGCTTTGTGCATGCGGATAGCTTCTTCGGCAATCTCAAAAACACCAATGCCTTCGACGCGGCTGGGTGTTCCCGTGAAGTATTTCTGGACGGTATCTGTCGACAGGCCAATCGCCTCAAACAACTGCGCGCCGCAGTAGCTCATGTAGGTGGACACACCCATCTTCGACATGATCTTGGACAAACCCTTGCCCACGGCCTTGACGTAGTTGTAGATGGCCTTCTCAGCACTGAGGTCGCCCGGCAGATCTTTGCAGATGCTGGCCAGGGTTTCCATGGCGAGGTAGGGATGCACTGCTTCAGCGCCGTAGCCTGCCAGTACACCAAAATGATGCACCTCACGCGCAGTGCCGGTTTCAACCACCAAACCTGCCGTGGTGCGCAAACCTTCCAGCACCAGGTGCTGATGCACCGCGCTCAATGCCAGCAGAGCTGGAATGGCCACTTGCGTTGCGCTCAGGGCGCGGTCGCTGATGATCAGAATATTGCTGCCACCCTTGATGGCATCTACAGCCTCGGCGCACAGGGATGCCAGCTTGGCTTCCACGCCCTCACGTCCCCACGCCAACGGGTAGGTGATGTCAAGCGTGTAGCTGCGGAACTTGCCTTGCGTGTGCTTGGCAATGTCACGCAACTTGGCCATGTCAGCGAAGTCCAACACCGGCTGGGCAACTTCCAGACGCATCGGCGGATTGACTTGGTTGATGTCCAACAAGTTCGGCTTGGGACCAATGAAGCTGTTCAAGCTCATGACGATGGCTTCGCGGATCGGGTCGATCGGCGGATTGGTCACCTGAGCGAACAACTGCTTGAAGTAGTTGTACAGCGGCTTGTTCTTGTCACTGAGCACCGCCAGAGGGCTGTCGTTGCCCATGGAGCCAATGGCTTCTTCGCCATTGGTTGCCATCGGCGCGATCAAAAACTTCAGGTCTTCTTGGGTGAAGCCAAACGCTTGTTGACGGTCCAGCAAGGAGCTGGTGGACTCCACTGCGCTGGCGGGTTCAGAACCACCGGGCAAGTCGTCCAGACGAATGCGCAGGTTCTCAATCCACTGCTTGTACGGCTTGCTGTTGGCGAGGCTGGACTTGAGTTCTTCGTCGTCCACCATACGACCTTGCTCCAGGTCGATCATGAACATCTTGCCGGGCTGCAGACGCCATTTACGGACGATCTTGTTTTCCGGGAAGGGCAAGACACCAGATTCCGAAGCCATGACCACAAGATCGTCGTCGGTAATGCAGTAACGAGAGGGACGCAGGCCATTGCGATCCAGCGTGGCGCCGATCTGGCGACCATCGGTGAACACGATGGAAGCCGGGCCATCCCATGGCTCCAGCATGGCAGCGTGGTATTCGTAAAAAGCGCGACGGCGCTCGTCCATCATGGTGTGTTGTTCCCAAGGCTCTGGAATCATCATCATCACGGCTTGGCTGATTGGGTAGCCCGCCATCGTCAACAGCTCTAGGCAGTTGTCGAAAGTGGCGGTGTCTGACTGGCCAGCGAAGCTGATGGGGTAGAGCTTTTTCAAGTCTTCGCCCAGCACGGGGGACGACATCACGCCTTCGCGCGCCTTCATCCAGTTGAAGTTACCCTTGACGGTATTGATTTCACCGTTGTGCGCCACGTAGCGATAAGGGTGTGCCAGCGGCCACTCGGGGAAGGTATTGGTGGAAAAGCGTTGGTGCACCAAACCCAGCGCTGACACGCAGCGAGGATCGGTCAAATCCAAGTAGTAGGTACCCACTTGGTCTGCCAGCAGCAAACCCTTGTAGATCACCGTGCGACTGGACATGCTGGGCACGTAATACTCTTTGCCGTGCTTGAGCTTCAAGGCTTGGATGTGCGCGCTGGCGGTTTTGCGGATGACGTAAAGCTTGCGCTCCAACGCGTCTTGCACAATAACGTTGGTGCCACGGCCAATGAACAGCTGGCGCAGAATAGGTTCCTTCTTGCGCACGGTGGGGGACATGGGCATGTCCAGGTTCACCGGCACATCGCGCCAACCGAGTACCACTTGACCTTCGGCCTTGACAGCGCGCTCCAGCTCTTGTTCGCAGGCCAGACGTGAGGCGTGTTCCTTAGGCAGGAACACCATACCCATGCCGTATTCACCAGGAGGTGGCAAAGTCACGCCTTGAGCGGCCATCTCTTCGCGGTACAGGGCATCGGGCAATTGGATCAAGATGCCAGCACCGTCGCCCATCAGCTTGTCCGCACCCACCGCGCCCCGGTGGTCGAGGTTTTCAAGAATCTTCAAGGCATTCTTGACGATATCGTGCGACTTCACACCCTTGATATGCGCCACAAAGCCGACGCCGCAGGCATCGTGCTCTTGAGCGGAAGAATACAAACCGTGGTCCTGGAGATGCTTGATCTCGGCAGCCGTTGTCATGGGTGCGCTCCTAAAAGAATTTCAGATATGCCAAACTTTACCTGATTGCAACAAAAGTGCCAAACAAATTAATTGGGGTCAGACTCCAATTATTTACAACGCTATCAAAAGAACGAATAATTAGGGACACATTAAATTGAATAGCATCAAACCTTATCCATACTGAGCCAGAAGCTAATTTCTCTATAACACTGTCACAACAGGGGGGCGTCCGGGTGTTGATTTGGAGAGGCGGCGCAGGGTGCGTGTTTGTAAATCAGCAACAAAACCTTCGTCACCCAATGCCCAACCTGCCAATGTGGCATCGGTCAATGCGGCCTGTTGCACTGAGTTGATGCCTGACTGCACCATTTCGGCATACGCGGCTTCACGCGCAAAAGGCGTATTGCCAAGCGCCCACACCAGTGCATGCGGCATGACCAAGCGATCAACCCGCCGCCCAAGATAGTGCCCATGGCTGGACCAGGGATAGTCTTGCGGCGAAAGCACCATGCCCGCCCTCACTGGATTGAGGTCAATGTAAGCCATGCACGCCAGCAAGTACCGTTCCGCCTGAATCACGGTGGATTTATAGCGCCCCTCCCACAAGGTGCCGGTGCGGTGGTGCGTGGCGTTGAAGTAACGCACATAGGTTCGGCCTACCGCCTGCATCATGCGGGGCAAGCCATCGGCGGTACTGGGTGTGACCAACAGGTGAAAGTGGTTATCCATCAGCACGTAGGCATGGATTGCTACCTGAAAGGTCTTGGCATGTTCCGCGATCACCTGCAAAAGGCGTTCAAAATCCTGCGTGCTGGTGGCGATGGGCTGACGGTTGTTGCCGCGCTGAATCACGTGGTGAGGGAAATGCGGCAAAGTGAGCCGCGCCAGCCTTGCCATCTACACCACACCGTCCGCAGCTGCCACCGATTCCAACACCTATTACTTGGGGGCCTTGACCACTCGAACTTTGCCGCTGCTGGTAATCAATAGCACGGCGTCGCCTGGCACAAACACCTCAGAACCCTTGGCTTGCACCACCGCACGGGTGTCGCCACCTTTGAGGCGAACCAGCAATTCAGTGGCTTCTTCGCGCG
>Ga0136636_10001339_pt1 | contig 14263 bp, 12 predicted proteins | sample AntDrymUQ8522106_2_FD_104653 | JGI IMG/M metagenome (GOLD analysis project Ga0136636, IMG submission 104653) | Polar desert sand microbial communities from Dry Valleys, Antarctica - metaG UQ852 (21.06) | ecosystem: Environmental > Terrestrial > Soil > Desert | place: Antarctica: Dry Valley... | reverse complement strand
TGGCTCATAAGCAATAACAATTTTTTTAAAATCATCAGCTGATAAATGAAAAACACCTTCAACAATTTGAGATTTTACAACATCAAAATGTTTTTCCGATTCGCGTTCAGCTAAAACTTCACCAATACAAAAAATTGGCGTTAATCCATTGGATAATGCCAAATCTACTTTTTCTTTCAATTTAGCATTGGTTTCGCCATAATAACTACGACGCTCTGAATGACCTAGTATAACATACTCAGCACCAGCTGATTGAATCATTGAGGCAGATGTTTCGCCAGTATAGGCTCCAGATGCTTTATCTGCACAATTTTGAGCAGCAACTCCAATTTTTTTTCCATCAACACTTTTAACCACTTCGGTTATGTGAATAAATGGTGTTCCTAATACAATCTTACAGTTTAGCGAGATGCCTGCTACTAAACCATTTAACTCTTTCGCTAATTCAACCCCTTCCTGAAGGGTCTTATTCATTTTCCAGTTTCCTGCAACAATGTTTTGTCTCATTGATTTGTGTTTAATTGTGTTTATTTCGATAAATTATTGATGTTCCAGCAATTAATAGAAACAAGCATGCAAATACTAAAACCCAATTGCTCCTTTCCTGATTCATGATCAATGTGGCTTCGAGAGGCTTTTCAAATAAGTTAATTTCATCCACTCGATTATAATTCCATTTTCCTAATATGGTTCCATTGTTAATTAGAACTATGCCAGGATTCGCTCTGGTTATCGTTTTCAAAAGAGTTTCATCTGCAAATAAAAACTCAAAATCAGCTCTAGCAGCACTCTCGAATCTCACAATCTCTTCGGACAGCGAAGAGGTAACCACATACAAACCCGTTTTATTTTTTACACAAATATCCTTTAATAGCCCTAAATTACTCCAATCGTTAATTTTCACATCCTCAAGCTTGGGAACAATAATTAGAATAACTGGTTTTACATGGTTTAATATTATATCTGACACATTATTTCCTTCAGCATCCATTAAAGCAAAATTTTTAGCCGGAGGATCGTATCCTTTTTGAATTAATTTAGTTTTGGAATCGATAAAAACCCAAGATGAATCGGTATATGGATAGTCATCAACACCAAACTCTTTTTGGACACCTTTTTTTTCAAGGATAAAACTTGTTTCATATTGATCTTGCTTCTCACCATTTGGAACACTCATTTCAGACGGAATATTTGTTCCTGTTTGATAAGGTCGAAAATCTATTATGGGTAAAAAAGTCAGACAATAGTAAATGAGTCCCAAAATAAATACAGCATAGATAGCACTTAAAAATAGAGATCGATTAGAACTAATTGGCTCTTTTACAGACTTCCTATTTTCAAAAATGATTAATGCAAATGGCAGAAGTACTAAGTTCTTAAAAAAGGTTTGCCAATTTGTTAGTTTTATTGCATCGCCAAAACAACCACAATCACTAACTGGATTATAAATTGCTAAATACAGGGTTAAAACAGTAAAAAATGACACAAGTATTAAAGTAGGAATTGCAAGTAGTCGAATTCGTAAACCCATTACGAGATGCGCTCCAAGCAAAAACTCGAAAGCGGCAATTAAAATTGCAAAACCCATTGCCATTGGGGTTAATGCACCTAAATGAAAGGCTTCGAAATAATCACTGATTTTTATAGCCACACCAACTGGATCAACAGCTTTTACAAAACCCGAAAAAATAAATGTAATTCCAATTATTACCTGACCAATTACTCTTAGTTTTTTCATGCTTAAAAAATTTTATATGCTATGAACTGATTCAGTTTATCTTGTTTTCGTTCTCATCTTCAGGCCATTCAATTTTTATCATAGCAAAAGTGGCATAATTAATAATGTCTTGATAATTCGCATCAATGCCTTCTGAAATAATGGTTTTACCACTATTATTTTCAATTTGTTTTATTCGATGCAACTTCATCAGAATAAGATCGGTAAATGAACTAATGCGCATTTTCCTCCAAGCCTCATCATAATCGTGATTTTTATCCGCCATTAAAGATTTTGCGTCGTGTAACATTTGAGTAAACAAGGCTAATGCCTCCTTCTTATTCATTTCAGGATTATCAGCAACACCTAGTTTTAATTGAATTATCCCCATGGCTGCATAATTAATAATGCCAATGAATTCGGATCGAATATCATCATCAACTTTTGATACCCCTTTGGTTTCAATACTACGAATTCGCTGTGCTTTAATAAATATTTGATCAGTCATTGAACTGGGACGTAAAATACGCCAAGCAGTTCCATAATCAGTCATTTTTTTCGTGAAAATATCAATACACGCACTAAAAACGTGATCGAACTGCTCTATAGTTTTTAAAGACATTGACTAAATTTTGACCGTAAAACTATTAAAAATGCATCTGCTTGCCAAAGAACTTGGCAAAGAATCCCTTTTTATTTTTTATATTGAAAAATTGATACTTATTTTCAATTAATTTAAAGAAATTAAATCATCAATTTAAAAAAAGGTAAAACGCAATTACCGTTTTGCACATTGAATTATTCATTTTATTTATCTTCACCTATTATAACTTGAAATAACGTTGAATAAATATAGGGTTTCATTTTGCTATTCTACTCAAACAATTTTGAATGACTATTAAACTAAAAAATAAGCTATACTCTCTCGATATCCCAATTGTAATGGGTGTGCTTAACTTTACACCCGATTCATTTTACAGCAATAGCAGGTACTCTATTGATATGGAGCTAGTTCCAAAAATTGAAAAGATGTTGCTAGACGGTGCAGCAATTATTGATATTGGTGCGTATTCATCTAGGCCTGGCGCTATTCATATCTCTGAAGAGGAAGAAATAAAGCGTTTATCCGAGCCACTAGCCATTATTCGCAAGCATTTCCCTGATATAATTATATCGATAGATACGTTTAGAAGTAATGTAGTCGATAAATTAATAACTAATTACGAAATAAACCTTGTTAACGATATTTCGGCAGGTCATCTGGATGAAAACATGATTCCAACAATAGCAAAGCATGGCATTCCTTATATTATGATGCACATGCCTGACAATCCCCAAAACATGCAAAATAACTTTGTTGAAGGAGATTTGATGCAGAAACTCACCCTATATTTTTCGGAGAGAGTTGATAAAGCGCATTTTGCAGGAATATCGGATATTATTATAGATCCAGGTTTTGGATTTGGAAAATCCTTAGAACAAAACTTCGTGATACTGGATAAGCTTCATCAACTAAAATTATTAGATAAACCCATCTTAGTTGGCATGTCTCGCAAGTCGATGATTTACAAGACATTAAACTGCACTCCTGATGATGCAATGAATGGCACATCCGTTTTAAATACAATTGCTTTATTAAAAGGTGCTTCAATTTTAAGGGTTCATGATGTAAAAGAAGCCGTTGAATGCATTAATTTAGTACAAAAATTAAATCCATAACATGTCGTTTTTAGAGTTTAGATTAATTGATATTATTGATATTGTATTAGTTGCCTTTTTGATGTACAAGCTGTACACCATGGTTAAAGGGACTATTGCACTCAACATATTAATAGGGCTTTTTGCTTTCGTTATTTTTTGGCTAATGATAAAGGCGCTGAAAATGGACTTGTCGGGCAGCATACTCGACAACTTTGTGAATGTAGGTGTTCTGGCACTTATCATCGTCTTCCAACAAGAAATTCGTCGATTTTTTCTGCATCTTGGCACTAAGTACAAACTTTATTATACCGAAAACAAGGTTTCAGACCATCAGCGTTTTATTAATCAACTCATTAAATCGATTGAGAGTTTTGCTAAATCGAAAACGGGAGCATTAATAGTGATTACTAAAGAAGCATCGTTGAACGACATGATTGAAACAGGAGACAAAATTGATGCAAACATAAGTAGCATGTTGATTGAAAGCATATTTTTCAAAAACAATCCTCTACACGATGGAGCTATTATCATACAAGGCGATAGAATAGTTGCCGCTGCATGTATTTTGCCAGTTTCTCAGAATTACTCCTTGCCAGCTCACATGGGACTGCGACACAGGGCTGCTATGGGAATAACCGAATCGACCGATGCCTGCTCAATTGCTGTATCTGAAGAACGCGGAGAGATTACATTTTTTATTAATAACGATTATTTTGAAAACATAACTACTAGCGAACTTGAAAAATATCTTCAACATTTTTAAGTCTGAGTTTACTCCGAAAAGTCAAAAACCCCTAGATCCCCTGAAGGGGACTTTGAAAAATTTATTGATTTTCAACGCATTCCTCTTTAGGAGTCAGGGGGTAAAGAAGTTGAAAATCAATGAACTCAAACTTTTCGCAGTGGACTTAGGTCTATTCAATCAAATAGTTTTTGATTGAATGAATAAAATTCTCCATATAATAGACTATTTGAAACTATAACAAATGCAATGGCGCCATCATTAAATAATAAAACAAATAAAATTGCAATCTCAGGCTCCACAGGGTTTATTGGTAATTCACTGAGCCAATTTTTCAAAAACAATATGTATCAAATTGTTCCCATTCAACGACGAGATATTGCCAAAGGATCTGCACATGTGGCATCTCTTATTAAAGGTTGTGAGATAGTGATAAATTTATCTGGAGCAACTATTTTAAAGCGATGGACACCCAATTATAAAAGTGAAATTTTTAATAGTCGAATAAATACGACCCGTTGTTTAGTTGATGCAATAGCTAAAATGGATACTAAACCAACTACCTTTATTAGCACTTCGGCAGTTGGTATTTATGAACCTATTGATTCGCATGATGAATTTTCGGATCGATTAGCTAATGATTTTTTAGGAGATGTTTGTCGGGCTTGGGAAGCAGAAGCTACCAATATTATGCAATTTAGCGACGTTCGATTAATTATTTTTAGACTAGGAGTTGTATTAGCAAAAAACAATGGTGCATTCCCTAAGATTATTAAACCGATGAATTTTTTTGTTGGAGGTAAAATTGCAGATGGTTTTCAATGGTTTCCGTTTATTCATGTAAACGATTTACTGAGTGCCTATTGGTACGTAATTAACAACCCTAATTGCAAAGGAATTTACAACTTAACCGCTCCAAATCCAATAATTAATCAGGAATTTACAAAGTTACTGGCAACAAAAATTCATCGTCCCTACTTTTTTACAGTTCCCAAATGGCTATTAAAACTGCTATACGGCGAAGCTGAAACAGTTTTAACCCAAGGTCAAAATGCCAACCCTCTTCGCTTGATAAACGATGGATTTGATTTTGAGTTTCCAACGGCTTCAAAAGCCATTGATCAGTTAATCAATTAGTCCATCGCGACGCAACAACGCTTTAACATCAGGTTCACAACCTCGAAAAGCTAGATACAAATTCATTGGGTAATCCGATCCTCCCTTTTCAAGAATTGTGCGTTGATATAATTTAGCCACCGATGCATTAAACACGCCATCTTCTTTGAATTTTTCGAAGGCGTGAGCATCTAATACCTCAGCCCATTTGTAACCATAATATCCAGCGGCATAACCACCATCAAAAACATGCGAAAACGCAGTGCTAATTAATGCTCCATCAATTCGAGGGAGTAGTTCTGTTGGCGAAATTGCGAATAATTCGAACTGATCAATTTCCAATACGTCCTTATTCGCTAATGAATGCCACGCCATATCTAAAAACCCAAAACTAAGTTGGCGAACCGTTGCATAACCACTTTGAAAACGGTCGCACTCAATTAATTTCATCATTAATTCATATGGCATCACCTCCCCTGATTGATAATGACGGGCAACACGACTCAACCACTCAGGCTCGGTTGCAAAATTTTCCATTAATTGCGAGGGTAGTTCAACAAAATCGCGATACACATTGGTTCCCGACTGAGATATGTAGTTTACCTGACTTAGCATTCCATGTAACCCATGTCCAAATTCGTGCAAGAAAGTTCTCAATTCCTGAAAAGTTAACAATGCTGGTGTATCGCCAATTGCCTTTGAGAAATTCATAACCAATGAAACGATTGGACGCTCGTTTTTACCTTCAAAAATAAATTGCTCTTTAAACGATGTCATCCATGCCCCTCCTTGTTTCGAGGCTCGTGCATGATAATCCAATAATAAGATGGCAATTGCTTGATGATCTTTGTTGAAAACGTTAAAAACTTTTACTTCGGGGTGATAACTAGCAGTCTGACTGCGAATTTCAAACGTTAGGCCAAATAATTTATTTGCCAAATTAAAAATATTTTTCTCCACCGCTTCAAGTGGTAAATACGGTTTTACAATTTCATCATCTACATTATATTTTTGAATCTTGATCTTTTCGGAGTAAAAGGCAAAATCCCATTTTTGAAGTGCATCTTTTAAACCTAACTTGCTAGCAAAGGTGGCTATTTCATCCACATCGGCTTTAGCAAATGGAAGTGATGCTTTTAGCAAATCGTTTAAAAAACTATTGACACGCTCAGAGGATTGAGCCATTTGCTCATCCAATACAAAGTCGGCATATGTTTCAAACCCCAATAAATTAGCGAGTTCCAAACGCAATAAAACTATTTCATTGATGATTTTTTTATTATTATGAGCATTGTTTTGATTTCCTCTTTTCGAATAAGCTAAAAACATTTTTTTTCGCAACGCTCTGTTTTCGGCATACTTCATAAAAGGCAAATAACTTGGGGAATGAAGCGTAAAAATCCAACCCGATTTATTGGCTTGTATAGCCGTTTTCTCCGCCTGCTGAATAACCGAATCGGGTAAACCAGCCAGATCCTCATTATTAGTTATCAATAATTCAAACCCATTGGTTTCCGCCAATAAATTCTCTCCAAACCGAAGTGATAAATCTGCTAACTGAATAGTCATCTCGCGATAGCGGCTTTTCTGATTTTCATTAAGTAAAGCACCCCTGCGAGCAAATGATTTATAAGTATCATTCAATAACTTGGTTTGATCCGAAGACAAATTGGAATTATCCTGACGCCAGACTTCTTTTACTTTAAATAACAATTTCTCATTCAGCCAAATATCATTAAAAAAATCAGTGATTAAAGGCGATATAGCACGAGCCGTTTGCTGAATTGTTTCGTTGGTATTTGCATGATTTAAATTGTAAAATAAATTACTTATCAAATGCAATGAGAATCCAATCCGATCCATTGCAACTACTGTATTTTCGAAAGTTGAATTTTGCGAACTCTGTATAGTTTCATCTAGTTCTTGCCGTGCTGATACAATTGCATCTTCAATATATTTTTGCAACATTGTATCGTCAATGCTTTTAAATAGAGGCAAATGTGTTTCTGAATCGAATAATTTTCTGAAAGAATCAAGGATCATATATAGTTTATTTACTTAGCTGAGGTTATAAGAATAAAATTATGAGATTTTGAACAAAAGTATATTAATGACCGAATAAAACCATTTTTCAACTTAAATAATCAAGCGTAAATAGGTATTAATATGGCCAAAATAGCAACCTTTACACCTCATTTCACGTTATTATTACCATTATAATTAAAAAATAATTAAATTCGAGTAGACTAATTTAATTCAGGCAACATGACCGTTACACTCAAACTTCTCATAGTAACCCTTTTGCTTTCGATAGGTTCAAATATTTCGGCACAAATAAAACTACCAAATAAGGATAAAGTTTACGAATACTTGCAATCTAAAGATCAAAGAAAAACCCAAAGAGCTGAAAAACTATTGTCAAAAGCTGAAAAATTTACACTTCGTGCTGATGAAAACCAAAAACATGTTGATAAAGCACTTATTAGAGCAACTCCCTACTATCAGCAAGGTTACAAATTGTATTATACAGCTTATTACAATCATATCAAAATTGAGAATAAAACAAACGAATTATCTAATTCTGACAATGTTAGCATAGAGCAAGCAGTCAAAAGTTATCGACAAGGAAAACAGATGTATCGAAAAGCGGAGAATACATCTAGAAAGAAGCGACAGTTAGAATTAATTAAAGCAGCTGGAGACAGATGCAGTGAGTCATTAATTCAACTAACAGATGTCATTTTAAATATTCACTCAAGTAAACCCATCGAAAAACTACAAGAATCACTTTTAGACAGTTCGTTGACAACCAATGCGGTTGACTCATTATCAACCGATTCAACAGCCCCACTATTAAATTTACCCAAAGACACAATAGTAATAGTTCCAATTGTTGATACAACAAGCATTGCTGCACCTCAATTGTCGATTCCAACACCCACTGCTTTGCCAGTTATAAGTCCCATTATACTACCCGAGTCACCAAAATTCAATTTAACTTCCGTATTTTTAACGGTGCAACTTTTGGCATCAAAAACCCCTATATCCGACATACAGAAATCGCAACTATGTTCGAAACCTAATGATATAATGGTTATTAAATCGAACGATTGGTTCAGGTACACCATAGGAAAGTTTGCAACCGTTGATGATGCAAAAAAATTTATAAGCGAAAATAATTTAACCGGAATAGTGGTTGCTTTCAACAAAAACGAACGAATAACTGTTCAAGAAGCACTATCACTCATTTTTAAAACAACAACTAATTAACTATAATCGATCATTATGAAAAAAGGATTAATAATTGCTTCGGCATTACTATTTATGCATGGAGCCATGTTTGCACAAAAAGATGTAATTGGCCTTTTAGGAGCCGGCTTAGCCGATGCTAAAACTCTATCGCAAGCTTATATGCAGCCTTACGGCGAGATGCTAGGCGTTAACTTAAATTCGGGCTGGTACAACTCAGCCTCGGTTCATAAAGTTGGTGGTTTCGACTTTACCATTATGGGAAGTTATACCAAAGCACCGTCATCGGCTGAGACTTACGATATAAGCAGTTTGGGTTTAACAAATTTCGAAGTTGCATCAGGACCTTCAATTGGCCCAACCATGGCTGGGAAAATGGAAAACAGGCCAATGCTTACTCCAAAAACATCATTTCCGACTGGTGCAAGCTTTGAAATTCCAAACGGAACTGGTTCGAATTATTTTGTATCCCCTATGATTCAAGCGGGTGTTGGTTTACCTTTTCACACCGAATTAATGGGACGATTCATGCCTAAAGTAAGCATGCCTGGCGTTGGAAGCGTGGGTTTATGGGGTATTGGAGTTAAGCACAGCTTAAAAGATTATGTGCCATTCTTTAAACGTGTACCATTCTTACAAGTATCAGCTTTAATGGCCATCACTCAGTTTTCTGGCTCATTACCTTTACCTAAAAATATTGATCCTATTACCACTACAGATGCAAATTTAGATATTAAGAGTCATGCATTTACCAGCCGGTTATTAGTAGGTGCAAATTTCCCAGTTATAGCTTTTTATACTGGTTTTGGTTATGGCAATGCCAAAAGCGATTTTGGATTGTTAGGTAAATATTCTGGAATTCCAGGACAAACTGAAGTGACTGACCCATTTTCTTTATCGTATAAAAATTCGAATTTCGACATGAATGTGGGTATGCGCCTTCGATTAGGCATAATTGCTTTTCATGTGGATTATAGCTTAGGAAAATACTCTGTTGTTAATGCGGGTATGGGTTTAAGTTTTAGATAAAATTATAAGTACAAAATTGAAGTCTATTGGGAAGCAAAAACTTTTCAATAGACTTTTTCATTAAAATCGGTTGTAAAAAAACATCGAATCTAAATCATTGCGCTTCTTGTCAGGCATTTCACAGGTTAATGGGCAGGCAATAGGCAATAAAACCAGAGTCTCTAAATGATTAGGTACATTTAAAACATCGCGAACAACATCAAATAAAAAACAGTAATTTAACATTTGAAATTATTCAACTACAAGACAGATGTTTTACATTTTATCCAAAGGCGTTTCGTTTCTACTATCACCTTTCAATCTATTTTTAATTCTTGCTCTTTGCGCATTATTTATCAAACGCAAAAAATCATTATTTCTAACAATTGGATTCTCGATCCTTACCATTTTCTCGAACCCCTATTTGTTTAACAAAACAATAATGCGGTACGAAGGAGAAATAACAACTCTTCCCAACGACACAATTATTAAAACAGTTGTTATACTTGGAGGCTATTGCGCTCACAACCAGTCAACTGACAGAACACGATTTAATCAAGCTTCCGATCGATTGTTACAAGGAATTAGAGTTGCTGAAAGAATAAAGGCAGATAGAATAGTGCTATCGGGAGGAACTTCCAATATTATCATCAAAGAAGAACCTGAAGCCATTTCAGTGTTAAATCATTTATCAGAATCGAAAATGATTAACAGGCCAATTTTGCTTGATACACTCTCGCGAAATACGAACGAAAACGCCATTGAAACAGCTAAATTATTGAAGCACCTTAATCGATCAAAGCACATTGTATTGGTAACCTCGTTATGGCATATGCCGCGCGCAAAAAGATGTTTCGAAAAGCAGGGTTTTCAAGTAATTCCATTAGGAACCGATCCTTTACAACAATTCGAAGATAATACATTCATGGAACAGCTTATTCCATCGGTTCAAACCCTTTCGATGTGGGATTTGATATTAAAAGAGTGGTTAGGATTAGTTATTTATAAACTAAAAGGCTTTATATGAAAAAAGGTTGCTCCAACAAGTGAAACAACCTCTTTAAAACTAAAGTCTATTCTGATTAAAACTTAATTTCCATGTTAAAAAACAACCTTCCAATGTCATCAGATCCATCAGCCATATAATGACGATAATTAGCAGATGCAGATAAATTTTTCAATAATTTATGTTCGTACCCAAAAATGATCATTTTAGCATCAACTTTAGTCACAGAATTATCAACTTGAAGTAGATCAAAACGACCAAAAAGAGATCCTTTTTTACTTACGTTAGCAGCAGCATATAAAGACAATCCACTTTTATCCAAATCTGCAGTTTTTGCAAAAATTGTTTGCATATTGTACTCACCACCAATGCTAAAATTATCATCCATATAACCTGCAAAGAGAGCAATTGAATTGGTAGCCACAGTATCCTCCATGTAATCATCTGAAGCACGAAGCAACAATTTATTATCAAGTAAAGAAGCAGTTACACCCAATGATCCACGCAATTCGTTATTGTTGGTTGTTTTCTTATAACCTTCGCCATTGTACAAGCCTAAATCGAACGATATATCTCCAGCGGTGTACTGAGCAGTTGCCCCTAAATCAGCAGAATAAGCAAAGTTATAAACATCTTGAAACGATTTATCGATATAGCGTTTTCCCCAAACTTTCTCCTGCATTTTAAAATTGTAGGTATCCTGCAAACCAAATCCAATTTTCAAGTTGTTTTTGGTATAATAAACCACTGCATTTTTAAAAAATGCATCACGTCCATTATCAGCATCACTACCAATATCTAACAATACTCTACTTGAAAATTCTGATGAAAGATTGTAAGTATAACCTAAATAAGCACGTTCAACGGCAAAACCAGATTTTTCAGGACTTCCAGACACCGTTGTACTGTAATTTGAATAAATCTTTCCATCAATTTTACCAGATGGCTTAAATTCTGAAGTCTCTTGTGCATTCGCAATAAATAAACTAGAAGCAGCAATGGCTGCTAATACTAAATGTTTCCACATGTTTAACTATTTATTAATTGTTTACTAAACTTCATTAACATTGAGTTTATCCTATCTTAACATTTCAAATTCTCGAAGTGAAATAGTTTATAAGATGAGTCATTAAATCAATGTTTAAATTTTACTTTTTTCCGAGTGCAAAAATATTCTCTGAATAATAATTGAAACTAAACTCAATGTTAATAAATTGTTAATAAACACAACAAAGGAGGCAATTGCCTCCTTTGTTGTGTTTACATATAAATAACTAAAAATTTACGATTCGTTAGTAATAAAGTCACGTTGTGCCTTAAGAAGGTTTCCTACATGTAACACCAAGTTTTGTGTTTCATGCAACAAATTTAAATAAAGTAAACTAAGGCGCGTACTGGCTTTCTCTTTTTTAATTCGTTTTAATTGTTTCTTGCGTAATAATCGTAACTGGTCAAGTAATTGTTGCTGAATTTGAAGATGATTGGGTAAGTTATCAAACGAATCGGACGAAATCATCTCAATTGATTTTGAAATAAACTCGGTTAATAACAATCGAACACCTTTTAAATCTTCAAATTGCTCTGAGCTGAATACTTTATGATTATTATTTAAATGCTCATAAAATGGAGTTGATATATAAGTCAAACAATGAGCTGATTCGCGCAGATAGTCAACTACTTGCACGTAATACAAGCTACTATCAATATAATCTTCCTGAAGCTTTTTAACAGTTGGGTATATATGATGTCTCAGCTCTTTAGTTTTAGCATTTATAATCTCCACCTCTTTACCCAAATGCTTTAATTGCTTACGGTCTTCGGCTTCAAAACCAATAATGGACTCGTTATATAATTTAATAACCTTATTCAATACATCATTTACATTGTTTTTGCATTTTTTCAGAATAGTTCCTGCTTGCAATGCTCCGTCAATCTCATCGAGTTCAACGTTCTTTAAATTGTGCTCAAGAGCATCTTTGCGCTTGAGCAATACATGTGTATGATAAATAAAATAAATAGCTAAAAGCACTAATCCAAATATTGCCCAATAATCAAACCACTTAATTAAAGTAGCAAAAACAAATGCGCCGGTGAATGCCAAAAATGCTGTAAAAAACCATCCTCCAATTACTGACAAAACACCTGTAACCCGATATACTGCGCTCTCACGTCCCCATGATCGGTCGGAAAGTGATGATCCCATGGCAACCATGAACGTAACATATGTTGTAGACAATGGAAGTTTATATGATGTTGCTATTGAAATTAAAATACTCGATACCACAAGGTTTACTGAGGCTCTTAATAAATCAAAACTTGGAGCATCTTTACTCTGATCCGCATTTTTATTTTCTACTTCACTCGAATCAAATTGCTTGTCAATCACTCGCTTTAAAGCTACAGGCATAAATCGTTCAACAGATCGGGATGCTTGAATGGTTCCACGCACAATGCTACGTGCCAAGAATGATGATCCAAAGCGCTCCTCTCCTTCAGTCTGCCTACTTAAATCAATTTCGGTTTTAGAAACCCGTTGTGCTTTTTTGGAAAACCAAATGGTTAAAACCATAATAAGACCCGCAGCAACTAACATATATGCAGGAACAGATACTGCATTTTCCCCAGCCATCGAGGTCATTAAAAAAGTACTGGAAGTTGCACCTGGTGTATGAATGAAAAACTCGTACGAATTAAACCCTGCAATGGGAACTCCAATAAAGTTGACCAAATCGTTACCTGCAAAAGCCATTGCCAAAGCAAATGTACCTGCTAGCACAATTAATTTGAGTTCGTTTATTTTAAACACAAATTTAAAAATCTGAATGATTATTGTCCAGCCGATTAAGCTGTAAAATATTATTAAGCTGCTATTATTGGCAATCCACGCTTTAGTCTCTGTACTCATAAAAACAGCATCTTTTGCTCCTTTTATCAGTAGAAAGTAGGTAATGGATGTAATGGCGATACCACCAAAAAAAGAACCCAAGAATTTCAATCGAGGTTGATAGTTAAACGAAAATATCAATCGAATAAAATATTGAATTATAATACCTGCCGTAAACGCAATTATTACCGAAGCTAAAATTCCGGTAATAATTCCCAGCGATTTGGCTGTATTAATATAATCCCCTATTTGAGCAATTTTCTCGACTCCTTCTACAATAATTGTTTGGTTTCCTTCTGCAATTTTAAAAATTGAAACAGCAACAGCCGCCCCCATTAATTCAGATACCAACGATACGGTTGTAGATGTAGGGAGTCCAAGCGTATTAAACAAATCCAGCAAAATTACATCAGTAATCATCACAGCCAAGAAGATGATAATCATCTCTTTAAAATAAAAATACTGAGGATTGAAAATTCCATTTCTTGCAACCTCCATCATACCAGTTGAAAAAGTAGCTCCTATAAATATTCCAATAGAAGCCACGAATAAAATCACCCGATAAGGGGCTGCCTTAGATCCAATGGCAGAATTCAAAAAATTAACAGCATCATTGCTAACTCCCACTATTAAATCTGAAATTGCCAGAAAAAAGAGGATAACGACCAGAATCAAATAAATATTGTCCATGCTTAATACTTAATATTCAGAAACTTATAACCTTTAGTCAATAAAATTAAAGCAATTCAAAGTTAAAAAAATGTTAAAAGAAGACAAGCATTATTTGTTGTACAAGATATATTTCAACACATAAAAAAATTAATATATCCTTAACTTTCT
>Ga0136636_10001338_pt1 | contig 14282 bp, 15 predicted proteins | sample AntDrymUQ8522106_2_FD_104653 | JGI IMG/M metagenome (GOLD analysis project Ga0136636, IMG submission 104653) | Polar desert sand microbial communities from Dry Valleys, Antarctica - metaG UQ852 (21.06) | ecosystem: Environmental > Terrestrial > Soil > Desert | place: Antarctica: Dry Valley... | reverse complement strand
TCGAAGCAGCCGAACGTTCCGGATCCTGACCAAAAATTGACCCCACCTTCGTGATTCCGCAACAACCACACCGCTACACTGTGGGGATGACTCGACTACGCAGCCCGCAGCGGAGCAGCGGGATCGGGCCCCGCCTGTTGCTGGGCGCGGCCGCCGTGGCGGCCCTTGGCGGTTGTGCCAGCCTGATCGGCAACGTGGGCGCCGGCCTCGGCCGCGACCTCAGTGCCGGGGTGCTCGATCAGGACGACCCGCAAACGGTCGCCGATGGCCTGCCGGCTTACCTGCTGCTGATCGACGGCCTGCTCAGCTCGAGTCCGGACAATGTCGGCCTGCTGCTGTCGGGGTCCAAGCTGTACGGCGCATATGCCGGTGGATTCACTGATGATCCTGAGCGGCGCAAGCGGCTGGCGCTGAAATCCGAGGCCTATGCGCGACGCGCGGTATGTATCGGTTCGCAGCCGCTGTGTGCGGTGATCGACCGGCCATACGATGAGTTCCTGCCCGCCCTGGAGCGCATCGGTCCGCGCGAGATCGAGCTCGCGCACGCACTCGCCGTTGCATGGGCGGGCGTGTTGCAGTCGGATACCTCCGACTGGGCGCGCATCGCCGATTTGCCGCGGGTCGAGGCACTGCTCGGTCGGGTCCGTTCGCTGTCGCTTGCCTACGACGGCGGCTCGGCATCGATGTATCTGGGCGTGCTCAACTGCCTGCGCCCGGAAAGCCTGGGTGGCAAGCCGCAGGACGGCATGCGCTATTTCGCCGAGGCGCTGACGGCGTCTGATGGTCGCAACCAGATGGCGAGGGTGCTCGATGCGCAGTATTGTGCGCGTCTGCTGTTCGATCAGGAGCGCCATGACCGCCTGCTCGCTTACGTGCTGGCTGCCGACCCGCGCGCGCCGGGTCTGACCCTCATCAATACGCTCGCACGCAAGCAGGCCACGGACTTGCAGGCATCCGGCAAAGACTATTTCTGATTCCGACAGGACGTTCCATGCATTCCATGATTCGCACCACGCTGATGGTCCTGGCCCTGCTGCCGGGCCCCATCGTCTACGCCCAGACCACCATCAAGATCGCCACTGTGGCGCCCGAGGGCAGCAGTTGGGTGCGCGAGATGCGCGCCGGTTCCGATGCGATCAAGACCGCGACCGAGGGTCGCGTGCAGTTCCGCTATTACCCCGGCGGCGTGATGGGATCCGATGCGCCCGCAGTGCTGCGCAAGATCAAGCTCGGCCAGTTGCAGGGCGCGGCATTGAACTCGACCGAACTGTCGCAGGTGGATCCGGATGCGCAGATCCTGACCTTGCCCTTCCTGTTCGAGTCGGAGGCGGAAATCCAGGCCGTGCGCAAGACCATCGACCCGCTGCTGCGCGCCAGCATCGAGTCCAAGGGCATGGCTGTTCTGGGGGTTGCCGACGGCGGTTTCGCGTATCTGATGAGCACCCGGCCAATCCGCACCAAGCAGGAATTGGCCGCGACCAAGGTGTGGGCGCCGCAGGGCGACATGGTGTCTATCCGCACTTTCGAGGCTGGCGGCGTGCGACCGGTCACCTTGCCTACCGCCGACGTATACGTCGCGCTGTCGACGGGTCTGGTCGAGACGGTGGGCAACAGTCCGTCCGGCGCGATCATTTTCCAGTGGCATACGCGGCTCAAGCAGATGATCGACCTGCCGATGACCGTCCTCATGGGCTATCTGGTTGTCGACGGCAAGGTGTTCGCCAGGATCTCTGCATCTGACCAGCTAATCGTGCGCGAGGAGATGAATCGGGTGTTCGAGCGGATCGGCAAGAACAATCGTCGCGACAATGTCTCTGCGCGCGAAGTGCTGGTCAAACAGGGCATCGAGATCGTCGCCAGCGCACCGGAACAGCAGGCCGAGTGGGTGGCAGTCGGTCGCACTGCGATCGACGAGCTGGTCAAGGAAGGCGCGTTCACGCCAGCGATGCTGAAGTCGGTCAACGATGCGATTGCCGCATACCGTGCAGCCCATCGCAGCACTGGCGCCACGCCTGCTTCCTGACCATGGCGGAGGCGAACGATCCGGAGGTCGGCGCGCATGCCCGCGGGATCTGGTATGCGCTGCATCGTGCTGAAGATGCGCTGCTGACCCTGCTGGTCGCAGCGTTGGTGCTGATCGCGGGCGGCCAGATCGTGCTGCGCGCCGGATTCAATTCAGGGGTCGACTGGACCGAACCGCTGCTGCGCTGTCTGGTGCTGTGGGTGGCGATGTTCGGCGCCATGCTCGCCGCACGCGAGGACAAGCATCTTGGCGTGGATGCCATCCCGCGCATGCTCAGCGGCTTGCCGCGCATCGTCGTCCGTTTGCTGGCGCAGGGATTCGCTGCAGTAGTCTGCGGGTTGCTGGCGTGGTACTCGGTCGGGCTGGTGATGCTGGAGCACGAATCGCAGACCATCGCCTTCGCGCAGGTGCCGACCTGGGTGACCCAGTTGGCGATGCCGCTCGGATTCGGCGTGATGGCGATCCGCTTCGCACTGCGCGCGGTCGGTGTACGACGCAACGCCGCGTCCGGCACCACTGGCACCGCCGAGGGCGCATGATCTGGTTGATCGCGCTGGCGCTGCTGCTGCTCGCGTTCGCGGGAGCGCCGTTCTTTGCCCTGATCGCGGCCGTGGCCCTGCTCGGACTCAACGCCAGCGACTACGACCTGATCATCGCGGCCGCGGAGTTTTTCCGCATCACCGATGTTCCGGTGCTGATTGCGATCCCGCTGTTCACGATCGCCGGCTACCTGCTCGGCGAGAGCAAGGCGCCGCAGCGACTGGTGCGCCTGACCGATGCGCTGTTCGGGTGGATGCCGGGCGGGCTTGCAGTGGTGGCGCTGATGTCCTGCGCGCTGTTCACGGCCTTTACGGGTGCCACCGGTGTGACCATCGTGGCGCTGGGCGCGGTGTTGTTCCCGGCGCTGATCCAGGCACGCTACCCCACCAAGTTCACCCTGGGTCTGATCACTACCTCGGGCAGTCTCGGCCTGCTGTTTGCGCCCTCGCTGCCGTTGATCATCTACGCGGTGGTCGCGCAGCAGCTCAACACCACGCCGCCGGTCGGGGTCGACGAGATGTTCCGCGCAGGCCTGTTGCCGGGCTTGATGATGCTGGTGCTGCTGGCGATCTATTCGGTGTGGAGCGGACGCGGTCGCGCGCGGGCGCGGGTGAAGTTCAGCGGGCGCGAGGCGTTGGCTGCGGCATGGGATGCACGCTGGGAGATACCGCTGCCGGTAGTGGTGGTCGGCGGCATCTACGGCGGCTGGTTCGCGCCGTCGGAGGCAGCGGCGGTGACTGCGCTGTACGTGTCGATCACGGTGCTGGCGATCCGGCGCGAGATCAGCCTGTCCAAGGTGCCGCAGGTGTGTCGCGATGCGATGGTGCTGGTCGGCGCGATCCTGGTCATCCTCGGCTGCGCGCTGGCCCTGACCAACTATCTGATCGACGCCGACATCCCCGGCCAGCTGTTCGAGGTCATCCGCGAACACATCAGCAGCCGCTTCGTGTTCCTGCTGGTGCTGATCGTGTTCCTGCTGTTCTTCGGCATGCTGCTCGAAGGCTATCCGGCGATCATCATCCTGGTCCCCATCGTGCTGCCGATCGCGATGCGCTACGGCGTCGATCCGGTGCATTTCGGGATCATGTTCCTGGCCATCCTGCAGCTGGGGTTCTTCACCCCGCCGCTGGGCATGAACCTGTTCATCTCCAGCTATCGCTTCAATCGCCCGGTACTGGAGGTGGTCCGAGCATGCGTGCCGTTCTTCTTCATCGTGCTGTTCTGCGTGCTGGTGATCACCTTTTGGCCGTGGCTGTCGCTGGTGCTGGTGCGCTGAGGCGACGGCCGGCATGGATCGTGCAGGTTCAGGGCACGGGGCATTGAGGCCCAAGCCGGGAATTGAAAACCATGCTGGTGGTGTTCGTCGACGACGAGCCCGCGGTGCTCAACGGCATCGAGCGCATGCTGTTCTCGCAGCGTGTGCCTTGGGATGTCTACTGCATCCCCGACCCCGAAGAGGCGCTGGAGCTGATCGCCCGGATGCCGGTCGATGTGGTGGTCGCAGACCTCAAGATGCCGCGGATCGACGGCGCAGAACTGCTCGGGCGGGTGCGCCAGATGCATCCGGATGCGATCCGCATCGTGCTGTCGGCGGCCAACGAGCCTGATCTGCTGCGCCGCGCATTCCACGTGGCGCATGGGTTCTTGCCCAAGCCGTGTGCAGCGCAGGAACTGGTCGCGCAGGTCGAGCGTGGCTATCAGCTGCGCCGGATGCTGGCCGATGAAGACCTGCGCCGTATCGCCAACGACGTGGGCACGCTGCCGTCCGCGCCCGGCTGCTATCTGGAGCTGACCGGCTTGCTGGACGATCCGTCGGTCGAAGCAGCCGCTATCGCCAAGGTGGTTGGCCGCGATCCGGCACTGGCGGCCAAGGTGCTGCAGCTGTGCAACTCGGCCTATTTTTCCGCCGGCCGCCCGATCGCCGACATTCCGGCGGCCGTGGTCCGACTGGGCTTCGACACCCTGCGCCAGGTGGTGCTGCTGACCGAAGTCTACGGCGGCGTCGGTGGCGACGCTGCAACCATCCAGCGCAGCCAGAGCACTTCCGCACTGGCCGCCGCACTGGTGCCTGCATTCGGTGCGGACCAGCCCAGCACCGATCTGGCGCGCGTGGCCGCACTGCTGGCGGGCGTAGGCGATCTGTTGTTGTCGCGACGCAAGCAGCCAGGACCGACCCAGACTGGTACCGGACCTGCGCTCGCTGCCTATCTGCTGGCGCTATGGAACCTGCCGATGACGGTGGTCGAGGCTGTCGCGCTGCGCGATGAGCCCGCAGCCGGTGGCGATCGCTTCGGTCTGGCCGGCATGACCCACGTGGCGACCCGGCTTGCGCTCGGTGAGGGGCTCGACGAGGGCTACCTCGAGCATGTCGGGGTGCTCGCCCAGGTTCCACGCTGGCGTGAAATCCGACAGCGCATCGCCAGCCGGGGCGACTAGTCGCAGCGCGACCTGCCTCTCGTCTGGCAGGCGAGCTCTTCCGGCGCTAGAATGCCGGGCTACTTTTTTGGCGGGTAGCGACGTATGCGGATCCTTACCGAAGCGCTGACCTTCGACGACGTGTCGCTGGTTCCTGCCGAGTCCAACGTGCTGCCACGCGATGTCAGCACCGCCAGCCGACTCACCCGTGGCATCCGGCTGAACATTCCGGTGGTCGCCGCGGCCATGGATACGGTCACCGAGTCGCGCCTTGCGATCACCATGGCGCAAAGCGGCGGCATCGGCATCATCCACAAGAACATGCCGGTCGAGCGTCAGGCGCTCGAAGTGCGCATCGTCAAGAAATTCGAAGCCGGCGTGATCCGCGATCCGATCACCGTGACCCCCGATACCTCGATCCGCGACGTGATGGCGATCACCCGTGCGCGCAACATCTCCGGCGTGCCGGTGGTGCAGGGCGCCGATCTGGTCGGCATCGTGACCTCGCGCGACCTGCGCTTCGAAAAGAACTTCGACGCCCCGGTGAGCACCATCATGACCCCGCAGGAACGCCTGGTGACGGTGCCCGACGGCGCGCCGGACGAGGACGTCATCGCGCTGCTGCACAAGCACCGGATCGAGAAGGTGCTGGTGGTCAACGAGCGCTTCCAACTGCGCGGCATGATCACCGTCAAGGACATCCAGAAGTCGCACGAGAATCCGTTCGCCTGCAAGGATGATCAGGAGCGGCTGCGGGTCGGCGCGGCGGTCGGCGTCGGTGGCGACACCGAGCAGCGGGTCGCCGCCCTGATCGAGGCCGGCGTCGACGTGATCGTGGTCGATACTGCGCACGGGCACTCTGCCGGCGTGATCGAGCGCGTGCGCTGGGTCAAGCGCACCTACCCGAACGTGCAGGTCGTGGGCGGCAACATCGTGACCGCCGACGCAGCACGGGCGCTGGTCGATGCCGGCGCGGACGCGGTGAAGGTCGGCGTGGGTCCAGGCTCGATCTGCACCACGCGCATCGTTGCCGGCGTCGGCGTGCCGCAGGTTACCGCGGTGTCGATGGTGTCCGCGGCGTTGGCCGACAGCGGCGTGCCGCTGATTGCCGATGGCGGGATCCGCTATTCCGGCGATATCGCCAAGGCGATCGCAGCTGGCGCTTCGTGCGTGATGATCGGTGGCATGTTCGCCGGCACCGAAGAGGCGCCCGGTGAGGTCGAGCTGTACCAGGGCCGCTCATACAAGAGCTATCGCGGCATGGGTTCGCTCGCCGCGATGGCCGACGGATCGAAAGATCGCTATTTCCAGGACGCCGCCGACGCCGACAAGCTGGTCCCGGAAGGCATTGAAGGTCGCGTGCCCTACCGCGGCCCGCTGCGCAACATCGTCCACCAGCTGGTCGGCGGATTGCGCGCCTCGATGGGCTATGTCGGCTGCGCCAGCATCGACGAGATGCGCACCAAGCCGCAGTTCGTGCGCATCACCAGCGCCGGTGTGCGCGAGAGCCATGTGCATGATGTGGCGATCACGAAAGAAGCGCCGAATTATCGGATGGAGTAAACAACAAGCACAGGGTACAGGGCCCAGGGTACAGGCTGGGCCGCGATCTATGCCTTGGACCCTATATCCTGCGACCTTATGCAAAACATCCACTCCGACAAGATCCTGATCCTCGACTTCGGCGCGCAATACACGCAGCTGATCGCGCGGCGCATTCGCGAGCTGGGTGTCTACTGCGAGATCTGGGCCTGGGATCACGATCCGGCGGCGATCGCTGCGTTTGCGCCGCGCGGGATCATCCTGTCCGGCGGCCCGGAGTCGGCCATCGAAGCCGGATCGCCACGTGCGCCGCAGACCGCTTTCGAGGCCGGCGTGCCGATACTGGGGATCTGCTACGGCATGCAGACCATGGCCGTGCAACTCGGTGGCGCAGTCGAGGCTGGCCATCACCGTGAATTCGGCTATGCACGCGTGGCCGCGAACCCTGACTGCCGCCTGTTTGCTGGTTTAAGTGACGCGATGGATGGGGCAGTCCCGCTGTTCGACGTCTGGATGTCGCATGGCGACCGCGTCACCGCGTTGCCATCCGGCTTCAGCGCGGTGGCTGCTACCGATAGCGTCGCGTTCGCCGCGATGGCCGATGAAGTGCGCAGCTGGTACGGCGTGCAGTTCCATCCCGAGGTCACTCACACCACCCAGGGCGCGGCCATCCTGCGGCGCTTTGTGGTCGAGATCTGCGGCTGTCGCACCCTGTGGACCGCAGCGAACATCATCGACGACGCGATCGCGCGCGTGCGCACACAGGTCGGCAGCGATACCGTGCTGCTCGGTCTTTCCGGCGGCGTCGATTCTTCGGTGGTGGCAGCACTGCTCAAGCGCGCGATCGGCGACCAGCTGGTCTGCGTTTTCGTCGACACCGGACTACTGCGCTGGCAGGAAGGCGACCAGGTCATGGCGACCATGGCGCAGCACATGGGCGTGAAGGTGATCCGGGTCGACGCCGCAGGGCGCTACTTCGAAGCGCTCGCGGGCATCGACGAGCCCGAAGCCAAGCGCAAGATCATCGGTCGTTTGTTCGTGGAGATCTTCGAGGAACAGTCGCACAAGCTCAGCGGGGTGAAGTGGCTGGCGCAGGGCACGATCTATCCCGACGTGATCGAGTCGGCCGGCAGCAAGACCGGCAAGGCGCACGTGATCAAGAGCCACCATAACGTCGGCGGCCTGCCCGAGCGCATGCAGCTGGGCCTGGTCGAACCGCTGCGCGAGCTGTTCAAGGACGAGGTGCGCCGCATCGGGGTCGAACTCGGCCTGCCGCGCGAGATGGTCTATCGCCACCCGTTTCCCGGCCCGGGGCTCGGTGTGCGTATCCTCGGCGAGGTCAAGGCCGAATACGTACAACTGCTGGCGCAGGCCGATCACATCTTCATCGACGAGTTGCGCCGCCATGATCTGTACGACAAGGTCAGCCAGGCTTTCGCCGTATTCCTGCCGGTGAAGTCGGTCGGCGTGGTCGGCGATGCCCGCGCCTACGAATGGGTCATCGCACTGCGTGCGGTCGAGACCATCGACTTCATGACCGCCCACTGGGCACATTTGCCCTACGCGTTCCTCGATCACGTCAGTCGTCGCATCATCAACGAGCTGCGCGGCGTCAGTCGTGTCGTCTACGACATCTCCGGCAAGCCGCCGGCGACGATCGAGTGGGAATAGGTCCGGACCTCCAAGGGACTGTTTGCAGCAACTTCCGCGCTCATCATCCGAGCTACCGCAGCGCGTCACTCCAGGCTCGGCGGTACTTTCAATCGTGCGTGCCGCCGCTCGACCTTGCGCGGTCAGTCGAACCTCGTTCGGCGCAGTTGGCGATCTGCAGCCTTCGCACGCTACGGGGTCCGTGCTGGGGGACCGTCGTTGCGAAGCAGATCGCGGATGCGTTCGCTTCGCGCCATTCGCCGTCAGTGGCAGTGCCCGCACTCGCTCGTCAGTTAAGCGGGTCCTTTGGATCCGGCTTGATGCCGTAGTAGTCATGGATGTCCCGCTCCCACGACGGATCGGCCATGTTGGGCCAGTGCTCCTTGTTGAAGCCGGGCGCAGCCTCCAGGCGCGCCTTGTCTACATCGAGCACGAAGCGCTTGTTTTCAGTGTCCAGCGTCAGAGCAGGCCAGGGCACAGCGAAGAGCTTGTCGCCCATGCCCAGGAAGCCGCCGAACGACATCACGGCGTACGCCACGCGCCCACTGCGCATGTCCAGCATGATCTCTTTGATGCTGCCGACAACCTCAGCCTTCGGGTTGGCGACGTCATTACCGACCAGAGTGTCAGCGCCCATCAGTTCAGGGCCGGGGCCATGACGTTGGCTGGGGCCGGGCGCGTCGCCGGCTTGCGCACGGTACATGCCGTAGGTGTCGCGATCTTCGTAGCTCATGGCATTCTCCTGGAGTCTTGGGTTTCGCGCTGGCGGCTGGATCATGTCTGGACGTTGCGCAACATCATCGTGACCAGTCTGCTGCGGCTCGTCTGTTCGAAAGGCCACACCGCGACGTCGGCCGGCTGCCAACCTTTCTGCTCAAGCCTCCGGGTGCGCAATCGCACAGACCCGGCGCGGCGCCGCCGCTACCCTTTGACTGGGTGGCATCCCCGCCACCCGAGCAGTGCAATCCACACATGAGGACAGGTCATGAACAAGGATCAAATCAAAGGCGCGGTCAAGGAAGCGACGGGCAAGGTTCAGGCCAAGGTTGGCAAGGTCACCGGCAACAACGAGCAGCGGGCAAAGGGCCTGCTGCACGAAGCTGAGGGCAAAACGCAAAAGCATGTCGGTAACGCGAAAGAAGTTGTAAAGGACGCAATCGACAGAGCTTGAGCATCGGATCGCAGCGTGAGCCCGCGACAGGATCGGTTTGCAGGCGCTGCGTCGAGTATTCGGTAGCGAAAATACAGGCTGACCCGAACAGACGGATGACTTGCTGCAGGGCCATCGGCGCGCTGCGTGCAGTTCATTGCCAGCCGACTAAGTAGAAAGCGGACAGGGTTCGCGCTATTCGACCCGCCGGGCCGTTGCCGGCGGGTAAGTTTGGCGGCTTGACCGATTCCGATCTTCGCGATGGCGTTCGGCGACGGATGTTTACCGCAGCCGTGCGGTGCGATGACCATGAGGCTCTTGAAGCTCGAAATTGAGCGTCTATCCTGGAAGTATTATCGCCCGGCCTGACAGGGCCATGCAAAATTCCCCGCCTTCGGACTTCTCGCAGTTGCTCCGACAGGCGCGACCGCGCTCCCGATTCTCGCAGCTGGCGCCTGCAATGTTGTCGGGAGTCTCGCAGTGGCACGTCTGGTTCGTGGAGTCTGGTCGCTCAAAGCCCGGATGCAAGGTAGCGATGCGTCTTGCCGACGTACTGACCTGGCAGGTTGCGCAGGCGCAGCCAATAGCGGTGACCGCTCGGGGCCTGATGGGCTTCGCATGTCACGACCGGTTGAAAAGACGCGTCGGGAGTTTCCCGCATCGGCGTTATCGTGTCGGCGAACGGGCGGTAGCCGCGACATCCGCGTGCGAGGTCCATCTTGGGGGTCGCCATGCGGTCGCGCAACTGTAAGAACGTAATCGGCGGGCAAGCGGCGTCGACAGTTGAGCGTGGCCTCAACGGAATTCAAGGCAACGACCTTCGCGGCCTGAGGATGGGTTGAATCAGTTGCGACGGGTTGATCAATCGCCCTCCTCGTTCTCGGGCAAGCTCGACCAAAGCGCCGTGCTGGCACTCCTGAAAAGATGTAAAGTCAGACCCGACATCGAGTCCGGAAAACGAGCGAAATGGAGCGCGCGTTTTTCAGCGCAGCACGCACGGTAGCGAGCCATGTTCGGAACGCAGAAAGCAGGTAATCATTCGGGTTTCCGGTCATCGGACATGATCGATCAGGAAACGAGCGCGTCTGCGGCAGATCTTCAGAAGGTCTAGCGAATGTCGCGGCATGGCGAGCCACCCGTATCGACCGAGGGCAGCGCCGACGACGCGCGCTGGATGCGTCGTGCGCTGCAGGTGGCGGAACTGGGCAAGGCGCGCGAGGACGAAGTGCCGGTGGGTGCGGTGATCGTGCGCGATGGGGTCAACCTCGCCGAGGGCTGGAATCGCAACATCACGCTGCGCGATGCCACCGCGCATGCCGAGATCGTCGCAATGCGGCGCGCTGGCCGCAAGCTGGCGAACCATCGGCTCACGGGATGCACATTGTACGTCACCCTCGAGCCGTGTGCGATGTGCGCGATGGCGATGGTGCACGCGCGCATCGCGCGCGTGGTGTTTGCCGCTGCCGATCCCAAGACCGGGGCGGCTGGCAGCGTGTTCGACCTGTTGGGATCGGATCGCCACAACCACCGGGTGAGGGTGCTCGGTGGCGTGCTCGCCGCCGAGGCCGGAGATTTGTTGCGCGATTATTTCCGCGCCAAACGCGGCAAGCTGACGAACCCGCGGTAGGCGTCCGCGTCAGTCCAACGCATGCGGCAAAGCAGGCGCAGACGGTTCCTTCAGCGCGATCGACATGAGCAACAACGACCACTTGAGCTGGATCGACAGCGAACCGAGCGGGCTCGATCCGCTGAGCGACTCGATCATCGAGATCGGCACCATCGTGACCGGCTCGGGGTTCAACGTGATTGCCGAAGGGCCGTGGATTGCGGAACGAACCGCACGATGGCCGCACCGCACGTCAGCTCAAGTGGCCTGCATCGCGAGGCTGAGGCGGGGATGACAAGGATCCGAAGGTCCGCGCGTAGACGCAACTGAACTCTGCTCCCAGCAGCAGGATCTGTGCTGAGACGTACACCCACAGCAGCACCAACACCAGCGCACCGGCCGCCCCGAAACCCGACGCAACGCCGCTGCGGCCGATGTAGGCGCCGATGACGTACTTGCCGGCAGTGAAAAGCAGGGCGGCCAGAAAGGCCCCGAGCCAGACGTCTGTCGTCAGCACCCGCTGGCGCGGCATGACTTTGTAGATGAGGCCGAACATGAAAGCCACCAATAGAAAGCTCCCGATGGCGTTGCCGAACTCCACCACGGTCTGCCAGTTGCCGAAGACGGGATCGAGATTACGACCCAAAGCAGCGAGCACGGCACCGGTTAGCAGCGACACAACGAGCAGGAAGCCCACCGCGAGGATCATCGCGAACGCCATCAGACGGCCACGAACGAGCGTCAGCCATCCGCTCGCACGCGGCCGGTCCGGCTGCCGCCAGATCCGGTCGAGCGCGTGCTGCAGGTTGGCAAACATCGTGGTTGCGCCGATGAGCAGGAGCAACAGGCCCACTGCGGAAGCCGTCAAGCCTTCGGCAGGTTCGCGCACGCCGGCCAGCAGGGCTTGCACTGCGTCGGCAGCGCGGTCGCCCATGAGAGCCTGCAGCTGATCCTGAATCTCGCCGCGGGCGGCGTCTTCTCCGAACACGAGTCCGCCTACCGACACCAGGATCAACAGCAGCGGCGCCAGCGAGAACACCGTGTAGTAGGCCAGCGCCGCAGCCATGTTCGGCACGTAGTCGTCGCGCCACAAGGTCGCGACCTGCTTGATCAGACCCCACCACGCGGCGGGCCGTCCGGCGAGCGTCACGGATGGTCCGCACAGGCTGCCATCGTCAGGCAATCCTGCGTCCCCGCGAGGTGGCCGAACATCTTCGCGATCTGCGCGAGCCGACCAAGCGCTACGCGTCGGACCGTGGCGAGCACAAAGGCTGTTCGCGCCCGCGTCCGCCCTGCAACGCCGTGCCGCGCGCAGCCGATATTGCTGGGGGCCTCGAGCGGGCCGTGGTCCCTGGGCCCGAGTTCCCTGACGATGCAGTCGTCGGCGGCAGAACGTGGATTCAGCATGAACGCACCCTGGGGGTGATCTTTGCGCGAACTTAGCGCCTTGGTGGCCGCCGGTCGGTTCACCAGCGTACGGAGCCGGCGCAACGCGGGTAGTCCGGCGCGCAGCGAGCGCGTTCGCTCGCCACGCCCGCCAGCAGTCCGCGACGTGGATGAGCGATTCGCCATGCCGCAGCTCACGTGTGTTTACCGAGGCGGAATCGATCGGCGCGTTCTTGCAGGCTGCGCATCGCTGCAGCGGCACGCCGGGTCGGAGGGTGTGGTGTGTGTGCTGGCCGCGCCGCAATGAAATCAGCCATGTCGCGGGCGAGCGTGCGCTGATGCTTGGCGGCATCGGCCAGCAAGGCGATGAACAGGCTCTCCAGCGCGATGACCCGGATGCGCAGCTAGTCCGCTTCGGCGTCGCGTTGGGGGTGTTGGTCGCCGGTGCTCAGCGGCATGCACGCGCCGCCCTCGTTCTCCCACCTCGACAGCGCGAGCGTGCGCACTTGCACACGCTCATCGGCGCCCGCGCTACCGATCTGCCGCTGCAACGCAGTCGCCGCCGCGGCCATCAGTCTGCTGCGGGCTCGATCTCGGACAGCCGCGGGCCGGGCGCCTTTTCACGATGGTCGTGCAACCGCCCGAGCGTGTGGTCCAGCAGACGCGCCATTTTATGCGCGGCGCCATCCACGGCCTGCACCAGCGTGGCAGCTTGGTCGGTTACCGCGACCGGCTGCCGACCTTCGAGACGGGCTTCCAGCATGCAGCGCTGATCTTGCTGTCCACTCTTGCCGCCGTTTTCGTCGCTCAGATGAACTTCCACCCGGGTGAGATGTTCGCTGAACCGCTCCAGCGCCTGCTCAAGCGTAGCACTCACCTCTGCGGCAAGCGCCTCGGTGCCGTCGATGTGGTGGTCAGTATTGAGTTGGATCTTCATGGGGTTCTTCCTTTCACGTCCTTCCACGGTATCTGGGACCCGGCGGCACGCCGCGATATTGGCAAGCCAAACGCGACTTGGCCAACACAGCAAACAGCAGCAAACGCTGGGCGGTAAAACATTCTGCCCCGCTCGCAGAGCATCTTCTGTTCGAGAGCGCACCGACACTTGAGTGTTCAGGACCGCACGGTGTACCCGGCACGGATCCCGATGGTCTGGGATCGCATTGCAAAAGCTGCACCGTGTCGGAAAGGCTGGTCTGGGTGAGCGTAGCGGGGGCGTGAGCTATTTTCATGTCGATTCCTTCGGCGGTGTCTGCGGCCCGGCGGCATGCAGCGACTTCTGCAGGAAACAGGTTCCTGGACCGGTGCGGCAAGCGGCTCGCAATTCTGGAAACCTGTGAGGTCTGACCAGCTCGTATGGCCGCGTCTGTATCACGGCGTACACGGACTCGCCGCATCAGCTTTCAAGTTCGCGAAATGCCTGGGTCGCCGCCATGAAGGCGACCTCGACGGCGAGCAGATCGTCGGCTTCCGGCACGGCTTCCCGCGCCCCTGTGATGATCATGCCGGCGTGGCGCTGGAGGCAGGCCGCGTCGAGCGCGCTTTGAACGTGACCTGCGACCTGGACGATGGCATCGAGCATGCGGATCGCCACGGCCGGGTTCGAACGAGCGCTTTGCCTGATCTGGTTGAAGGCCGTGTCGACGATGCCGGAGAACGAGGATCCCGGCGCCACCAACCGCAGCTGCCCGCGATGGTCGAATCGCAGGGGCGATGGCATGTCCCGTTGCGCCAGGCGGCACAGCGCCGATCCCAGTCGATCCACGCAGGCGATCGCGGTAAACGGGTCGTTGATGCCTGGCGATAGCGCCCGCACGGCGATTTCGACCAGTTGGTTGAAGGAGAACTCGATATCCTGGGCCGCAGTGCGCTGGTTGCCGAGCACGAAAGCGGCGTTCATCTTTTCGACCAGCGATGCAGTGACACGATCCCCGGGCCAGACCATCACCATCGCTCGCCCTTTGATGAGG
>Ga0136636_10001337_pt1 | contig 14283 bp, 10 predicted proteins | sample AntDrymUQ8522106_2_FD_104653 | JGI IMG/M metagenome (GOLD analysis project Ga0136636, IMG submission 104653) | Polar desert sand microbial communities from Dry Valleys, Antarctica - metaG UQ852 (21.06) | ecosystem: Environmental > Terrestrial > Soil > Desert | place: Antarctica: Dry Valley... | reverse complement strand
CCCAGAATTCCGGCGATTGTAACCAATACGATTACCACCAGCAAGTCGAGCCAGTCGTTATGAACAGACCCCATCCCAACAAGTTTTAAAAATTCGTGACCAAGATTTCCGGCATAAATACCTGCAACAAATAAAAGGCTGTCTCCTGGCAGAAAAAAACCAACGAATAAACCAGTTTCGGCAAAAATGATAAACAGCAACAACCAAAGTCCACCATAAATAATATAAAACATTGGGTTGACTAAATCTTTCCATGAAAATAATTTATACATGGAAATCGTGCTGCCTTCGGTAAGCTCTGAAGGGTGTACTACAAAATCCCTATAGCCCTCTGCCTTTAATACCAGAGAATCGGCACCGGTTATATCCAATGTACTACTGCCATCAACAGCTAAAGTAATATCGGTTGTTTTCGCATTTGCAACTACCGTTAATTTATGCACCGCAACTTCATATTGATTGATTACCCTTATTTTAACGGGTTTGGCCTGCAAAAGGCTTGGTAATAAGGACAGTACGGATAGTATGTATAAGGGAAATCTGATTTTTTTCATGAATTTTATTTGGTCTGCTGACTGTTAACTCTATTTTTTAAAGATTGATCTTTCTACTCTATTTTCCTTACCCTCACTTTATTTTGCGTGATGGTAATATAATTTCCTTTTAGGGAATCAAGATTTGGTTTGATAAAAAATTCAGAACTTCTGCTATGATTAAATTTCTTTCACTATTTAAAAAACGTAAAAATATGACTCCGGTCACTTGAACTTTCTGCTCAAAAATGAGATTTCCAAAATCTTTGTCTTCAGTTAAAATAATCCCCGGCAGCTCAATTGATAACTTGGAAATATCGAAATCACTTGTTCTGCGGTACAATTAAAAAACTGAAAATACCTGGTACCCATTATCACGCAAGGCCGAAATTAGTCCTCTGAAAATATTTTCATCTGCTAAAATCATGGCAATTCAAAAACCTGCTCGTTAATCATGATTGCCCTTGCATAATCTACACTTGCAAAAATTCCTTCCACAGTAATGTGCGGGTAATCTTCCAATAACTGTTGAATGGTAGCACCCTCACTTATTTTCTTTAAAATAAGTTCAACGGTAATCCTTGTTCCCCTGATACAAGGCTTACCCATCATTACTGCTTTGTTTCTTGTTATCCAACCTTCATGTATCACGTTCATAGGTTAAAATTTTATTGAATAATAAAATTAATTATTTTCCGGTTGCCCCAACTCCCCTTCCCACTTACTTACCACCGCAGTTGCAATACTGTTACCTACTACATTGGTTGCACTTCGCCCCATATCCAGCAACGGATCTATTCCCAATAATAAAGCTATTCCTGCTTCGGGAATGTTAAAGCTGGATAAAGTCCCCGCAATAACTACCAGCGAAGCTCGTGGCACACCAGCAATCCCTTTACTCGTTAACATCAACACCAGCAACATCGTTAACTGGGTTGCCCACGGAATATCCATTCCATAGCTTTGTGCTATAAATAAAGAAGCAAAAGTCATGTACATCATGCTGCCATCGAGGTTAAAAGAATAACCCAGCGGCAAAACAAAACTCACGATTTTATCCTTGCAACCAAATCGTTCCAGTTCAAGCATTGTTTTTGGAAAAGCAGCTTCACTACTGGATGTACTAAATGCCAGCAATATGGGCTCCTTCATTCTTTTGATTAAAGTAAACACCCGCTTACCGACAAATACAGCACCAGCCAGAATCAAAAATATCCATAAAACCAAAAGGCCGAAATAAAACTCGCCAATAAAAATAGAATAAGTTTTTAAAATTCCGATCCCCTGCTTTGCGATGATGGCAGCCATGGCTCCAAAAACAGCCAGCGGTGCAAAATTCATTACATAACCAGTTACTTTTAAAATAATATGGGCCATTACATCCATTGCATGAACCACCGGTTTTGCAAAGTCGCCAATTGCCGCAGCGGCTACACCAAAGAAAAGAGCAAAAACCACAATCTGCAATATTTCATTTTTAGCCATCGCATCGATTACACTGGCGGGAAAAACATGATAGAAAAAATCCTTGATGGTAAGCGCTGCTTTATCGATGCCAGTGCTGGTATTGGCATCTGGCAGTGTCAGATTCATAGCGATACCCGGCTTAAAAATATTCACCAATATCATCCCCAATAATAAACTTAGCATAGAGGCACTGATAAACCAAAGAAGGGTTTTACCACCAATGCGCCCAACAGCTTTTATATCGCCCAGTTTTGCAACGCCTACTACCAGCGTGGTAAACACGAGCGGTGCTACAATCATCTTGATGAGCCGTAGAAAAATATCGGCCAGTATGGTGAACCAATCCAACTTTTTATCTCTTTCTTTCAGGCTTTCGTTTTTTTGAAAGGACACCAACTCCTTTTGCTTTTGCAATTGAATGTATGCAGTATTGGAGGTATCCCGTAACGCTGCAAGACTAGTATTGACTAATTTAAGTGAGTCAGCTAACAATTGAATGCTAGCAAATGAACGATTTTTATCATCGTTGAGTAGCAACCCGGCCTCCGCCTGCTTTTTCTGAAGGAGTATATTTTGTTGAATTGCGGCCAAAGTATTAAAAGCAGTGCTATCTTTTACCGCTTCATATACCTTCATTTTGTCATGCAAATCTTTAGCCTGTAGTTCTGCATTGGCTATTTTTATATTCTCTGAACCAACATAAGTTTTGTTTAAAATAAAACCGGCAATAATACCTGCAACAAGGGCGATACCAATAAATAAAGTGAGTCGGTTTGGCTTATTCGGTTTTATCTCCATATATGATAATTAGGTTCGCAATATAATATTTAATGCTTGTTATCTATCCATTGTTATAAAAAAACACGGGTGGTTGCTGATTTAAAATTTTATTGCTTATTTTTCCGTTTCGATAATAATCGGAACTTTATTTATCAAAACCAACATTCACTATGAGTTTATTTGCAAAGAAGTCTCTTGATCAGATTATGGCGCAGGCGGCCGATGATGGGAAAGGGTTGAAAAGAACGCTGGGCGCAGGCAACCTGATCGCTTTAGGAATTGGCGCAATCATTGGCGCCGGATTATTTGTAAGAACAGCAGCAGCATCCGCTGAAGCTGCGGGTCCCGCCATTACACTTTCCTTTATAGTAGCTGCTATTGGCTGTGCATTTGCCGGCTTATGTTATGCAGAATTTGCATCCATGATTCCCATTGCCGGTAGTGCTTATGCTTACTCGTATGTTACGATGGGCGAATTAGTTGCATGGATCATTGGTTGGGCATTGATAATGGAGTATGCCCTTGGTGCCGCCACCGTTTCAATTGCATGGAGTGAATATTTAAATAACCTGCTTGGGGGGAGCATCCCTTATGAATGGTGCCACTCCCCTTTTGAAGCATTGCACAAAGTAACCGGTGATGCTGTTAATCAAATAACAGCCTTAATGCCGGCAACATTAAAATCTGTAAAAAACGGTGTACTGATTTTGAGTGATGATCAATATAAATTGCTTCCTGCAAACTTATCTGGCATGGTAGATATTACAAGGGGTATGATCAATGCACCTGCCTTAATTATCTTGTTTTTAATTACATTATTATTGATAAAAGGAACACAGGAATCCGCCTTTGTAAACATGATTATAGTATTTGTAAAAGTGGCCATTGTTTTATTATTTATTGGATTTGGATGGCAGTTTATCAAACCAGAAAATCATACACCTTACCTGATTCCGAAAGGAACCCTTGGACATGACGGCTTCTTTAAATGGGGCTGGGGTGGCGTACTAGGTGGAGCCGCCATTGTGTTCTTTGCCTTTATTGGTTTTGATGCCGTAAGTACCGCAGCACAGGAAGCGAAAAACCCAAAAAGAGACATGCCAATCGGTATCTTAGGTTCATTGGTAGTATGTACCATTCTTTATATTTTATTTGGACATGTATTGACTGGTGTTGCCAACTATTCCGAATTTAGCACGGCTGGTAAAGAAGCTTCGGTTGCTTACGCCATCCAAACCTACATGAAAGGATATGAGTGGTTAGGCACCAGTGTAACCGTGGCTATTCTTGCAGGTTTTTCTTCTGTAATTCTTGTAATGTTAATGGGACAAAGCCGAATCTTTTTTACCATGAGCAACGATGGATTGATTCCAAAAGCATTTGGTGAATTGCATCCTAAATTCAAAACTCCTTACAAAGCCAACTGGATTCTTTTTGTTTTTGTTGGCTTATTTGCAGCCTTTATTCCTGGCAGTGTTGCCGGCGATCTTACCAGCTTTGGAACTTTGTTTGCATTTGTGCTGGTGAGCATTGGCGTATGGATCTTACGAGTAAAATCCCCGAATATCGAACGACCTTTCAGAGCTCCTCTGGTACCGGTGGTTTCCACATTGGGCGCTCTTGTATGTCTTGGTATGATTGTAGCATTGGACGTGCAAACCCTGAAGGTTGCATTTGCCTGGATGGCCATTGGCCTGGTTGTTTATTTTGCCTACAGCAGAAAGAGAAGCAAGCTGCGCAACCCAACTGATCTTATTCCAAAAGCATCAGATTTTGATAAGCAATAGCTGATTATTTTAAATACTGTTTTTATAAACCCCCAAAGCAATTTGGGGGTTTATAATTTTAGTGATTATAGTACTTCACATTGCGATCTTAGTCAATTCTGCAATCAGGTCATTTTAATAGGAAAGAAACTAAACCGGCCATCCACTTTCTTGTTGAAATATCCGGTTAAAAACTGCTCTATCAACTGTAAGTATAACTATAAATCCGGCACCACTATTGAATGATTTTTTATGCTGGCTACATCACACCTTTGTAATAATTCACATAAAAAAGAAGCGTATTGCCTTAAACGATTAACACCATACACATCAATCACACAATTAAATTTTTTCACAATTGTACGGGTGAGGGAATCGCATCAATCAACCTACTTACCGGATCTTACTTCATCCTTTAGAGGAGTTCTGCGTTTTCATTACAACACACTGTTTATGGAACTCCGGCTTTACTCAACTCCACTATAAAAACATTGCTAAGAATCTTCAGTTTCCTTACCATCTAAAAGTTGAAGTCAATAAAAAAGCCCCGGATAATCGGGGCTTTTTTTTAATCAAGATTTATTTCCAGTGATACTTATGCACCGTTTTGCTTATTCTCCTGCAACTGCGTCATGGCCATGATCTGTTTCATGGTTTTCTCCATGCCATCACTTCCACCATCTAAGAATATCACATTGCCTTTTCCGTACTCGGCAAAGTTCTTAATGGCTTCCACCCACATACTGAATAATATTACATTGGTATCAAGGTTGGCCTGTTTCATTTCTGAGGCAGCCTGGCTCATACCACGTGCTACTTCTTCTCTGAATAACGCAACACCCTGTCCACGTAACTGTGCTGCCTGGCGTTCTGCTTCTGCAGCAATTTTAATGGCATTACCTTCAGCTTCTGCAGCTTTGGTTTTAGTGATCAACAATGCCTGGCCTTCATTTTCAGCAGCCGCCTTCAGGTTATTACTGGCAACCACTTTACTCATACTTGTCATGATGGCTTCATCAAAAGTAATGTCATTGATCTGTAGATCCTGCACATGATACCCCCATCCTTCAAGGGTTACATCAATTTGCTCCTTTACATTCTCTACAATATCCCGGCGCACATTCAAAACCTCCGCCTGTTTTTTTGTAGATACAAAGGCCCGGATACTACCTTCTACTGTACGAATCAACGCCTGCATCAAATCCTTTTCGCTAATGAATTTAAAGGCCACATTTTTAATCGTCTCTTCCTCTACGTTCATCACCGAAAAAAGAATCATCGATTTAAAGTACACGTTTGCCTGGTCAATCGTAACTGCCTGAAATTCCAGTTCTACCGAGCGGTTCTGAATACTCACTCTTTTGTAAATCTGGTCTAAAAAAGGCACTTTAAAATTTAACCCTGGTCTTTTAATGCTTTGGTATTTACCCAATCGTGTTACTACACCGATGGTACCCTGGTTGATGGTGAATAAACCACCGGCAACCACAAAGAAGAGGAGGATGACCCACCAAAAATCTTTTAATATTTCCATTGTTTTAAAATTTGAAATGAAGATAGGTTGTTTTTAAATTCCAAGTACATAGCTTCGCATTTAAATTGAACAGTTCCAACTTAGAATCATTTTTTGAACCTGCGAAGGAATTAAATTTCAACCCTTCAGCATTTTATTAGTATGAAAAAGTCCTTCTTGTAATTATTTCGGTCTTCATGTATCAATGAATTTCAAGACGTTTTTCCGATTTACAAACAGAAAAACTTTAAGCCTCGTTCGGTTTCTGTTAACTTTAATTATACTTTGTAAAGTAAATTTCCTTACCAACCATTTACGGGTATTAATATTCAAATGAAAATAACAAAAATCATTTTAAAGGACTTCCATCAGTTTAAAGATGTAGAAATTGATTTGACTTATCCGAAAGGGCATGCAAAACAAGGTGAACCATTGGATAAAGTCTGTATTATCGGGCAAAGTGGAACTGGGAAAACCACACTTTTAAAGATTATTGGGGGACATACATTTACACTAAACTCCTTGTCCACTGAATATAAAATAGAGGATTTTAAAAATGTAAAAGTTTTTAAAAAATTTAATGGAATAGAAATAGGCGTTAAAATAGGATTCAATACGGAGGCTAATTCCACTAACCATCATTGGAACAATATAAGGTCAGGGGAACACACAGTTCCGTTTGCTAAAGCTCTTTCAAGCCAAAAGGATTTCTTAAAACAGACAAAAACTCATTTTATTTTTTTTCCTGCAGACTTGCACTATGAATTTGAAACTTCCGGATCAAACCTTTCTACAAAACAAATAATAGATTTTCGAGTAGATAAAGTTGGAGATATCTGGAATCTGGTATTCGATGAAATACAAAAATTTCAGGAAGAAGAAATTAAACTAAAGCAGGAAATTGCTAAAGCTGCGGTGGAAAGTAATACTGATTTAGCTATCATTCAAAAAGCGGTTAATAAATTAGAGCGATGGAAAAGAAAATCTGAAAACCCCATTATAAAATTAGCCGACGAGTGCCTTGACCCAATTTTAAAACATATTAATTTAAGGGTAAAACGAGATTTTAAATTTGAATCAAAAGGCGATATTGGTTTAATAAAATTAGAAGATCTGAAGGGCAACGAAGTGCCTTATCATTTATTAAGCACCGGCACCAAGCAAATATTATTAACTGCATTGCCACTCTATTTATTAAAGCCAGAAGACGCATTAATTCTTTGCGATGAACCAGAACGTTCTTTATATCCAAATTTTCAAAAATTCATTACAGATTTTTATATTTCACAAACTGAAAATTCTCAATTTTTCTTTGCAACGCATTCTCCGATAATCGCTTCAAATTTTGAGCCTTGGGAAATTGTTGAATTAAAATTCAATTCAAAAGGAGAAGTTTACCAGGATTTATATTATCCAAAGGACAAAGAAAGGCATGTTGACAATTATACGATTATCCCATCTTACCTTACTTATGATTTAATGCTGAACAAGGTATTTGATTTAACAGAAACACATTCCAATGAACGCTCGGAAAAAATAACCGAAACCCTGATGCTGAGGAACCAATTGATGGTTCTGAAAGAAAAGAACAAACTTGACTCTGTACAGGGAAAAAAATTGTATGAACGCTATAAAAACCTCGCCTCAAAATTATTCTGGGATTTTGATTTAAGTTAAACTATGAGAAAGCTGCAAAAAGATCCCATACTTGCAACCGCCTATAAAAAATGGCTGGATGGACTTAGTAAGCCTGGTAAAAAATACCCGTCTTATTCATCATCCAATAACAAATATTATTATGATATCATTGCCAATTTGCTTTGGGTGCAGCAGGGACTTTGTGCATACACAGAAATGTACCTGGTAGATAAAAACTTTGTTGCTCCTAAAAACTGGACGAAAGGCTCATTTAAGAAATTTGAATTTCCAGGTCAATTAGATCATTTTGACCCTGCTTTAAAGGAAATAAAAGGTTGGGAATGGACCAATTTTTTTGTGGCGCACAGTGATGTAAATACCAAACGAAAAAGGGATAAAACAGTTCATGGAATTATTAAACCAGACAATGATAATTATGATCCGTTTGTATTTTTGGAATACGATTTCAAGCAGCACCATTTTCTTCCTAATAGAAATAAGCGCACAAAAGATCAGCAATTCATTTTGGAAGATATTAATACGCTTGGCTTAAATTTTCAACCAATCATTGACTACAGAAAAGCTTTTCTGAAACCCGTTATCGATGAAGTTCAGCTTGGAATTATTACACTGGACAATGCAAGAACGAAATTGGATAAATTTTATACTGCATTTGAGATGTCAATTCTATCGCTCGGATTATCAATATAAATCAATTAACCCCGCTCCTCCCAAATCATACTCAAATGCACAATCGTTTCGGCGGCTGCAGCCATATCCTTTGTGCCTACCCATTCCAGTTTGCTGTGTATATTTTGCATACCCGTAAATAAATTCGGACATGGCATACCGATATAACTAAAACGGCTACCATCCGTTCCGCCTCGGATACTTTCCTTTTTAACGGTAAGGCCTGCACGCTCAATGGCTTCTGCAGCGTAAGCCGCTACCTGCGGGTGTTGATCCAGCACCTCTTTCATATTGCGATATTGTTCCTGTACTGCATAATCCATCGTTGCACCTGGAAACCGGTCGACTACTTCTGTTGCCAATGCCTTTAGTCTTTCATGGTGACTTTGCAAACCAGCCACCGTAAAGTCACGCACTATAAATTGTATCATCGCTTTTTCTGCAATACCGTTCACAGCCACCGGGTGTACAAACCCTTCCCTGCCTTCCGTAGTTTCGGGGCTCCATTCATTTTTGGGCAAGGCATCTAAAACTGCTCCGGCCACTTTCAACGCATTTACCAGTTTATCTTTTGCATATCCAGGATGAACTATTACGCCCTCAATGGTAATGGTAGCCCCATCTGCACTAAAGGTTTCATCTTCCAAACTACCTGATTCACCACCATCTAAAGTGTAACCAAAGCTGGCGCCCAGTTTCTGCATATCTACTTTAGCAGTTCCCTTACCCACTTCTTCATCCGGGGTAAATAAAATTTTAATGTCGCCATGCCGCACGGCAGGATGTTGCATAAAAAACAAAGCCGCCTCCATAATAGCAGCAACGCCACTTTTATCATCTGCACCCAACAGCGTTAAGCCGCTCGCAGTAATGATGCTGTGCCCCAGGTGCTTTTCCAGGTAAGGCGAATTACGCCTGCTCAACACCTGTGTATTATCATCGGGCAATACAATATCATTGCCGTCATAAAACCGGTGATGAATCGGCTTTACATTCGTACCGCTGCAATCGGGCGCTGTATCCACATGACTGCAAAAACAGATCACCGGAATATTTTTTTTATCACTGTTGGACGGAATGGTCGCATACACATATCCGAAGGCATCTGTTTCAGCATCCGTAATACCCATGCCACGCAACTCCTGCAACAATAGTTTGCTCAGATTTTTCTGCTTTTCGGTGGTAGGGTGCGAATGCCCGTTGGGATCGCTTTGCGTATCAATCTGCACATAGCGCATGAGGCGCTCTGCCATATTATCCGGACTAATTTTTATCATGAAATATATTTTATTTGATAAGGAAGCAATTAGAAAACTAAATAAAAAAAGCAGACTGCAAATTGCAGACTGCTAAAATAAAAAACTTTAATGGTAACTAAACCTCCTTAAATATAGAAACCAACTGACTCAGCGAATTTAGAAATTTAACAACTGAATAAGCCATTATCCTGCTACGATCTCAACCAGCTCAATATCAAATACCAATTCTTGTCCTGCTAAAAAATGATTGGCATCTAAAACAATTACATCGCCTTTTACTTCAACCACTACCACCGGTACCGGCTGACCAGCCTCGTTGCTTAAGGTTAAAGACATACCAGGCTCCAGCTTCATATCTTCCGGAACATTTTCTTTTGGAAATTCAATGATTGCATCTGCTGACTTTTCGCCGTATCCTTCTTCCGGCGCAATGTTGATGGTTTTCTTTTCTCCAATTGCCATGCCCGGCATAGCAGCATCAAAACCTTTAATCATCATACCGGCACCCACTGTAAATTCAAGCGGCTCTCTTCCAACTGAAGAATCGAATTGTTCGCCATTGGTTAATTTACCTGTGTAATGTACCCTTACAACATCACCTTCTTTAACTTGTCCCATTTTTTTAATTTTTTTGTTAATGTTTATAATAATGGTCAGGCAGCTTTGTACCAATTGACTCCTTTGAATCGGATTTAGCTGTTGACCTTTTTTTGCCGGGCAATCTTTCATCGCTCAACTTCATCCGATAGCCATCGGATGGCGTCGCAGCCGATAGCTATCGGATCTTGTACTTTTTCAGCTTTATTAAAGGGCATCTCTAAAAACACATTTTTTTATTTGACCTCACCTTTAATTCCTCTCCCCCGAAAAATTCGGGGTCTTCGACAAAAGAGAGGAAAAGGTAGGTTTTTAGACATGCCCTAAACAATAAAATCGAACAGCTTTTCGGAAATGAAACGTAATTTTTGGGCAAAATAAAACTTATAAAATGATTCCACCATCTATTTTAGCATTTTTTTACCAACGGTAGATTTCACACCTGTTAAAACTGGTAAGGCTTACTACCATGGCTATCCTCACAAATTCATCCTGAGCCGTTGCTTAAAAAAACACCCACTATTTAAAACGTAGCTTTCCGGTTTTGGTTTATTAAAACCAGTAATAAAAAATCCCAACCTGCCAATTAAAAAACTTTAAAGAACTTTGATCCATGAAAAGGTCCATATCAATACTATTCGCATTGTTTATATTAGTGTCTGGCAATCTATTTTCCCAGTCGGGTAATCATCCGGTAATCCCCGGTGCCGAAAGAATGGAAACCTATCTCCCGCTGCTGAAGGGTAAGTCTGTAGCAGTATTTGCCAACCAGACAAGTATGGTAAAAAACAGTCATCTGGTAGATACCCTGTTAAAGTGCGGCATTAAAATAGTAAAGATATTCGGACCAGAACATGGTTTTCGGGGCAATGCAGATGCCGGTGAAAAAGTTGGTGACATGAAAGATAAAAAAACCGGCATCCCGGTAGTCAGCTTATACGGCAAGCACCAAAAACCAACACCGGAAGATTTTAAGGAAGTAGACATCCTTGTTTTTGACATACAGGATGTGGGCGTTCGGTTTTACACTTTTATCTCCTCATTGGAATATTACCTGGAAGCTGCCCTCGAAAATCAAAAGCCCTTGCTAATTCTTGATCGCCCCAATCCCAATGGATTTTATGTGGATGGCCCGGTGCTGGATACCAAATTTAAAAGCTTCATCGGCATGCAACCCATCCCAATAGTATATGGGATGACGATAGGCGAATACGCCCTGATGCTGGCAGGTGAAAAATGGTTGTCGCCCAAAGCCAATGCCATCAATACTTACAACGCCTTAACAAAGCCTTCTCCAGATACGCCCTTTCATGTGCAGGTAATCAAATGCAAAAACTACGATCACAATACCAAATACATTTTACCCATCAATCCTTCGCCCAATCTAAAAGCAATGCAGGCCATTTATTTGTATCCCTCTACTTGTTTTTTTGAGGGAACGGTACTGAGCGAGGGAAGAGGAACCGATGCACCTTTTCAAATGTTTGGCCATCCAGACTTACCTCAAAATTTATATGCCTTTACCCCAAGTGCAAATGCTGGTGCCAAAAGCAGCAAGTGTTTCAATCAAAAATGTTTCGGCTGGTACATCTCCGGCACAAATGAAGGCGTACTGAAACAACTCAACCATTCCATTCAATTAAAATACCTGCTTGAGGCCTACCGGTTATTTCCCGGCAAGGATAGCTTTTTCCTGAAAAACAATTTCATTAACAAACTGGCCGGCAACGATGTGTTGATGCAGCAGGTAAAGCAAGGCAAAACCGAAGCCGAAATTAAAAGAAGCTGGGAGCCTGCACTCGGCAATTTTAAAACAATCCGGAAGAAGTACCTGTTATACAAAGACTTTAATTAATCAGCCATTCACCCAACATCGCATCTTAAAAAGCAGCAACCAGCAAATGATTGAAAAGCAAATCATAACACCGAATCTTTCTACCACGGCTAGCTTTCCATTGAAAGACCGCTTTGCATCTAAAATAGTATTTATGGGCACACCTGAATTTGCAGTTGCCTCCTTAGACAAACTAGTAATGGCAGGTTGTAATATAGCAGGCGTTATCACCGCTCCTGATAAAGCAGGCGGAAGAGGCATGCAGTTGCAACAAAGTGCGGTAAAAAAATATGCGGTAGAAAAAGGTCTGCATATTTTACAACCGGAAAAATTAAAGAACCCTGAATTTTTGGCTGAACTGAAAGCGTTACAAGCAGACCTGCAAATTGTGGTCGCATTTCGCATGTTACCCGAAGTAGTTTGGAATATGCCGCCAATGGGCACCGTTAACTTACACGGCTCATTGTTGCCCCAATACCGTGGTGCCGCACCCATCAACTGGGCCATCATCAATGGAGAGTCAACCACCGGTGTAACTACTTTCAAACTACAACACGAAATTGATACGGGTGATATTTTATTGAAAGCAGTAATTGAAATTGGAGAGAATGAAACAGCCGGGGAATTACATGATAAAATGAAGGAGGTTGGGGCGGAACTTTTATTGAAAACGGTTAAAGGGTTGTTTACTGGGAATTTAGTTGAAGTACCACAAGACCGGTCAAACGGCGACCATCAAGACCGGTCAGACGGTGACCGTCAAGACTGGTCAGACGGTGACCGTGAAGGCAGGTCAGGCGGTGACAATCAAGACCGGTCAGACGGTGATAATCAAGGCTGGTCAGACGGTGACAATCAACGCCTGTCAGACGGTGACCGTGAGACCGGGTTGAAACATGCGCCCAAAATATTTACCGAAACCTGCCAGATAAACTGGAACAAACCGGTTAATGAGGTGTACAATCTGGTGAGAGGTTTATCACCCTACCCTGCTGCTTTCACATTTCTGGAATTAAAAAAATTGAAGATTTACAAAGTTGAAAAACTGTTGAAAGCACCAACCGCAGAACCCGGAGCATTCGAAACGGATCGAAAAACTTTTTTACATTTCGCCTGTTTGAATGGCTACCTTTCAATTGAAGAACTGCAATTGGAAGGAAAAAAGAAAATGGGCATTGCTGATTTTTTAAGAGGATACAGGTGGCAGGAAAGTTGATGGCTGAAAAGGACTATCGGATGATTGATTGTTAAAACTCAAATACTATGGGTTAAAAACCCATAAGTTGAAGAAGGACTGAAAGTCCATATTGAGGCTTCGCCATTCTTCTTATTTTATTATCAAAGAGATTGTTAGAAGTTTGTAGAAGCTAAAGCCTTGGACTAAAGTCCATAGCTTGAACTAACGTGTTGTGACCAGTCAATCGATTCTTTCAATACATAAATCCGGCTGACACCGATCCTGCGTCAACCAAAAAACAACCGGCAACAATGAACCTCTAACCATCAACAATCAATAATCAACCATCAACCATGAACCATCAACTATGAACCATCAACCATGAACCATGAATTGTCTTCAACCATATATCAATCAACCTTAACTTTACCGCATGATATCAATCAGCCACCGTGGACAGCAAATGCCTCCTTCTCCCATACGCAAATTAGTACCTTATGCAGAAGCTGCTAAAAAAAGAGGTACCAAAGTATTTCACCTGAATATTGGACAGCCCGATATTGAAACACCTGAGCAGATACTGGATGCGGTTCGCAACAGTGATTTCAAAGTATTGGAATACAGTCATAGCGCCGGTAATGAAAGCTATCGGAAAAAGCTGGTAGAGTATTATTCCAAAGTAGGCATACAGGTAACAGCCGATCAAATTATAGTTACCACGGGTGGCAGCGAAGCCATTTTATTTGGATTAATGGCTTGCATGGATGCGGGAGATGAAGTAATCATCCCCGAACCCTTTTATGCCAACTATAATGGATTTGCTGTGGAAGCGGGCGTTATCGTAAAGCCCATTACTTCTTCCATTGAATCAGGTTTCGCTCTGCCTCCCATTGAGGAGTTTGAAAAAATGATTACCCCCAAAACAAAAGCCATCCTCATCTGCAATCCCAATAACCCAACCGGTTATTTATACAGTAGGGCGGAAATGGAAATACTTTGGCAACTGATTGTAAAACATAACCCGTTTTT
>Ga0136636_10001335_pt1 | contig 14293 bp, 15 predicted proteins | sample AntDrymUQ8522106_2_FD_104653 | JGI IMG/M metagenome (GOLD analysis project Ga0136636, IMG submission 104653) | Polar desert sand microbial communities from Dry Valleys, Antarctica - metaG UQ852 (21.06) | ecosystem: Environmental > Terrestrial > Soil > Desert | place: Antarctica: Dry Valley... | reverse complement strand
GTACTGGAACAGTTCGCGATGGCTCTTGGGCTGACGCGCTTCGGGCACCAGGCCGGCGGCGTCGCGGCGTGCGGCACGCACGAGACTGCGAAAGTGCTGCGTGTCGGTGCCCGGATGGTCGTGCAGCCAGCGGTCCAGCGCGGCGTCGTCGGCGATCAACTCGGCGCGCCAGCGTTCGGCCTCGTGCAGCGCCAAGGTCGACCGCGCCGTGCCGATGGTGGCCTCGGCCACCGCTTCGCGCAGCACGCCTTCATCGGCGCTGCGCATCAGCTTGCCCACGTATTGCATCTGGCGCCTGCGGCCTTCGTGCGACTTCGTACGTCGCGCCTGGTGCAGGGCATCGCGCAGCGCCTCGGGCATGTCGATGCGGTTCAGCCGCTGGTCCGACAGCGCCGCCAGGGCCTCGCCCAGCGTCTGCAAGTCATGCGACTGCTGCTTCAGCCGCGTCTTGCTGGGGCGCAGCGCGTCGACGAACGGGCTGGCGTCCGTGGCCTCGGCGGCCGCGTCGGCGTCGCCGTAGTGCACATCAAGGCCGCGGTGCGGTGCGGCGCGTCGGCTCATGGGGTCGGGGCCAGGCCAGGGGCAGGGCAAAAGATGAGGGGCCACAATCATAGGTGCTGCCTTGCACCCGACTGCCCTCGCGGCCTGCCCGCATGTTCGCGACCAAAGGCGCCGCGAGGCGGCGTCCACCGTCACCACACCCCCCAATCGCACTGCCTCCATGAGCGAAACCTCTCACGCCGACACCGCAATCCGCAACCCGACCGCTGCAGGCGCGGCCCCGCCGGCTTCCTCTTCTGGCCCCGCCTCCGCCGCCGACCCCGGCTTCAGCGTCAGCCGCGCCACCTTCCAGCAATTGGTGGAAGACGCCCTGGCGCTGGCCAGGCAGCTGGGCGCCAGCGACGCCGGGGCGGAGGTCAGCGAAGGTGTGGGCCTGTCGGTGTCGGTGCGCAAGGGCGAGCTCGAGAACGTCGAACGCAACCGCGACAAGTCGCTCGGCGTCAGCGTCTATCTCGGCCAGCGCCGCGGCAACGCCAGCACCTCGGACTTTTCGCCCGCCGCCTTGCGCCGCACGGTGCAGGCGGCCTACGACATCGCGCGCTTCACGGCCGAGGACCCGGCGGCCGGCCTGCCCGATGCCGACAACCTGGCCAGCACGGTCGAGGCGGCGCGCGATCTCGACCTGTTCCACCCCTGGGCCGTGGACGCGGCCGACGCGGCCGAACTGGCGCGCCGCTGCGAGGCCGCGGCCCTGGCCACCAGCCGCAAGATCACCAACAGCGAAGGCGCCGGCGTGTCGGCGCAGCAGGCTCACTTCTGGGCCGGCAATTCACGCGGCTTCCGCGGCGGTTATGCCAGTTCACGCCACAGCATCGGCGTCTCGCCGATCGCAGGTCGCGGTCGCGGCATGCAGCGCGACGCCTGGTACAGCTCGATGCGCGATGCCGCAGACCTGGCCGACCCCGAGGCCATCGGCCGCTACGCCGCCGAGCGCACGCTGTCGCGCCTGAACTCACGCGGCCTGGCCACCAGCGAGGTGCCGGTGCTGTTCGAGTCCACGCTCGCGGCCGGGCTGCTGGGTGCGTACGTGCAGGCCACATCGGGCGGAGCGCTGTACCGCAAGACCACCTTCTTGCACGACAGCCTGGGCCAGCGCGTGTTGCCGGCGCATATCGACATCGACGAGAACCCGCACCTGGCCAAGGGCAAGGGCAGCGCGCCCTTCGACGACGAAGGTGTGCGCACGCAGGCTCGGCGCATGGTCGACGCTGGCGTGGTGCAGAGCTACTTCCTGTCCAGCTATTCGGCGCGCAAGCTGGGGCTGAAGACCACCGGCCATGCGGGCGGCTCGCACAACCTGAGCCTCAGCAGCCGGCGCACGAAGCGCGGCGACGATCTCGCCGCCATGCTGCGCAAGCTGGACCGCGGCCTCTTCGTCACCGAACTGATGGGGCAGGGCGTCAACTACGTCACCGGCGACTATTCACGCGGTGCGGCGGGTTTCTGGGTCGAGGGCGGGCAGATCGTGCACCCGGTGCACGAGGTGACGATCGCCGGCAACCTGAAGCAGATGTTCAAGGACATCGTCGCCGTCGGCGCCGACACCTACACCGCGGGCAGCAAGACGGTGGGCTCGGTGCTGCTCAAGCGCATGACGCTCGCTGGCGGCTGAGGCACGCGGCGCCAGGTGCTGCCAGGCCCGACGGGGAAAACCCCGGCGGGCGCGAAGGCGTTTCCCCCTAAAATTGTAGGGTCATCATGTCCCGCAACGGGACCCATAAGGAGACCTGCATGGAACGTCGTTCCTTTGTCCAAAGCGCCGGCATCGCCGGTGTGATCGCCGCCGGCGTGGCCCCGGCTGTCGTGCACGCACAAGCCAGTCTGCGCTGGCGCCTGACCTCGGGTTTCCCGAAAGCGCTGGACACCATCTACGGTGCCGCCGAGACCTTCTCGCGCAAGGTCAAGGACATGACCGGTGGCAAGTTCGAGATCTCGGTGCACGCCGCCGGTGAACTGGTGCCCATGCCCGGCCTCGTCGACGCGGTGCAGAGCGGCACCGTCGAGATGGGCCATACGGCGCCGTACTATTACTTCGGCAAGAACGACGCCTTCGCGCTGGGCTGCGCCATCCCCTTCGGCCTCAACAGCCGCCAGATGACGGCCTGGAGCTACGACGGCAACGGCCTGAAGCTGATGCGCGAGTTCTATTCGAACTACGGTTTCACCAGTTTCCCGATGGGCAACACCGGCGCGCAGATGGGCGGCTGGTACCGCAAGCCGATCAAGAGCCTGGCCGACATCAAGGGCCTGAAGTTTCGCGTCGGCGGCTTTGCCGGCAAGGTCACGGGGCGCCTTGGTGCCGTGTCGCAGAACATCCCTGGCGGCGAGATCTATCAGGCGCTGGAGAAAGGCACCATCGACGCCGCCGAGTGGGTCGGCCCGTATGACGACCAGAAGCTGGGCTTCTTCAAGGTCGCGCCCTTCTATCACTACCCCGGCTGGTGGGAAGGCGGTCCACAGCTCGACCTGTACGTCAACCAGAAGGCCTTCGACACGCTGTCGGCCGAATACAAGGCCATCATCGAAAGCGCGGCAGCGTTCGCGCACACCGAGATGCAGGCCAAGTACGACGCGCGCAACCCGGCTGCGCTGCGGCAACTGCTGGCCAACAAGACCCAGCTGGTGGCCATGCCCAAGGCAGTGATGGACGCCGCTTTCAAGGAGTCGATGGCGCTGTACAGCGAAATCAGCGGCTCCAACCCGGCGTGGAAAAAGATCTACGACGACTACAGCAACTTCCGCCGCGAATCCAACCAGTGGTTCCGCTTCACCGAGGCGCGCTTCGACAACTTCATGCAGAGCGCCAAGCTCTGACGTCCGGCGTGCCGGTCGCCGGCGCAGCGGTCACGAAAAAGCCCCGCCTGGCGGGGCTTTTTTCTGGGCGAGGGGCTTTTAGCCTGCTCAGTTGCCGGCCGGGACGGTGGCCCCGGCTTCGGGTTCGCTGGCCGCACCTTCAGCCGGGTCCATCGTGGCTTCGGCCGGTTCTTCGGCCTCGGGTTCTGGCAGGCCGACGTCGGGCAGGTCCAGCTGCTGCAGCACCTGGTCGGGGTCCAGCAATTCGGTCTTCTCGATGCCGCCGGTGACCAGCTGTGGGTTCATCACCACCACCGCCAACATGATCAACTGCAGCACGATGAAGGCGATGCTGCCCTTGTAGATCTGCGCCGTCGTCACCGCCGGAATCATCTGCCCGGTGATGCGGTCCTTGTAGTCCTTCTTCGCTGCCACGCTGCGCAGGTAGAACAGCGCGAAGCCGAATGGCGGCGTCAGGAACGAGGTCTGCAGGTTCATGGCCAGGATGACGCCGAACCAGATCAGGTCGATGCCCATCTTGTCGGCCACCGGCGCCAGGATGGGCACGACGATGAAGGCGATTTCGAAGAAGTCGATGAACATGCCGAGGACGAACACCAGCAGGTTGACGACGAGCAGAAAACCGAGCTGCCCACCCGGCAGCTTGTCGAACAGGTGCTCGACCCAGATGTGGCCGTCGGCGGCATTGAAGGTGAAGCTGAAGACGGTGCTGCCGATGAGGATGAACATCACGAACACCGACAGCCGGGCCGTGGCGTCCAGCGCCTGGCGCATCAGTCGCAGGTTCAGTTGCCGGCGCGAGAACGCCATCACCAGCGCACCCACGGCGCCCATCGCACCGCCCTCGGTCGGCGTGGCGATGCCCAGGAAGATGGTGCCCAGCACCAGGAAGATCAGCACCAGCGGCGGGATCAAGACGAAGGTGACCTGTTCGGCCAGGCGCGACAGCAGGCCGAAGCGCAGCAGCCGGTTGGCAATGGCCAATGCCAGCGCCAGAAGCGAGGCCACGGTCAACGAAAGGATCACGGTCTCGTCGGTGGGCGCTGGCGTCAGGCGCCCGGTCAGGTTGGCGATGACGTCGCTGTGTACCAGCGACCAGCCGTAGCCGACGGCTGCGCACAGCACCAGCAGCACCACCAGCGAGCGGTGGCCCGATGCGCCGGTCGGCTCGCGGTAGATGCGGGCCTCGACCGGCAGCGCAGGCACCCAGGCCGGCTTGACGATGGCCACGGCGAAGATGAACAGCAGGTAAAGCCCCACCAGCATCAGCCCTGGGATCAGCGCACCGGCATACATGTCGCCGACCGAGCGGCCGAGCTGGTCGGCCAGCACGATCAGCACCAGCGAAGGCGGGATTGCCTGCGCCAGGGTGCCACTGGCGGTGATGGTGCCGGTGGCGATGCTGCGGTTGTAGCCGTAGCGCAGCATGATGGGCAGCGAGATCAGGCCCATGCTGATGACGGCGGCGGCCACCACGCCGGTGGTGGCCGCCAGCAGCGCACCGACCAGCACCACCGCCACGGCCAGGCCACCGCGCAGTGGGCCGAACACCTGGCCCACGGTCTCCAGCAGGTCTTCGGCCATGCCGGAGCGTTCCAGGATGATGCCCATGAAGGTGAAGAAGGGGATCGCCAGCAGGGTGTCGTTCTGCATGATCCCGAACACCCGCAGCGGCAGCGCGCCGAACAGGCTGGTCGGGAACAGGCCAGCCTCCATGCCGATGAAGCCGAACAGCAGCCCGGTTGCCGCCAAGCCGAAAGCGACCGGGATGCCGGTGAGCAGGAAGCACAACAGCCCCGCGAACATCAGCGGGACGAAGTTCTGCGCGATGAAGGCGGTCATCGTGCCGTCCCCTGGCGGGCGATGGCCTCGGCCTGGGCCTGCGCCTTGGCCTCGGCCTTGGCGGCGATCTCGGCGATCAGGCGTTCTTCTTCGGACTTCTCATGGTCGGTGCTGAATGGTTCGCTGCGCGCACCGGAGAGGAAGGCGATGCGCTTGATCAACTCGGACACGGTCTGCAGCAGCAGAAGGCCGAAGCCCAGCGGGATCATCAATATCACCGGCCAGCGGATCAGACCCCCTGCGTTCTGGCTCATCTCGCCGGACTCCCAGGCACGATGGAACACCGGCCAGGACAGGTTGATCAGGATGATGCACAACGGGATCGTGAACGCCAACATGCCGACGACATCGATGATGGCGTTGCTGCGGCGGCTGAGCTTGCTGGAGATGAAGTCGATGCGCACATGCCCGTTGCGCAACCAGACATAGCCCGAGCCGAGCATGAAAACGGCTGCGAACAGGTACCACTGGATTTCGAGAAAGGCGTTCGAGCCGATGTCGAATGCCTTGCGCATCACGGCGTTGCCGGCGCTGATCAGCACCGCGGCGAGCACCAGCCACAGGATGATCTTGCCGATGCCCTCGTTCAGGGCATCGATCCACTTCGACAGCTTCAGCAGCGCATTCACTCGGATTCCTGGCGCACCGGGGCTTGGAAACGGCTCAGGCCGACTGGGCCGCCATGTACAGCCGCGTCGAGCGTGCGCCCGAACGGCAGAAGGCCAGGATCGGACGCGGCAGTTCGGCCAACATCTGCGCGAAGGCGGCAATCTCCGCGGGCGACTGGTAGCCGCCATCGACCGGCAGGAAGCGGTATGTCAGCCCTGCGACCAGCGCCGCGGCTTCGATCGCGGCGTTGGTGGGCTGGTCGGGTTCATGCTCGAAGTCAGGGCGGTTGTTGACGACACTGCGAAAGCCCGCCTTGGCCGCCTCGGCCATGGCCTCGGGCGTCAGTTGCGGCGCCACACAGACATCGGGGGCAACGGGTCGAAAGGGCAACAGGTCCATGGCTTCAGGCGGAGGGTTCGAGATGTTGGTGGGCGACAGCCGTCGATACCGATGCTGCCGATGGTGACGGTGGTGCCGATGGTGACGGTGGCGCCGTGCTCAGCCGGCCAATGCGCGCTTGACCGCCTGCGACACCAGGCCCATGTCGGCACGGCCGGCGAAAGCGGCCTTGGCTGCCGCCATGCTGCGGGCCATGTCGGCGGGGCCGGCCGCGCCGAGTTCGTGCACCAGGGCCGAGACTGCGGTCTCGATCTCCTCGACGGACAGGCGCTGCGGCAGGTAGGCCTGCAGCACCTGCAGCTCGGCCGTCTCCTTGGCCACCAGGTCGTCACGGCCGGCCTGGGCGAAGGCGGTGATCGAGTCCTTGCGCTGCTTCACCAGCTTGTCCACGATGCCCACCACAGCCACATCGTCGAGCACGATGCGTTCATCGACTTCGCGCTGCTTGACAGCGGCCAGCAACATGCGGATGGCCGACAGGCGCTCGGCATCGCGGGCGCGCATGGCGGCCTTCATGTCGTCGGTGATGCGTTCCTTCAAGCTCATCGTGGTGTCCGGTGGATTGCGAAGGATGTCAGCGGAGCCGCTGCCGACGGCGACGATTGTGGGCTGAAAAAATGCAATCAGCCCGCAGGGAAGTCCCATGCGGGCTGGCAGACCATCCCGGCATTGCCCGGGTCAGTACATTTTCTTCGGCAGTTGCATGCTGCGCACACGCTTGAAGTGGCGCTTGACGGCGGCGGCCTTCTTGCGCTTTCGCTCGGCGGTGGGCTTCTCGTAGAACTCGCGTGCCCGCAGTTCAGTCAGCAGGCCAATCTTCTCGATGGTGCGCTTGAAGCGGCGCAGGGCGACATCGAAGGGCTCGTTCTCTTTGACGCGGATGGTGGTCATGAAGTCAGGGGTCCCGTGAGGGTTCGCTGGGTCTCAGTGATGCCACAGCGCAGTTTGCGCCGGTGGCGTCGATTCGACGCGCGGGGGTTTCCGGCAGGTGCCGGCGTTGCAACGGCCTTGGGCGCAATGCGCGCTCAGCCATCAGGAAAGCCCGCGAGTATAGCTTCAATGCGGGGGTCCTTCGGGGGGCAGAGTGCCCGGGTGTCGCAACCGGCTGTGGTCGGCCGTGGTCGGCCGTGGTGCCTCACACCGCCGCAGCGCAGGCGGCCGCGCTGGCCCAGGCCCATTGGAAGTTGTAGCCACCCAACCAGCCGGTGACGTCAACCACCTCGCCGATGAAGTGAAGACCGGCCACACGCCGGCTCTGCAGGTCCTGCGACTGAAGCTCTCGCGTGTCCACTCCGCCGGCCATGACCTCGGCCTTGCGCCAGCCTTCGCTGCCATCGGGTGTCAGCGACCAGCAGGCCAGGCTTTCGCCCAGGCGCTGCAGATCGCGGTCCTTGACCTCGGGCAGCGGGCGCGACGCAAGCAGGCCCAGGTGCTGCAGCCAGGTCTGCGCCAGCCGCTCTGGCAGCTGCGCGGCCAGCACATTGCCCAGGTGCCGCTGGCTGCCCGCCTTGGCCTGTCGCAGGGCCTCGCCCAGGCCCGGCGGTGCCAGGCGGATGCGCAGGGCCTGCCCGGGCTGCCAATAGCTGCTGGCCTGCAGTACGGCCGGGCCACTGAGACCGCGGTGGGTGAACAGCAGGTCTTCGGTGAAGCGTCCCACAGCGCCGCCCTTGCGCCCGCCGCCCGCTGCCCCGGCCTCGATGTCGACCTCCAGCGAAAGCCCGGCCAGGGCCGCAAAGGGCGCCCAGACGGTTTCGGCGAAGGTCAGCGGCACCAGCGCTGCCCTGGGCTCGACCAATCGGTGCCCAAACTGTTTGGCCAGTCGCAGCCCCCAGTCGCTGGCGCCGATTTTCGGGATCGACAGCCCGCCCGTGGCCACGACCAGCCGCGCCGCGCTGACCGGGCCGCGATCGGTATCCAGCTCGAAGCCCGTGCCGGCCGCGCGCACGGCGGCCACTTGGCAGGGCTGCCAGCGCTCGACCCCGCCTGCGGCGCACTCGTCCAGCAGCAGTTGGATGATCTGATCGGAGGAGTCGTCGCAGAACAGTTGGCCGCGGTGCTTCTCGTGGAAAGCGATGCCGTGGCGACGCACCAGGGCGATGAAGTCGGCCGGGGTGTAGCGCGCCAGTGCGGAGCGGCAGAAATCCGGGTTGCCCGACAGGAACTGCGCCGGGCTGGTGTCGCGGTTGCTGAAGTTGCAGCGCCCGCCGCCAGAGATGCGGATCTTCTCGGCCACCTTGCTGGCGTGGTCGATGACCAGCACCCGCCGTCCGCGCTGCCCGGCGATGCCGGCACAGAACAGACCGGCGGCTCCGGCGCCGACGATGACGGCGTCGTATTGCTGCATGCGGCTGATTATCCGGCGCCCTGCCTTGCTGGCATGGCGCGGCAGAGAGGGCTTCAATTCAGGGGGGTGCTGCCGAAGATACTTGTCATGCGTCCCCCGACCGAAGAACATTCACTGCGACGGGCACCCCCCGCGGCACCGAAGAGCGTCGCGCTCCGCGCATGCGCATGACGATGGAGACAATGACAGCCGATCGCCACCCAGAGCCCCGCCGCCTGCAGGCGGCGCTGGCCGTGCTGCTGGACGCCGTGCTGGCGCGTGGTGACGAACTGCTGTCGGTGAAGGACGGCTCCAGCGGCCGCTACCTGCACGTCAACACGGCGATGGCGCAGTGGTTGGGGCGCCCGGTGGCCGAAATCGTCGGCTGCATCGACGCCGAGTTGCTGGACGCCCCGCTGGCGACCGCCATGCGGGCGGCCGAGCAGGCGGCCCTGGCGCATGACGGGCCCCTGCGCAGCGAGCACCGTTGCGACTGGCTTGGCAGCGTGCGTGACTTCGATGTCCTGCGCCTGCTGACACCCGCTGACCCCGGTGCCGCCGACGCCCCGCGCTGGCTGTGCGCCGTCTGGACGGACCTGGCCCCGCAGCGCCGCCATGAAGACCAGTTGCGCACGGCCCTGGCACAGATCGAAGCGCAGCAGCGGGCCCATGACGCGCTGAGACGCGAACTGTCCGACCAGGCTGTGCGTGACGCTGCCTCCGGCCTGGCGACACGGTCGCACTTCGACGACCAGGTGCGGCGCGAGGTCGACCTGTCGATGCGCGAGCACCGCGAGTTCGCGATCGTGTTCATCGACATCGATCCGCCCACGGCCGCCGTGCAGGCGCTGGGCGAGGCGGGCCGCCGGCGTGTGCTCGAGGCTGTCGGGCGGCTGCTGCGCGGTGGCACACGCGCCATGGACGCCTCCTGTCGCTACGAGGACCAGCGTTTTGCGGTCCTGCTGTCTGGGGTGGGGCTGGCGACGGCGCATTCGCGCATGGAAGGACTGCGCCGCCAGTGCGCGACGCAGATCGTCATGCACGAAGGCCAGGAGCTGCGCTTCACGGTGGCGATGGGCGTGGCCAGTTTCCCGCACACCGCGCACACCCGGGACGAGCTGGTGGTGGCCTGTGAAGCGGCGCTGGCCGAAGCTCGCCGCCGCGGCGGCAACCATGTCACCCTGGCCGCGATCCGCTTCGAGGCGTTGCGCTAGACCGCCCGACCGTGAAGGCACGGGCGCGGTGCGGTCGCCACCGCCGCAGGTCTGGGCCCTTCAGGCGCTGGAGGCCCGGTACAGCATCGATGCCGCCAGACCCAGCAACAGCAGCGCAAACAGTCGCTTCAGGCGCTGCACGTCGATGCGGTGCGCTGTGCGGGCGCCCAGCGGTGCCAGCAACACACTGGCAGTGGCGATGACGCCGAGCGCAGGCAGGTACAGGTAGCCGAAGGCGCCGGGCAGGGCGGGCGCCAGGTGTCGGCCGCTGATCAGGTAGCCGGCGGTGCTGGCCAGCGCGATCGGAAAGCCCAGCGCCGCCGCCGTGCCCACCGCCTGGCGCATGGGCACGTTGCAGCGGGCCATGAAGGGCACCGACAGGAAGGCCCCGCCGGCCCCCAGCAGCCCTGAGGCGAAGCCAATCGCAGCGCCGACGGTGGTCTGCCCCACCGGGCCGGGCAGCTTCCTGCCTGGCCGCGGCGGGCGGTTGCGCAGCAGGTTCAGGGCCGACCAGGCGATGAAGACCGCGAAGATCAGCGCCAGACCCTGGCCCTTCAGCACCGCGAACGCGCCTGCCCCCGCCAGCAGCCCGCCGCCGACGATGCCCGGTGCCAGCGTGCGAACGAGGTCCCAGCGCACCGCGCCGCGGCCGTGGTGGGCGCGCACGCTGGACAGCGAGGTGAAGACGATGGTGGCCATCGAGGTGGCGATGGCCATCTTCACCGACAGCGTGGTGGGCACACCGCGGGCTTCCAGGATGAAGGTCAGGAAGGGCACCATCAACATGCCGCCGCCCACCCCCAGCAGCCCGGCCAGGAAGCCGCCGGCCACGCCCAGGGCCAGCAGTTCGGCCAGCAACAGGGGGCTCAGGTCCAACAAGCGCGGCCCGCTTCAGGCCCGCGACGGGCGTGCCGGCGCGTCCAGAAGCGCCAGCACGGCGTGCCATTCGGCCTTGGTGACGGGCGTGATCGACAGCCGGTTGCCACGTTGCAGCACGCGCATGCCCGCCAGCGACGGCGCGGCGCGCATCTCGGGCAGGCTGAGCAGCCGTGTCTTGCGCTGCAGCGCGACATCGATCTGCAGCCAGCGCGGTGCATCACGCGGGCTCTTGCCGTCGAAGTAGGGGCTGGCAGGGTCAAACTGCGTCGCATCGGGCACCGGCGTGCCGGCAATGCGTGCCAGGCCGGCGATGCCCGGCGCGGGGCAGGACGAGTGATAGAACAACACACCATCGCCGGGCCGCATCGCATCGCGCATGAAGTTGCGCGCCTGGTAGTTGCGCACGCCGGTCCAGGCCAGGGTCTGCAGCGGTGCGTGGGCGAGGTCGTCGATCGAGGCCTCGGCAGGCTCACTTTTCATCAGCCAGTACGGCATGGGCGAACGGGCTGCGCCAGAGAGCTGCTTTACAGCGATCACGATGGGTGCCCCGCGAGGGCATCCCGGGGCTTGGCATATGGTGTCCGCCGTGACCTGTGAGCCGCATTCCTGAACCCTCAGGGAAGTTCAGGTGGGCGAGGTCAGCCGAGCTTCGGGTTCATCTGACGCGAGACGATCACACCAGCCCGGCAATGTTCCAAGCCCTGGCTCATTGAGCATCGGTCCAAGGAAATATAGAGCTCACCGATCACAACGGACGAGGTCATTCTAGACCTCGGATCTGCGCCTTGCGCGGCCATTTCCGGGCGCGGATCTGCGCCTGAAATCACAGCAACTGGCCGTCGTCGCCCAGGGCTGCGTCGATGCGCCGCAGCAGGCCGTCGAGGTCGACGTCCGCGGTATGCGCCGGCCCCGCCGCCGGACCTGCTGTGGCGCCTGTGGCGGAGGCAACGGCGGCCGACGTGGCCATCTGTGTCCGCGCCGCCGATGGCGCGCCAGCCTCGCCCATCTGCCAGGCCAGGTTGAGTGCCGCGAGCACGGCAATGCGCTCGCGTGCCTTGACCTTGCCAGCGTTGCGGATGGTGCTCATCTCGCGGTCCACCTGGGCCACTGCAGCCTGCAGTTGGGCTTCGCCGCCGGGCGGGCAGCCCAGCACGTAGCCTTGGCCGAGGATGGTCACTTCAACCTGCTTCACGGAGCGTCTCCGGCGGGGCTGCGGCGCTCGGCCGGGCCGCCCTCGGGCAGGCGGGCTAGCAGGGCGTCGATGCGCGCGCGCGCCGCAGCCAGGCGTGACTTCAGGCTGTCGCGTTCGCTGCTGACGGCGGCCAACTGCTGCTCCATCAGCGTGCTGGTGCGCTTGAGCTCTTCATGCCGCAGCACCAGGCGGTCCACCCGTTCGGCAAGGTCTTGCAGCGTGGCCATCGTGGCGTCATCCCCCCGCTTCAGATTGTAGGTGTGGCCCCGGCGCGCACAGGCTGCGCTGGCAGGCTTGGCAGGCCGGAAAGACCGGACAGACCGGACAGGCCGGGCAGCTTGCGGCCGTGGTCGCAGCACCCGCGCACGGCACAGCGCCCGCACTGGGGCGACCGCGCGGTGCAGACATAGCGGCCGTGCAGGATCAGCCAGTGGTGCGCGTCGACGAGATAGGCCGCGGGCACGCGCCGCAGCAGGGCCAGCTCGACCTGCAGCGGGTTGCGCCCGGGCGCCAGGCCGGTGCGGTTGGCGACGCGAAAGATGTGGGTGTCCACGGCCATCGTCGCCTCGCCGAAGGCCACGTTCAGCACCACGTTGGCGGTCTTGCGGCCGACACCGGGCAGCGCTTGCAGCGCCTCGCGGCTGCGTGGCACCTCACCGCCGTGTTGCTCGACCAGGATGCGGCAGGTCTCGACCAAATGCTTCGCCTTGGTGCGGAACAGGCCGATGGTGCGGATGAGCTCGGTCACGCGATCCACCCCCAGCGCGCGCATGGCCTGCGGGGTGGGCGCCAGCGCAAACAGCCGCTTCGTCGCCTTGTTGACGCCGACGTCCGTGGCCTGGGCCGACAGCAGCACGGCGGCCAGCAGTTCGAACACGCTGGTGTATTCCAGCTCGGTCTGCGGCCGCGGATTGGCCGCCTGCAGGGTGGCGAAGAAGGGTGCGATGTCGCCGGTGCGCATGATGGATATGTGGGTCGCGCGCCTGAGGACGGTCAGCCGGGTGCCCTGGATCGCGCGCGTGCCAGTGCGGCTTCGACCACCGCCTTCTTGCGCGCCAGCGCCTCGTCGCCATCCAGGCGCGAATGGGCCGCCAGATCAGCCAGCTTCATTGCCGCGCGTGCGGCCAGGCGCTCGTCGTTTTCGCGCTCGCTGCGGACGGTGCGCAATTGGTGCCAGGCATAGCGCGAGCGCGCGGTCTCGGCCTGGGGTGCGCTCCACGCGGCCCAGCCGGTGGCTTTGGCGCTGGGCGCCGGATGCAGTTCAATGCAGTCCACCGGACACGCGGGGATGCAAAGCTCGCAGCCGGTGCAATCGGCTTCGATCACGGTGTGCATCAGCTTGGAGGCGCCGACGATGCAGTCCACCGGGCAGGCCTTGATGCACAGCGTGCAGCCGATGCACCAGGTCTCGTCGATGACAGCCACGCGACGCGGCCCTTCGTTGCCGTGCACGGGGTCCAGCGGCAGGACGGGCTGGCCCGTGATCTCGGACAGGCGCACGATGCCTTCAGCGCCACCGGGCGGGCAGCGGTTGATGGGCGCCTGGCCGCTGGCAATGGCCTCGGCATAGCGGCGGCAATTCGGGTACCCGCAGCGGGTGCACTGCGTCTGCGGCAGCGCGGCGTCGATGCGGGCGCTGAGTTGCGCCTGCTCGCTGTGCAGGGCCATGTCGGGGTCAGGGGACGTCACCGCCGCATTGTCTGCTGCGGCGACCTGTCCGGTCGGTCTGTGGCCGGATGGGCCGGACGGGCTGGGCCGGGCCGGGCTGGGCCGGACGCTCCCTCAGGCGGCCTTGCGCGCCGCCACCGCCTTGTCATGGCGCTGGATGAAGGACTGGACCTCGGGGTAGACGTGCTCGCGCCAGCGCCGGCCCGAAAAGATGCCGTAGTGACCTGCCCCTTCGACGTCGTAGTGGAATTGGCGGCTCTTCGGGATGCCGGTGCACAGCCCGTGCGCGGCTTTCGTCTGGCCGGCGCCGGAGATGTCGTCCAGTTCGCCTTCGATCGTCAGCAGCGCCGTGCCGGTGATGTCCTGCGGTCGCACAAGTTCGCCCCTCACCGTCCAGGTGCCGTTGACCAGCGCGAAGTCCTGGAACACGGTCTTGATGGTGTCCAGGTAGTACTCGGCGGGCATGTCGAGCACGGCGTTGTACTCGTCGTAGAACTGACGGTGGCTCTCGGCGCTGTCGTCGTCGCCGCGGATCAGGTCGCGGAAATAGTCGTAGTGGCTGGACAGGTGGCGGTCGGGGTTCATGGCCACGAAGCCGGTGTGCTGCAGGAAGCCCGGGTACACCCGGCGTCCGGCGCCCGGGAAGTTGGCCGGCACGCGGAAGATGACGTTGTTCTCGAACCAGCTGTGGCTCTTGTTCATCGCCAGGTTGTTGACCGCGGTGGGGCTCAGCCGGGCGTCGATCGGGCCGCCCATCATCGTCATCGTGCGCGGCAACGGCTCGCCGCGGCT
>Ga0136636_10001331_pt1 | contig 14314 bp, 10 predicted proteins | sample AntDrymUQ8522106_2_FD_104653 | JGI IMG/M metagenome (GOLD analysis project Ga0136636, IMG submission 104653) | Polar desert sand microbial communities from Dry Valleys, Antarctica - metaG UQ852 (21.06) | ecosystem: Environmental > Terrestrial > Soil > Desert | place: Antarctica: Dry Valley... | reverse complement strand
GTTCATTTCGTCGCGGTACTTGAGTTGACACAACCCAGTGTTGACAGACAATTCACAGCATGAGTCCTGAACTGTCCCAAAAATTGATGGCTGCCGTGGATGGCATGCCAGCCTTTCCGAAAAGCGTACAAAAAATTCTGGAACTCACACGCGACGTCAACTGCGCCGCCAAGGACTTGGTGCAGGTGATTGATAAAGACCCGGTCGTAACTGTCAAAATCTTGAAAGTGGTTAATTCGGCGTACTACAGCTTGCCCAAGCAAATTACATCCATCAGCCATGCAGTTGTGTATTTGGGCTTCAACACCATCAAAAATGTGGCATTGAGCATCGCTGCCATCGGCATGCTGCCCAAAGACAATGCTGCTGGATTTGATGGTCAACAGTATTTGATTCACTCCTTGGCCACCGCCAGCATTGCAAAACTGTTGGCGGCGCGGGTTGACAATGCTGACCCAATGGACTGCTTCATCGCAGGCCTGCTGCATGACTTTGGGAAAGTGGTATTTGCCCAGTTTATGCCCAAGGAATACCGCATGGCCCTTGGTATCAGCCATCAAAACGGTTCATCGCTGCACTTGGCACTGCGTGAGGTGATTGGCGTTGATCATGCAGTCGTAGGCGCCATGCTGGCCAAGAAATGGCGCTTCGCACCGAATCTGATCGAGACGATTTGCTACCAGTGCAGTGACAACCTGCGGGATACTGACATGATTGCTTGCGTATTTGCCGGCAATCAAATCAGCAAAAAACTGGCCTTTGGGTCGGGCGGGAACCCTGTGACGGAAGAACTGCCGCCCATGTTTATCGATCGATTGGGCGGCACGTTGGACGAGGTCATTGAGTCGTTGGGTGACTTGGCCCCGCTGGTTCACGAAGCCACGGTTTTCTCAAAGGTATAGGGTTTAGCCATGAAAGTTAGATTTTGGGGTGTCCGTGGTTCCATTGCTTCGCCCGGCCCCAGCACCGTTCGGTACGGGGGCAACACCACCTGCATCGAAATCCGCACAGATGACAACGAATTGATCATCATTGACGCGGGCACTGGCATTTTTCCTCTGTCTCAGACCTTACTGGCTGAAATGCCTGTGACAGCCAATGTCTTGATTACCCACTCACATTGGGATCACATCCAAGGCCTGCCTTTTTTCATTCCCAATTTCATTCCGGGCAACTTGTTGCGCCTGCATGGCGCCTTTGACCCGGTGTCTGGCAAGGGGGTGGAGCAAGTCATGTCGGTGCAACTTCAGTACAGCTACTTTCCTGTGCGCGAAGCCGAGATGAAAGCGCGCATTGAGTACGTCACCCTAGCCCCTGAGCAGAGTATCCAAATTGGCTCTGCCAAGGTCACGCCGTACCTGATGAACCATCCGGTTATTGACTTTGGCTACCGGATTGAGGCCAACGGTAAATCTGTTTTTTTTACAGGCGACCATGAGCCCCCCTTGAATATTTACGAGCCCAGCGAAGACGGCTACGACGAATACCAGAGCTTTGTCGACGAAAAGGCCGCTGATATCTTGCGTGCCATGCAGGGCGTCGACGTGTTGATTGCAGACTGCTCTTACACCGAAAAAGAATACCCAGCAAAAAAGGGCTGGGGCCACGGCACGTTTCATACCAGCATTCAATATGCCAAGGATGCTGGCGCCAAGGTGCTTTTTTGTACCCACCACGAACCCACCCGCAGTGACGACGCTCTGGATGAGGTCTTTCGCCAAGTCCTCATTGATAACCCACGTCAAGCGGGCGACCCCGACTACAGATTGGCCCGCGAAGGTGAAACCTTCGAGTTTTGAGGACCATGCGAAAAATTGATCACCGCCACGCGCACGCGCTTCACAGCGCTGAGGCGACGCGGCAGATCGAGCGGCAGGCGCAATCTGGGCTGCCGCCCAACACCTTGATGCAGCGGGCAGGTCTGGCAGTCGCCCAACTGGCGCTCGCGCTAGCCCCGCACAGTCGCCAAATCTGGGTGGCGTGCGGTCCGGGCAATAACGGTGGCGATGGGCTGGAAGCTGCCCGGCACCTGCAACAGTGGGGGATGCACCCTGTCGTCACGTGGTTAGGCAACCCCGCGCTGGCGCCCCAAGACGCAGAAACTGCGTACCAAAGGGCCCTTGCGGCAGGAGTCACTTTTACTCAACGACCGCCGGACAACCCAGATTTGTGTATTGACGCCCTGCTGGGCTTGGGCGCACAGGCACGTCCGATCGACGGGGCCATGGCCACTTGGATCGAGCAGATGAACACCGGCACTGCGCCTGTTCTGGCCGTCGATCTGCCCACGGGACTTGACGCCGACACGGGAGTGACCGCCGTTACCCGCGTCAAAGCTCACCACACAATAAGCCTCCTGACGCTCAAGCCAGGCTTGTTTACAGCCCAAGGGCGTGATGCAGCGGGCTGTGTCTGGCTAGCTGACCTGGGCTGGCCCGAACACACGCCCAGTTCAATCGCAGATACACACCCCGAAACGGCTTGGCTAGCCGGTCGGCCCAACCATGTCAGTCGTTCGCACGCGTCCCACAAAGGCAGTTATGGCGATGTGCTGGTGGTGGGTGGTGCGCGTGGCATGACTGGTGCAGCACTGCTGGCAGCAACGTCTGCACTGACTGCGGGCGCTGGCCGGGTGTTTGTTAGCTTGCTGGATGAAGGCAGTCTGCGGTTGGACCCTTGCCAGCCCGAATTGATGTTCAGGGGGTTGGAATCGCTTGACCTGAGCCAAATGACGGCGGTGTGCGGTTGCGGCGGGGGTGACGCTATTCAAAGCCACATGGCCCAACTACTGACTGAATCAAATTCAACGGTCTTTGATGCAGATGCACTCAATGCCATCTCCAAACAGCCGCAGCTTCAAGCCCTGTTGAGCGCACGTGCGGGTCGACTGGCGCGCACGGTCTTGACACCCCACCCGCTGGAGGCGGCCCGCCTACTCAACTGCACCGCAGCAGCCGTTCAAAACGACCGACTCGCAGCCGCCCAAGCACTGGCGCAGCGCTTTGCCTGCGTCGTGGTGCTCAAGGGTTCAGGCACCGTGATTGCAGCACCCAATCAAGTCCCGTTCATCAACCCCACAGGCAATGCAGCGTTGGCCACGGCCGGCACGGGCGATGTTTTGGCGGGCATGGTGGGGGCAGGACTGACAGCGGGCCAAAGTGCCTTTCAAGCCGCTTGCGAAGCGGTCTACCACCATGGCCTGCTGGCCGACGAATGGCCAGCGACCCACGCACTGACGGCCAGCGCACTGAGTCGGTCAATTTAAATTGATAGCTGCTCACGCAAGTGGGACGGGGGCTAGAGCCCAATTTGGCTTAAATCTGTATCAACCCCGCCCGGCAAACGGCATTTTGGTCGCCATCACCGTGTGGAACATGACATTGGCCTCCAGCGGCAAGTTGGCCATGTACAGCACCGACTGCCCGACGATATCCACATCCATCAGCGGCTCAATCTCAACGTCGCCATTGGCTTGCAAAATGCCGGTCGCCATGCGTTGTGCCATTTCGGTACCGGCATTGCCCACATCAATCTGCCCAACCGCAATGTCGTACTTGCGTCCATCCAGAGAAGCCGCTTTGGTCAAGCCAGTCACCGCGTGTTTGGTGGAGGAATAAGCAATTGAATTGGGGCGCGGTGTGGTGGCTGAAATTGAGCCGTTATTGATGATTCGGCCTCCCCTTGGATTTTGTGACTTCATCACCCGAAAGGCTTGCTGAATACACAAAAACATCCCGGTAAGGTTGATGTCCACCACATTGCGCCACTGGGCCAAAGTCATGTCTTCCAACAAAATACCAGGCGCGCTGACGCCCGCGTTGTTGAACAGCACGTCCACACGACCAAAGGCTTGCAAGGTCGCGGCGAACAGCGCTTGAACCGACTCAGGATCGGACACATCGGTTGGCACGGCTAAAGCCCGTTCATCAGCACCACTGAGTGCAATCACCGCGGCCAAAGGCTCGGGGCGGCGGCCTGCCAGCACCACGCTGTAGCCATCTTTCAGTAGCGCCAGCGCGGCGGCTTGACCGATGCCAGAGCCTGCGCCGGTGACGATGGCGACTTTTAAAGTTGTTGCCATTGGTCTACTTTTTCAAACAAATCAATTCACCCACTCAGGTCCGTCGCCGGGGTTTGCGTGCTTTGTCTTTGGCTTTCGCAGCCGGCTTGGCGCCCTGACTCGTCGACTGAGGAGCGCGAGCCAATGGTTCAGAGAGTTTTCTGCTGCGTCTGGGGTTCGCACTCGTTTCCCGATCGGTACTACCATGCTCACCGGCATCACGTGGCGCGTCCTTATCGCGCTGCGGACGGGAGGCCAGCCCGTCACCCTCTTGGACGAGACGGAAATCAATTCGCCGGCCGTCCAGGTCGACCCGGCTTACCTGCACTCGAACGCGGGCACCAATGGCGTAGCGCATGCCACTGCGTTCGCCACGCAGTTCCTGGCGCGCTTCGTCAAATCGGTAGTACTCACCACCCAGTTCGGTGATGTGAATCAGGCCTTCAACATACATGGCGTCCAGCGTGACAAATAGACCAAAGCTGGTCACTGAGCTCACCACACCGCTGTATTCTTCGCCCAAATGATCGCGCATGTATTTGCACTTGAGCCAGGCTTCGACATCCCGACTGGCTTCATCTGCACGACGCTCGTTGGCACTGCAATGCATGCCCGCGGATTGCCAGGCTTGCACTTCAGGGCTGAGCTTTTTGGGTTTTTGCCCAGGCTCTGCCACACGAGCAGCCAATCCTTTTTCAAGTCGCTTAGACAGCTTCGCGTGGGCTTCACCGGGAATAGGCAATACCGGCAGCTGATACTTGGTTTTGGCCAAAATAGCTTTGATGACCCGATGTACCAGCAAGTCGGGGTAGCGCCGAATGGGGCTGGTGAAGTGGGTATAGGCATCAAACGCCAGCCCAAAGTGCCCCTCATTCACGGGCGTGTAAATAGCCTGCTGCATGGAGCGCAGCAACATGGAATGAATCTGCAGCGCATCAGGCCGATCTTTGGTGGCTGTCGCAATGGCCTGAAACTCGCTGGGCGCGGGTCGTCGCTGATCGTCAGGCCAACACCACTCACTTTCAGGTAATTGCGAAGAATTTCTTTCTTTTCTGGCGTCGGGCCTTCATGCACCCTGAATAACCCGGCATGCTTGCTTTGCGAAATGAAGTCAGCACTGCACACATTGGCAGCCAGCATGGCTTCCTCAATGAGCTTGTGCGCATCGTTGCGCGTTCTGGGGATAATTTTTTCAATACGGCCCGCTTCATCACACACGATCTGGGTTTCAACCGTCTCAAAATCCACTGCGCCACGGCGTACCCGAGACTTCAAGAGAGCCTGGTAAACATCGTGCAAGTTAATCAAGTCAGGGACTCGCGCCTTTCGCTTGAGCGCCTCCGGGCCGCGCGTGTTGGCCAAAATAGCAGCGACTTCGTTGTAGGTGAACCGGGCATGACTCCACATCACCGCCGGATAAAACTGATAAGCCGACACTTCGCCGTCCTCGGTCACCATCATGTCGCACACCATGCACAGGCGTTCAACTTCAGGGTTCAGCGAGCACAGCCCGTTAGACAGCTTCTCGGGCAGCATGGGGATGACACGGCGCGGAAAATACACGCTGGTTGCGCGGTCGTAGGCGTCGACGTCAATGGCAGAACCGTTTTCTACATAGTGACTGACATCGGCAATCGCCACCAGCAGGCGCCAGCCCTTGGCGGCAGATTTGCCTTTGCCAATTTTCACCGGCTCACAGTAAACGGCATCGTCAAAATCCCGCGCGTCCTCGCCGTCAATCGTTACCAAGGCAATGTCGGTTAAATCCACCCGATGTCTTTTGTCTGCTGGGCGTACCTTGTCGGGCAAAGTACGAGCCAGGCCAATGCAAGCCTCAGAAAACTCATGCGGCACACTGTATTTGCGCACGGCGATTTCAATCTCCATGCCAGGATCGTCAATTTCCCCAAGCACCTCTTTGACGCGCCCGACAGGCTGCCCATACAACGAAGGAGGCTCGGTCAACTCCACCACGACGACCTGTCCTGGCTTGGCCGGACCCGTCGCCGCCTTGGGGATCATCACGTCTTGCCCATACCGCTTGTCTTCGGGCGCAACAATCCAGATACCGCTTTCGTGCAGCAAGCGACCAATGATGGGCAGGTTAGACCGCTCAATGATCTCGACCACTCGGCCCTCGGGCCTGCCCTTGCGGTCGCTACGCACAATGCGAGCCTTGACGCGGTCTTTGTGCAAGACAGCACGCATTTCATTGGGAGGCAAATAGATGTCGGCTTCGCCGTCATCACGCGTCACAAATCCGTGTCCGTCGCGATGACCTTGAACCGTTCCTTCAACTTCATCCAGCAAGCCGCTGGTTTGGCTATTATTCTTGATACAATCTCTTTCTGATCTGAAATGCCCAGGTGGCGGAATTGGTAGACGCACTAGTTTCAGGTACTAGCGAGTAACTTCGTGGGGGTTCGAGTCCCTTCCTGGGCACCAATATAAATGAATTCCGGAATCCTTCAAAAAAGGTTTTCGGATTTTTTTTGTCCGACACAACAGCAGTATGACTCTCGGCACACCACTGTATTTTGTTTGTCGCTCGTGTCAACAAATGACGGATATTAAAACGGTTGCGCAACCAAATCGTGACCTTGCGTGCCCACGATTCGGGCCTTGGTGAACTCACCGACTTTGAGTGTTTTGCTGATTTTTTCGGGCGGCAACAATTTGACAATTCCATCAATTTCAGGCGCATCAGCATAAGACCGGCCAATGCCGCCTTTTTTGCCCAACGCTGGTGCGGAATCTACCAACACCTGCATAGTGGCACCGATGCGTTGCTGCAGTTTGGCAGCAGAAACCGCTTCAGCAACCGCCATAAACCGGGCCCGCCGTTCCTCGCGGACCTCAATGGGTAGCATGCCTGGAATGTCGTTCGCCGCAGCACCATCCACCGGACTGTAAGCAAAACAGCCAGCGCGGTCAATTTTGGCTTCCCGCATGAAATCCAGTAAATGTGAAAACTCTTGTTCTGTCTCGCCGGGGAATCCAGCAATAAAGGTGCTGCGGACCACGATGTCAGGACAAATTTCACGCCAGCGTTGAATACGCTCCAAATTTTTCTCACCACTGGCGGGCCGCTTCATACGTTTGAGTACGTCGGGGTGGCTGTGTTGCAAGGGAACGTCCAGATAGGGAAGCACCTTACCCGTGGCCATCAACGGCAACACCTCGTCAACACTGGGGTAGGGATAAACGTAGTGCAGGCGCACCCAGCCACCATAGGGCGCCGCCATGTCACCCAAGGCTTGCACCAGTTCCAGCATGCGGGTCTTGATGGGTTTGCCCTCCCAAAACCCAGTCCGATACTTGACATCGACACCGTAGGCTGACGTATCCTGGCTAATCACCAGCAACTCCTTGACGCCGCCCTCAAACAGTGCGCGAGCCTCTTTGAGAACATCTCCAATAGGGCGTGATACCAAGTCACCCCGCATGGATGGGATGATGCAAAACGTGCAGCGGTGGTTACAACCCTCACTGATTTTGATGTATGCGTAATGGCGCGGCGTGAGCTTGATGCCCGCGACACCAAAAGCGTTAGGAACAAGGTCAATAAAAGGGTCATGCGGTTTGGGCAAGTTGGCGTGAACAGCGTCCATGACTTCCTGCGTGGCCTGAGGGCCTGTGACCGCCAGCACGCTGGGGTGCATTTTTCGGACCAAATTTTCGCCACCTTCTGCGGCTTTGGCACCTAGACAGCCCGTGACAATCACCTTGCCATTTTCTGCCAAGGCCTCTCCAATGGTGTCCAGACTTTCCTTGACAGCGTCGTCAATAAACCCGCAGGTGTTGACAATGACCAAGTCAGCACCCTCGAATGTTTTTGAGGTTTGGTAACCCTCTGCGCTGAGTTGGGTCAGGATCAGTTCGGAGTCTGTCAGTGCCTTCGCACAACCAAGACTGACAAATCCCACTTTTGGGGCTGTGTTTTTTGTAATTACTTCGCTCATGCGCTCATCGTCCTGGTGTTGGTCACGTCTACCGCTTGATGCCAAAGGCACCCAGAAGCTGGCCGGTCTGCTTTTGCATTTGCTCTTGCATTTGAGTGAGCATATTTTTTGATTGATCGAGGTTGCCGCCCATGAGGGCCTGGAGCGAGGGAGACTGCAGGGCGATGAACTGTGTCCACATTTCAGGCGTCAGCCCCTTGGACTGCTCTGCAAACTGGTTTTGAACATCCATGAGCGACTGGATATTTTTCTCCAGATAACCGCCCATAAAGCCCTGCATGGCGTGTCCGTAAAAACGAATCACGCTGGCGAGAACCGGGGCGGTGAACATCGGCGTCTCATTTCCTTCCTCTTCCAAAATGATCTGCAACAAAATACTGCGGGTCAAATCTTCACCCGTTTTGGCATCGACCACCACGAAAGGCTCACTGTCCATGACCAACTGCTTCACTTCGGCCAAGGTGATGTAACTTGAAGTGTCCGTATCGTAGAGGCGGCGGTTAGGGTATTTCTTAATGACCCGCTGACTATTTATTCCGTCAGTGGCTTTTCTGTGCTGCATATGAGATCCTGTGGCTCGATGAATAACGGAACAATCGGTGCTGCGCCGCAACACATTTTATGAAGCCTCTTGGGTCAGTGGGTCCAGGCTTGCCCTGATAGCGGCATTAAACCCAGTCACGCTTGGTCCGCATACCTGCCAAACAGACAACGACTACCTGCGATATTGAAAGCAGCGCTTTTAAATAATCAAGCTGTGAATTATCAGTATTCCAAAGGGAACGAAAGCCGTCTGTGTATTTTGTGGCTTTTGAATCAACGGAATTTAAAGCAAATCAAATTGACTGAGCTGTTAACAAAAAAACCGCCTGAAGTTCAGCTGTCATTTTATTAAAAGCACTTTCTTGTTGACCCGAACCTGGTTTATTCGGAAGAAAGTGCTGGTAGGCGCGATTGGACTCGAACCAACGACCCCCACCATGTCAAGGTGGTGCTCTAACCAGCTGAGCTACGCGCCTAAGGATTGTCCGAGAAGCGCAAAGTATAGCCGTAATATTGACTCGCTCTGCCACCCCTGGAAAAAATGCACGCTGAAATCCTCAGTCCATAATTAACGTTTACGTCAACGTCAACTACTTTTCAGGAGATCATCATGAACATCAACGGCAAGGTTTTCATTGTTACTGGCGGCGCATCGGGTTTGGGCGAAGGCACCGCCCGTATGCTGGCGGCGTGCGGTGGCAAGGTCGTCATTGCCGACATGCAGGTTGAAAAAGGTGACGCTGTTGCCCGCGAGCTGGGCGGCGCCTTTGTCGCCTGTGATGTCAGCCAGGAGGCAGATGGCCAGGCTGTGGTGGCCAAAGCAGTGTCGTTGGGCAAACTCATGGGCTTGGTCAATTGCGCCGGCATTGCACCTGCTGAAAAAACCGTTGGCAAAAACGGCCCGCACAGCTTGGGTCTGTTCACGAAATGCATCACTGTCAACCTGGTGGGTAGTTTCAACATGATTCGACTCGCAGCAGAGGCCATGTGCAAGAACGAACCGGAGTCCACGGGCGAGCGTGGCGTGCTCATTTCCACGGCATCGGTGGCCGCTTATGACGGGCAATTGGGCCAAGCCGCCTATAGCGCCTCCAAAGGCGGCATTGTGGGCATGACTTTGCCAATAGCCCGGGATCTCGCCCGCAATGGCATTCGTAACATGACTATCGCGCCCGGTATTTTTGGTACGCCCATGATGTTTGGCATGCCCCAGGAGGTGCAAGACGCATTGGCGGCCAGCGTGCCCTTTCCCTCGCGCCTGGGAACACCGCAGGATTACGCCAAACTGGCCCAGCATATTTTTGAGAACGAAATGCTCAACGGCGAAGTCATACGTCTGGACGGCGCCATCCGCCTGGCACCCCGCTAGAAGGTCCAAAGATGCGTCTGTCGGATGGGTTGCAGCAGCGGCACGGCCTGCAGTTCAAGTGAGAGCGGGCCTTAAAGAGGCTGGTTCACAATAGGCGCCGTGTCCATTCCCCAAACCTTCATTCAAGAGCTGATTGCCCGCGCCGACGTGGTGGAGATCGTGGGCCGCTACGTTCAGTTGAAAAAGGGCGGCGCCAATTTCATGGGCCTGTGCCCGTTTCATGGTGAAAAATCGCCTTCTTTTTCGGTCAGCCCGACCAAGCAGTTCTACCACTGCTTTGGTTGCGGCAAAACGGGTAACGCCATCACTTTTTTGATGGAGCATGCTGGCATGACCTTTGTCGAAGCCGTCAAAGACTTGGCCCAGCAATTTGGCATGCAAGTGCCCGAAGACGATGCCAGCCCCCAGGACCGGGCCCGCGCAGCCGAGCAGCGTGACAAACAACACACCCTGACCAGCGTGCTGGAGCAGGCCAGCGAAGCGTTTAGAAAACAACTCAAAGACTCTCCCCGTGCCATTGATTACTTCAAAGGCCGAGGCCTGTCAGGAAAGATCGCCAAACAATTTGCCTTGGGCTACGCGCCTGAAGGCTGGCGCAGCTTGGCAAGCGTATTTCCCAACTACGACGACCCGCTGCTGGTGGAAAGCGGCTTGGTCATCCTGAATGTGGACGACACCACCGGCGACGAAAAACGCTACGACCGGTTCCGCGATCGCGTCATGTTTCCGATTCGAAATGTGAAGGGCGAATACATCGGTTTTGGCGGGCGGGTGCTGGGCGACGACAAGCCCAAATACCTCAATTCGCCAGAGACCCCGGTGTTCAGCAAAGGGCGCGAGCTGTATGGCCTGTTTGAGGCCCGCGCCGCCTTGCGGGAGCAGGGTTTTGCGCTGGTGACCGAAGGCTACATGGACGTGGTGGCGCTGGCGCAACTGGGTTTTCCCAACGCCGTGGCCACGCTGGGCACCGCCTGTACAGCGGAGCACGTGCACAAGCTGTTTCGCTTCACGGACTCGGTGGTGTTCAGCTTTGACGGCGACGCCGCAGGCCGACGCGCGGCACACAAGGCGCTGGACGCCGCCCTGCCCTTGGCCACCGATGTGCGCAGCGTCAAGTTTTTGTTCTTGCCGTCAGAGCACGACCCGGACAGCTTTATTCGTGAGCATGGCAAAGAAGCCTTTGCTCGCTACGTGAGCGAAGCGGTCCCGTTGAGCCGCTTTTTGATAGACGCCGCCCGCGAAGGCTGCGACCTCAACACCGCCGAAGGGCGTGCCCACTTGGCCAGCAAAGCCAAGCCCTTGTGGACGCAACTGCCCGAAGGCGCGCTGAAACTCCAGTTGATGGGCGAAATTGCCACTTTAGTGCAGCTATCGAACCGCGAGTTGTCCGAGGTCTGGAACCCCCAACCAACAGGTGCCACGGCGAAGAAATCAAAGCGCTTTGAAAAAAATAGCAGCTCAGGCAATGAATACGAGGGCTACAGCAAGAATCGTTATAAAAAACAGGAGTCGCGCCCCCGACTGGGGGGACGCATGGTACCGGCCAGCCGCGCCGACCATGCGGCCCGGATTTTGTTGGCCGAGATGGCCGGGCTCGATGGGCTGTCCGCTGAAGACCACACCCTGCTGTGCGAACTGCCCGCGCCGCACGGGGCACTGTTCGTGTGGCTGGAGAGTCAGCTGCATGAACATGGGCCCCAGCCTTGGATGGCCCTGCGCGAGGGCCTGCACGGTCATGAGGCCGAAGACTTGGCGGTTCGGCTCATGGCCGGCCATGAGGCCGATGTGGAGCATGAGCCCGGAGAGTCTGCGCGCGAGCTGCGCAACCTGCTCAACCGCATGCTGGTCGAGCAGCTCAAGGTGCAAGAAACCGAGGCGATTAACGACTCCAAAGCCGACCCAACCGCCTTGCAACGTTACCGAGAATTACAGATTCGGCGTCGCGCCCTTGAGACGACACCGGCCAAGCCAGACTGAGGCACGCCACCGCCCGGACAACAGGGCGGCCCTTGACAAATCCTAAATTCTCAGCTCCACCGTATAATCTTGGGCTGTTGACAGCAAGAGCGACAGCAACACCTCCGGGCCCAGCCACACGATGACACTGCTCACGACCGGCTAACCTACCGCAAGGATTGCACTCCAAATGTTCGCCCCCACATCTTGCTACTGAGGATATTTTCCCCAATCACCAACCTGCGCCGGTCATCTTCGGCGTCTGGTCACCTTATTTGTTTTTGAGTTATTGAGGGTTTTACATGCCTGATCAAAAGTCCAAGAAGCCTGTCCAGTCTGCTGCAAAACCTGCCGCCCCAGTCGCCGTTAAGGCGGTGAATACGCCAGCGCCCTTAAAAGCAACGGCCGAGGTGGCGGCGAAGACCGCTCCCAAGAAGCCCGAATCGAGAGTCCATCCAGTGTCCGTATCCCAGCCTCCCGTGAAAATGACCGCCCTGCAATTGCAGGAAGCCGCTGACGCTCTGCTCAAGGCAGGCGCCGCTGTGAAGAAAAAACCAGGGCGTCCGCCCAAGGCCGCTGTCGCTGAATCCGAGTCCGACGCCCCCCCCAAAACCGCCGCCGCTGGCGCCAAGCGCGGTCGCAAACCCAAAGCCGCCGATGCGGGCAGTGGTGACGATGCAGACATGTCAGACATTGAGGCCGATTTGGTGGGAGAGCCTGAGGTTGTGACCCCCGGCGAAAAGGTGAAACCTTTGCGCATGAAAATCAGCAAAGCCAAAGAGCGCGCGCTGATGAAGGAATTTGGGCTGGACGAAACCGTCCTGTCCGAAGAAGACATGGCCAAGCGCCGCCTGCGCCTCAAAGCCTTGATCACCCTGGGCAAAACGCGCGGCTACCTGACGCACGGCGAAATTTCTGACCACTTGCCCGACAAGCTGGTGGACGCCGAGACGCTGGAAGTCGTGATTGCCATGTTGAACGACATGGGCGTGGCCGTCTACGAGCAAACGCCCGATGCCGAAACCCTGCTGCTGAACAACAACGTCTCCACGGCGGCCACCGCTGAAGAGGCCGAAGAAGAAGCCGAGGCCGCGCTGTCCACGGTGGACAGCGAGTTTGGTCGCACCACTGACCCTGTTCGCATGTACATGCGCGAAATGGGCACCGTGGAGTTGCTGACCCGCGAAGGCGAAATTGAGATTGCCAAGCGCATTGAAGGCGGTTTGATGGCGATGATGGAGGCGATCTCAGCCTCCCCCGCCACCATTGCCGAGGTGCTGCGTCTGGGCGAGGACATCCGCGAAAACAAGGTGGTCATCACCACCATCGTGGACGGCTTTTCCAACCCCAATGAAGCTGACGACTATGTGGCTGAAGAAGACTTTGACGAGTTTGACGCCGACGACGACGACGACGGCAAAGGCGGCTCCAAAGCGCTGACGAAAAAACTCGAAGAGCTCAAGCGTGAAGCCATGCTGCGCTTCGACAAAATGCGTGATTTGCACGACAAGATTCACAAAATCTACGAAAAAGAGGGCTACGGCGCGCCCATTTACATGAAGACCCAAAAGGCCTTGTCAGAGGAGCTGATGTCCATCCGCTTCACCGCCAAAGCCATTGAAAAGCTGTGCGACATGGTGCGCGGCCAAGTCGATGACGTGCGCAAGAAAGAGCGCGAACTGCGCCGCATCATTGTGGACAAATGCGGTTTCTCGCAAGACATGTTCATTGCCGATTTCAGCGGTCGTGACAAACATGGCGCCAAAGTGGCCAGCCAGTTGCTCAACCTGAAATGGATTGAAAAACAAGCCGCGGCTGGCAAGCCCTGGAGCGCGGTCATGGGCCGCAACATTCCGCCTGTGCAAGACTTGCAACAAAAGCTCACGGACCTGCAGTCCAAGGTGGTGGTGCCGCTGGACCAGCTCAAAGACATCAACAAGCGCATGAACGCCGGCGAGTACGCCTCACGCGCGGCTAAAAAAGAAATGATCGAGGCCAACTTGCGTTTGGTGATCTCGATTGCCAAAAAGTACACCAACCGTGGTCTGCAGTTTTTGGACCTAATCCAAGAAGGCAACATCGGCCTGATGAAGGCGGTGGACAAGTTTGAATACCGCCGTGGCTACAAGTTCTCGACCTACGCCACGTGGTGGATTCGCCAAGCCATCACGCGCTCGATTGCGGACCAAGCGCGCACCATCCGGATTCCGGTGCACATGATCGAAACCATCAACAAGATGAACCGCATCAGCCGTCAGCACCTGCAGGAGTTTGGCTTTGAGCCCGACGCCAGTGTGTTGGCCGAGCGCATGGAGATTCCAGAAGACAAGATTCGCAAGATCATGAAAATCGCCAAAGAGCCGATTTCCATGGAAACGCCGATTGGTGACGACGACGACAGCCATTTGGGTGACTTCATTGAAG
>Ga0136636_10001330_pt1 | contig 14317 bp, 6 predicted proteins | sample AntDrymUQ8522106_2_FD_104653 | JGI IMG/M metagenome (GOLD analysis project Ga0136636, IMG submission 104653) | Polar desert sand microbial communities from Dry Valleys, Antarctica - metaG UQ852 (21.06) | ecosystem: Environmental > Terrestrial > Soil > Desert | place: Antarctica: Dry Valley... | reverse complement strand
TATCTACGAAGTGCTTGCCGATGCTGAAATCCTCGATACTACACGTCAAACTATGCTGCAATCGGCCGCAATCCTGATGGCCTTGTATCCTGGTGAGTTCACATCAAGCCAGTTGGAAGCCCACATTGACGATCTGCTATACCGGTTTCAAAACAAAGCATTGGGCGACACCATTTTTAGGGTTGGCTGCGATTTGTACCGAAAATTAAGTCCTGAAGACCGGTTAGTTGGGCCAATCAATGCAGCCATCAATCTCAGTAAGCCTTTCAATTTGATCTTCACGGCGATGATTGCAGCCATTTCTTTTAACGCTTCAGATGAAAATGGAAAATTTCTGGCTTCAGACGAAAAGTTTTTGAAAGAAGCAGAAAATGGAAATCAATATATCATTGAAAACATCTGTAAACTGAATATGAAACAAACTAACTGAATTTATTAAGTATGAAAAACATTCAGGAAAAAGTATTGCTGGGAGTAAATACAAAAGGCAATTTCATTCTTGAAATATACCTTTAACAGCTATAACGCTAATATGACAAACTTAATCTGATAAATTGATTAATTATGAACACACAACATTTTTTCCTTTTGGCAATTACATTTGCATTTACATTGGTAAGCTGTCAGCAAAAAACAAAGAGTTTCGACAAGTTGGTTTGGTCCGATGAATTTGAGTATAGTGGTTTACCCGATTCGACCAAATGGGGATACGAAACTGGTTTTGTTCGGAATAACGAAATGCAATACTATTCCAAAAACCTGGAGAATGCCCGTGTTGAAGGTGGAAATCTGGTGATAGAGGCACGTGTTGACTCATCGATTCTTGGGAACGACACTTTAAAAATAACATCGGCTAGTTTAATTTCAGCCGGTAAACATGACTGGACTTATGGCAAAATTGAAGTCCGGGCAAAAATACCTGTTTTTCTGGGCTCGTGGCCTGCAATTTGGTTGTTGGGGTCAAACAAAAGCGAAATTGGTTGGCCTGCCTGCGGCGAAATTGACATGATGGAAAATGTGGGTTTCAATCCCGATACCATTCATTTCAACATTCACACAAAAGCATACAATCATGTAAAAAAAACGAACAAGGGTCAAAAAGTTATTAGTGTTTCACCCCAAACCGATTATCATATTTATGCGCTGGAATGGTTTCCTCAAAACCTCGATTTCTATTTTGATGGGAATAAGGTCTTCACCTTTGCCAATGAAGGAACTGGGACCGATGCGTGGCCATATGATAAACCACAATACCTAATACTCAATCTTGCCGTTGGCGGAGCCTGGGGAGGAATAAAAGGTGTTGATCTGAAAGCACTACCCCAAAAAATGTTAGTCGATTATGTAAGAGTCTACCAATAAAAAAGATGCAATTTCAAAAAGGAATATCCGGCTAAGCTGCTCAGAATCGAATATTATGATTAAAATCGGAACAAAACCTACATATTCATAACAAACACTATAGACCTGAAAGCTGAAGAAATTGCCATGCAGTTTTAAGTGTCCACTAGTATAATCAGTAAAAAAATAACTAATGATAAAACTACTTTTCATTGCTTTGAGTTGTTTCATCTTGGTATTTTGTTACACTGACATTATTAACGTTAAATATGTCATTACTCTGACCCAATTAATATTAATTTTGTCATTGGAATACGAAATACACTGGTGGCCAATTTCAACCCGCTTGCGCTTCGAAACGCTGTGGGGCAGCTATGGGAAAACTATTCAATTGCTGAGCGTATCAAGCTTCAGCATTATCAAGGGTGGTTATCGAACAATTACTTCTGGCGGAACTACGACCAGCAGGAAATCGACTGGATTGAAGAACGCGATGGAAGCCTCAACGGATTCGAAATGAAATATCAACCGAATAACGTCAAGGCGCCCGGAGCGTGGACCAGCAACTATCCCGATGCTACATTTCAAGTCATTTCAAGGAAAAATTATCTGAAATTTATTATTGGTAAATAAGTATAAATCAACATATGAAAATTAATCTGCTTGCCAGTAAACTGATAGTTTCGTTAGCAATCCTTCTTTTTTTTGATAGTTTCCTACTGGCTCAGAACTCCTCGTATGTCTGGTCTAACCAGGATGGCAGCGGAAGGCAGCAAAAAGTGCTGTTCAGGAATAGCTTTGAAATAAAAACACTGCCAGATACTGCAATAATCAACCTATTTGCATCATCGAGGTATCATATTTATGTTAATGGTACACATCTGAATTTCGGTCCTTCCAGATTTTACCCTCAGAATCCCAGGTACGATTCTTATGACATTTCTCCTTACCTGCAAACAGGTAAAAATGTGGTTGCTGTCGAAGTGCTGGCTAACGGAATGGAGACCTTCCAGATATTTGAAAGTATCGGAAGTCTTATTGCCTGGGGAAAAATCTCAACAGGCAAAAATGGATTACACTCGTTTGACACACCAGGAACTTGGAAATTCATGCAGGTTGAATCAATGGATACTCTCACACCTAAGTTTTCATTCGCCTGCGGGGCTATGGAAATATTTGACGCCAGAAAAGAACCTTCGGGTTGGAAATCATGGGGATTTTACGACACGGATTGGAAAAAGCCACTCCTTATTTCAAATCAAAAATACTGGGGAAAACTTGAAGTTCGTCAAATTCCAGAACTTACTCAAAATGAAACAAAGGCATTCAGGTGTATGGGTATTTACGGGCTGTCTACCTATGAAAAATTCTACTCATTCTATCAGAAAATACCCGATGAAAATCAGTTTCTGTATAACTGGGGTGAGCGTTTAGCGGGATATACATGGGTGTACTCCCCCAGCGAACAGTTGGTTGAACTCGGCACTTGGTGGGGCGAATACTATTTAAATGGAGAAGGACCCCTGAGAGTACTATCTCCCGACAGCCTGAACCCGGTCAGGGAAAACCGTAATTTTAATCTTAAAAAAGGTTGGAATTTTCTTTATGTGAATTACCAGGCAATCTGGGGGGCGTGGGAGTTTACGCTTGCTGTTCCCACCTGCTCAGGAATTGAATTTTCGGGGATTAAAAAGCATGGATCCGATTCATTCTTCAGAACAACAGCCGCCCTTAATAAAACCGAATCAGATCAAATTACCGATGCTGTAAAAAAAGGCAATGAGAGTCTTGAAAAACTGCCCGGACAAATAAAATGGCTGGATCAAAAGAATGAAATCCCTTTTAAAAATCCCGCAAGGGATCTTGTCTGGAATCAACCTGATATCAGTCTTAATCTTGTGCCAAACGATTACCAGACCGTTAATTTTTCGGAATCAAACACCCGTTTTTTTGTATATGATATGGGGAGAAAAATGCTTGGCAGGATATTCCTTGACATCGATGCACCTGATGGTACAATCATCGATCTTGGCTGGAGCGAAGATCTGAATCAGTTTGGCCTGCCCAACCTTTACAAAAGCCTTCAGATAAATGCCAGTGCCCGTTTTATCTGCGACACTACTCAATCCCGTTATGAAACATTTAAACCTTACGGCGTAAGGCACATGCTGGTTAAAATAACTCCTCCCACAGGAACAACCGCGGTACTTAAAAACATTGGGGTGATTGAGCAGGTTTATCCCTACACAAGGAAAGGTAATTTTGAATGTTCTGATCCCATGCTAAACAAAATATGGGAAATGGGCTGGCGAACTCTCAGGGTCTGCTCGGAAGATTCATACATTGATACTCCTTTTCGCGAGAGAGGTTTATATGCAGGGGATGCACTTCCGGAATATGCCATAACACTTGCAACTTCAGGCGACAGCAGATTAATGAAAAACTCGCTTTTGCTTTTCAGGGATATGTACCAGGAAGAAATGGAAAAAGGCATCAATAACCGGCACAACGATTTTATTCTTAAAACTCTTCTCGAATTGGAATGGTATTACAAATATACAGGCGACAGCGCATTCGTGAAAAAGCTTCTTCCAAACTACATTACTTACCTCGATGTCCTTGAAAAAAACAAAACTCAGGAGGGTTATTATAAGGTTGGGATGGTATTCCTGGAATGGACAAAGATTAATAAAACCGCTGATCTTACCGCTTACCAGGCTCTGCTTTACCGATCCATGAGAATCCTGGAGTCCATGTCGTCTGATTTTGGATTAACCGAAAACCAACTGAAATATCAAAGTCGCGCCGATGCCCTGAAAAAAGTGATCATAGAACAATTCTGGGATAAAGAAAAAAGATGCTTCTTCGATGGTTTTGAAAAGGGAAACAAAATTGGCCATTATTACCCGATCTCATCATTTTACCCACTGCTTTTCCAAGTGGTCAGCGATGAAACTCAAAAAGAGAATATCATCAATTTCCTGGATAAAGAACTGAAAGACATTGGAGAGGAAACCCGGAACAGGAAGGTAACTCCTTATGGTAGTTTTTACCTTTTCGCAGCACTTTATGATAACCAACAGGCAGGTGTTGCGGAACGATTTATGAAACAATATTGGACAAGAATGATTTTACAGGGAGATGACACTTCCTGGGAAAATTTTGATATCGTTTCGGAAAAGTCCGGAGGCGGACAGGGAACCGCAAGTCACGCATGGAGCGGACACCCGACTTACTTCCTGTCGACAGAAGTTCTCGGAGTAAAACTGGGATTTAACCAGCCCTTTTCTAGGGATACCATCTTTATTCAGCCTCAATCGGAAACTCTTTCATGGGCTAAGGGAACTGTTCCTCATCCTCAAGGCGATGTTGGGGTCAGCTGGCATATTGCAGGCGACAATCTTTTCCTTGATCTCCGAATCCCTAAAAATGTCCCCTGCGAAATTCAGCCAAAAGGCAGATTAGCCAGCTACAAATTGATAAGCACCGTAACCCGTTACCCCCAATAATGCATACAAGTTGATTAATAATAAAATTCTCATTTCGACAAGCTCAATGTGAAAAATTCTAAATTTATAATGAAACCCCTAATACTATCAATTCTCAGCCTCATTTGTTTAAATTCTTACTCCCAGGTAACCACCTGGTTAGGCCCAGAGGGCTTTGCATCAGAGAAATATTACCAGGTAAAAGTGAATGGTGTCAAGGTTCCCGTTTACGACACTCCCATTGCCTCGTATGCTGTTTTTGATTTCAAGGGAGAGGTAAAGGTCGAGGTAAATACGATGTTTGATGTTCGCTGGGTGGATATCCGTCCCCTGAAATCCGCATTGAAACCGGAATATACCGGAGATAATTCGTTTGCCTTCACCATGAAAAATCCCGGAAACCTTAGCCTTGAACTAAACGGAAGGATCCGTCAGCAGCCTCTTTTCATTTTTTCCGGGGAACCTGAAAAAGAAATCCCATCGAAATCGGATAAAAATGTAATCTGGTATGAAGGTGGTAAACTGCATAAAGATGTTAAGTTGGAATTGCAGGATAATCAAACCGTTTATATTGAAGGTGGAGCTGTTGTACAAGGATATATTTTTGCAGAAGGTAAAAAGAATATTAAAATAATGGGGAGAGGAATCCTCGATGGCACTTACAACAAGGAAAATCCTGAAAAACGAAACTGGTTTATCCGCTTAAATGACTGTGAAAACATAGTAATAAGTGATATCGTTCTGCATAACGGAACTACCTGGCAAACTGCACTTTTCCACTGCAATAATGCTGAAATAAACGATATCCGAATTGTTTCCGAAAGCGGAGGAGATGATGGCATGGATATTTTCCGTTGCACTAATGTCATAGTGGACGGGGTATTTGCGCATACTAAAGATGATTGCATTGCAATTAAATCAGGAGGCAAATATCCGGCAGAAGATCCCACAAATAACATCCTGGTTAAAAATTGCATATTCTGGAATTCAATCTGGGGCAACGCTATTGAAGTAGGGTTTGAACTCTACTCCAACGAGGTAAAAAATATCCGTTTCGAGAACATCGACATTATTCATGTAGAAGATGGTGCCGCGATGAGTATCCACAATGCAGGCCAATCTAATGTGCATGATGTGGTTTTTGAAAATATCCGGGTTGAAGATGCGCGCCAGAAACTTTGTGACGTGGCCATTTTCTTTTCACAATGGGGGCCTGATGGCATTCGCAATAAAGACTTCATAGCAAAAAACTACCTGCACGGAGCTTGGGATGGAGTGCAGAAAATCCCAGAAGGTAAGGAAACTTACCACAAACAGTTCAGGGGAACCATAAGCAATATCACATTTCGTAATATACAGGTAACAGGAGGCCTTCTTCCTTTCTCAGTGTTTCATGGCTTCGATGAGGAAAAGAATATATCTGGGGTTACCATTGAGAATATGAGCTATATGGGGGAAAAACTTAAAACAACAGAAAGTGCAAAGATCAGGCAACAAAACACCGAAAAACTGATTATAAAGTAAATATAGGAATGTATTAAATAGGGAATAAAATTTTCATTGACTTATAACTTAAAATAAAATGAAAAAACTAATTGACGAAATAAAAAAGACCAGTGGTGATATGGCCCGCAGGGGATGGGCTGAATCGAACGGGGGAAATATCAGCCTAAGACTGAACCCGGAAAATTATGCATTTTTTAACGGAATGCCCTATAAATCTAAGCTGCAGAGCCTCCCAATCACAATGTCCGAAATCGCCGGAGAACGATTTCTGGTTACCGGGACAGGTAGGTTTTTGCGAAACATCGAGTTATTTCCAGAAAAAAATATTGGAGTAATTGAAATCAATGAAAAAGGTGACGCGTTTAAGCTCTTATGGGGATATGAGCCAATTGGTGCTCCTACCTCCGAACTTCCATCTCACTTACTTTCACATTGTAAAATCAAGGAAAAATCGAATAATTCCTCATTTGCATTTATTCATACACATCCGAATAGCATCATTGCTCTTTCCTACGCAGTTGCAAATCTGGATACAAAAAGTCTGACGAAACTTTTATGGCAAAGTCATGCTGAATGCATTGTGGTATTTCCTGAAGGGATTGAGTTATTACAATGGATTATGGCCGGGAGTCTTGATCTAGGAAAAGCTACTGCTGAAGCAATCTCACGCAGAAATCTTGTTATCTGGCAATTTCATGGGATCTGCGGTTGTGGAAGAAATCTGGATGAAGCATTTGGACGAATCGACGTGGCTGAAAAAGCCGCCGACATTTGCCTAAAAGTATTGTCGGCCGGAGGTGCGAAACAAACCCTTACCGATACGCAACTTCGCGCAATAGCAGAAAATTTTAACCGCAGAATTGACGAAGACTTTTTCAAGTGACCACAAATAAGTGGTAGCCAAATAATACAATTTACAAGACTTGTTGTATGAAAAAATAACTGATACTCACCATCGTTCTGATTTCAATTGCTTGATCCTAAACTTGACTTATCTGCCTTCGATTTACTCTCTGGTGAAATTGCCATCGCAAAAGATATAATCTGGTGGCGACAAGATTAAAAATTTCTTTCAGAACCTTCTAAAAGAGCAGAGAGAAAATGAGAAAAATTAAACCCGGAAGCGAAAATAGCAAACCTATTTGATTTGTTAATGAACTCTTATTAGGCCGAAAAGAAATAATTTTGTGGTGAATTGCTGTAATTCTAACGACAAACTAAAAACTTCATAATGAGTTCAGTTCCTCAAAGATTCCGAAAGACCTTTGACAAATTGGTCAAAAATAAAATCCCATTTAAAGTAAGTTTTATAATTATTGGGGTTATTTCAACAGTATGGTTCCTCATTAGAGTAATTCCAAAACCTTCACGGGCAGCTTACCCTTGCATGAGGGCAGCAGCGCCGGTAATGTCGGCATTTATTCTCTATATCATTTCTCTCGCTGGAACCGTATTGGTATTCAGGAAGGCAAAAACCCAATTTAAAAAATCCAGATACGTCATTGCAGGAGGCTTAGTTCTAATAGCTGTTTCACTTTTTGCCCTTGCATCCAATCTGAATATTAAGAAAATATACGCCCAATATAAATCTTCGAATGCTACTGCTCTTGTTGCAAATACTCCATATGGTGAACCTCGGGGAATTTTTCCGGGCAGGGTTGTATGGGCCTGGAATCCGGATGCTACAGATAAAAACTGCACAAACAAATTAAAGGATGCGTCCAGAGGAGATGACGGGTATTTTCTAGCAAAAAACAATAATCAGGCGGTGATCGATGGAATGCTCAGCGATGCCGTTACCAAATTAACTGGAACTGCCACAGTAAAAGATGCATGGACCGCACTATTTAAGTCACTTAACGAGCGTAAAGGTCTTGGAAATGTTGATTATTCTGCGGGTCAGAAGATATTTATCAAAGTGAATCTAGGCGGCGGGAGTTGGCTTACCGATGCAAGTAACCTCTCATTTATTACCTCTGGATGGCAGGCCGACAATTATGGAATGGCTGAAACCTCCCCTGCAGCGATGCTTGCTGTCTTAAAACAACTCGTTACTGTTTATGGAGTTCCCCAGCAGGATATTTATATCGGAGATCCGATTGCTCATATCTATAAGCATGTTTACGACCAGTTGGCTGATATATATCCTAATGTAAAATATGTAGATAAAAGTCACAGCGACATTGGCCGCACAAAACTTACCATTCCTACTGACCCTATTATTTATTATTCTGATGGTGGAAATGACATGCCAGATGCAGTCGCAGACAAACTATATACTGAAATGCAGGATGCTGATTACCTTATCAATATCGCAGCTCTTAAGGCGCATGCACGAGCTGGTGTAACACTTACAACCAAGAATCATTTCGGATCTCAAACACGGGATGGCGCCGGTCATTTGCATGAAGGTCTTATTGCACCTGAAAACGATGTCCCCGTTCGTACCGATTATGGTGTTTATCGAGTTCTTACTGACCTTATGGGGCATGAAAAATTAGGAGGAAATACTGTATTGTTTATGATTGACGGGTTATGGGGAGGAACAGAAGCTGTTGAGAAACCCGTAAAATGGACTACTGCCCCATTCAATAATGACTGGCCGAACTCCTTCTTTATTGCTCAGGATCCCGTTGCACTGGAATCAGTTTGCATGGACTTCCTCCGTGCTGAATTTACGAATCCTTCAGGTCCGGGAAAAGCAAGACCACAATATGGTGCTGTTGACGATTACCTTCTTCAGGCAGCAGATTCGAAATTCTGGCCAGCCGGTCTTGATTATGACCCGGAAGGTGATGGTATTATCATGGGAAGTCTAGGTATTTGCGAACATTGGAATGATCCAAATAAAAAACAATATTCCCGCAACCTTGGCTTCGATGAGGGTATTGAACTCGTATCTACAAATCCCTCTTTAATAAAAACAACATTAATAGCTAGTGAAACTGCTACTCCACCGGTTTTTGATGGGGAAGACACTGATGGCTGCTGGACAAGTGCTAAATGGTATCCTATCGATCAGACATGGATCACATGGGGACAAGCAGTTCCTGAATCAGATTTCCATGGGGAATTTAAGGTTTCCTGGTCATCTGCTGAAAACCTCATGTATTATCTGGTAAGAATAACCGATGATGCCTTTATTGATGGATATGTTTATCCTGACGGAGGTTACCCTGATTTTGATATTGTAGAGGTATTTATTGATGAGGATAAATCAGGCGGTCTGCATGTATTCGATAATAACCTTACCTGGGGCCAAAATGCCGAGAATGCCTTTTCTTACCACCTTGCGACCAGCAAGCCTGTTGATGGTGGAACCAGCTCCAATTTGGTGGCATGTGATATCTCAGGGACAGACTGGAGCGATCAGGTAATAGAAAATTACGCGGCCCATTTCCCTGATTTTAAAATGAAAAGAACTGGAAATGTTTATACTTATGAGTTCTCAATGAGAGTATATACCGATGCTTATTCAAAAGCAGATCCGGAGGCATCAAGACGGACTCTTTCTGAAAATAAACTTATGGGAATGAGCATGGCCTATTGCGATAATGACAGCCCTGATGGCGCTCGTGATAATTTCTTCGGTTCTGTTTGGGTTTCGGCAGCCGAATACAACGACCACTGGAAGAATGCCAATGGTTATGGCTCTGTCAGACTGGTTACAAATCTTACACCACAGAATCATGCAGTAGTTGTTAGTTCTGAAATTCCCGATTTCAGTATTACAGGGAAAAATCAGTCATTAACAATTGTTGCGGATCTTTCTACAATTTTTTATGATCCAGACATGGATGTTCTCAATTATACAATTACCTGCGCATCCCCTGATTTAGCTTTTAATATAGCCGGAAACAAACTTACTGTAAATGCAACAACCAACTATTCCGGAGATTTTGAAGTAACCCTCAAAGCAAGTGATGGCGAATTTGATGCAAGTACTATTTTTATGGTTCTGGATGGCACAACCGGAATTTTGAATCCCAAATCGGAAAATAAACTTAAATTGTATCCTAATCCTGCTTCCGAAATTCTGTGGATTAAAATGCCATTATCTACGGAGAATCAGGATTGTAAATTAGAAATATTCAACATGAGTGGCAAAAGTTTACAAACTGAACTTTTCCCTAAAACGAAATCAGGAAGTGAAATTCAAATAAATATAAGCGGATTGAAATCAGGCAATTACATGGCCAGATTAACAATTGGGCATAAGTATTATAATGAAATTTTTAGTAAAAATTAAGCTCCACTAAACTAAACAAGTTATGAAAGCAAATACTTTAGTTTTATTATCGGCATTTCTATTTTCCAGCTCTGTGCTTATGGCTCAGAACGGGCATGTGACATGGGAAAAGTTTAAACCGGCTCCGGCCACTTTCCCATTAATTAGCGCAGCAACCAGTCCATCTGCTACACTGGAACTAACATCTCTCGATGCTCCTCTAAACACTGATGATGGCTATGCAGCAAGAATCAGAGGTTATATAGTACCTGCACAAACGGGACTTTATACATTTTATGTAGCGTCTGATGATCAGAGCGAACTCTGGCTAAGCACGAACATCTTACCTGCTAATGCAGTTAAAATAAGTTTCTTAACCAGCTGGTCAAGCCAATATCAATGGAATCAGGAACCTGATAACCAAATGTCGGATCCTATTTCGCTTGTCGCTGGTAACTACTACTATTTTGAAGCCATGATGATAGAAGGAAGTGGTGGGGATAACCTTTCAGTGGGATGGAAAGTACCAGGGAGTTCTACGATTCAGGTAATAGGTTCATCGTTTATTTCCAGTGAAGCCGTTATTGATTCAACTCTCACACAAATAAAAGATTTCGGCTTTAATACCCTTGGAGTTCCTGCAATTGGAGTCGTTGATACAACAGCGGGTACTGTTCAGGTTCATGTCCCTTTTGGAACAAATCTTAGTTCACTTTCCCCTGAAATAAAACTATCTTTTGGGACAACAGCAAGTCCTGCCTCCGGAATCGCACAAAACTTTTCTTCTCCGGTAGTTTATACAGTTAAATCAGCTGATGGTAATCACACACAAGTATACACAGTTTCCGTAATTGTGGATGCAAAAAGAACTGATAATACCGTTTCGAGTCCTGTACTTGTTTTCCCACAGGTAAGCATTACCGGGACAGTCAATAATACTCTAAATACTATTAGTTTTGATATTTACAGCGGTTTAGCAGGCACAGCAGCTTTTAATTTCTCGAAAGACTATTTTGCGCTGGGATCAATTGCGTCAGGAACCTCTATTTCCTTTGCAACTGCAAGTTCTCTTGCAATAACAGCTCAGGACGGTTCAATAAAAACTTATACTCTACTTTATAATAACATTGCAGGTGTTGCAGGTTTTATGGACGACTTTACTGCAAATACCTGGCTTAGCAATTGGATTGTAAGAAACTGGAACAATAGCGGAGATGGAAATATTTTCACGATCAGCCATTCGGCGGCAGATGGAAACCTGAAAATTACTAAAAACACTTCAACAAACGACTACATACGGTTTACTTTTCCTGAAAACCTAAACCTTGGCTTGGTTAGCCCAAAAGTACGTTTCAGAGTTAAATCGGCCTCCGCACTTATTGATTGTGGTGCAAAACTTCAGGATTCAAATGCTCCTCTGAATGATGGTAACTTTGATGTTTCTTCACAAAGTCTTAGTATGCCAGTAGCCGCAGATGGTCAGTTTCATGAAGCCATCTGGGATTTTACCGGGAAAATGAAAACTATTAATCCATTCCTTGTAAAATATCTTGTTTTGAGTACTGACCGTACCGTCAGTGCAGCACTTAGTGATGTCAGGATTGATGATTTCAGAGTTGGAGTTGATGCATACGCCAATAAAAAACCTATGGCAGATCCGATTAGTAAACCTGCATGGGCTTATGTTTCAGATGGAGCGCAGTTAGTCCAATTAAAAGGAATTAGCGATGGGAATCTGGAGAGAGAAGAAACCTTAACTATTACGGCAAGCAGCAGCAATCAGGCTGTTGTGGCAGACGGAAACATAAGTCTATCTTACGATGGTTCCTCTCCTACTGCAATATTATCCTATACAGGTACCACCAATGGAACCGCAATTATAACAGTTACAGTTAAAGATAATAAGGGAACCGTTTACAGCGACGAGTCAGATAGCTATTCACTTACATTCGTAGCCGAGTTCAGAGATTCTACTCCTGGTATAAATGATGCTGCCATTTTTGGATCGGTGAACTTCACACATTATAATGTTGGAGCTGGTCATCAGCATGTAGTTGTTTTGGGTAATGTTGATGATGGAGATGAAGATGTGGTTCAGAAAATAACTTTTGGGTTTACTAACAACGCAAGCGACAAAGTTATCATTGATTCTATCTCCTACATCACTGGAAGCTCCTATGCTTTACTCTACTTCCATGATAAAGGAACTACAGGAAATGCAAATGTAACCGTAAGTTGCATTGATGAAACTGATCAATTACTTGGCAAAACCCCTTTCACAATGAGTTTTGATATTCCCCTTGGAATATATGAAACCTATGGTGTAAATTATGGCGCAACACAGGTTGCATTCTGGCAAGATATGCCTTACAAACAGGATCCTGTTTATAAAGATGGGTATCCAGTAATCTATCCTCAGGCAAATGTATTGGATGTATGTAAAGATGATTTCTTCTGGGGAAGAATGTGGGGATACATCATTGCACCTGTTACAGGTAGTTACAAATTCTATTCATTTACTGAAGGAGAAGGATTAGGTAATTTCTACCTTAGTACAAATGCTACTCAAAGCGGATTGCCTGCAATCGGAAGCCCCACAGCAATAAACGAACAGGCTTCTTCCTTCGTAAATCTTGAAGCAGGAAAGGCATATTATTTCGAAGCTTATCACAAAGAAATTATTAATGATTATTTTCTGAGACTCGAATGGGTTTACCAAGCAATATCAACTCCAGTAGTAATTCAACAACCCTACGTCTTTAGTATGCTTGACATGATACTGCCCAGTTCACCTGCAAATTTAACTCTACTAAAAAAAGGGTCAAATCAAGCTTTAGTTCAGTGGCAGGCATCAACTGATAATATAAAGGTAAATGGGTATTACATTTTTGTAAATGGAATTCTCTATAATACAGTACCTCTTAAGGCTACCAGTTTGTTGATTGAAAACCTGGATCCGGCTACCAGCTATGATGTATTTGTTATGGCTTCCGATATGTTGAAAAACTATTCTAAACCTTCAGCCGGAATACAATTTACCACCTGGGGTTTGGATGTTAATCCCCCGGAAACTCCAACAAATCTATCCGTTACAGAAAAGACCGCATTCAGTACAACGGTATCCTGGACTGCCTCAACGGATGCCGAGACAGAAGTATTTGGATATTATATTTATGTAAATGGCAGTGCAACTCCTGTTAATACGGTTCCTGTTATTTCAACTACTTATAAAGTAACCGGTTTAGAAGCAGAAAGCGATTATACCATTTCAGTTTCCGCAGTAGATGCTGCACTCAATGAATCAGCCACAGCCTCCATTTCAGGCACCACAAATGTGTTTACATGGGATGATGTTAAGGAAGATGCTTATGTTGGAAAGGTAAGCATGAGCTGGGATCCGATTGTTCCCTCAACCGGTTTTGCAGTTGAAGGAGATTATGGTTTACAATCAGTATTTCTTTCAAATAAAGTATCATACAACTCATTTGAAGGGCCTGCTTTTGTTAATAATATGAACTCTACAGCACTTACCACTGTTGAGAAAAGTAAATCATCTGGTGTCACCTATTTTGCCGAAACGGTAAGTGTGTTTCATGGTAAGAAAGCAGCCAAACTTGAAGTAGGTCCCGGAGATTATTTCAGAAATCAGTCATCAATTGTGATGACTCCTTCCTACAACTATCTTGTAAGATTTGCCGCCAAAAAAGGAACTTCTTACCCAGGAACAATAACTGTCAAGGTTTTCCGGGAAACC